>Ga0307378_10004194_pt1 | contig 20714 bp, 18 predicted proteins | sample UN1MG_FD_202238 | JGI IMG/M metagenome (GOLD analysis project Ga0307378, IMG submission 202238) | Soil microbial communities from Risofladan, Vaasa, Finland - UN-1 | ecosystem: Environmental > Terrestrial > Soil > Coastal area > Acid sulfate soil | place: Finland: Risofladan, Vaasa | collected... | reverse complement strand
TCTTACTTTAATGATAGCACCTATCATGTTCCCCAGATCAACTAAGCGCCCATCCATTTCAGCGAAGTTCATAGTATCTAAATAGCCAATCTCTGATGCAATTTGAAGTTGTGTACGCAGTTCAGCTAATGAACCTTTGGCAATGTGGAAAAAATGTATGGATTCCTTGTTTGTATTCCGCTCATCGCCTTCCGCAATATTACTGGCAATAGATACTACAGCTCTTCGAATCTGATCTCGCAACCCAAAATCTCTTTGAAACTGCCCACAATTTGTGATCTTATAAATTTCAACCGCAAGCTCTTTGCTTATTTGCCAAATTCTCAAGTCTTTAAATCCTCTATTCCCCATTTCTTCCTTCTTCCCTCTCACCCCTCACCCCTTACCTTTAACCTCTGAACCGTTAGCTATTAGATCGCGCTATAAAATACTTAACCACATTCTTGACCTTCTGCCCTACCAACTCACCCACCCATGGTAACCATTTATCAGTCCAACGCTGGGGATGAATGGTCAGCATGATCTTGTCTGGTAAACGATATTCTTGTAATGCTTTTAATATATCATATGTTGAATGGATATAAAGGGCGGGCGGGTCGCAGATCACGCCCCTACTGTCTTTTTTTTTCTGTCCTCTGTTTTCTGTTTTCTGCTTTCTTTCTTCCCTATCGCCTATAGCCCCTTGCCCCTCGCCTCTAATCTCTTCCCTATTGCCCCTCGCCCATGGCCCCTCGCCCATGGCCCCTCGCCCATGGCCCCTCGCCCATGGCCCCTCGCCCTTTTTATCTTCCTTCTTCCCCCTAACCTCTAACCTCTGACCACCTACCTTATCTCTGACAGCAACCTTCTCCCCATCCCACCTCCTCCCCGTATCCGTGAGATACATTGCTTCATTAAAATCAATATCGAAATAGGGCTCGCCTGTGATTCCAAGATCATGGTAATCGAAATCCTTCCAGAGATCTCTGTTGTCATGCCTGGAAAGGGGGCTGCCATGCATGCAAGCTGTTTTTACCGGCGCCACTTCACGCAATTTGGCAAGATTTTTTTTGAATGATTCCAAGGCCTTTTCCTCTATGCCTCTTGCGTCATTCAGGTCATTATAATGATATCCGATCTCATGTCGCATTTTAGCCATGCGTCCGATCATTTTCCTTGGCAACTCGTTTTTAACTACCCTGAAATAGTAAGTACCTTTTATCCCCAGTTCATTTTCCAATACTGCGATCCGCAGCGACCGTGAAGGTTTTTTATCCACATCATGACGCAGGATGACAGTCTTTTCTTTTTCTTCTTGTTCTTGGATAAACTCCGCAAAAGTCACAAATCCATATCCCGCTTTTAATAATTCAATTAAAAGCTTTTTATATATCGTTAAAGTGAAATCTCTCATTATGACTTCTGTTTTTATTCTTTTCTTTCTACTGTCTACTGATTCTTGGCTGCTGACTTCTATTACATGATAAAGAGCGGGCGGGTCACAGACCGCGCCCCTACATCTTTTTTCTTTCTGTCCTCTGTTTTCTGTCTTCCCCCACACCTCTAGCCCCTTGCCTACTGCATATACTTTTCTCTCTTCCCATTGTCCCTAGCCTATAGCCTCTCACCTTTTTTCTTCCTACTATCTACTGTCTACTCACTACTAACTACTTTCCTCGATCTCCCCCACCCCGTAATCAGAGCTCCTACGACTATTCCCAGACTATTGGCAGCCAAATCCACCACATTGAACGACCTATAAGGCAATACGTACTGCACCCCCTCAGACAATACGGCCAAAAGCAATCCCACCCCCAACGCTTTCATGTAAAACCATAGGCCTTTCTCCTTCCACCGCAAGTGCGTTAGAACCATCCAGGGAAAGAACAGCAACGCATGCAGCAGGTAATCGGAATGAATGCTTAGAATCGAAGTCGAGCTTAAATTGACTTTACTATTAGAATTGGTCGGCGCGAGAGACAAGATCAATATCGCTATTACATAAAAAATTATCAGCCAGTTGAACATTCTGACAGGTAGCTTCACGTTTTTGTTATTCCTTTTTGAATAAGCGATTGAATCTCAGCAGAGTTCATTAAATTGATTCGAGGAATTTTTACACTATCTCTTTATTCATCAATACTGAGGTCAAATTTTTTCAAGAATTCATTAATGTCCTTTAAAGAAGTTCTATTATCGCTGTCTATCCTGGCAAGCGCTTCTTCTCTAGATATTTGTTTATCACGAATTAATGCACTGAATAAAGCATCTTTATCTGAATAATCCAGAGATTTCTTACATAAATGAAGTTTCAATGGCGCGATTTGACAATCTGTACGCCAAGATGAGGTGCCTCGATCTTTATTTTCCCAATTCAACTCCTTATCAAGGACGTATTCCATATTCTTCTCTTCCCATTTAATATAATTGAGGAAAGGTGAAATGTAGAGCATGCCCTCTTTTTCCATCTTTTTTTTATATTTTTTTCCTATATACGACATGAAGTCACTATAAAAAACATACGCATTATAGGGGTTGGTTACCCATGAAAGGTTCCTGAAAATATGGGCCATTGCGCCAAAAAACAAATAGATCTTTGAATTGCTGCTCGGTTTCATGCTTAGCAGCTTTGTTTTGTAAGGGTTGAGCTCGAAAGGATTATTGCCATCCAGATAAACATTACAACCATGCTTCTTCATAAGTTGATAAATCCCTTTGCTATAGCCGTATCGGCACCCATTGCATAAGGCAATCAGCATTGCCGGATCGGGCTTTTTTAGCCATGTTCGAATATTTTTCGGGAAAGCTTTTTTTAAATAGTCATGGCTCTGGATCACATGGTCCACTTGCATTTTCTGTACAATATTGTGAACGTTCCGTATCGCTTCTTTGCTCATAAAACCATTATCAATCGTAAAGGCGATTACTTTCAATTTCAGGATTTTACTTGCATAATAAAGCAAATAAGTACTATCCCTTCCCCCACTGAAACCGATCGCACAATCATATTTAGAATTAGCTCTCATTGATTTGATCAATTCAATCAATTTTCCTTCACCTTCATATTGAGGATCTTTCCAAGCCTTGCAATAATTGCAAATCCCCTTATGGTCAAAAGTCAAACCCGCATACGTTTCAGGAAGTATGCATCGTTTGCAGCGTTTCATTTCGACTCCTTATATCATGGTGATTCCATGATAAAATACTCCACTATGTACAATGGAAATGGCTATTGAATTATATATTTTTTATTTTGGTAAGAGAGTTTTTTTGTCATATTCAAGAATTGCTCGAACACATCTTTCGGCTGTATGGCCATCCCAAAGTTCAGGACGCATTGGATTTCGTTCACTTGCCAAAGTTCTTTTGTATTCAATTCGGATCTTTTCCACATCGTTGCCCACCAGCACGCTTGCTCCGCCGCGCTCGCGCAACGTCACCGGCCGCTCGGTGTTCCAGCGCAACGTCAGGCAGGGTGTGCCCAACACTGTGCACTCTTCCTGCAAACCGCCGCTATCGGTCAGCAACAGGCGGGCGTCCATGTTCAGGCGCAACATTTCATGGTAATCAATAGGATTTAGTAAAATCATATTCCTGATTTTTAAAACATCATGCCAAAGGCCGAACTCCTGAAGCCTTTTTTGCGAGCGGGGATGAATCGGCCAGATCAGGGGCATGTCTTTCGCTACTTCTTCGCAAAGAAAATGGATAAGCGGTCGCAGGACATTTGGATTATCTACATTGGAAGGACGATGCATGGTAATGAGCGAATATTTCTTGCATATTAACCCACTTAACTTCAGTGTTGAATCACCGATCAGATTCTCAATACAAATTGTCCCGATTTTTAAATCGGCCGCTTTGGCACGGTTGGCTTCCAGGGTATCGATCATGATGTTGCCAACAAAAACGACCTTATTTTCGGCCACACCCTCTTTGCGTAAATTTTCATTTGACAACCGATCGGGTGTGAGCAGCAAGTCCGCCAGGCGGTCGGTGACCAGGCGGTTGATCTCTTCGGGCATGGTCATGTCTCCCGAACGCAATCCCGCCTCGATATGGCAAAGCCTGACCCTTTCTTTCTTTGCCGTCACCGAGCAGGCCAGGGTGGCATTGACATCACCGACCACCACCACCCAATCGGGTTTTTCCCGGCGCAGCACCCTTTCGAAGGCGATCATGGTCTGGCCAACCTGTTCGGCATGGCTTCCGGAACCGACTTCGAGATTGATGTCCGGATCTGGGATATCCAATGATTTGAAAAAGGTCTGGGACATTGACACATCGTAATGCTGTCCAGTGTGAACAAGAATGTGGTTTAACTTCAAGCCAGAAGCTGCACATTCCTTTTTGTGGACTTTGATCGCTTCTATAAATGGAGCAATTTTCATAAAATTTGGACGGGCTCCCACAACAGAAATAATTTTTATTGTTTTCATTTGAATTTGTATTGATAATTCGGATCTTCTCGCATTTTATTTTCGCTTTCAGGTAGATTTTCAACAAACCAGACCATGAAAGCGGTTACATCAATTTTATCGAAAAGCATTTTTTTGCGGCGTCGCTGCCATTCCTCTTTTAGATCAGGCATGGCGAATAATTCATCGATTTTTGCAAACATACCATCCGTTTGATCCGGAAGGAAGCCATAAGTGAGTCCATAACGCTGCTCTTCCTCCTCTAAATATGATATCCGGCCAACAAAAGAATTTGACCTGATTGCTGGTGTCCCTAGGACCGCCGCTTCCGAAGTCATGGTCTGGCTGTCTCCGATGAACAAGGTGGCAAATTGAAGAAGCGAATGGATTTTTTCTGGAGAAATATTTAATCGGTATTTTTCAAATTCAGGCTCCAATTCCCTTTCCATGGTGATGAACACTTTGCCTTTTGTTATCAGTTTGGAGATCAATCGCCTTTTGTTTTCCAATGAAAAACCGGAAATGCCAAGGTCATGGTGAGCCTTGAAGGCGTTGAAGCGCAAAATGAAAAACGTTTCACCTGGCTTCACTCCAATTTCTCGCATCACTTCTGCATCCGGCGAAAAGCGGTTCGGATGCAAGTAAGCCAATTCATGATAGCCCGAATAATAGATCGTGCTTTTTTTTCTGCGCTTATTTTTTAACACATCCGGTGATAGCAAATAGTCTGAAAAAGGATGGGCAAAGTAAATGAACAGGGGTTCTACTTGATCATCATCATCATCAAAAACCACGGAACACATTTTCGTCAATTTGGAAACTTGGGGAACCGTGATGGATGATCCCATGCCGACTGAAATCTTGTATTTGCGAACGAGACCCTGCAAAATCCAGTTGTAACGCAATTGGTCCAGTCCTTTGCCGAAAAGCGAATCTTTTTTATCACCAATTTCAATAAAGGGAATTTTATAAAGCTGAAGCAGTTTTTTTGAGGATGCGACATTTTTGACAATAATCCAGAACTTATGGCCGCGATCTTGCATTTCTTTGATGAAATTCCGGTAAAGATGAACATGCGCCGGATGCACGATATCAATTAAAATTCTCATTTTATTTTTTTATAAGCTGCCATAAACGAAATCCCAGCCTGGCAACATTCATGGTAATCGGTTTATGAGTTTTTTGAAAACGGCCGAAATTGACCAACTCTCCTCCAAATTTCAGTTTAAAATTACGCACCCCATAAGGAACTCCGGGCTTGCCGGCACCGCCAAAATCGAAAGTTTTATAACCGTTCCTTTTCGCCCATAGTATTGCTTCCCAAGGCAATAAATCATTGGGGTATTTAGACAAGTATTGCTGATAAGCGCCGGCATACCAATCGAGCACCCGCTCTCTCCAGCAAAGGGCAAATAAAGTTCCAATAATTTCCCCGTTATTCTGTGCTGCAAATATTTTTAAATAAGAACTTCCGTCCTCCCCTTTCAATAAACCTTTGAAAAGCGAACTGTCGGGAAGGGGCAAGCGGGCTCGTTGATAAACATCGCGGAGTACCGGCCAGCATTTTTCAAATGAATCAACATCATTAAAAACAGCCAAACCCGTCCCCTCTTTCTCCGCCCGCCTGATTTCATTTTTCCTTTTCGAATGAACATCTTTCCATAATTGCTCTTCACTTTTATTTAAATCAATTAAAATATTCAGATGATCTTCATAGTCATATCCAAGTTTTTGCAAATGATCATTTGCCCATTCCATAGAAAATATATTTCTGATTTGCGTATATATCGCTTGTTTTTTGAATGCATGGTCATAAGCGCTCATGATGGCTTCAAGAACTTGGATATTGTTATCCTTGACCAAAGGCCCGCCCCAAATGATGGATCTGGCGCTTAATTTTCCCAGAAAGCCCTTATATTCTTTCTGCACCACGGCCAAGAGGATGCCCACAAGGGAATCCGCCTCATAACAAGCCAGCACGATAGGTCCATAATTCTTGGTTGCACCAAAAGTCGAGTACATTTGTGGAGTTTGAAAGATATTGCCTTGCGGGTGATCGAAAACGAACTGCTCCCATTGTGAGCGGTCGATAATATCGGCATCAGTGACAATTTTTGTGCACATGTCAGAAGTCAATAAATTCATGGTGCTATAACTCTAGGTGATTCCTATACTATTTTTCTTTTTAGTCAATTGCCTTTTGAAAATCAAATTAAATATTTAAACATTACAATATCATTGTTATCTTCAGATTTTTTAAGAAAACCATGTTTTTTGTAAAGATTAATAGCAATTTTATTTTTTTTCCCAACTTTTAATAAAACTCTTTTAATACCTTTTTTTTTCAATATATCATAAGTCTGGTTTAGCAAAATTTCACCATAACCTTTGCCCCTATATTCTTCCCTTACATAGACATTATAAATCCACCAAGTAAAAGAAACTTTATTTAAATCCAGTTTTTTTCTTAATACAATGCCTCCTAGAAAGTTGTCATTTTCATTTTTTAAAAAATAAACAATATTGTAATAAACACCTATCCATTTTAGCAATTTCCGTAAAAGACCTCTGTCAAAGTACTTGTCAATATATTGATAAGGGACTAATCCTATACATGTAAAATCTTTACAATAATCCTTTATTTCAATAAAAGAAATGCTCATCATTATTTATTAATTATCATATTTACAAGTCTTTTTAATGCATGGTTAGAAAGAACCATTTTATACAAAAAATATTTAAATCTATTCACAACATAATAGCCAGAATAATAGACTTTTAATTCACCACCAAAACTTTCTTTGAATTTATAAACGCCATATGCTGGGTGATTTGGTGTTGGCTTATAGGGGACTCCACCTAAATCAAAATATTTAATTCCTATAGACTTCAAAAGCTTGATAAAATCATAAAGCAAGAGATTTGATGCTGATGTCTGTCTATTTTTTTCATAATCACTTCCCCCTTTGTAATATATGGCCCTTTTTCTATCAGATAAAACTAAGGCAAAAGAAATGGGTTCCTTTTTAATATCATAAGCAATGCCTATAATAAATGAATCAGGTATGTTTTTTTTTAAAATCTCATAGAAATATTTAGACTTAATTTGAATTGAAGATTTATTATTTTTTAGCAATGTTCTTTTATATGTATCTTTTGATAATTTTTCCACATTACTAAATGTTTCTGCGCTAATATTATGAAAAAAAGAACATTTAATGCCATTACTATTTGCTTTTTTTATGGAATTGCGACATCTCGATTTAATAATTTCATCAATGTCATTTTTTTCAATATTTAACTCGAATGTAGCATTTTCAGTTACATTAAAGGAAAGTTCTTTCAGAATCAAACAATTGTTTTCCCTTGTCCAATGATTAAAAAAAACCTGAACAACCTTAAGTTTTTTTGCATAATTTATCAGACAATTATAAATATATAGTTTAAACTCATTTATCTTTTCATCTCTAATAGTTTCATGATGACAGTCAAGTAAAACGGATGATTCTATCCATATTGAAGCTAATCGTTTTCCAATAATTGGTAAAATGCCCTGTATTCTACCAGTTATTCCTGCTATATAAATATTTGTTTTTTCATCAATTACAACAATATAGAATATATTTGATGGTTTAAAACAAGCGTTATAACCATAATATGCAAATGGAACACCGGCTTCTGAATTCTCAACCAATTCATTCCATTTAACAGGATCAATTGTGTATTGATCTAGAATCTCACATGAATATTTCATATCGTTTAGGGTATAGAGCATAATTATAATCTTTTCTGTTTTTATCAACGAAATTTAAAAATTCTTTGAGACTTTTTTCATTTAGCTTAATAAAAGTTTTTGAATGGCCAATAAGCGTAACATAATTTAATTTATCTGCATCATTCTTTATTTTTTTCAAGGCTTTTATCATTTGTTTACCAGTAAGTTGATTAAAATCAAATTTTCGTGGATAAGTAGAAGGCATAAGTTTTGTGAATTTGGAATAAATTTTCCCATTGCTGCAAGCACTAATTTTGTTTTTATTCGATTTTTGATCATTCTCGTCATGTCTATGTCTTAAAGCTCGGATAGCCCTAAAAATTCTTATGGGAGTAATAAATGATATCAAATATTTCATTTCACAATGTATAGGAAATTCGACAAGTTTACTAATTGGATCAAATTGGCATATGTCCTCTATTGATGCTTTATAAGGAAAAGTCTCATTGTAGGCATCGGTGTAATCATAATCAACCCATCCTGTTTGTTTTCCATACTTGTAAACTGAAGAATCAATGCAGATTCCATTATTTAATAGCGCATATGCTATATTTCGGGTTGGTTGCATTGACCAATTTGAGGCACGAAAAATATAGCATTCATAATCAGGTTTTACAGGTTTTATTATTTCTTCCTCCAAGATTTTTTTAGTTATTTTAATAAAATGATCTATTTCTTCAAAGCTTAACGTTGCTAAATTATATATTGCCCAATTTTGAACCCATTTGCCAGACTGAAAATACGAATCAAAATAAGATGAATGCAGATGTAACTGAACATCATGCCCTCTTAAAACTGCATCCCGCAATTGATAAATAATTTTCTCATAAGAATAACCGTCTTTTCCAAATTGATCACGATATTCTTTAAATTTAATTATTTCAGCAATATCGGCAAAAATAACAAGCTTTGCACCATATTCGTCAAGTATGTCCATTAATCTGTATGTCGGTTCAACCATAAGGTCAAAGGGATTGCCCTCCCCATTTCCATGGATTTCATAGTCAAGCGTGAAAATAAGCTTTAACATATTTTAGTCAATATTATTTCGGAACCACAATTCAAGATTAATAGCCTTCCATATGTCATTACCGAAATCCCCATTATTCTTCAAATGATTTTGATACAAATTTTGGGATTTCCCTATATTAAAGAATCCTCTCTCTTTAAAACTTTTAGATTGAATTAAATTGAAAATAAAATCTCTGAATAATCTAGTTCTGAACCAAATATCTTGCGGGGCACCAAATCCGATTTTATCATTTCTGGCGAGTATTTTAGCTGGGACAATGCCACTCATAGCTCTTTTTAAAATAAACTTAGTCTGAGCATTTTGAATAATCCATTGATCCTCTGAAGCTAAACATTTTTCAACAAGCCTGTAATCCAAAAAAGGCAAACGGGATTCAAGCGAGAACCTCATGGAATTTCTATCTTCCCACTTCAAAAGATGCTCAAGTTTATATTCGAAATGATCCATTAAAGCATCATTCAAGTTTTCCCCACTATACAGATTTCCCACAATATGGCTGCTATTCTTAAATTGATTCACAAATTCAGGATTCAGATATTTCCTTTCACCTCCCATAATACATGTACGCAAACGTCCAGATAGCATAAAATAAATAAAAGTCTTTATTCCGAATAAATTTTTATGTTTTACTAAGTATTGAATCAATTCTGAGCTCAGCTTGCCTAACCTTAGATTTTTAAATAAATCCTTGAAATAGAATCCAAAGAAATAATGGTAACCAGCCAGCATTTCATCAGCACCTTGACCATTTAATAAGACGACCGCACTTCCTTTTGATAATTCAAAAACCTTATATTGTGCATAGGGACCAGTAGAAGGAACCGGCTCCCCAATCGTCTTAATAAAATCAGGCATATCATTGTAAAGACTTTCTGCTGTAGGTTTAATAAATTTCATTTGTTTAGCAAACGGTCGAATTTTTTCTATATATTCAGATTCATCTGTTTTAATGTCTTTTCCAAAAATAACTGAAAATGTTTTGAGTTTATTTTCCGGATAGTCTTTAGCTATGATTGACGCAATACTTGAAGAGTCTAGTCCTCCACTCAGACACACCCCCACTGGGACATCGCTCCTGAGCCTCAAACCTACTGCAGACGAGAACAACTCCCGGAATTCAGTGGGGTTGGAAAAACCCTGTGTAGTGACAACACGATCGCGTAAATTATACCATTTTTTGGGAGACAAAGTAACAAAATGACTGAGTGATAAGTTACTTAATTCGAAGCAGTCCCCATGCTGCAATTTCTTGATTTCTAAATAAAATGTCCTCTCCGTCTGGTCGGTGCGGTTGAAGACAAGATAATCAAATATGGATTGCTGATCAGGGCTAGGTTTACGTTCAAGCAAGGAAAGCAATGGTGGAATTTCCGAGGCAAAGGCAAGGCAGTTGACTGTCTTCAGATAGTAAAAAGGCTTAATGCCGTACCTGTCTCTGGCTGCGAATAATTTTTTCTTGAATCTATCATAGATCACAAACGCCCACATGCCGTTGAAGCGATGCAGGCATTCCTCGCCCCATTCCATATACGCAGCTAATAAAACTTCTGTATCGGAGTTTGTTTTAAAAACATGACCCTTTAATTTCAATTCTTTCCTGATTTCAATATAATTATAAATTTCTCCGTTGAATACAATTACATAGCGATCATCATTTGAACTCATTGGTTGGTTTCCGGACTTGGAAAGATCAATGATGCTCAAGCGCACAAAGCCCAAGCCAACATTTTTATCCATAAATACCCCTTCATCATCCGGTCCGCGATGCTTCATGATCTGCATCATTTTGCGGATAGGAGTTTCGCAGACAGGTTGCTTGTTAAAGTTGATTATTCCGCAAATGCCGCACATTGAATGTTATTCTATCAACGATTCGTAAATGCTTTCCAATTCTTTTTCTTTTTCTTCTAAATCTAGCTCAGCCAAAGCATATTTTTGACCCGCTTTTCCCAATTCTTCACATAGTTTCGGATCTTGGCTTAAGTTTACCATTGCATCAGACAATGCATCGATATCCCACTCATTTACCAATATGCCTGTTTTGTTATTTTCAATGATATAAGGAATACCGCCATGATATGTCGATATGACCGGCAAACCGGAAAACATGGCTTCAACAATCGCACCTGGTATTCCCTCTTTATCATTTTTAGTAATAACACTAGGATGAATAAATCCGTCAGCTTTTTCAAATTCAGCAAGCAGTTGAATCGGACTCACAGGTCCAAGAAAAGCCACATAATCTTTTAACTTATTCTCTTTAATAAATTTTTTTAAAACTGGTTCATAAAAGCCTTTTCCAACAATTTTTAAACGAACATTGGAAATTCCCCTAGAAATTAATTTCTGCAAAGCTTTGAAAATAAATAAATGGCCTTTTACTGGATCCAAATAGGAAACGCTTAAAAGTTCAAACTCCTTTTTTTCGCGATTATAATTCCTTTTTTGATTGAGAAATGCTTTTGCAGGAACGCCATGATAGTGAATAATAATTTTTTCTTCAGGACAACCTATTAAAACTAAATCTTTTTTCATCTCGGGGCTCATTGCCAAAACTTTTGATATATCCCCAAAAACCCTGTTATTCAAATACTTCTTCCCAAAACCCCACAGTTTTTTCGGAAATGAAAAGCAGTCGTAGCCATAAAATGAAACAACCGACGGGATTTTTAAATGTTTTAACAAGGGATAATAAATCCCGCAATCCGTTCCATAATGAAAGTGGCAAATACTTATTTTTTCTTTTTCAATAAAAGCCGTAATTCTTTTTACCTGCCTTTTTGATAAGCATTTCATGGTTTTAAAAAGAAGCTTTTCCCATTTGGTTTCGTCTTGACCAAGATTAAGGTGTTTGTATTTTGTTAAATTCAGCTTCACAAATCCGCCGTGATCATCTTTTTTAACAGATTTCCAGAATGTAATCAGCGCTTCGAATTCCTGATTGTTTGTTATTTGATAATTGATGAAGGGTGCTTCGAGCTGGTTTTTCTTTCTTAACAGATGCAATACTCTTTTCATCATTAATTAACCAAATTAAAAAAAGCCTGTATTGAAGCCATATGTCTAAACGTCAAGAAATTTTTTTTATACTCTTGAGAATTAAACAAGATATTCAGTCGATCTTTAAAAACATCACTTGAAAATCTATTTTTAAATTCAGAAATCATCTTCAAGGTTTGAATTGCCCAGGTTTCAGTCTTGAATGTATCATTACCGCCCGCCTTTTGCATGTGTTTTTTAGCATTCCAAACTCCCGCCCCGATTTTAATATAATTTAGAGGGAATGGCAGAAGCAAATCATTTGGAGTGTAGCCCCGGTCAAGATGTATTGCCCCAAGCTCAGGCTTGTTTTTTTTTATTATGTGCGCATAAAGCAGTTGTCCCTTTCTTCTCTTGAATTTACTTTCTCCTAAAAAACCATTATACATGCCCGCCCATGGTGTTTGATAGATCAGATCGACCAAATCGGTGTCAAAGTACGGAAAACGTGTCGTAACATAAACCCGTTCAATGGCTATCTCTTGGCTGAAATATTTTCGGATCCCTTCCTGGATGATAAAGAAGAAAAACCTGGTGATTTTATCATAATTTTTATATTTATTAATAAAATTTATTCTGAAATATTTTTCAAGCTCATTTTTTACATTCATCAAATATTGTTTTTCAAAAAAGGAAACAGCATCCACATTCTCAATCGCTTTATCTATACCCTTCCTATAATCTTTATTCAACAGAATACTGAAAGATTGATCATTCACCTGGATCCCGTTATTATGAAGAGGGCGTAAAATTTCACTTCCAAAAAGTCCGGTGATGATCGTATCAGAGTATTTGTTAAGAGTCCCATAGGCATAAGGAATATTGGCAAAACCCACCGGTGCGGTTCCATTTGAAAAGTAGCTTGCTTTTAAAGTATTTTCAGAATATTGGTTTAAGAATTCATCAGCCAGGATTAGTGATTCATAGTGAATTCCTGTTTTTTTCGAAATTTCTTGCGGGACAGCTATTTGCGTGCTTCCGGCCATACCATACGAATAGCATTTAAATTCTTTTGTCGGACGTTTCAGCATGGCTAGGTTCGCACGGCCATCAAAGCCTCCAGTAAGCGAGACGAGTATCTTTTCGGCATCAGAAGAATACAAATTAACGTTTTCCTTAAGTTGGGCCGACAGCATATCCAGGGATTGTTTTTTTTGCAGAAGTGTCTCGTGGAATAATTCAGACACATCCCAATAAACTTTTTTTCTTAAACCGTGCTTGCCGAAAGAATAATTTCCTGCATTTTCAAACCTCCTGATACCTTTTACAAAATAGTGTTCCCCGAGCATGTAATCGAAAAGGTTCTGCATAACCATAGCAAGTTGATCCACTTCACGGCTTACCCAAGAGGCCTTTAATATCATTGCAGTATTAGAAGAGATAATCAGTTTTCCATTTTCAAACGCATAGTATAGTGGCAACACATTTAATCGATCGGTAATCACGGTGATTTCGTTCTTTTTTTCATTCAATACAACGAGTACATACGATCCTTTTAAGCAATTCATATAAGATTTTTTATCATTTAAAAACAGGATTAGTATTTCACTGGCATTCAGTTTCCAGGGACTTTTTTTTAGAGAAAAAGCATATTGTTTATTCGCAAAGGCGTATCCAAACAACCATAGTTTGAAGCCATTATTTTCAGCAAAACTGTCATGGTAGTTTCTTCGATGCAGGCATGACACATAGCCATTTGGAAACAGCAGCGAAACCTCATTTCCTGATATTTCCTTATACATATGTTCATCCCTGAATTTCGGTTTGACAATTAGGTCATGTTTTGATGAATTGAAATCGAACGTCAAATAATAATCAAAAATCATATTACCTTATGCTTACTATTTTTTTGAAAAGTTGATATGTCATGATAATCCGGGTTTTGAAAGTAACCGCATAATAAATAGATGATTTTTTTCTCGATAAAGCGGACAACAATCGTTTCTTTATTGCTTTAATGATAAAATCATAGTGTCGCGATTTATTCCCAGCTGTGTCAGCAAATGAATCGGGACAAATCGTCGTCATGCTCACATTTTTATTGCTCTGCAATAGTTCCTTGGACAATGATTCATGAAATGTCATCCAGGCTGATTTCAAACTGCAGTATAATGATCCTGATGAGTATCCATAAGCATGTGACTTTGAGTTTATGGAAATGATTCTCCCGAAATCATTTTCGATCATTCTTTTTGCTACCACATTGGCAATAAGTAATTGACTGAGAAGGGCGACATTTACAAAATTGATTATTTCCTGATCCTTAAAATCCTTGAAAGCCTTGAACACTCTCGGAAAAGCATTAATGACCAGAATATCAATCGCCAATTCATTTTTAGAAAGATGTTGACGAATAAACTCAATCACAGCCTTCGTGTCTGCCAGATCAAGCCGGAAATAGTCAAGCAGTTTTGATCTAAAATCAGGCGGCAAATCTTCAGGGTTTACTTTATCCACTATAATTACCGGATAACCTTTTTCGATCAAAAGTAAAGACAACTCCTTTCCTAATCCTTTTGCTCCGCCCGTTATTAATACAGTTTTATTTTTCATTTGCTCAGTTTTTTAAACAAATACCACGGCGCCTTTACCAGTTTCAATCCAAAGCCGATTTCATAAAAGGCCGGAATTGGATCATCCCATGTGAAATCAGAATAAACATTTTTCCCTGCCAGCGATTTTCGCCAGGCAGAGAATGTCAATACTCCTTCTTTTCTGTATCTTAGAAAAGAATCAAAATCCATGTAGCGGTTAACCCATTTTATCCCGGTACGATATTCCGGCTGCAATGTCGGATTCTGGCCAGTCACTTCCAGGTAATCGGCCAGGGGGAAATTCATTCCGCAGGCGGTAGCCAGGGAATTCTGCTGCCAGTACCTGGGATTCAATTCGATCAATTTCAGTTTGCCGTCCCGTTCATCCAGTTTGAATTCCGCCGAACCGACACCGCGATAAGAAATATCCTTAAAAAATTCCGATCCGATTTCAAACAATTCCGGATAATCAATGCTCTCCACGACCGCGCCAACCCCGAAATGAACGGGATTCTGCCTCAATTTCCGCAGGGTGAATCCCAAAAGTAAACGGCCTTCCCGATTCACGTATCCGCAGAACTTGAAGTGACTGGTATCAGGTCCAGGAATGATTTCTTGAACAATGACAGCGACTTTCTTTGCAAAGATTCCCGACAATTGCGTTAAAAGTTCTCCGCGATTTTTTGCCACAAAACCTTTAATCGTGCCGCTTATTGCTTTTTTCCAGGAATTGACGTCGAGGGCTTTGATAAATACGGGGTACGGCATGCCGGATGCCATGGTTTCGGCAGCGGCCAGGGAATCAAAGCAATACGTGCGCGGAGTGTCAACTTTGACGGAAACAGCAAGCTGATGCTGACGAAATTTATCCACAATGGCTTCGATCGTATCCTGGGCAGGCAGATTGAATAGAAAATTGTCGGAAAGTTTTTCCCTATTTCGCGAAATTGCAAGGAGGAAATTGTCTGAAGTGACGAAAAGGACTGGCTTTTCGGACTGGAGCTTCGCCCAAACTTGCAAACAAGAAAGGAACTCTTCCTGGCTCTCCAGAGGATGGGGACAAAGTTTCGCGTGAACATAGTGTGAATAAAAAGCGATATCTTTTTTAAAATCAAAACCGAAAACCTTTACCCCTTCCCTGCCCAAACTCCGGGCGACTCCCAGCCCTGTTTCGAACATGCCCAGGACCAGTGCAGGATTTTGCTTTTTCATGTTTCTAACGGTTCAACCAGGAAGTGTATTCGCCGCTGGTCATCGGCCAAATCGTAGCTCGTGAATGGTCGATATGGGCGAATATCGCGGGCAAGACATCATGAAGAATTTTTTCGTGCAATGAAGGGTGGAACCATAAAACACATACGGAATGAGCTTTTATCGCCCGGTCTATGATCTTTCGATAGCGATGGACATGATACTCCATAGACCATTCTTTCCGATAGCCTATTTCCATCGTGCTTGGCAATTCCCAGAAGCCATTCCTATTATCCTTCGGATATCCCAGGACATTTCGATAATCTGTTCTATAATTGGAAAAACCTTCGTCCGCCAATACGTCCAGATTACCAATGGTATGCCCGGGATGGACAAAGGATTTCAACTCCATCCCCCACCTTTTGGCAAGTTTTTTACATTCCCGCAATTCTATCTGCATAAGTTCAGGTGGGCAGATCCCATCGCGGCAGTCAATATGCGAAAAAGTATGGCAGCCGATCTCATGCTTTGTTTCCCGTCTTAAAATATCCTTGACCAGGTCGGGAGCGTACCACTCCGGATCCCGCGCCACATCAGTTCCCGGATCATGCTCGAACCAGTCTTGTCCGGAAAATTTCCAATACTCATTTTCAAATTCCGGCAATTGGGGAATATCATGGTGAATTTTGCCATTCTGCCGCTGACAGTTGTCGAGCAGTAAATGGCCAACTGTAGCCCAGGTCACGGGAATATTAAACCTATCGCAGAGATCGAGAATCTGCGACATATTTTTTCGCTCGCGTCGAGCCATCTCTAAAACACCCTGAATATTCCCTCTAAATCGCTTTGACCAGCGCGATGCCCAGGCCATTTCAAAATCAGCCTGGATCAATATCACGGCGGAATATGGCTCAGGGATAAATCGCCGCCAGTCATTACTTTTTTCTATCAATGGATCAATGCCTGCAGCGAATTTGATCTTGCTTAAAAAAGCTCTTGATTTTCTGCTAATTGAACTCATTTCCCCTTCTGGGAATTCAATTCCCTGTAGATGCTGGCATATTCAGATATATTGATTTTCAGATCGAAGCGCTCATTTATTGTTTTTTTAGCTGCGGCAACAATGATTTCTTTTTTTGAATTGTCCACCTTCAATTGTTTTACAATATTCACGATACTTTGCCAATCCCCCGGAGCGAAAAGGAATCCATTCACGCCATCGTTTATTATTTCACGTGCGGCTCCGGTATCCGTCACCAATGGGACCAATCCTGCCGCCATGTATTCCAGGACCGAATTGGATATGCCTTCGCTAAAGCGCTCGGTTGAGCACAAAACGCCGATCTGGCAATTCGCCAGATAAGCTTCGACATTTGCAACAACCCCAGGGAAATTAATTTTAGTGGAAAAAGAAGGATAATTGTTTTCAACCCAATCAATATGTTTTTGCCTAAGGGGGCCATCGCCCAATAAATAGGCATGATCAATTATTCGATCCATCATTAATTCTACTGCCGCTTTTAAAAAAGTATCATGATCTTTGTAATTAGTAAAATTAGCGGTCATTATTATATTAAATTCATTAGTTTTTACATTCTGCAGAAATCTCGAAGTATCTATGGCATTATAAATCACTTGGCCTGCGATCTTATATTTTTTTAGACCGGCATGCGAATTGCTGATCACACGATCGGCCCGTTTCAGGAAAAATCGTTTGAAGTAATATTCCCAGCCTTTGTCCGTTCCCGCATCACGAATTGAACCATCGATCAACGGTGTATTATAAGCTTTGCATGGCAGATAGGAGTAAAACGAAGAAAGGCTGTCCCAGGTATGAACGATATCGGGATTGAATTCCCGAAAGCATTTCCAAATTGAAACCAGCGGTTCAAGACGGGATGGTCGTTTTTTTAACTCCCAATAACGAGCGCTGCAATCCTTTGCCTTAGCGGAATAGTGCTGGTTGGAATTGAAAGTGACGACCCCGCAAGTGAACTCTTCCTTATCCATATTTTTGATCATTTCAAGCAATTGCCGTTCTTTTCCGCCGGCTGCAAGGCCGTCAGTCACATAAAGAACATGAATTTGTCTTGCCAATTCGCTCATTTGAACATCATGAAATAAATCTTTTTAACAGCGCGGATATTTCCCTGCCAATTCCATAAAGTCTTTGGTCAACAATTGCCTTTCTTTGCCACCTGCACGAACCGTCATGGGATCTTAACTTTGCGATATGAAGATGCTGCTGTTATATGATCAGGCAACTTTAAATCAGGTAGTCCAAGTAGATCCATTAATTCAAAATATTGGGGCAGAAAACGGCCGGGAATCCATTCCAGATTTTCCTGCCAATAGCCATTGGAAAATTCGGGGTAGTCTCCAAAGCAATAGCTCATTTCCACAATGCCGGGTTTTCCATCATGATCATAAATGAAATCATAGGCCATTGATTGAAATCCTAGTTTTTGAGATACATTAAAAGCGATTTTGACCATCTCCATGTCAATTGTTTTGTGATCTAATGACCAATTGTTGCTGCCAGATGCCCTGAAATCATTAGGCCGATTATACCTGAGATAAGCAAAAGCCCGTTTTCCAGTTATTTGCACACGAGTGTCATAATCATTTTTTGGCATGAATTTTTGAAATAAAACATAATTCTTTTGCTTTTGCCAGAATGAAGTGGTATCCTTGCCAATCAGTAAATTCCGCAATTTAATTCCATAGTAGCGGAATATTTTTACACTGTTAAAATTAAAAGTTTTCATTGTTTTTAAAAGCCCGTTTCTATCCTGATGGATACCTTTGCCAAACATTTTATTAATCATATGTTTGGCGTGGCTTTTCGAAAATATCAGCTGCACATTCATTGATCCGGAACCACTTTTCAATTTAAAAACTACAGGCAATTCGGTCCTTTCTAGCCATTGTTGGGCTTTTTTTTTATTAAAAAATATATAAGATTCACAAATTGGGAATCCATTCTCCTCCAACAAATAAGCTTGCTTTATTTTGTCATCATAATGCCATGAGGTTTCCCAATTTGGGAAACACTTCAATTGCAATTGATATTGAATAATGGGAATAACTGCATGGGCAATCTGGTGGTCACTATGGCCATGCGACCACTTGTAAATGAAATGCGTCGCCTGCCTTATTTTTTTCCAAAAATCGGGATCACTGGAATCCAGATCAATATAGTTTATATTGTTATGAATCAATATCTTTCTGTACACTTCCAGTTCAGGATCTACTTTGTCATGAATGGCCTTGTGAATACCAATCAATATTTCCTTATTCATTGCTTAATTCCTTTTTTTAAAGATTTTATAATAACATCGAAATGGGAACGGCAGCGTAAAACATTGAAAACTGAAATGGTTTTTGAATAGGGTAAAACATAGGAAAGCGGGATGCCTAATTTTAATAAAACTTTAGCCCAAAAGCACATTCCAGGAATTTGTTTGAGGTATCCTTTTGCTCTTACTTCCACGTAATCATGCCACTTCATATTTAACGCATCATCGTCTTTAATTATTGCAGATAATAACTCCAAATTATTTAATATAAGATTTCTGTAATTTTCGGAAAATAAATTGATACTGTTTCCAGATTTGCATTGTTGAAAAGGAATAAACTCAACTTCACTGTTTTCTTTAATGCAAAGTTTGCAAAGCATCCCGATATGCCATTCTTTGGGTTCATTTTCGTAAGGAAAGAAAAAGTTTCCAAGACTATATACCAGCGGTTTTCCTTTATACATTTCGTAGCCGCTGATCACATGGGTATGGTGGCCGATGACCGCATCAACACCCAGGTCAGCCAGGTAATGAAACACTTTTTTTAATCCGGGCCGAGGTAATGGATAGTATTCATTGCCACCATGGTAAATAACAATAAGGTAATCCACTTGCGGGCGCAATGTCGGTATTTCATAAAAACAGCGAATGGGATCATAGCCATCGGCGCCAAATTCGCCCTCTTCTCTGACGCTGAATTCATGCTCACAATAATTCAGAAACCCGATTTTCTTGCCCTTGATCTCTTTTATCAGCCATGATTTATTGCCATCCCCCCGGTTCACAATACCCAGCGTAGCAATTCCGTTTTGTTCACAAATTTTAATGGTTTCCTGCAACCCCGTTTCGCCATAGTCGAAAATGTGGTTGTTGGCTAAACACGCTACATCCACTCGGGCATACTTCAACAGCCCGATCGTATCCGGATGGGCTTTCAGAGCAGGGCCGGTTTTTTCAATCATTTTTTCAACCAAAGTCAAAGGGCACTCCAGATTGGTAATATGACAATCCACTCCCTGAAAAGAGCCATCCAAATCCTTGAAGGGATTTTTAATGACCGCGGATTGATCAATCAACGGAGCGAAATCCCCGGAAAACAATAAATGAATAGCCATTTTAAAACTCAATTGACTTGCATGTTTTTTAAGTAGATGTTTAATTTTCCAAAAGTCGCATTTAAAGAATAATGTTTTTTTGCGAAAGCAACCGCGTTGCGGCTGATTTCTTGCCTGAGATGATGGTTGGACAACAGTTCGAGGCAATGTTCTGTCATTTCCACGTCGGAGTCGCTGATGAACCCGTGTTCGCCATGTTTCATGCCAATGCTGTCCAGGGCATTGTGTGTACCGATCACGGGAACACCCATGGCCATCAGTTCGATCACCCGGCCTCTGAACCCCGCCCCCAGTTCAAGCGGGATGATCTTGATCCATGCCTGTGCCAGCC
>Ga0307378_10004193_pt1 | contig 20716 bp, 23 predicted proteins | sample UN1MG_FD_202238 | JGI IMG/M metagenome (GOLD analysis project Ga0307378, IMG submission 202238) | Soil microbial communities from Risofladan, Vaasa, Finland - UN-1 | ecosystem: Environmental > Terrestrial > Soil > Coastal area > Acid sulfate soil | place: Finland: Risofladan, Vaasa | collected... | reverse complement strand
CATTTCAGCTGGGCAATATTCAACATTAAACTGGACATCGCAAAATGCGACATCTTGTACAGCTTCAAATGCATGGAGCGGTTCAAAATCTCTTTCAGGAACCCAGTCAGTTTCACCGACTTATGATTCAACTTACACGCTTACTTGTTATAATTCAAGCGCATCAACTTCCTGTTTTACTTATATTTTAGTAATGGAAGAGGATAATGCTGAACTTGAAATTAATAAATTAGTAAGAAATATCAGCGATGGAAATTGGTTCTCAAACTCTGTCCATGCTGATTATGATGATGAATTGGAATTTTCTTTGGAAGTCCATTCAGACGGAAGTGGCACAGCCGAAAATGTCAGAGTTTGGGATAATTTACCAAGCTATTTAACCTATGTTTCCGGCAGTACAACCCTTGACGGTTCACACCGCGGAGACGGTATTACCACTGGCGGTATTTACATCGGCGATTTATATTCTGGCCAGACCAAAACAATAAAATTTAAGGTAAGAGTAAGTTCGCAAAACTACAACAACGATATTACCTTAACTAATTACGGCTATGCAAGCGCTGATAATGCCGGTTATGTTTATGATACTGCTTTAGTTATACTTGAAGGCGGAGAATACGGCACTGCAAATCTGAGAATCAATAAGCTGGTCCGCAATATTACCAATGGCACAGGATTTTATGACAGCATTAATGCCAAACCAGGAGATAACGTTGAATTTTCGATTGATTTAAGTTCAATCGGCAATAAAGAAGCCAATAACGTCAAGGTTTGGGACACCCTGCCTTCTGGATTAACTTATATTTCTGGTAGCACAACCATCGATGGTTCATATTTCAGTGATGGAATTGTCAATGACGGAATCTATGTTGGTACAATCGCTGCCGGAGCCAGTAAGGAGGTCAGATTTAAAGCAAGAGTTTCCGGTTCTGGCACTGGCACTTCTAATGTTGTTACGGTAGATGTTGGAAATCAAAATATCCAAATATCAGGCAATATATCCGTCAGCAAGATGGGAAGAAATATTACTCAGAATCAAACTGTCTGGTCATATACGGTTCCGGCTTATTATGGTGACACCTTGGAAATTTCGATTCAGGCTACCAATGATAGTGGTAGCACCGTGAATAATATCACTGTCAAAGAAATTCTGCCTTCCAGTCTTTCGTTGGTTTCCGGCAGCACAACTGTTGATGGCGGTTCTTGGAGTGGCGATATAATCAATGGTATAAACTTAGGAACGATGACAAATGGACAAACCAGAACTATTAAGTTTAGGGTTACTGTCATCGGCGGAACCTATAATATTGTTTCAGAAGTATTGAATAATATTGCTTATGCCAATGCTGATAATATTTCACAGATTTCTGACCAGGCGTCAGTTGTAATCAGCGGCCAGTCAGGAGAAGTTTTAGGGGCAAGTGTTGTTACTGGCATGGGGCTTACGCCGTTCTTGTTTGTGCCGATGACTATGAGCTTAATTATTGCTTTCTTTGTCTACTGCAGATTAAGAGAGGAAAAAATACTGGATTATCTTAATAAGGAAAAAGGAAGTAAATTTATGAAATTTCTTATAAGATTATACTTTAAGATTAAACTTAGATTTAAACTGGCGAATGTTCGATTTAGGCAAGTTTATCTCTAATAAGCTAATTACAATTTAATATACAAAAACCCCTTTGATGGACATCGAAGGGGTTTTTGTTTTCATACTTGATAAACATCTATTTTCCTTTTATTTCTGCTTTCACGACTGATTCCCATTTTTCTCAAAAACATCTCCAATTGATCTGACTTGTATATTCTGTAGTTATTCAATGGATGGCGATAGGGTTTTAATTTTCCGTTTTTGTCCCAATTCCTTAATGTCAGGGGGGTAACCCCCAAAATCTTGGATGCTTGTTTAATTGTATAATACTTTTGTTGCATAATAATTATATGTTATAATAATATTATTATAGATAAAAATTAATCATAGGACAATATAATACATGGAAAACATAGAAGAAACACAAATAGAAATAAGAAAAGAGAAACCAAAATTTTCTCTAAAGTTGATTATAAAAAAAATAAATATTTTTAAATTAGCACCTGACAAAGATATATTGGACGACGTTATTAAAAAAATTATTTATATTTTAACGGCACTTATTCCCTTATGGTTTCTGCCGATTACCCTCAATGCAGTTGAATTAAATAAACAGGTATTAATGGTTTTATTGATAGTTATTGCTTTAATTCTTTGGTCCATAAAGATTCTCAACCGCGGAGAAATAAGATGGAAAAGCAGTATATTGAATATCTCACTGGGAGCTTTTGTTCTTATTTGTATTCTTGCTACTATTTTTTCAATCAGACCGTACAGTAGTTTAATGGGATGGTCAGATCATCTAAGTGGCAGCTTGATAAATATTCTTTGCTTTGTTGCTTTGTATTTTTTAATTGTTAATAACTTTAAGAGCTCAAAAGAGGCATTTGGACTGTTATTTTCTTTTCTTGTTTCTTCAACATTGGTGGCAATAATTGGTTTGCTCCAAATCTGGGGCGCATTTATTTTCCCGTGGGATTTTACTAAGACGATTTCTTTTAACACCGTCGGTTCGGTAAATTCTTTTGGAATTTTTTCGTCCGTTATCTTAATCTTGATTACAGCATTGCTGTTCGTTGTAAAGAAAACGGGCATCAAATTATTCTTGCTATTATTGGGTTTATTAAATCTGATAATTTTAATCAATATTAATTTTTGGGTATTTTGGGTTGTTTTGGCTATTGGAATGGTCTTTATATTAGTATTTGGTCTGATGCAGATGGTCCGGTTGGGTAAAGATGTAAGCTGGATTACCTTGCCAATGATTTTATTAGCCATGTCCTTAATATTTGTTTTATTCAAGCCAGCATTTACTTTTCTGCCGAATTTACCCATTGAAGTGGGATTAAGTTATAAAAGTGGTTTTTCCGTCGTGGTGGATGCTTTAGGTCATAGGCCGATTTTGGGAAGTGGACCGGAAACTTTTGTTTTTGATTATGCTCAGTATAAGCCAGAGGGGATTAACCAAACGGCTTTCTGGAATGTTAAATTCACTAATCCGCCCTCGGAAATTTACTCGATAGCTTCTGAGTTGGGAATTTTGGGATTATTGTCTTTTCTTGTTGTAATAATTATATTTATAATCAAATTCATTTCGAACACTATCAAAGAAAAAGAAGATAGTAATAATCTGAAAAGGTTTTTGAGCTTGGGACTCTTTGCCGGATGGATGGGGTTGGCTGTTGGCTGGTTTCTTTATCCCCAAAATCTTGTTTTAATGTTTGTGTTTTGGCTGCTACTTGCTTTGTGTGCGATTGAGGGTTTTCCTCAGAAAGAAAATATCTTTGATTTAAGGAAATCGCCAAAAATTCTGCTTGCAGCCAGTTTTTCATTTATAATTATCATAATCATAATAATTGGCCTTCTCTATATTGAAGGCACTAAATTCGTAGCTGAAATATTCTATAAAAACGGAGTCGACTTGGTCCAGGTGGAGAATGACATTGACAATGGTATAAATAAAATAACCAGATCCACAATAATCAATCCTTACGAAGATACTACATATAAAACCTTGTCGCAGCTGTTTGTATTAAAATTAAATCGTGATGCTGCTTTAACCGACATAACACAGGAAGAAAAAGTAAATCTCGTTCAGGTTGATGCGTCAAATGCCATTAATTCGGTTGTTCAAGCAACCAGGCTCTCTCCTAGGGATGCATCAAATTGGCTTCTAAGAGGACAAATTTATCGGGGATTAATGAGTATTGTCAACGGTGCAGCAGATTGGGCAGAAGATGCATATAATGAAGCTCTAAAAATCGAACCATCTAATCCATTTACTTATCTTGAATTGGGCCGACTTGATGTAAACAGGGCAGACACAACCAAAGATAATGCGCAAAAGAATGAATATTTAACCAATGCATTGGAAAAATTTGATAAAGCGATTGTGTTAAAATCTAATTACGCGCCTGCGCATTTTGAAGAAGCGGTGGTTTACGACAAACAAGGAAAAGCAAATGAAGCTATCGCCAAAATGGAAATCAATCTCAAACTGCTTCCCAATGACAGTGGAGCTGCTTTTCAGTTAGGGGTTCTTTATTACAAAAACGAACAATATGATAAAGCCAAAGCAGCATTGATAAAAGCAATAAGTATTGAGGATAATTTTTCTAATGCCAGATATTTTCTCGGTCTACTTTACGACAAAGAAGGTAAAAAGGATGAAGCCATTAAACAATTTGAGAAAATCGCTGAACTTAATTCGGATAATGAAGAAGTTAAGCAGATTCTTGCCAATTTAAGAAGCGGGAAACCAGCGCTAGGCTCTCCGGAATTGGGTCCGCCAGGGCAGCCAGAGAATGTTCCTATTGATTAATATGTGCTTGAGTATTCCAATAAAAATTTTAAAAATCAGAGACAATAAAGCCATTATCAAAATAGGTAATAAAAAGCAGGAAATAGACACTCAATTGGTTGAAAAAATTGAGGAGGGTGATTTTTGCCTTATCAGTAATGGCTTTGTTGTTAAAAGAATCTCTGCTCAAGAAGCAAAAAAGATCTTTAATATTCTAAGGAGGAAATCATGAATATTAATCAAAAAGCGCTAAAGCTTACAAAAAAGTTTGCTGAGGGCGCTCCTTGCGCAATTGATCTAAGTTCTAAAGGAATTAAGCTCACAATGTTCTGGTCTTATTATGAAAAAATCGCAAAGGAAATGAATTTGTGGGAAGTAAACAAGGATGTGGTAAAAAGGTATTGGTTCGAAATCCACAACAAGCTTGTGCTTAAAGAATTCCAAGTGATGAAAAAAATCCAGAAAAACGGTTTAAATCCGAAGGAATACAGAAATTGTATGGTTTCTGTGAGAGATTATCAAGGCAAACATTATTGTTTTCATGGCGGAAAACCTGTTTGTCCAATAACCAGCGCAGAAGCAAAAACAATCAAGGAGCCAAAATTATAAGGGCCGTAGGCGCGGCCCTTATTTATTTTAATTTTTATTTGTTATAATATATTTATTATGCCAGTAATAAAACAAAAACCAGTTCTCGCAATTTTGTCTTTAACCTGCTGCGAGGGATGTCAGGTGGCGATTTTCGATTTAGGGGAGAGATTTTTAGACTTTTTAACTAAAGTAAATATCGGCGATTTCCAATTAGCAGAAGAACTGCCCGATGTTGATAAATATGATATTGCAATTATTGAAGGCACAGCGATTACTAAAGAGCAAAAAAGACGGCTTAAAATTGTCAGAGAAAAATCAAAAATAGTGGTTGCTATTGGCGCATGCGCTTTACTCGGAGGTCCTCAAGAAATAAAAGATTACAAGGGAGATAAAAACCAGATTATTAGGCAAATTTATCCCAATATTAGAGGGATAGACAATCCGAATATTAAATCAGTAAAAGAAATGATTAAAGTTGATTACGAAATTCCGGGCTGCCCAATAAACAAAGATGAATTTTTTGATATTATCAATAAAATCATTGATGGTAAAAATCCAAAAATCAAACAAGAACCGGTTTGCGAAGAATGTCCAAGAAAAGGAAAGAATTGTTTATTACTAATAGGAAAACCCTGCTTAGGTGCGATAACTTTAGCAGGATGTAAAGCGCCGTGCCCGAAAAGCGATTTTCCCTGTGATGGTTGCCGTGGCCCAAGGCAGGGAATCAATTTAGAGGCAATGAAAAAAGCACTGAAAATAAAGGCGAGACTGGATGATGACCAAATAGAAATGATTTTACAAAGATTCGGCAAAAGGAACGAAATTATTAAAGCTAACAATTAAAAAAGCTAATATGAAAAATAACAAACAATTTTTTAGCGTATTATTAAGCGTATTAATCTGCGTGTTTGTGTTTGGAGTGATTGTGTATGCGACAACGACAATAGGAGACAGCATAATCGTAGACACTGCTTCAGACAATGACGATAAGGCAATTAGCACGCTTGCTTCTGTTAGTAGTTCTGCAGGTGGCATTACTACTTATGGATTATATAATGATGTAGTAATAGACGCAGAAGCAGCAGCAAATTCTTATGCCTATGGAGTTTACAATGATGTGGTAGTCAGCGCTTCATATTTAGGAGTAGTGGCTTTTCCAGCAGGAATATATAATAATATTTACGCTGCTGTCCCTGGTGCGCAAATTACAGGTATTAAAACCTACAACAACGGCGGCTCTTATCCAGATATTGCCATGACAAATACTGATGCTCGCTATACTTCTTTATATGGAGGGGGTAGTGTTAGTCAGGTTCGTGGCGAACGATTGGAAATATCTTTAAAAAGCGATGACGGTTTGCTTCAATATGGATATGGTATTAGCATGGCAGTTCAAGCGATGGGAGCTAGTGATAGAGTATATGGATGGTATATGACTGACAATAGCGATATTACTGGTGGCACCGAATACGGAGTATATCTTGATCTTACAGATACAGATGCAACGCGTTATGGAATCTACGAAACCGGTGGAGCAATTAATTATTTCAAAGGTAAAATTGGAATAGGCACGCTTACTCCTTCTGAAGAATTATCAGTAGTTGGAACAGTAAACATATCGCAAGATCTTTGGGCATCTGGTTCGCTTAATTTTGGAGGAGGCGGGACAATAGCTACAACATCATATTCAAGATTAGGAAGCACAGCAACAGGTCATTCGTTATCCGATGCTGATGATTTAATGATCAGCGGAGGATTAGAAGTGAATGAAACTGCTTATTTTGATTCTACGGTCTCTTTATCAAGTTCTGGTATTATTTTAGATGGAGGCATTACAATTACTACTGGAATAGCCTCACCATCTGGTAATTGCAGTGCAGTTGGGAATCCTGGAAGTTTGTTTATAGAAACTGGTACAGGAACTGTAAATGTTTGCGGTACGGATAATATTTGGAATCCTTTAGATTAGTTTAATATAATAAATTAAATTTTATGCGCGTACGTATTGACCATATTGCGAAAATTGAGGGGCATGCGAGTTTTACTGCTGATATTGTGCAGGGCGATGTTAGAGCTGCAAAAATTAAGATTGAAGAAGGTGCTCGATTGTTTGAAGGTATTATGAAAGACAGAAAAGACGAAGAACTTCCTGAAATTGCTGCCAGAATCTGCGGAGTGTGCCCAGTGGTGCATAATCTTACTGGTTTTAAAGCAATAGAAAATGCCTATCATGTCGAGATTAAGGAACCATCTTTATCTTTAAGAAAATTAATGATGCTGGGACAACTAATCAACAGCCATTCTTTGCACTTATTTTTCTTTTCTTTGTCTGATTTCTTCGGAATGAAAAGCGACTTGCAATTGATTAATGCTTATCCGGAAAAAACCCATGATGCAGTAAAAATCAGGGATATTGGCAATAGATTAGTAGAAGTGATTGGTGGTAGATCAATTCATCCTTTAACTCCTTGCATTGGCGGAATTAGGAAAGCGCCAGATGTAAATGAATTAAAACAGCTTCTAAATGATTGCCAGAATAATCTCGAATCAGCAATTAAATTAGGAGAATTATTTGCTGAATTGAAATATCCTAATTTCCAACGCAAAACCACTTTTGTTTCTTTATACCATCCTGATGAATATGCGATTTATGACGGTAAAATTAAGGTTGATAATAAAATAATGGAGCCAAAAGAATTTATGCCATTAATTAAGGAGGTCCAATATAACAGCGATGTAGTAAAGAAAACATATTTCAATAATCAAACCTATATGGTCGGAGCATTGGCAAGATTAAACAACCACAGAGAACAATTAAATCCCCAGGCAAAAGAATTACTGGAAGAATCAAAGATGTTCCCTGCCTCGTCGACAGACAGGCCTTGCTATAACCCGTTTTACAATATTTTAGCGCAGGCAGTAGAGTTGGTTCATTGCTTGGAAGAAGCGATTAAGATTATGAATGAATTAGTTAATCAAAAAATTGAAGTTTCTGAGAGCGTTGTTCCAAATAGAACTGGCGAAGGAGTTGGGACCATTGAGGCGCCAAGAGGATTATTATTTTATAAAACCAATATAAAAGACGGCATTATTGAGCACATAAATATCATTACGCCTACTGCACAAAATTTAGCCAATTTGGAAGCGGACTTGGAAGAAATTGAGCACCTTGGAGGATTCGATAAGCTGAATACCAAAGAGAAAGAAGATAAAATTAAAATGTTAATCCGCGCTTACGACCCGTGCGTGACGTGCGCAGTACATTAATATGCATGATTTTCATTTAGCGGATACAATAATAAAAACCGTTCTTGAATATGCGCAAAAGAACGGGTTTAAAAGTATAAAAAAAATTGAGCTTGAACTTGGCTCAATTTTGGAGCACGGAGAAGTAATTTCTCCGGAAAACCTGATTTTCAATTTCAAACTTCTTTCCAAAGACACCATCGCCTCAAACGCAGAACTGGAAATCAACCAAATCCCCGGCGACAACTGGAAACTGGTTTCTATAGAAAAATAGTTCCGATAATTTCTTTATGACCATTGAGAAAATCCTTTGCTGATATTGGGTTTTTGCCCTCCAATTGGAGGGTTTTTAAAATTAAGAGGCCGTTGCCAGTTTGTACACAAAGATTTTTATTGTCATCAAGGAATACTTCACCGACCTTGCCGCGCACTTCAACTTGTTGAAGTATGCGGGGTTTTATCAATATGTCTGCTTCGATAATTTTTAGATTCTTACCATTAAAATCAGTATAACTTTCCGGCCATTCCTGAAATGCCCGAATCTGCCTTTCAATTTCTTCAGCTGATTTATTCCAAACAATTTTCCCGTCTTCTTTTTTAATCAGTTTGCAAAAAGTCGCTTGCGAATGGTCTTGTTCTTGAGGTTTTATTTTCCCATTAATATAATCAGGCAAAGTTTTAATTAATAATTCCGCACCCAAATCAGACAAACTTTTTAATAATTCTTTATAAGTGGGTTTGTTGGAAACCTGCCTGCCGGTAGGCAGGATCAGAAACTTGGAATTAGAAATTATATCCCCATGATCCATTTCTGCGTCCATAATCATTAAACAAACTCCGGTTTCTTTTTCATTATTCAAGATAACTGATTGGATAGGGGAGGCACCACGATATTTTGGCAAAAGCGATGGATGAATATTCAAAGCTTTGTATTTTGGAATGTCCAAAATCTGCTGCGGGACAATCTGGCCATAGGCAGTTAAAATAATCAAATCTGGAGCCAAATCCCTGATTTTAGTCACCCATTCTGGCTTTCTAATCTTATCTGGTTCCAGGACGCTTAAATTGGCCTCCAGAGCCCATTTTTTGACCGGGGAGGGGATAAGTACCTGTTTTCTGCCTACGGGCTTATCAGGGGCGGTTATAACAGAAATGATCTCAAATTGATTATTTGGGACAGTATAAAATTTAGAGAAAATGTTCTCCGCAAACTCCGACGTGCCCATTAAAATTGTACGTATTTTATTTGGCATTATCGCAAATTAGGATTCCGTTTAAATGGTCGAATTCATGCTGGATTGCGCGAGCTAATAAATCTTTGGCTTTTAATTTAAACCTTCTTCCTTTTTCATCAATAGCCTTTATTTTTAATGATTTTGCCCTTTTTACTGGAACAAAAACATCTGGCAAACTCAAACATCCTTCTTCCATTATTTCGGTTTTCTTAGACAACCTAATTATTTCCGGATTTATAAATACCTGTTTTTTAGACAACCCAGAACTGATCATAAAAAGTTGGATGCTTTTCCCAACTTGATTAGCTGATAGACCAATCCCTTTATTTTTAGCCATGGTCTCACTCATATTTTTTATTAAGTCCAAAACATCACCAGTTATTTCTCTAACTGATTCTGTTTTCTTTCTCAATATGAGATTATTTTTATTTTTTTGGATTTTTAGAATCATTTTTGTTTTTGGATAGATACATAAAGAGTTTTGCCCGCGATTCTATGTCTTTTGACTGTTTCATTTCCGATAATATCTGGTACGCCCTGTTTTTGCCAATTCTTTTTATTATTCCTAAATAAAGCGCGAACTTTTTCGGCTCTTTGCAATATTCACTGATATCTTTGGTAATGGCATGTATTTCCGAATGCATGCCTCGAATTGGTTTAATTAGCATATTTTTCATTTTATCACTTCAAAATGTTATAATAAAGGTATATGAATAAACGCAGAATATTTATTGCCATAAATTTACCGGACGGAATAAAGAAGAAATTAATAGATTGGCAGAGAAAATGCTTGCCCGCCGAAGCTTTAGCGAAGGCAGGGGATAAAATAAACTGGGTGAGAAAAGAAAACCTTCACATCACTCTTATTTTTATCGGCTATGTTACTGATGATGAAACTTATGAAATTTGTAAAATGACCAAAGAAGTAGCGAAAAAACACCAGCCATTTTTTATTAATCTAGAAAGAATAACCACTGGTCCTTTAAATGAATTTCCAAGAATGTTCTGGGTAATAGGGGAGAAAAGCCAAGAATTGGCAAATTTACAGAATGATTTAGAAAATAATCAGGTCAAGGCTTTTAGACCACATATTACTTTAGCGAGGTTTAAAAACCAAGTTGCCAAAGATTTGCCGAAAATTGATGATGCGTTTATAGTCTCAGTTCCAGTTGAAAGAATCGACGTAATGCAAAGCAATTTAAAAAGAGGCGGTCCGGAATATACGATTTTAGAAAGTATTAATTTAGAAGGAAATGAACCCCGTTAGACATTTAATAAATGTCTGCGAGGCTCATAATTAATAACATTATGTCTAACGGGGTGAAAATTGATTTATTCGGAATAAAATTTGATAATCTAACAATGGACGAGGCAATTAAGCAATTAGAGAAAAGCTTGCCTGCCGGTAGGCAGAGATTCGTGGTTTTGCCGTATTCGGAATTCGTAGTTAGGGCGCAGAAAGACGAAAAATTTAAAAACATTTTAAATTCAGCTGATTTTTGTTTATGCGAGGGTAGGGGATTATATTTATCTGCTAAAATTTTAGGCAAAAAAATAAAGACAAATATATACGGAGTAGATTTAATTTATAATATAGTTAAAATTTTTCAATTTCCAAAAATTTTTCTCTTTGGCGCAACTCAAGATGTAATTATGAAAACCACAGAAAAATTAGGGGAGAAAATTGTTGGTTTTGAGAATGGATATCAAAACTATAATCAGGTAATCCAAAAAATAAACTCAATTCAGCCGAATATTCTCCTTGTAGGATTAGGTAGCCCGAAGCAAGAAGAATTTATATATGAAAATTTGGATAAAATGCCGAGTGTAAAACTGGCAATTGGAGTTGGGGGGGCATTTGATTTTATTTCCGGCAAAATTAAACGCGCTCCTAAAATTGTTCAGAAAATCGGCCTGGAATGGCTATGGAGATTAATTTTAGAATCACGAAGAATCAGCAGAATTTTCATTGGAGTAGGCGGACTTATTTACTTGACATTTAAAAATGTGTTATACTTAAAGAAGTAAATAATAATTAATTCACCCCGTTAAATCCCCGATAAATCGGGGTTCGCTGGAGGCGAAATTTAACAGGGTAAAAATAATATGTGGTGGATTATCGGAATAATAGTTGTTGTAGTAATTATTCTATTATTAGTTGTCAGAAAAAAGGGACCATCAGCGCCAAAATCAGAAGAACCAACTAATGAACCTCCGACCGGAGAACAATAATCAGAATTACATAAAACAACATCAAAACCCAGCTCCTATACAGGAAGCTGGGTTTTGACCACTCGGCTTAATTTTGATAGAATTAAAAAATAAAGATGAAAATAGGAATAGAAGCCCATACAATCGAGAAAGAGGAAAAATTAGGAGCTGGCGGCAATTATTTGAGCCAGATTTTAAAAGAGTGGAGTAAATTAAATCCTGATAAATATCAGTTTATTTTATATTTTAAAGATAGAATTCCGAAAGAGAAATTTTTAAGTTCTCCAATATTCGTCAAAAAATTAGTCAAAACTCCGATTAAAAGCACAGCTTTGTTTTATAATATTTCCATGCCACTGGAAGCAAAAAGAGATAAACTGGATATTTTATTTCTGCCTTTTTATATGCGTCCGTTTTTCTGTTTTGTCCCCACGGTTACAGCTATTCATGATATTTCTTTTAAGACGCACCCTGAATGGATTGCATGGAATTACAAGTTGCCGTTCAAATTGTTATCGTGGCTGGCAATTAAAACATCCAAGGCGATATTGGCCTGCTCGGAATACACCAAGCAGGAAATTATTAAAAATTATAAAATTTCTCCAGAAAGGGTTCATACCATTTACTTGGCAGCTGATAAGGATTTTAATAACCAAAAAAATGAACAGGAAATTCAGGAATCAAAACATAAATACGGAATTGACAAGAAATATTTATTTTTTACTGGCAGTATATTCAACAGGCGTCATGTTCTGGAATCCATAAAGGCATTCGAAGCAATATCGAAAGAAAATTCCAATTACCAGTTTTTAATCAGTGGCAGGGATTTAACCCGTCCAGCGCAAAACATTGATAAAAAGAATATTGTTAAAAGAGTACGCTATATTGATAAAAATGACCTGAAAAATATTTATCAAGGCGCAGAGCTTTTTGTCTGGCTGTCTGAATATGAAGGATTTGGCTTACCAGCTTTAGAATCAATGGCTTGCGGAACTCCTGTACTTGCCACGAAAATAACTTCTTTGACCGAGGTTATAGGGGATTATCCGATTTGGATTAATAATCCTAACGATATAGAAGAAATTAAAGAAAAAATGATTAAGGTCTTAACAGATAAAAATTTAAGGAAAGAAATGATTGAAAGGGGCTTGCAACAGGCATCAAAGTTTTCCTGGCGCAAAACCGCGGAAGAAACATTAAAAGTATTATTAAATTATGCAAAATAAAAATATTCTTTATGTTGTTTTGGGACTCGAAATTCTGGTTGTACTGTTTGTTGCGCTGGGGCTAATTCCGCGGGAAGCTGCTTTAATTATGTCCGGAATAATGGTCTTTTATTTTATCTTCAGCAAACTGGAAGATGGTCTAATTCTTTTTATTGCCTCAATTCCGATTTTCGTCGCTTTGCCGATTACTGAAAGTTTTGATTCTTTAAGCGCAGGAAGAATATTTGTTTTGGTTTTATTTTTAAAGTGGTTGTTTTCCCAAAAACAGATAAAATTTATAAAGTTAAAACGCTTGGAAATTCTATCTGCTTTATTATTGTTGATTTTAATTCTTTCTATATTGCCGGCAATTGACAAAATAGCAGCAATCAAAAAAATTATTTATTTAGTCAATTTAGCAGTAATATTTCTTATTGTTAAAGATACTATCAAGGATAAAATTATTTTTAAAAGAGTAGTAAAAGCCGTATTAATTTCTTCTGCAATTGTCTTTCTCGTTGGTTTGGGGCAATTAATTAGCGCTTATTTTTTCACTATCGGCAGTTTCTGGGATTGGTGGTCTGACCACGTTTCTCTAGGATTTTACGGCGAGAATTTAAGACAGATTGTTAAAACCAATAATGCTTGGTTTGCTAATTCTCCAAGCGGTCCGTCAGTTATCCGTCTTTTTGGTTCTTTTACTGACCCGCACAGCTTTGCTTTGTATTTACTGTTGACTTTACCGTTTATTATTTCTTTAGCCATCACGCAAATCAAGGAGAAATTCCGCAAGGAGTGGATTTGGCTGATTTCTTCTTTGTTTTTTATTATTTTATCCGGCACCAGGGGAATTTGGTTCGGCGTTGCTTTTGGCTTTTTGGCGACTATTTACTTATTGATTAAAAAAATTAATTTTAATCACTATGTTTCCTGCATTCTTATAACGTTAATGATTTTTGTTTTTCTAATACCCATTGCTTCAATCTTCACCACTATTCCTCAATTCAGAGAGCATATAGGACAAAGCGACGCAGCATTGATATTGAAAAGATTGGCCTCTATTCTCGATTTGGATGAATTATCAAATCAGGGCAGGATTTACATCTGGAAGCGTTCTTTGGAAAGTTTTAAAGAACATCCAATACTGGGAATCGGAGCAGGAAATTTTCCAGTAGTGCTTGAACAGGAAATAGTCATGGCTAAGGCTGGCTCTTCGGCGCATAATCTCTACCTCAATTTCCTGGTTGAAAACGGCTTATTCGCTTTTATTCTGATTGTTTTTATGGTCTGGGAAATTCTATCCGTAGTTTTTTCTGTATTAAAATTGAATTTGCCGCAAAAAACAAGAATTTTAATCACGGGGCTATTTATTTATCTGATTTGGGTCTTCGGTTACAGTTTATTCGATATTGCTTTACTGGACGAACGAGTATTTTTAATATTTTTGACAATTTTGGGCATAATTTATGCGATTAAAAACAAGCCCGAAATTGTTTTAGAAAATGAATAAACTTGTATCAATAATTATTTTGAATTATAACTCGGAAAAGTATATCAAGAATTGTTTGAATTCGGTTTTGGAGCAAACATATCCGAATATAGAGATTTTAGTTGTTGATAATGACTCAAAGGATAAAAGTATTGAGATGGCAAATGGAATTATAGGGGACTGCAAAGGGAATAAGAGGATAATTTTAAATAATAAAAATCTTGGCTATGCTGAAGGAAATAATGTCGGAATTAGGGAAAGCAGGGGAGAATATGTGATTTTATTGAATGTGGACACGATTTTGGACAGAAATTTCGTGCAGGAAATTGTCAGCAGTTTCGAGAAAAATGCCAAAATCGGATCAGTCCAAGGAAAGATTTATCAGCTCAACAATAGAAAAACTAAAATTATAGATACCTTCGGCTTTACTGTTTTTAAATCAGGTCGCATAATTGATACCGGGCAAGGAACAGAAGACATTAACCAATATCCTTTAACTGATTCACGACTTCGTAAAATCTTCGGCGTGAACGGCGTAGCCCCTGCATATAGACGAATTGCTTTAAATGATATAAAATTAAAAGACGAGTACTTGGATAAAGACTTTTTTTGTTATTGCGAGGATGTTGATTTGGCTTGGCGCTTAAATTGGCGCGGATGGCCAGTTGTTTTCAACCCGAATGCAGTTGTTTGGCACGACAGAACAAGTTCAAAATCAGTAGGCAAAGGATGGAAGGAATTCAGAAAAACCAGAAAATCCCAGTCATTATGGATGCGTAAAATCAGCTGGCGCAATACTTGGCTTGTATTTATTAAAAATCTTCCAGTTAAGTCATTTTTAAATCCGCAGTTTTTAAAAAGACAGATTAAATTCGGATTATATTTATTATTTTTTGAACCACGGGTATTGCTGGCGAAATTCGAAATCATAAAATTATTTCCCAGGATGCTAAAGAAAAGAAAATTGATAATGAAAAATAAAAAAGTAAATTATGTTAGACTCGATTAGACCGCCGAGAAGCTTCAAAAAAATATTCAGAAGACATAATCCTGTGGAAATAGGGGATGAGTCGCAGCTGCCGAAAAAAACCAATAAGAAAAAATTGGTAATTTGGATTTTAATAATAATCATTTTGATTGTCCCGGCCTTTTATGTTTTTAAAACAAGTTCTGCTTTAAGCAAGATTATTACGATTAAAAACATTGCATGGGAAAAGATTTTCGGAAAACTGCCTACAGCGGAATATAATCCGCCAAAAGATGAAGACAGAATAAATTTTCTGCTTTTGGGAATCAGGGGAGAAGGCGACCCCGATGGAGGGTTTCTTACTGATGGCTTAATGATTATCAGTTTCCAAAAAAGCACTGGCAAAGTTGCTCTGATTTCTGTCCCACGAGACCTTTATTTGCAATTGCCCGGCGAAACAAATTATGAAAAAATTAATGCCGCCTATGTAGTGGGATTTAATAAATATGATAACGGACTTGATTATGCCAAAAAAACCATTGCTTATGCCACTGGGCTTTATATTGATTACGCAACATCAGTAAATTTTAATGCTTTTCAAGATATTATTGAATTACTGGGCGGGATAACTATTTATTTAGACCAGCCCTTTATCGAGGATAAGCAATGGGGATGCGATGGTAGTAACCAGAATTGCAAGCCGTTCGTAGTGCCAACGGGCCAGCAGACATTAAACGGTGAAGCTGCTTTGCTTTATGTGCGCTCCAGATTTTCAAGTAATGATTTTGACCGCGCGCGCAGGCAGCAGCAGGTTTTAATGGCAATAAAAGATAAAGTTCTATCTTTGGGGATATTAAGCGACCCGCTAAAGGTCGGGGGAATAATAGATGTTTTGGAAAAAAATGTAAGAACTGACGTCAGTCCGTGGCAGATTCCGGAATTGCTGAAACTAGCAAAAAGAGCAAAAACGGATAATATTATCAGGAAAGTTTTTGAAAATTCGCCTGAAGGCCTACTTTATGAAACAAAGATTAACGGAATTTATGTCCTTTTGCCGACAAATGGCAATTTTGATAAAATCAGGGAGGTCTGTCAGAAAATTTTCGAATAATGAAAAAGCTTTCAATAATTATAAGCCATCATGATACTCCCGAACTACTAGATCTTTGCATCAAATCAATTAAGGAAACCATAAAAGGTTTGGATTACGAAGTATTTATTGCTGATAGCGAATCAAAAGAGGGCAATCAGGATTTTATAAAAGAAAAACATCCAAAAGTTGAATTTATTGTCTTCGCAAAAAATCTCGGTTATTCTAAAACAGTTAATGCGGGAATTAAGGCATCGGATGGGGATTATGTTTTAATTCTGAATGCTGATATTATAATATTAGGAAACGCTGTATCGGAAATGGTTGATTTTATGGATAAAAACCCAAAAGTAGGCATTGTTGCTCCGCAGCTTCTGGATTTTACAAATAATATCCAGACGTCCTGTTTTTCGAACCCGAATCTAAAAACCATAATCGTCAGGCGCACATTTTTAGGAAAAACAAAATGGGGTAAAAAGATTCTCGATAAATTCACAATGGCTGATTGGGATAAAAATTCTATCAAGGAAGTTGATTGGACTCAGGGCTCGGCAATGCTTGTTAGGCGCGAAGCAATAGAAAAAGTTGGATTATTTGATGAAAAGTTCTTTATGTATTTCGATGATGCTGACTGGTGCAGAAGATTCTGGCAAAAAGGATATAAAGTAATTTATCTTCCCTCCGCTAAAATGGCGCATTATTACCACCGCAGCAGCAAGAAATTTGGAGCAATTTTTGATATAATATTTAATAAATACGCCAGAACGCATATTATCAGCGCAATAAAATATTTCAAGAAATATGATTTTTAACAGAAAACATATAAGAATCATCGTTGTAATAGTCGTAGCCGGATTATTGTTCGGTGCTGGATTTTTCATTGGCGGGAAAATTACGGAAAAATCAACAACCTCAAATAGAGTATTTTTTAACCGCGAATTGGGAAAGCCGGAACCAATTGACTTCAGTTTGTTCTGGCAGGCATTAAGGACTATTGAGGAAAAATATGTTAACAGCGAGAAAATTGATTATAGGGAAATCCTCTACGGCGCAATAGGGGGCATGACCGATTCTTTAAGCGATGATTATACGGTTTTTATGAGGCCAGAAAAGACTGAATCGTTTATAAAAAGCGTAAGCGGAAATGATAGTTTTGAAGGAGTGGGTATGGAGCTGGGATTAAAGCAAAAAATATTGACAGTAGTCGCACCGATTGAAGGAACGCCTGCATATCGAGCAGGAATAAAGGCCGGAGATCAGATTATAAAAATAAACGATATTTTAACCGACAATATGCAGGTTGAAGAAGCCGTGGATTTAATCAGAGGCAAAAAGGGGACGCAAGTGACTTTAACTATTAATAGGAAAGGGCTTAACGAACCGAAAGCATTTACTATTACCAGAGACACAATTCAGGTGCCGATTGTAAAATTAGAAATAAAAAATAATGACATTGCTTATATAAAAATCTACCAATTCACAGGCAATCTTCCTTCTAAATTTAAGGATATTATTTCCGAAGTTTTGAAAAGCAATGCAAAAAAAATAATTATTGATTTAAGAAATAATCCCGGAGGATATCTGGAAACAGCAGTTGATATAAGCAGTTGGTTCCTACCCAAGGGTTCAATAGTATTAAAAGAGGAATTTAAAAACGGGGAAACAGGAGAACATTACAGTAAAGGATATAGCGGTATCCAGAATTTCCAAACTGCAGTCCTCGTGAATGGTGGCTCTGCTTCTGCTTCGGAAATTATGGCAGGCGCATTAAGAGATATTAAAGGAATAAAATTAGTAGGTGAGAAAACTTTTGGCAAGGGCTCGGTTCAGGAAATGGAAACATTCAGCGATGATTCGTCCTTAAAAATCACAGTTGCCAAATGGCTTACTCCGTCAGGCACATCTATTGCTGATGAAGGATTAAAACCGGATATTGAAATTGAATTGACTGAAGATAATTACAATAATGGCGAAGATCCTCAATTAGATAAAGCAATTGAATTGTTAAAGTAATAACAATTATGAAGAAGTCAGACTTCTTATGAAGGTAATTTTATTAAAAGACGTGGAAAATCTGGGCAAGAAAAACGATGTGAAAAACGTTGCCAATGGCCATGCTAGAAATTTTCTCATTCCCGAAAAATTGGCAATACCTGCCACAGAAAAGGCAATGAAAGAACTTACGGCGCAACAAGAAATCGAAATCCAAAAAGCAGAACAAGAATTAAAAGTAGTGGAGGAAATCGTCTCACAGATTGACGGCTTGGAAATAGAAGTTTTTGTAAAGGCAGATGAAACAGGAAAATTATTCGGTTCCATGAATGACGTTAAAATCAGCCAGCTTTTCAAAGATAGGGGATTCAATATAAAGAAAAGTCAAATAAAAATTCTCCAACCCATAAAAGAGGTTGGAGAACATTCTGTAATAATTTCATTTGACCACGGACTGGAAGCGGAAATAAAGCTGATTATAATTGATGAAGCTACATCTAAACCACCTCAACAACCTTAATAAGCCTTTTATTGCTATCAAAATTCGTTTTAGTTTTAGTTTTAAATTTAACTACCCCATCTTTAACTGCATAAAGCGTATCATCTTTTCCTCGACGAACATTCTTGCCGGGGACAAATTTTGTCCCTCTCTGGCGGATTATAATGCTTCCAGATTTGGCTTTTTGGCCCTGGTATAATTTAACTCCTAAATATTGTGGCTGCGAGTCACGTCCTAACTTGGTCGAGCCCGCAGATTTGGTTGTTGCCATAATACGAATTACAAATTAATTACGAATGTACTAATGTTAGCAAAATTTAAAAACTTTGTCAAAAGAAACCAATCAGATTTATTTATTATTGTTGTTATCATTCTGATTGCTTTGATTGCGTTCGGGCTTGGTAGATTAACTGCGCCTGACAAAGAACCAGTTTTGATTAAGGGTTTGGAATCTTCTTCGCGCTAGCTTTGATTATTTTATACTGTTTATCGGTAGTTTTCGCCTGGTGCAATTGTTCCTGGACGGTTTGGGGAAGTGTCTTAATAATCTCCTCTAATTTTTTTATGTCATAACTGCCTTTCCTGGTTTGAATTAAGCGGGTGATATATCCGGAACTGCCGAAAACTCTTTCAATTTTTTCCTTATTTAAATAAATTTCAATAATTCCTTGTAATTCTTTCAATTTTTTGGTATTTTGGCTGTTCTGTGCTTTTAATTGGAAATATTCATCAACCACTTTTTTTACCTGTTCATCGTCAATGCTTGTCTGCTCCCTATAAAGATGCTTCCACATGGGGCAGATTTTTTTGTACCCGCACCAATCGCACAAAGCAGAGGGCATTGGCTCGAATTTGCTAGTTTCAATCTGCTTCAGCTGATTCCATACCTGCGCTTGTATATAGTCTAATTGCTGTTTCGTCCTGGATGTGGAAATTGATTCCTGGTGTTTTAGATAATAAAAGGTAAGTTTGATATTTTCTATTCCAGATTTGGCGAATTGAGGCCAGCGATTGATAATACCCAAACAATAAAGCGACATTTGCATACTATTATTGATATCTTCCTGCGAAGGAAGTTTTTTTGTTGTTTTGTAATCAATAATTTCAATACCGTCTTTGGTTTTATCGATTCTGTCCACAATTCCGGCCAAAAGGCATTTCTCGTTTTTACTCTGGGGATTTTCAAGTAGAACTTCAAATCTGGTTTCAGTGCCCAAAACAGTGAATTTATCTTTAATTTGCAAATAATGTTCGTAATAATGTTTAAGGATTTTTATTGCTTCTGAAAAATAAATCATATCTTCCTGTTCATCCTGAAAAACATCCGAGCTCCAAATCTCCTTAAAATAATTCAACATTTCATCGAGAGTGGGGGAGGGCATTTGCTTTGAGTGCAGAAATTGGAGCGCTTTATGGATTCTATCGCCAAAAATTGCTTCTTTTGTTTTCGGAGCTTTGATTTTATCAATCACCTGAAACTTATATTTCAGCGGACACTGTTTAAAAGCATCCAAAGCAGAGTATGAAGTTTTTACAATTTTCGTATCGGTCATCCCTTTAATCATAGCTTATAATCAAAAGTAAAAAAAGTGGGTGAGGCATTTGCCTCACCCAGCGGAATCCTCAGAAAGAGCTGCGCAAAAATAATATTTTCCGCCCGCCCAATACAGAATTTCGAAATTCGGTTTCTTTCCACACAATCCGTGTAATTTTTCAAAGACAACTCCCGAGACTTCTATTCTGTCATCCGTGGTAGTGGCAGAAATTTTGACGTAAGAATGTTTTTCTTTTCTGATGTTTTCG
>Ga0307378_10004191_pt1 | contig 20721 bp, 16 predicted proteins | sample UN1MG_FD_202238 | JGI IMG/M metagenome (GOLD analysis project Ga0307378, IMG submission 202238) | Soil microbial communities from Risofladan, Vaasa, Finland - UN-1 | ecosystem: Environmental > Terrestrial > Soil > Coastal area > Acid sulfate soil | place: Finland: Risofladan, Vaasa | collected... | reverse complement strand
CATTGTATGTATCATTGGCCTTGCTAACTGGTGCTGTGCTGACAAGGTAAATTGCCTCCACAAGGTCATCGATGTGCAGTAGCTGATATCGGTTACGTCCGGAGCCGATGATGGGGATGTTCCTGCCATCCCTGACCCAATCACATAAAATCTGGAAAACACCCAGGCGCTGCGGCCCGGCGAAAGTCTTGGGTCTCAAGACAGGGACACATAGTCCTTTCTCTCTAAAGCTGAAGCAGGTAGCCTCGGCGGCGATTTTGCTTTCTCCGTAGGGCCCCACTCCCTGTACCGGATACTCCTCCGTTACCGGATGTTCTTCGGGAATCCCATAAACGGCGGTTGATGAGATGAAAACAACCCGCGGCACGGCAAGGTCGAGTGCGGTTTGCAGAATCATGTCTGTACCGTCAACATTGATGGAATAAATCTCTTCTCTCGACCAGAGGGGGAGGGCGGCGGCGCTGTGGATGACGGTATCCACGCCTGCCATGGCTTTCGCCATCAGTTCCCGGTCCCGTATGTCTCCTTTGAGAAAGGTAATCTCTTCCTGCAAATCGGGGTAATCAAAGTCGGCAATATCGACACCGGTAACCGCGCAGCCTTTCTCTACAAGACACCTGCAGGTGTGATAGCCCAGAAAACCAGAGGCACCGGTAACAAGATAACGTAATTTTTTACCTGTTTTCAGTCTACTAAGGCCTCTTTAATACTGGTGAAAACATGCACTCCGGACAGTATTCTGCTGGTATTATCGAGTAGCTTCACCAATGTCATTCTAAGGAAGGAGAGATATACTGTCAACTTCAAGGCTTGTTTGTAACCCTGCTTATACTGTGCTCGCCTGGCGGCCTGACTCACACACCTTCTCCTCCATTAGCTTCATGGACAGCCTGCCAGATTCATGTATAATGGTAGCAATATCAGGTATTAAGGTGACAAGATGGTTTTTGCTAGAGATGTGTTGATTTCGCTGCGCCCCAAGCAGTGGTACAAAAACAGCCTTCTTTTTGTCTGTCTTGTTTTTGCCGGTCATCTTCAGAACGCCTCAATGTGGACCACACTGCTGCTGTCAGCGGCATTTTTCTGTCTGCTCACCAGTTGTGAGTATATTATCAATGATATATTTGACAGGGAGAAAGACAGTAAGCACCCCGTGAAAAAGAACCGTCCGATTGCTGCCGGAAGAGTGGGTGTGCGGACGGGAATTCTCATTGCATCGGCACTCGGAACCATAGCGCTGGTCGGCTCTTATTTCATGGTGAACTTCAACTTCTTTTGCATTGCCGCGGGTTATCTGGCGCTGCTTCTTCTCTATACCCTTGTCCTCAAGCACATAATTATTGCCGACGTGATAACGATTGCCATGGGGTTTGTTATTCGCGCAGTGGCCGGGTGTCTGGCGATAGATGTGACTATTTCTCCCTGGCTGATTATTTGCACCTTCTTGCTGGCGATGTTTCTGGCGTTGGAGAAACGCTGGGATGAACTGGTACTGCTGGCCGACGATGCTGAAGACCACCGCCCGACATTGTCCCAGTACTCTACCACACTACTGGAGCACTTCACGACGATTACTGTCGCCGCTACCATCGTGGCTTACCTGATGTATACTACCCTGGCTCAGCACTACGCTACGATGCTGACCGCACCCTTTGCCATCTACGGTCTTCTCCGCTACATGTACCTGGTCCATTATAAAAAACAGGGTGGTGACCCGGTTGTCCTCTTCCGGGATAAAGCCCTGATGGTTAATCTGGCAATCTGGGGTCTGCTGATGTTGGTAATGAGCCTGCGGGGAATTCTGGTCTAGTATCATACCGGTAATATGCACCGGGCAAAGCCAAAAAGTATGACCGAATTGAAATCCGACATAGCTGAGGAGAATCCTCCCGGCAAGTTCTGGCGCAGGATTGTCATCACAGTTCTGGGCGGTATCATCGTCTACGTTGCCCTGTCTTTCTATGCAGACTTTTCCGCCGTGGTCAATACGCTGGCCGGTTTTCGCTGGCACCTGGTTCCCGTCGTGCTGGCCCTGACCCTGCTGAATTACCTGCTCAGGTTCGTGAAATGGCACTATTACCTGCATGTAATCGACGTATCTATCGGTGCCAGGGAAAGCCTGGTGATTTTTTTGAGCGGGCTGTCAATGTCGGTGACGCCGGCAAAAATGGGGGAAGTATTCAAGTCCTATCTGCTGAAACGCCGTACAGGCACGGAGATAAGCCGCACGTTTCCCGTAGTCCTGGCGGAGAGGATTACTGATGTACTCGGTCTGCTGGTCCTGGCATCAATCTCCTTTTCTTTCTTCCAGTACGGCATAGAGGTCCTGCTGGCAGTGCTGGCGGTGCTGCTGATGCTGATAGTAACCCTGCAATCGCGGCGTATCTGCTTGAGACTGATTTCCCTCTCGCAGGGGTTGCCGCTGCTGCGAAAGCTGTCTGGCAGCCTGAAGACCGGCTATGAGAGCGCTTACAGTCTTTTTCGGTGGCAACCTCTGCTGACAGCACTGGTAATCAGCGTTGTCTCGTGGGGGTTTGAATGCCTGGCACTCTACTTCGTGCTGGAGGGTTTTGGCATCAGCGCCTCGGTGCTGATGAGCACCTTCGTCTTCTCCTTTTCTTCGCTGGCAGGAGCCGTATCCCTGATACCGGGGGGGATGCTGGTAGCGGAAGGGAGTATTACCGGCTTACTCGTTCTAAACGATATCACCAGGGATATTGCCGCCGGGGCTACCATCATTATCCGCTTCAGCACGCTGTGGTTCGGTGTCATACTGGGTATCTTCACACTGCTCTATAGTGGATTCAAAGCCAGAATCAGGAGTACATGACCTCGATATCCCGCCGTTACCATCCGGACCATCTCAGGGATGTGGCTCCCACAAGAAGACTACCCGGAACCCCGGGATACCGAACGGGGATTTTTATGAAAGCTTTACGATATCTTTACGCAATGTTTATATTCTTTATGGTTAATTTTCACCCTGGTATGTTCTAATAAAGGTGGGAGAGTATACTTATTATGTTCGAGGATACACCACGCGTTCGTTAGAAGTGCATGTATGGATGGAAATGTTGGCCACCTGGTGGATAGCGTGAAGTCCGTTATCAGGCATGGTATGACGTCGGTCTTTAAGAAAGGACTGACTGCAAACTGGCGCCTGTGGCTGCTGGCGTGTGTGATGATAGCCTTTATCGTTGTCATGACAATCGACCTCGCCAATGCTGAAGTCAACTCTGCTCGCACCTTCGCCCAGATACTCCTGTTCTTCGTTACTGCCCTGCTCGTCACGGCGCAATACGGCTTCTGGTGGGGCCTGTTCACTTCATCCGTGCTCGGAATCTTCATCGTTTGGCGCATACTTGGCAGTGATAATCCGGGTGACTACCTGCCCCTTTTCGCCGGGCTGATGGTAATACTTTTTACCATTTGCTGGTTGCTTGACCAAACGGACAGGGCGCGGAAGCAAATGGGGGATAGCACTGATATCCTCAAACAGCAGGCAGACAGGCTTGTCGAACTGCTAGATGGCCGCTCGCAGGTAGAAACAGCCATGATGTTCTCGGAAGGCAGGTTACGGGTGATACTGAAAGCGCTTGAGGGTTGGCAGCAACAGTGGGCACAGGTAAAAGATACTGAGGCCCTGAGCTCTATCCTGACACAGTCCATGGTCATGCTGCGGAAGGTGGTTACCGATATCGATGAGCAGGGCAAAGCAGGCCCAGTGGCAGTAGAGCCGATGCCTGATGAATCTACCAGCACACTGGTCGTATCGCCGTTTCACAGCCTGGCGCTTGTGGAGCTATATAGCCGGCTACTTGAAGAACTGCCGAATATCAGGCACTGCGTTCTGGACACCTTTGCAGAGGTCACAGCAACCTTTCGAATTTACGGCCCGGATGCCGCTCAGTTGTCCAAAGCACTGTTGATAATGAGATACCCCCAGGCGGACAGCATCAGCATGCGTGACGACCAGGTGCAGGTGGTGCTCAAAGAGGGTCTGGTGCCATCGGCGGTCACTACCGGTGACAGGGGAACCGGTGCTGTACCGGGTGTACGGGCACCTTCGGAGGAGCTTCCGTACGAACTCGGTGTAGACGTGTTTTTCAACGCACGGCACTACGTGATGACGAGTGGGAATCGTGGTCCGGTGCATTCTCATAGCTGGCGGGTACAGGCGAGACTGGTCAGTCGTGATGTTACCAGTGAGGGTATCACGATTGGTTTCGCCGAAGCCAAGGAAGTGGTCCAGCAGCAGGTCAGCCGGTTCGATGGGGATATCCTGAATGAAATGGAACAGTTTCGAGAGATACAGCCCACTACGGAGAATGTCGCCATGGTCCTGTATGACGGCATCAAAGAAGCAGTCAGGCCGCTCACGGTCAGGCTGACCTCGGTGTGTGTATGGGAGAGCCCTACTAATTATGTGGTGTATTCGGGGAGCAGGGATGTCACGCCTGTGGAATCGGCTGCAAGCCATACTGAATAGGCCAGGCGTTCGCTTTTTTCTTGCTCTTCTGTTAATGGTGGGGGTGGCGTTAAGTGTCTACCATAACCTGCTTTTCCCTGCCGATGCTTTAGAGAAATATCCCTGGTCTTCAGACGGGTGGGGTCACCTGATGAAGGCCGACTTCCTCAGCCAGCAAATTGAAATGGGAAACGCTTATCCTGAACTTTTCCCTGGCTGGTATAACGGTGTTCAGCTATTAAGATACTATGCCCCGCTGCCATATTATGCACTCGTCGGTGTCTTCAGGATTACGGGGGACATCTTTATTGCCGGGAACTGGTTTCTTTTTCTCTGCGGTCTTTTCGGTGCTGCTTCCTTCCTGCTCTACCGTAAGTGGATGGGGTGGCTGCCTGCTTTCCTCGGTGGAGTACTGTTTCTGCTCCTGCCCGATAATCTGCGAGTCGCCTTTGCCGAGGGTAATATCCCCCGGGTAGTGGCCACGGCACTACTGCCGCTGACGGTCTATTTCCTGCTCAGCGTATTGCAGAACGAAAAACGTGTTTACCATTTGCTCTGTTTGACACTACTGGTAGCACTGATAACGCTGTCCCACGCCATGATGGCGGCTATCTTCGCGGTCTGCATGGGTCTCTTCGTCATTATCTACTGGTTCATGGCGCGCACCACCCCGGCAGTAGCAGGTAAATCCCTGGGTGGCATAGCCTGCGGGGTGCTTCTGGCCAGCTGGTGGCTTATTCCCAGTCTGGTGGGCGGCATTGCCGAGATTGACCAGGCTGCCGCCAGTGAATCCGTGGCCCGGATTCCGCTTATCATGTCTCTCAATCCCCTGACCCGCCTTGCCAATAAGGAAGCCTTCTATCTTGGCGTGTCGCTTATTATCGGTATTGGCGTGTTTCTCTACTTCTGGCGCCGCATTACGCCGATGGTAAAAAGCTGGATGCTGGTTGGTATCTTTGCCACACTGCTGGGTTCCACACTGGTATCCGGTATCTATCAATTCATGCCGATGTCACATCTCCTCTGGCCCATCCGCTTTATAAGTTTTGGTGGGTTCGCTCTGGTACTGGGGCTGGCATTCTTCGGTGCCTGGCTCCTGGAAACGATGCGGCCCCGGGTCTGGTACCTGCGGCATGTTGCCTTTGCCGCCCTGGCAGTGATACTGATTTTAGATTTTGCTCCTTCCACGATTCTGGCGGTGGGACGTACCGTTCCCGACGACCTGCTGGAGGTCTCCGGGCAACTCAGCGAACTGGAGGGGTGGCGCGAGGCTACCCTTGACCTGAGTCGGTTCGGTTCGGCCCCTTCCTACCTGGTGACGGCGGTCGGGGGCCGGGAGCAGGTATTCGGCTGGGCCTACCAGGGCTGTGCCACCGTGCCGATTATCGCCAGCATTAATTCCGCCTTTGAGGAAGGCTATGACGCCTACGCAGTTGATCGTCTGGACCGTCTGGGTGTGGATGACGTCATTCTGCTGAAGGGAATCAGCATATCGGAGACTGTCCAGACCAGCTTGCCCAACCATGGCTATCAGCTGGTGTATGATGGCTCCAGGGTGAGTCTATACCACAAGGATGGTGTGCCGCGGGCTTCCGAACTGGGACATGGTATTCTGGGGATTGGAGATGGGACTTACAACCTGGCACTACTATTCCCGCAGACGGAAGCGGGTAAATCGGCCTATGTAGATGATTACGAGCTTGATTTCCTGAAGCAATATGACTGCGTTGTCCTTTCTCGATTTAACTGGCACAATAAGTCCAGGGCAGAAGCATTAGTGACCGCCTATGCCGGGCAGGGTGGCAAGCTCGTAATTGACCTGACCGGTTCGCCTCTGGATATCCTGGCAAAGGAACCGCGTTTCCTCGGTGTCTACGGGGAGCCGGTTAGTATACTCTATCAGGCTATACTGCATACAGACGGCAGGGAAGAACCGCTGCTGCCTTTCCGCGCCGATTGTCTACCCTGGCACTCCTTCACGCCGCAGGGTCTTGATGAGGTGATGGTAACCTTCCCGTATGCCGGTGTCGATGGTATTGCCCTGGGTTACAAGACGATAAATGGTGGCCGCGTGACTTTTCTGGGGCTGAATCTTATCTATCATGCGATTCTAACGGACGACCCTGTGGCCATCCGCCTTTTGGAAGATGAGCTCGGTATGGCTACCGAATCCGTCGTGGAACGCCGGTCAATTATCCTGGAAGATTACCGTGCGGCTGAGGATGGCTACCGTTTCAGTATCGAGCTGGCGAAGGAGACTGATATTGTCGTCCCGGTAGCTCACCATGACGGCACCGTAGTAGAGATAGACGGTGTGGCAGTGCCTACGGTATCTATTGACCACATGGTGTCTTTCACGGCGCCGGAAGGCCAGCACAGCATCTATATCACCGTTATGGGCGTACCAGCGGAGACCATTGGTAAAGTAATCACCGGTGTGGGTATACTTGGTTTGGTACCCCTCCTGGCTGGTAGGAGACGCCTGCAGCGTTTCCTGGGGAGGCGAAGCTAATGAGAAAGGGAATACCGGGCGTTTGCCGGATACTACTGGCCACCATCCTTACCGTGGCTCTTATCACGACGATGTTTGGCATCACCCCGGGTGCTGCCTATGCAGCTGCGCCGGTGATTACGCTTGATAGCGATTTCTCTGACTGGACCGGGCAGATGTACATCACCGACCCAACAGGTGATGCCACTGATGGTGACAAGGATATCACCGCTTTCTACTGGGCGAACAACCCTGATGACGAGATGTGTTACTGGATGATAGCCCGGGTAAATTCAACAAAAAATGTGAACTATCAGGTGCAATTTGATGCCAACAACGATGGTGATTTTGCTGATCATGTTGACCGGTTGGTAGAAGTGGATTACAAACCGATGAATGACGATAGCAAGGTGACCGTAACCGTGCTATATGCGGACAACGGTAGGAAGATAAGCGAGACCAATAACAATGACTGGGGTGAATCCAAGAATGAAGGTGCCAGCAAAGTGGAGTTTGGCGCAAGCTTTGAAGACCTCGGCATCAGCATCGGGCAGACGATAAGGATGTACGGTATCAGCTATATCGGCAAGTGCTACGGCGGGGATGTATACAGGAATGACGGAGATGAGGGAGATGAGGGAGATGAGGGAGATGAGGATGATGAGGATGAGGACGACCCAGGTCTTCGGGGGGAGAGCAAGAATAGCTGCCACATCAGTGACCGCGTACCGGATAGCGGAGATGTCCAGTGGGCACCTGTTCCCGTACTGGGATACCCGCTACTGGTGGCGGTGATGATGCTGGGAGGAACGGCTATCTGGTATTTCACCGGGAGGCGCAGGTGGAGCTCTCTGTAATAGTCTCTCTGGCGGCAGTCTGGTTGCTGGTAGTATACTTCTTCTACCGGAACCGTATCTGGCTGCTATACTACCTCGTCGGGGCTATCGGCCTTGCTTTCATCATCATCTTCGTGGGCAGGGCTTTCTTCCTGGAAGCGGCCATGGAGCAGGTCGTGGCGCAGACAGTGCACCAGATATGCAAGCTGGCGGGCATCCCGACAAAGATATTCGAGTCGGCACCGGGGGCATTGCTGGTGATGGTTATTGCGCAGGACATTGGCTGGACGGTAATACAGATAGGCATTGAGTGCTCCGGGTTGCTGGAGACCTCCGCCATGCTGGGTATGGTGCTCTTCTACCCCGGATGGTCATGGGGTAAACGGTTAATCCTGACAGCTATCGGCGTTATTGCCATTTACTTCGCCAACATCATACGCCTTTTCTTCATCGTGGAAATACTCCATCACGGCGGGAAGGATACCATTTTCATTTCCCATACCATTGCCGGAAGGGCAATATTCTTCATTATTGTGGTCGGTATTTACTGGTTTGTCATCACGCGTCCAACTCTGAGTACAATACGCAACAAACTCCGCAAGGAGATGGCAGTATGACCGATACCCTGCTTTCCTTTTTGCTGTTCTGGGCGATATGGTTACTTGTGCCGCTTGCGATTGACGGCACCACAGCGCTGGCCTATTTTATCAGCGTCTGGCGGTCAGAGCGTCACAAACTGCGGCAGCGCCTGGCTGTCGAGCAGACTTACTTCCCGCTGGTGAGTATACTAATACCGGTACATAATGGCGCACCCTATCTGCAGAAGTGTATTGAATCAATCAGGCTGCAGTCCTATCCCCATGAAAAGCTGGAGATTTTCGTGGTGGATAATATGAGCGATGACGGCAGCTTCGATGTTTTTAAGGTGGAGCAAGACAAGCCTTTCAAAGGCAGTCTGCAGTGGGTCTCCATACCCAGGCGCGGTAAGGCATATGCACTAAATGCCGGCATACATATGACTCGCGGGGAGTATATCGCCAATATTGACTGCGATATCAGGATGCACACGGACGCGGTGCTGAATATGGTAAAGGCTTTCACCGCCGACCCTGAGCTTGCTGCTGCTACCGGCAGCGTGGAAATACTACCACATAACGGTAATGGCTCTGACCCCTTCCGGCACCTGCTCGCCGAATGCGAATTCATGGAGTATTTCACCAGCTTTCACGTTGGGCGCCAATACCAGAGCAATGTGAACAGTCTGTTCACGCTGGCGGGGGCGTATTCCATGTTTCGCCGCGATATATTGCTGCGAACATTCCTTTATGATAAACAGACGGTATCCGAGGATACCAAGATGACCTTTGACCTGCATAAAATCTTCAGTAAAATGAAAAAGAAGTGTGTGGGAGAAGCAGTGGTCTATTCGGAACCTACACCCTCGCTATCCGCATTCTATTCGCAGAGAGTCCGCTGGCAGCGGGGGCAACTCGAAGTAGTCTCGCTTTTCCCTGAATTTGTGCACACTCCCTTTCATCTCCATGGGCTGGCGTCATCAAAATCGATGGTCGTAGACCATACGCTCGCTTTTGCCCGCGCGGTATGGACATTCCTCCTGCCTATGTTGTATTTCCTCGGGTACTCGATGGGCATGGTATTCACCGCCAATGTAGTAATGTACGTCTGTTACATAGGTGTGGAGGTAGCTTACTACATTACTGCCCTTATGCTTGCCGATAATGTCGTCAGAAAGCGGTTGCGGCACAACTGGTGGCTCTGCGCCGTGCTGCCCATGTACCGGTTTATCCTCTTCTGGTTCCGCTTCGGCGGTTTCCTTTCCGTCCTTACCGAGCCTGCGGAATGGAAAGTGAAAGACCCTGTCGCCCAGGTACGTGAGGGCTTACACCAGTTGCGTCAGGACCTGGGCCGATGGCGGTTTATACGGTAGTGTGAGATAATCAACCGGCTTTTGCGATAAGGGGACTCTGCCTGGTACGCCCGCCACACAAGGCGAGAGGGGACAGAGTAGTGCTTGTTGCGACTGGGACGACGTCACTCTGAGGATTGGGGTGGCACTACGGTAGTTACCGGTGAGGTTGCCAGGCACACCCGATTCTTGCCGGCTCTCTTGGCTTCGTACATGGCTTCGTCTGCCTTCTTGAGCAGACCTTCGGCACTGGCAGCATGGGACGGATATGAAGCTATCCCGATACAAACACTGAATCCCACCTCCCGGTCGTCCATCCGTATCCGGGAAAGGTGCGCTTCTGACCATAGCCTTTGCCCGACTTCGCTAGCGCCAACCAGGTCTGTGTCGGGCGTTAGCACCACAAACTCATCGCCCCCCAGGCGGGCGGCTACATCCGCAGCTCTGGCCCTGGTTTTGATAATCCTGGCCAGTTCCTTCAGCAGGACGTCACCCTGGTCATGGCCAAAACGGTCGTTGACAGTCTTCAGGTCATCCACGTCAATCATTATCAGCGATACAGCGGTCTTATTCCTCTTCGCACGGGCCAGTTCCCGCCGTATTTGCTCCATCAGGTACCTGCGGTTATAAAGACCGGTGAGACTGTCGGTGAAGGCAACTTCCACAGCCCTCTCATACATCTGTGCGTTCTCAATGGCGACGCCTATCTGACTGGCAATTGAACCAAGTAGCCGCAGGTCTCGCTCTACAAAGTCTCGTGAATCATGGCTGCCCATGCAGATTGTCCCCAGTATCTTCTCTCTCGCTATTATAGGTACAGAATAGAGTGAACGAAGCCCCATACTCTGCAGCACTATCAGGTCAGACTTCATGCCGGCCGAGGTATCGCTCAATATGACCGCTTTCCCCGAAAGTGCCGCCCGACCTGCAAAGCCCTTGCCGAGTTTCATTCTCGCCATCTTGTACACAGAGTTGGCAGAGAACCCGTGGTGAGCTTCCAGCACCAGTTCATTGGTCTGTTCATCAAGCAGGTGTATCCCTGCCGCTCTTACCTGGATGGCTTCGGTTATACTCTCCAGCACACCCTGTAGCAGTTCGGCCAGATTGAGGCTCTGCCCCAGCTTGGTGCTAATCTCCAGCAGTGTCTCGATTTGGTCGGTGTATTCCCGGGACGTGGCCTCGGCAATCTTTCGTGTAGTGATGTCCATCAATGTGCCCAGCACTGCCCTATTCCCGCCGTATTCGATTGATGTGACTCGTTCCGAGACCCAGAGAGTTTCCGTGTCCTTCTTAAGCACCCTGAACTCGTAGGGAAGATTGCTATGGCCCTTCAGGGACGCTATCGCCTTCGCTCTGGCCTCCTCTTTATCCTCGGGATGAATGAGGTCGGTAGAGCGCATCCCTAGCAACTCATCGTTCGTATAGCCCGATATCTCTACCATGACACGATTGACGTATGTGAAACGTCCATCCTGCACAAGGTATATCACTGTGGCCGCCGACTCTGTCATCCCTCTTAATAATTCCTCGCCCTGCCGCAGTGCTTGTTCCGCTTTCTTTCTCTCTGTTACGTTGGCGATTACGCCTATCGAACCGGTCACCTCTCCATCCGGCCCCTTGAATACGCTCAGCGAGAGGTCAACATCGATGATTCCCCCGTCCTTCCTGATAACTCTGGTCTCCATGTGGTGCTGCATACCTTTTCGCCTGGCATTCTGCGACCCTATTCTCCGCCACTCTTTCTCCGGGTAAAGAGACCGGACAGGCCGCATGTGCAGGTCAGCGGCATCCATCACCAGCAGGGACTCGGCAAATTTGTTCCAGAAGACTATGTTCTCATTCTCATCAGTTACTATTATGGCCACCGTCGAGTTCTCAAAGATAGTCCGGTAGTTTTCCTCGGTTAGCAGCGGGTGTCCACTCGGTCTCTTGCTGCCGGTGGATTCACCGGCCGCTGCCTGCGTCTTGCCTCGCACTAACCTGGATTTATTTGCCATACCTCATTCCCTCAATGTGCAGCCAGCGTGTTACCCTGATACGCCTGTAAATTGTCGCCCAGAATTGCCCCGGCTTACCACATGACAAACCCACTCCGGGCAAGAACCAAACTACCACATACCAGGCATTTCTTCAACCTCCTTGTCACCAAAGAGCGTTATCGGTCGTCAGGTACGAATAATCAACAGCACACGAGCAGTCATAATATAATGAAAATTGCCAACCTCTGGAGCGGCGCGAGTCTTCCCTCCCGAAATGACACCTGACAGACGTCCTCAGGATTCTATTACCAACTGGCTGTCGGGTGCAATGTTGACCTGGTTCAGAGAAAATATCCATTTGGCTCTCGTTTGTTGCCTCTCTACGCCTTATAGCCAGTGTAGATTGTAAGATAGTATGAGTTTAGAGTCTGCCGGGATGACTGGTTTATTGCACGTTGGGAAAGTGAAACGTGGTAGCCAAAGTCGGGTCGGCGTGAAGCAATATGCAAGCGGCAACTGATGAATCGAGATGGGGAATGTTGGGTTGACATTTTCCCATAGCGCTTGCTTTTAGGGTTTTAATTGGCACCACTGCCGTATAATGAGCGAAGGACTGCAGCTTAGACGTGTTCGGGTATGCAGTGAAATTTACGAGCCCGGCGCAGGTAACGGAGGATAACGTGAGAAGCGCCCTTGCCTATGAAAGCATCCGGCAGAAACACGGTGAACTGCTAGGGGCTATGGACGGAATCATCCATGCCATGTCAGTGGTGGTGGAAACACGAGACCCATATACCGCCGGCCACCAGAAGCGGGTAGCCGTTATTGCCTGCGCCATCGGGAGAGTGATGGAGCTCTCCGAGTGGGATATAGAAGGCATACGTATTGCCGGACTGCTCCACGATATCGGCAAGCTGGCAGTACCCGCCGAGATCCTCACCAAGCCGGGCAAGATCAACACCACCGAGTTGAGCATCATCAAGAGCCACTCACAGGTGAGCTACGACATCCTCGAACTGATAGAATTCCCCTGGCCGGTGAAACAGGCCGTTCTCCAGCACCACGAAAGACTGGACGGTTCAGGCTATCCTGATGGCCTGTCCGGTGACGACATCATTATCGAGGCAAAGATATTGAGCGTGGCCGACGTCGTGGAGGCAATCTCATCTCACCGGCCCTACCGTCCCGCTCTCGGTCTGGAGTACGCCATGAGAGAAATTATCAAGCAGCGCGGTATCCTCTTCGACCCGAGGGTGGTTGATGCCTGCCTGAAGCTCTATGAAGAGAAGGACGCTGACCTGGAGCAGCTCCAATAACCTACCACAGTTGGTAAACAGACTGCGGGAAAGCTGGCCTGAGAGATACCAGAATTCGTGACCTGCAGCACAACCACCACCAATCCCTCCCTGGTAATAACCATCCCGCTCGGGTCTGCCTCCGGGACAACTCGCCCTATCTTGATTACGTCTGGAGCAAGTTCTCCATCTTTTCCTCGGGGCTTTTTAGCTTCCTCTATTATGTCTGTGTTCTGAATCACCACAAGCCTCCTCGCGGTGTCCGTCAGAGGTTAGCGATTATTATTAGGGTGATAATAATATTGACAACACCTCACAACAATTGTAAAATAATTATACGATGCCTGGCTTGAAAATAACACAAGTGCAATCCCAGCAAATGCGGCAGGAATTAAGACAGATCCTCCGCATAGAGCAGGCCAACCTGCTGCAAATGTCTGAGGGAGACTTTCATAAGATTCTCAACGAGATAGAAAAGGCACCTCTTTTTATAAGGCTCTGTCAGAGAGATAAGATAATCCGACAACAGAAAATTCCCAGAACCGATATTTCGACCCGCTTTTTTCAGCCCAAAGATGAGTTAGTAGCCGATGGAGGTTCTCTTGATGCTGAGTCCCTGGTACAGAACAAGGAACAAATCGTTCGTCTGATAGAAAAGCTGGGAATAGAAAAATTCAAGCGCTACTTCCTGTTTCCTGAATCAGGAATGACCCCGGAAGAGATTGCTGAGGAATGCAGTCTGAATATCTCGGAAGTCCAGGAGATTAACAGCCTTATCGATGACTTCTCTATACTAAGCGAGTTTTACCACCCTTCCGCTTTAAGCTCAAAGGTAATTCATTATTCAAAGATTGCCTCGATAGAGAGGCAGGGTGATAGCTTCATAATCGGGTACTACAATGCATCTTCTGCCCGAGGACGGTATTTGATTGATTATGAGAGCTTTGAAGAGTTGAAGACTAAAGGGGCTCTTACCAGGGATGAGGCCAGGGAAGCTAAGCAGCTATTCAAGAGGCTGGAACTAATCAATAGCCGCCAGGACACGGTAAATCAGATACTGCAAGGCATTATTGATAAGCAGGCACTCTACCTGGACTGTGGTGCTCCGAACTCGCTCTTACCCTTCAGCCAGAAGGAACTGGCTGAAAAAATCGGTATTGCTCCCAGCTCTATTAGTCGCGCTATAAACAGTAGAAGCCTGGAAACACCCTGGGGTGCAGAGATTCCCCTCAAGGATTTTTTCCCCAGGCCGAAGAAGTTTAAAAAGGAATTAATCAGAAAGGTCCTTGAAACTGAGGAGGGGCTTTCTTCAGATGAGGCAATCAGGGCTAAGCTCCAGGAGAAATATGGTGTGGTTCTCTCTCGCCGCTCAGTGGCTAATCTGAGGAAAGAGTTGAAAGTCCCCGCCACCCGGAGCAAGAATAAGTATCTTCCCTATGAAAGCGAGGGGGTTAAATGAGTATAGTTCATACCGACCGGGCAAAGTGCCAGGGTTGCTATGTATGTGTACGCAACTGTCCGGCCAAGGCAATCAAGATAAGAGACGGTCTGGCTGAGGTAGTAAGGGAACGTTGTATTGACTGCGGTCTCTGTATACGTGTCTGTGTCACGAATGCAAAGCAGGCGAAGAGCGACGTGGAAGAGGTCCGGCAATTATTAGCCCATCATCCTGATGTGATAGCTGTGGTTTCATCCTCCTTCCCTGCTGCAATACTCGATTGTACACCCGGACAGCTTGTAACCTCTCTTAAAAAATTGGGATTTACTGATGTGATGGAGGCAGCCTTCGGCGCTGAGCTCATTAGCAGGGAATACATCCGCATCATTAATGAAAGTGAAGGTAAACCTGTCATCTCGTCTAACTGCCCGGCGGTGGTATCCTACATCGAGAAGTACTACCCCTCAATACTCGGTAATTTAGCACCCATTGTTTCGCCCACTATTGCCATGGGTAGAATAATCAAACAACGCTATAATGCGCAGGCTAAAGTGGTCTACATTGGTGCTTGTATCGCCAAAAAAACGGAAACCACAGATGATAATATTGACGGTGTGGTAGATGCCGTACTGACCTTTATGGAATTAGAGCGTATGTTTGCTGACGGGGGAATTAACCCGGGCGGTGAGGAGGAACAGGAATTCTCCGGTCCCAAATCTAACCTTGGCCGGCTGTTCGCCATATCAGGGGGTCTGCTTAAGGTGATGGGGCTTAATGATGACATATTGAAAAATGATGTTATCAGTGTTCATGGCAGGGAGTATGTCCTCAAGATTCTTGGGGAGATTGCTCGAGGTGACATCACTGCCAGATTTGCCAACCTGTATTTTTGCCATGGGTGTATTGATGGACCATTTATTAATAATGAGCTCAGCGGTTTCAGCCGGAAGGGACTCATTGCCAGATATACCAGAAATAACGCAGACCCGATTCAAACCGAGAAAGATATCGAACAATATGCCGATATCGACCTCAGCCGTAAATTTAGCGGGCAAAATATCTATCTACCTACTCCCAGCGAGGAGGAAGTTCAGAATGTCCTGGAGGTGATGGATAGGGCAGACCCCAGTGTCCAGATGGATTGCGGCTCTTGTGGTTACGCCTCCTGTCGGGAGTTGGCTGTCGCCGTTTGCCAGGGTCTGGCAGAGGTTACTATGTGCTGGCCTTATCTGCTGCAACAATTGGAGGGGACTCAGGAAGACCTTATCCAGGCGGAGAAGCTTACCTCTCTGGGTCAGATGGCAGCTTCTATTGCTCACGAGGTCAATAATCCTCTCGCTGGTGTCCTTATCTATACCAAGTTGCTGGCTAAGAATATATCCGCTGAGAATATCGGTAAGGAAAAATCGCTGGACTACCTGAATAAAATGGATACGGAACTCACGCGCAGTTCCAAGCTAATCCGTAATCTCCTGGATTTTGCGCGCCAGTCGGCGCCGACCCTCAGGCTGGTAGATATTAACCAGATTATCGAGCAGACCTTTAGCGTCGCTGGTCACCAGGCTGATTTGCAGAATATTAAGGTGATAAGAGAACTGAGCCCTGACATACCTGAGGTTATGGCTGATTTCGACCAGCTTCAGCAGGTTTTCACTAACCTTATCATGAACGCTATCCAGGCAATGCCAGAGGGAGGGGAATTAACCATTCGCACCTCGATAGGTAATAGCGGCCAGCTCAAGATGGAAGTTGAAGATACGGGTAGTGGTATTTCTCAGGAGAACATGCGTAAGCTCTATACCCCCTTCTTCACGACCAAAGAGAAAGGGAAAGGCGTAGGTCTGGGACTGGCTGTGGCCCATGGAATCATCCAGCGACATCACGGAAGGATTGAGGTACAAAGTAAGCAGGGAAAGGGAACCACCTTTACTGTTTACATGGAGGCTAACCATGCAGGAAAAGGCTAAAATCCTCGTTGTTGATGATGAGACTATTGTCCGCGAATCACTTAGTGACTGGCTAAACGATATCGATTATCGGGTATTCGCTGCAGAGAGTGGTTCTCAGGCCCTGGAAATCCTGGAAAAGGAAAGAATGAGCATTATCATTGCTGATTTAATGATGCCGGGGATGGACGGGATAGAGCTCATGAAGAGAGCCAAGGAAATCGTCCCTACTGTAGAGGTAATCATTATTACCGCTTTCGGGAGTATCCCCACTGCCATCAATGCTATGAGGGAAGGTGCCTATGACTATGTCGAGAAGCCCTTCTGCCCGGAGAGGGTATCGCTGCTGGTTGAGAAACTGGTGGAGCATCAAGGGCTAATCGAGGAGAATATTTCCCTGAACAAGAAGCTGGAGCAGCGCTACGAGTTTGAGAATATCACTGCTAAAAGCCCCAAGATGCAACAGGTGATAGAGCTAATAAAAGTTGTAGCCCAGAGTAATGCCACTGTATTGATTACGGGTGAAAGCGGTACCGGCAAGGAGCTGGTGGCCCGTTCCATTCACTCTCAGAGCTATCGTCGGAAAAAGCCCTTTATCGCTGTCAATTGTGCCGCTTTACCTGAGAGTTTGCTGGAGAGTGAGCTGTTTGGGCATGAGAAGGGTTCCTTTACCGGGGCTTATGCTCAGAAGAAGGGGAAATTTGAGGTGGCTAATAGAGGGACCCTTTTTCTGGATGAGGTTGGCGATATGAGTACCAACATTCAGGTCCACCTGCTCAGGGTACTGGAGGAGAAGGAGTTCACAAGGGTTGGTGGTAATGAGCTGGTCAAGACCGATGTCAGGGTTGTTACAGCAACCAATAGGGATATTAAGAAGGCGGTGACCAGTGGGGCATTCCGTGAAGACCTCTATTATCGATTAAACGTAGTCACTATTGAATTACCTCCATTAAGGGAAAGAAAAGAGGACATACCTCTCCTGGCCCAGCATTTTCTGGAGCAGTTTACCGTGGAGAACCAGAAGAAAACTATCGGGTTTTCCCCTGAGGCTACCGATTTTCTTTTGAAATACGAGTGGCCTGGCAATGTTCGGGAACTGGAGAATGCTGTTGAGAGGGCAGTCATACTAACAAAGAATTCCTATATCGAAGTGGGAGACCTGGCTCAGGACAATCCGATGTTAGTTCATTCCGCGCTGTCAGGAAAAAGCCTGAACGAGGTTGAGAAGAACCATATTCTGGATGTACTTACTAGAACTAACGGGAATAATAGCGAAGCTGCCAGAATCCTGGGGATTACCAGGATGACTCTGTATAATAAAATCAAGACATTTGGGCTGACTGTAAAGAAATTAGACAACGGCTGATTAATTCTTTTACATATAGATAGTCTGCTTCAAGCAAAGAGTAAGGCTGTCCGGGATATCCTGGGCAGCCTTTTTATTTGGCAAGATAATTGCACCTTATTAGTGTAGAGGTAGTGAAATGGTCGAGCCAGCAATCTTAAAGAGTCAAGTAATAAATGAAGGAGGTCGGAACATGAAACCCATACTGATTGTCGAAGACGAGGCTATTATGAGGGAGTCTCTGGAAGACTGGCTTAAGAATAGTGGCTATCAAGTGGAAACCGCAAAGGAAGGGGACGAAGCACTAAGAGTTCTCGGGGAACGGGACTTTGGTATCGCCGTCCTTGACCTGAAGTTGCCGGGTAAGGATGGACTTGAGGTGCTACGTGAGGCAAAAGAGAGAAATCCAAAGATTAAGGGAATCATCATTACCGCTTATCCTTCAGTGGAGACAGCCGTAGAGGCAATGAAAATGGGGGCTATCGATTACCTGCCCAAGCCTTTTGACCTTAATGAACTGGAGGAGCTAATCAGTAAGACTCTGGGGCCGATCCAGGTTGAGATAAGACCCAAGGTAGCCGTTGAAGAAACTGTAGCTGAGCCGGTTGAATTAGAGACGGCTGAAGTTGAGGAGGTTGAGGTAGAGGAGGATATTACCATTGCTCAAGGGGAAGCCCCGGTTCACTTCAAGCAGGGCAAAGCTCATTTTGAGGCCGGTAGGTATGCCCAGGCACTCAGAGAATTTCAGGCTGTTCTGGAAATTACACCGGAGGATATCGAGAACAGGGTATGGGTCCAGAAGGCGAAAAAGGCGTTAGTTGAACCGCAGGGTGAAGCTGCAGTACAGGGAGCAGTGAAAACCAGGAATTGTGTCTGGGTGGGCATGGGGATGGTGTCACATCGTATCTGCACCAACAACTTTAATTGCGTAACCTGTGAGTTCGACCAGGAGATGCAGGACAAGCTGGCTCGTGGCGAAACTTCAGAGGCTGGGACTTCAGATGTTGATGCCGCCATGGAAAAGCTTCTGTCATTACCCGGTAATAAGAGACTCTGCCGTTATGCTCTTAAGGGTGACGTCTCTTTCCGGCTATGCTCCCGTCTATACGCTTGTGATACCTGTGAATTCGGTCAGATGATGGAAGATATCCAGCAGCAGAAGCTGGAACAAAAAGCAATTGCGCTGGCTGCCCGAAAAAAGGTACTGGTATCTTACTACATAGACCCGGAGAAGTGCCAGGGGTGCATGATTTGTCTCCGGAAATGCCCGGTGGAGGCTATCATCGGTGACAAAAAACTGGTCCATGTTATTGACCAGGAGAAATGCACCAAATGCGGGACATGCCTTGAAGTTTGCCCACCACGCTTTGGTGCCGTTACGATGTTATCTGGCGTGAAAGTGCCCGAAACCGTTTCGGGTGGGCCCGAAACCGTTCCGGAGGGGACAGAAGCAGTACGCAGCTGATTTGATGAAGAAATAAGGGAACAAGGCACCGATAGTAATCGAGGAGCAGGTCTCTGGCCTGCTCCTCCTCTATTTATAATTACCGGGAGACGATTGGCTTAACGTATTACGTGAGGCAATGAAAGAGGGCATTATCGATTACCTGCCCGAACCCTTTGCTCCGGGTAAGTTCAGGGAAGGCACACATTTGATGCCTGTCGTGGGGAGCATTGCCCGGCCGGTCTTTGTCCGGAGCGAAGTGGGCAGGGTTCTACCTCCTTGCTGGTGGCCTCAACGGTAATCGACGAATACGCGCTCTTTCGCCAGAAACGTGGTAGACCGGGCGAAGTCGATAAACTTGCTTTCATCCTCCGCCGCAAGCTGTCCACTTCGGATTCTCTCCGGAGTAGGTACCGAGGTACCGACCCGATCGAGCCAGAGCTCGGCGTGGCCGGTGTAGGGCTCGACAACGGTGCCCCGGGCCTCGCGCAGTGTGTCTTCGAGCTCGTCCTCATAGCGGTGCACCTGGATGTAGCGCTTGATGTGACCCGCCGCGGCAGTCCGGCGGATGAGGGGTCCGTGGGAAGTACGCCAGTAGAGCTGGGCTTCCTCCAGGGACAGGTTCGCCAGGTGTCGAAGAGGATAGTATAGCTTCACCAGGGAGCTCATTTCTGTGGCGACCAGATTCTCCGGTGAAGGGTTTACCTGAGGGTACTCGTAAGCGAACCACAACGGCGACTTGGGGAGGTCGATGAACTTTGCTTCGTCCTCGAGTAGTTCCTTGCCAGCCGCCTGACCCCGTGGGGATTCGTTGGCGGCAACCATTTCCTCGCGGCGGTTCCACCACAGCTCGGCCACGCCGTCGTACGGCTCCTCCATCTTACCGCGTGGCCCCCAGCGTTGCGTTGCGCTCGCTTCGTCATCTTCCAGGGTATGGACCTGGACGTAGCGGAGCATGTTGAGGCGTTGGGCGTGGCTGGCCACCAGCGGTCCGTGGTTCTCCCGCCAGTACTTCTGGAACTCGGCCAGTGACATCTCCGGCTTGCGCCGTAGAAGATAGGTAAGACGAATCATGTTCAAGCTCCTTTCGAGGAGGATAACCTCTCTCATTGTGATATTCGTGGACGGGAGCCCGGCGGTTGACAGTAGAATGAGTCTACCGGGGAGTCCCGCATGGGTGTCTCTTACAGTACCCTAATCGTATAGGAAATGTAAACACCCTGCACTCGTCCGGTAGGTTAGTGATACTCCAGTACAGCCGATGCTGCTCGCTACCGGATATGTATACGTGTGGGAAGCAGGCTTTGCCTGCTTCCCACATAAGAAGAAAACTTCCCCTTCGCAGGGAGTTGTATCACCCTTCTATCTGAACGAGAGCATACTCAAGCAGTACCCGAATTGACGATGTAGTCGGAGGAGAGCAGTCTAATAGATACGGTTACAGCCACTTTATAAGTATCACCTTGACAAAAACATCTCACCGGACTAGATTATCCACTATCCAGTGGGTAATATTGCTATTTGTAGTAGCGCACACCAATCTAACCAGGAG
>Ga0307378_10004190_pt1 | contig 20726 bp, 15 predicted proteins | sample UN1MG_FD_202238 | JGI IMG/M metagenome (GOLD analysis project Ga0307378, IMG submission 202238) | Soil microbial communities from Risofladan, Vaasa, Finland - UN-1 | ecosystem: Environmental > Terrestrial > Soil > Coastal area > Acid sulfate soil | place: Finland: Risofladan, Vaasa | collected... | reverse complement strand
CCACAAACATCGAATACCTTTTGTGCGCATCGCACCCAAAATATCGGTTCATGCTGCAGTTCCTCCTCCCTCCTTTTATAAACCTTTTCTTGGAGGGACTGCAGCGCTTTCATATAATCAATGACAACGTAACATAGACAATTGCGCTTAGAATAGTATACCCATCGTTAGGACCGCAGGGCTATCTCAACTCGCCGACGGCTTTTTCCACGGCCTCGAGGACCTCTCCCCTCTCGACGACTTCCTTGAGCGTGTTGATGTCGTTATAGAGCGGCCGGTCTTCCTCGAGATGGGCGACATATTTCCGGATGACTTCATGAGCGGCTTGGACACCCCGGCTCGGCTTGAGCGGCGCCCGGAAATCGACGGCCTGGGCGCCGGCCATCATCTCGATGGCCAGGACCGCCTGGGCGTTGTCGATGATCTGCCTGGTCTTGAGCGCCGAGGTCCAGCCCATGCTGACAAAATCTTCCTGGTCGGCGGCGGCCGGTATGGAGCCGGTCGCGGCCGGGTGGGAGAGGATGCGGTTTTCGCAGACGAGCGCCCCGGCCGTGTACTGGGAGAGCATCATCCCCGAGAACATTCCCGCCCCTTTGGTCAGGAAGGCGGGCAGTCCGACGCTGAGATGCTGGTTCATCAGGCGGTTGAGGCGGCGCTCGGAGAGGACGGACACGGTCGTCACGGACGTTCCCAGGAGCTCAAGAGCAAAGGCCTGCGGCGTGCCCTGGAAATTCGCGCCCGTCAGGACGAGCTGTTCATCGGGGAAAAAGACGGGATTATCGGCGGCGTTGTTGAGTTCGATCTCGAGCATATAGCGGGCCCATTTGAGGGCATCCCTGGCAGCTCCGGTGACCTGGGGAGTGCTCCGCAGGCTGTAAGCGTCCTGGACCTTTTTCTTGCCGAGTTCGGCCAGAAGCCCGCTTCCCTCGGTGATCTTCCTGATATTTTCCGCTGCTTCGAGGGCGCCGGGATAGCCCCTCACCTTGTGTAGCCGCTCGTCGTAGGCCTTCATGTTGGCGTTCAGGACTTCGAGGGTCATGGCCGCGGCGATCTCGGAGTTCTTGAGCCAGCGGTGGACATCGTGGACTTCGAGCGCCCCCAGCCCGGTGATGAAATTCGAGCCGTTGATCATGGCCAGGCCGTCCCGGGCCGCGAGGACGACCGGTTTGATGCCGGCCCGTTTCAGCGCTTCGGCCGCGGCTAGCCGCTCACCCTGATAGAACGACTCCCCTTCTCCCATAGCGCCGAGAGCGATCTGGGACATCGGGGAGAGGTCGCCGCAGGCGCCGACCGAGCCTTTTTCACAGACGACCGGGGTTACCCCGCGGTTGAGCATCTCCTTCATCGTCTCTGTCACCACCAGCCGCAAGCCCGAATGACCGTGACAATGGCAGGAGATACGGCTCAACATAGCCGCCCGGACGATCTCGGCCGGCAGAGCCTTCCCGTAGCCGGCGGCGTGGCTGTAGATGATATATCTTTGGTATTGTTCCACCTGCTCCGGGGTCAGGACGACTTCAGAGAGCTCGCCGATTCCGGTATTGACCCCGTACATGATCTCGCCTTTCTGGATTTTGTCCTCGAGCAGGGCCCGGCATTTGTCGATCCTTTTCCTGGCTTCGGGATGAAGCTCGACCGGCTCGTTCTCCCGGGCGACTTTGACCACCTGTCCGATAGTCAGGCTATGTCCGTCAACAATGATGGCCATTTTCTATTCCTCCTCGGATCTGAATGAAGGGGGCATTATAAGCCTTGTCCGGGTAAAAATAAAGGGAACGCTCCCTCCTTGGCGCCACCATAGCATCAACGCCATTGCGCTTTTCCATCTTTCCCAATAAGATACCTTGTTGAACGACACGGAGGAGATGCGATGATCGAGCTCGACCACGTTTCAAAAAGCTACAACAAAGGCGCCGTCCGGGCGGTCGACGACCTGTCGCTGACTGTCCCTCCGGGGGAGATCTTCGGCTTTCTCGGGCCCAACGGGGCCGGCAAGACGACGACGATCAAGATGATCGTCGGCATCCTCGAGCCCGATGCCGGGACGATCCGAATCAACGGCCTGGACAGCCGTGCCGAGGCCCTCCGCTGCAAGGCCATGACCGCCTACGTCCCCGACGAGCCGGAAATCTACACGCGTCTCAAGGGCATCGAATTCCTGAATTTCATCGGCGATGTCTACGGTGTCGCCGGCCCGGAGCGCCGGCAGCGGATCGAACACTGGCTCGAGGCCTTCGAACTTGCCCGGGCGGTGGCCGATCCGATCCAGACCTACTCCCACGGCATGCGCCAGAAAATCATTTTAACGGCCGCGCTTATGGTCAAGCCCCGGGTGTTCATTCTCGACGAGCCGATGGTCGGCCTCGACCCCCGCTCCTCCCACCTCCTCAAGGAAGCCATGCGGGAGCACTGCGAACAAGGCGGGACGCTGTTTTTCTCCACCCATATCATGGAGGTCGCCGAACGCCTGTGTGACCGGATCGGGATCATCCACAAAGGGCGTCTGGCGGCCTGGGGGACGATGGCCGAGCTCAGGGACCAGGCGAAAGACAAGGCCTCGCTGGAGAATATCTTTCTGGGGCTGACTGAATCATGAGTCCGACCACCGCCCTGGTCAAGGCCGCGCTCAATTCCAATTTCGGCTGGACGATCCTTCGCCACCGTTTTCTCGTCCAGCGGCGTGACCTCTGGCTGATCCCCCTCATCTTGCTCGGCGTGGCCGGAGTCGTGCCGGTCCTGGTGCTTTATGTCCGCCTGATAGGCGATGCCTTTGACCTCCTCAGATCCATCGGCCAGGAAAAAGCCCTGCTGACGCTGGCGGTCTTGGCCGGCCAACTCATCATCCTCATTTTCGGCCTGTTCTATCTCATCGCCACGTTCTATTTCTCCAGAGACCTGGAGTACCTCGTCTCCCTCCCTCTCAAGCCGTTCCAGGTCATGCTGTCCAAGTTCGCCGTCGTCCTGGTCAACGAGTACCTGACCATCGCCCCGATCATTCTGCCGGTCCTCGTCATCTACGGTTTCAAGAGTAAAGGCGGGTTGGAATATTGGATATCTCTGCTTCTGGCCTATGTACTTCTCCCGGTCATTCCCTTGGCGGCCTCCGGCCTGGTTGTCGTCGGGATGATGCGCCTGGTCAACATCGGCCGCAAGAAGGACCTGCTGATCGTCCTCGGATCGCTGGTGCTCATCGCCGCGGCCCTGTTTCTTCAGTTCGGCCTGAGTCGAGCGGCCGGAGCCCAGGACGTGGACAGCGAGAAGATCATTGCCCTCATCGCCTCCCCGGACGGGCTGGTCCAGTCGATCGGCCGCCGCTTTCCGCCGTCCATCTGGGCGACGCGCTTTCTTCATGACGGTCTGATGACCGGCTCAGGGTTGTCCGGCTTGGCCCTGTTTGCGAGTTTGTCAGTCCTTCTTTTCGGGGGTCTCATGGCCGGCGCCCAACGCCTCTTCTACAGGGGCTTGGTCGGCTTGAGCGAGCGCAGCGGCGGTTCTACCCGGAGGTCAAAAGCAAGGACGGCGCTCAAAGTCTCTTCCGGCCGCCATCCTGTTCGGGCGATCTTCCTGCGAGAGTTGCGCTTGATGAACCGGACGCCGATCTTCCTGCTCAACGGCGTCCTGGGTGTTCTCATGATTCCGATCGTCTTTGCCCTGACCCTGAGCTCGAGCCGGTCAACAAGCGACAGCGCCGCGATCCTTCGCCTCATGACGACGGCCAAGCCGGTGACAACAGTCCTGGTGACAACCATGTTCGTGATCGTCTGTGCCACGGTGAGCGGAGTCGCCTCATCCTCCTTCTCCAGGGAAGGACGGCAATTCTGGATATCCAAGATCATCCCGGTCGATTACCGTCAGCAGGTCCTGGCCAAGTTCATCCACTGCTGGAACGTAGCCCTGCTGGGAATCGCCAGCGCAACGGCGGTCCTGATCTTTCGTTTTCAACTCCCGGCGGGTCAATGGCTGCCCGCTCTTGCCCTCGCCCTGCCCGTCACGGCATTCCTGACCGTCCTGAACCTGGCGATCGACCTTGCCCGCCCGCTGCTCGATTGGATCAGCCCTCAGAAAGCGATGAAACAGAATCTCAATGTTCTTATCGCTATGCTTCTCGACGTAGGGTTCCTCTTTCTGTTCGGTCTGCTGTTCCTCGCCTTGGACAAGGCTGGACTCGGATTAGCCGGGGTGCTGATCATTCTGTTCGGACTCATCTTGGGCTTGGCCTGGCTCGCCTTCTTCCTCATCCGGCGCCTCTCCCTCCGCCGCTACCCGGCCATCGAAGTCTGAAGTCGGTGACCGTCCAGGAAAACTTTATCGGCGATATGACGTATTCTTCTATATCATTTCTTCCAAGAGAGTGATGCGATCACCCTGGAGTGCGGTTGAAATGGCCAAGTGATTGTTGTAAAACGAAATTATAATTAGCTTGGAGGTAGGAAATATGAAAAAAATGAGATCTTTTGTCGGACTTATCCAAATTTTTGCCCTGTTGATCCTGGTACCGGCACTTCTTTCTGCCGGGGAGATCGTCCCGAGCAAATGGGCGGCCCCGCCTCCCAGTATCGATGGTCAGATAGAGGAATGGCAGGGCGACACAATGACCTCCCAGAAAAACGTGGGTGTTGAGTATGCCCTGCGCAACGACGGAAGCAACCTCTATGTTCTCTTCATTTTCAAAGATCCCAAGTATCTGAGCTCCCTCGAGATGACTGGGATGACGTTGTATGCCAGCACCTCCGGCAAGAAAGACAAAGACTACGCTGTGAAATTCGTTAAGAAAACGGTCAGCGGAGAGCAGCTCATCGCCTACATGGAAAAACAGGGACAGGCGCTATCGGAGGAAAGAAAACAAGAGATCATCAACAAGCCGCAATTCGTCGTTTTTGAGGCGACCGCCGTCAACAAGAAGGGTGAGGAGATCTTCCCCTCCGGCCCGGTCCCGGATGTCGACCTTCCCGGCTTCAGGAATGGGAGACAGCAGGATCAGATCATCTATGAATTCCGGATCCCCCTTTGCTCCCGCGATCTTCACCCGGCGGGAATCGGAGCCGAACCGGGAAAGGACGTCAAACTCGGGTTCGAATGGGGCGGAATGACCCCGGAGATGAAAGAGGCGATGAGAGGCCGGGGCGGCGGCGGGACCGGGACTGATATGACCACTGAAACAGCCACCGGGAGATATGACGGGCAGGTCCCCGATGTTACAAGGGGCCCGAAGAAATACTCATTCTGGGTGGACGTGAAACTGGCCTCCGCGCAATAAGTTCATTTCACTGCTTACGGCATGACCGTCTGAACTCGAATCCTGGTCTTCATTCAGCCACCAGAGCATAGGAAACCGGGGGCTGGATTCTTTCTTAAAAATTGCGCTTGAATTCGGATTCGATTGTCTCGGGCGGGGTCCTTTCGTCGAGGAGAAACGTCCCATCCAGAGAAGCCCAGAGCGGGTTCGGCCGTCGGCGGGCGATTCAGAAGAACCGTTTCCGGGGAAACCTCGAAACCTTCCCGGCGGGCGATCTCGGCCGTGTTCGACCTGCGCCCAATGGAAAAACGCATGAGAGTCCTTGCCAGAACGGCCGCAAATAATTACAATCATGGTGAAGATGTGAGGAGCAATATCGCTTGAACAAGACTAAAGTCGCTCTCCTGAAGACTTCTCCTTCCACCGTCCTCGACGATATCGGTCGGCTTTTCGAGCTGGCGGGCGGACCTCTGGCTCTCGACAAATCCTGCCCGACCATCCTCAAGGACAACATCTCCTGGCATTATCCCTTTCCGTCTGCGAACACGACGCCCTGGCAGCTCGAAGGGACGATCCTGGCTCTGAAGAAAAACGGTTTCTCTCCCCTTTCCTGCGTCCAGAACAAGACCGAGGTCACCAACGCCTACAAGGGTGAAGACCTGAACAACTTCAAGCCCGTCTTCGAAGCCCACGGGATCGAGGTTCTCTACAATTTCCGGAAAGAGGATATGAGATGGATCGCTTACACTCCTAGGGCCAAGATGCTTGTCCTGGACAAGATCTACAAGAAGGAGATCCGGATCCCCGAATTCTTTATCGGCAAGAACATGGTCCACCTGCCGACCGTCAAATGTCATATTTATACGACTACGACCGGCGCCATGAAGAACGCTTTCGGCGGGCTGCTGACTCATAAGCGCCACTGTACCCATACCCACATCCATGAAACCCTGGTCGACCTGCTGGCCATCCAGCGAGAGATTCATTCGGGGCTTTTCTGTATCATGGACGGCACGACCGCAGGCAATGGACCGGGGCCCCGGATCATGAAACCCGTCACCAAGAACGTCCTTCTGGCCAGTGCGGACCAGGTGGCCGTGGATGCCGTCGCCGCCAAGCTCATGGGATTCGAACCGATGGGCATACCCTATATCCGTCTGGCTCACGACGCCGGGCTGGGCGTCGGAAGGCCCGAAGAGATCCAGGTCGTCGGCGATCCTGACTTGGCAGCGCAGAACTGGGATTTTCGGGTCGGCCGGTCCTTCCACCGCTTGGCCGGATGGCTCACCTGGTTCGGCCCCACCCGCGTCTTCCAGAAGCTCCTGACCCGGCCGCCGCTTCTCTTCCTCTTGAATCTCTACTCCTTCATCTATCATGATGTTATTCACTGGCCGCTCCGAGAAGGCCGTGTTTTCAAGAGATGGCTCGCCGCTTCCGAATGGGGGCGGCTTTTCGTGGAGTATCGTGAGAAAGGAGCCCTGAGGGCGTTCCCGAAGTGAAACTTATTGAGCCTGGCAGAAAAATGAGAGGAGACAGCCATGGACCTTTTTGAGAAATGCAGGGGTTTCTATGATGATCCCGAGTACGCCCAGAGGTATGGTTATCCCACCAATCCCCGGACCGCCCAATCCCTCGGCCTCTATCCCTATTTCATACCCATCGACCAGGCCGAGGGGCCGGAAGCCATCATCAAGGGTAAGCACTATATCATGATCGGCTCGAACAACTACCTCGGCTTGACGATTCACCCGAAAGTCAAAGAGGCCGCCATCAAAGCCATCCGCAAATACGGGACGAGCTGCACCGGATCCCGATTCCTCAACGGCACCCTCAACATCCACCTGGAGTTAGAAGAGAAGCTGGCGAAATTCGTCGGCCAGGAGGCCGCCCTCGTGAACAGCACCGGCTTCCAGGTCAACCTCGGCACGATCCCGGCGATCGCCGACCGCGGAGACATCATCATCACCGACAAAGAGGTCCATGCCAGCATCGTCGACGGCGTCCGCCAGGCCAAGGTCCAGAAGAACGTCCACCCCCGCTATTTTCGCCACAACGATCCGACCGACCTGGAGAGGATCCTGAAGGCCTGCCCCCCCGAGCCGGCCAAGCTGGTCATCGTCGACGGGGTGTTCAGCATGGGTGGCGATATCGCTGCTCTGCCCGAGATCGCGCCCCTCTGTAAGGCCCACGGAGCGCGGCTCATGGTTGATGACGCCCACTCGCTGGGTGTGCTTGGGGGAGGGCGGGGGACGGCCCACCATTTTGGTATCCCAGAGGATGTCGACCTCGTCATGGGGACGTTCAGCAAGTCCCTGGCTTCGGTGGGAGGTTTCATCGCCGGCCCCAAGGAAGCCATCCACTGGATCCAACATTTCTCCAGACCGTTCATCTTTAGTGCCAGCCTGCCTCCGGCGAACGTGGCTACCGTCCTGGCCTGTCTGGATGTTTTGGAAGAGGAGCCGGAGCGGGTCGAGCGCCTGACCAGGATCGGTGAGAGGATGAGGACAGATCTCCAGGCCATGGGATACGATATCGGCCCCACCCAGACGCCGATCATTCCCATCGTCATCGGCGACCAGTTCAACACCATCAGAGCCTGGAAGATCCTCTTCGATGCCGGAATTTACACGAACGTCGCTCTTCCCCCGGCGGTCCCGCCCAACTTCGCCCTTCTCCGGACGAGCTACATGGCCACCCATACGGACGCCCACTTGGAAAAGATCCTGGAGACCTTCAAACGGGTCAAAGACGAGCTCCACCTCGCCGTTTGATCATAAGCCAGTCAATAAGCCCTTCTGCTAAGCCCAAGAAGGGATCGTATCGGAAATAATCTGAACGAGGGCCGACGCTACCAGCGGTCTGTCCGGAAGGGAGAAGCCGGAAGCCCTCGCCTGTTCGCCAGGTTGGGAACGGCCGACTGGTGCCAGCCGAACCGGACTGCCTTTGGAGCGGCGACTCTAGGGCTGCTGACAACGACCGTCTCTCCGTCGATCTCAGCCACGGCCTTATGGAAAAGGTGGTCATCGGCGGCAATCTCGAACCACCTCAGGGGCTGCCTGTCGTTGGAGATCAGCCCGCCGGCCGCATGGTCAAAGGCGATCCTGACCCAGTCCCCCTCAATGGACATTGACTTGAAGAGCGGCCCGGATGGGCAGAGGTTCGACTCCCCATAAATTCCAGCCCGCGCCCAGAGGGCCAGCCGGACTCCCACGTCTTTCTTGTTCCGGGGGTGGATGTCGTTGAGGTCGGTGATATCGGTCGTCACGGCCATCCCGGTGGCGGGAAGGCGAAGGATACGCGTCTGGGCTTCCCAAATCAGCGGCAAACGGAGGAAGTCAGGGACATCCCCCCCCGGGTCTTCCCTATCATAAGCATAGTTGTAGGGCGCAAGCTGGACGTAGTAAAAAGGAAAATCACCGAGATTCCAGACCTCCCGCCATCCCCGGATCAAGGCTTCCATCTTATGTTCGTAGGCCAGGCCGTCATTCCGGTTGCTTTCACCCTGGTACCAGATCGCCCCGCGAATGGCGAAACTGATGAGCGGATGGATCATCCCGTTGTAAAGGGTCGTGGGCGCCTGGGGATCATCGAGCGGATGCAAGGGGAATTCCGGTTTCATGGGTAGCTCGGTTTTTTCGGCAACGGCTTCCCGGCTCTCGCGAACCCAAGTTTCCCAGGAAGGAAGGGCTTCCGCCAGGCGGTTCCAATAGTCCCCGACCAGGCGCTCGAGCTCACCCAATATAGTCATGGTCTCCAGGAGGGCCGCAAACCCGGCCGGCGGAGTCCACGGCTCGATGGCCGTGCCTCCCCAGGCCGCTTCTATCAGGCCGATGGGTATCCCTAGTTTTTGATGGAGCTCCAGGCCGAAATAATAGCCGACGGCCGAAAAGGGAGCGGCGGTCTCGGGCGTACAGAGCGCCCATTTCGCGTCGACATCCTCTTGGGGTCTGTCGGCCGTCCGTCTGGGAACGAGGAAGAGACGAATCCCCGGGTGATCGGCCCGTAGGATCTCCGGAGTCGGGCTGGCGGTCAGCGACAGCGGCCACTCCATGTTGGACTGCCCCGAACATACCCAGACTTCGCCGACCAGGATGTCCTGGACAGCGATCTGGGGGCCTCTTTCGCCCTGCACGACCATCTCCAGAGGGCCGCCTCCGGCCTGGAGCGGTGGAAAGACCACCCGCCACCGACCATCATCACGAGCTCGGGCGCTCATTTCCTGACCGGACAGCCGGACAGTAACCTTCTCCCCCGGTTCCGCCCATCCCCAGACCGGAACGGGCTTGTCCTGCTGCAGGACCATATGATCGCCGATAACGCCCGGAAGCCGGATATCAGCCCGGAGGGCTTGAGGGAAAACCATCCAGCAGAAGACAATAAAAACAGAATGGAGAGCTTTTAGTTTTTTTATGGCCACTCACTCCTCCTTACCGATGTCGAACTCCGCCCGCGGATCTTAGACATAGGCAAAGGGACAGGCTTTCTATGTTCCTTGATCGATGATCTTCTGATAAACGAAGGCCGCCCGGATGTAGGCTTCCGCCGCCCCTTCGTAGTCGTTCTGAGCAAGCGCGCGCTGGGCTTCGTCTTCGCTCTCCTTGGCCACATTGAAGAGCCAGGGGTCCGGTTTTGCCGAGGCCGATTTTTCTGCCGCCTTCTTCATGCCCTCCACCAGATCCGCCAAGACCTTCAGGCAGTTCCCCGGTTCTCGACACTGGCTGCTGAGACGGAGAACCCGCTCCAAGACAGAAGACAGCGCCCGGCTGCCGGAGAAATCGCTTTTGTTCAAGGCGTCTTCCGCGTCCCTCTCGTGTCGGCCGGCCACCCAGTAAAGTACGTTCCCTCTATCCGTACCCATCGCCTCAACGCGGCTCTTGGTCTCGGCAAGCTGGGACTTTGCAGCCAACGCCTTTTCTCTTTCCGAGACCAAGTTCAAGAGCGACTGCATCTCCTCCTGGCCTTCCTGTCTCCGCTTTAACGCCTCTTCAAACCGTCCCTCCTCGCGGAGCTTCTGGCCCTCGCGGATATTCTGGTAAGCGCTGTCCCATCTCTGGCTGAAGACGGGCTCGTCGGGAATGGCCGTTTTGATATTAGCCATATGTTTTTCAAAATCCAGGATACCCTGGAGCTCTTTTTGACTCAGTTGCCTGAGGCTTTCGGGGCTGAGAAAAGAGAGGATACTCCTGCCTGTCTCGGTTTTCGAAGCCGCCGATTCTTCCGGGCGAACCTCAGCTCGTTTCGGAAACGGTCGATGGCCTGGTCGTTGACGCTGATCTCAGGATGGATAAGCTTGAGGGCGATAACCTCCTTGATCTTCTGGTCGTACACTCTGTAAACACGACCCATCCCTCCCCTGCCCAGTTCTTCGATGATCTCATAACGCTCGGAAACTAGGGTCCCCCGGGCCAGGGCGGCCGGAGGTCGCTCGAAGGTCAGGGTTTTATCGATAGCGCCGCCTTCTGCGGTCTGAAGGGGAGTCGCACAGCGGTGGCAGAAGCGGCTGTCGGGCCGGTTATCAGCGTTGCATTGGGGACAGTTCATTGTCCATACTCTTTTCTACAAATACACCGCCTCAAGCGCCTTGTCAATCTGGCCGGCCATACCTTAGACTCCGGATCACATCCACCCCATTTCTATTTAACCCGGCCGAGGCGAAAAGCGTTCCCCTGGAGGCCGACCAGGCCTCCAAAAATCACCCGGTAATGCCACGGCCCGTTTTTTCAGAGCTTTGAGAGAGGCTTTTCCTTCCGGTCGCCGACGATTTTTTCAAATTTGTCCCGAAGTCTGGTCTCAGATGATGGTTCGGTCTTTATTCCTAAAGAAAATAATGACACCGGCCTTCTGAGCATTGCGAAATACAGGATTAGAGAGCGACCGCGTCCCTGACAGATCCAGAAGCCGGAAATTTAACCCTACTTCCGGTTGACGAGATTCGTCGAAGCCTGGTCGGTCGGCATGACGATCATCTCGCTGATGTTGACATGCGGGGGCCGCGTGGCGCAGTAGACGACGGCGTCAGCGATATCGTCCGGGGATAATGGAGTCAGTCCCTGATAAACCTTCCCGGCCCGCTCCTTGTCTCCTCGGAACCGGACCAGGCTGAATTCGGTTTCCACCATGCCCGGGGAGACCTGGCTCACTCGCAGTCCCGTCCCTGAGAGGTCCAGGCGCATCCCCTTCGATAGGGCGTCGACAGCAAACTTGGTGGCGCAATAGACATTCCCGCCGGGATAGACCTCGTGACCGGCGATGGAACCGATGTTGATGACATGGCCGCGGCCCCGCTTCACCATGCCAGGGATGACGGCGCGGCTGACATAGAGCAGGCCTTTGATGTTGGCGTCGATCATCTCTTCCCAATCCTCGAGCTTGCCTTCGTGGAGCTTGTCCAGTCCCCGGCTGAGCCCTGCATTGTTAACTAGGACATCGATCGCCACCCATTCGGCCGGGAGTCCATTCACGGCGCGTTCTACAGCAGGCTGGTCCCGGACATCGATCGCCAGCAGAAGGATATCTTCTCCCGGTTTCCGTTTGAGTTCGACCGCCAAGTCCTCGAGCCGCTGGAGACGGCGGGCGGACAGGATCAGCCGGGCTCCCGTCCCCGCAAACGCCCGGGCGCAGGACCTGCCGATCCCAGCGCTGGCACCCGTTATGAAAACGACCTTGTCTTTCAATGAATCCATCAATGTTTCTCCTCGCCTAAACGTCGAGGGAAAAGGATAATGAACCATCGGTGGCCTGTCAACCTGAGAGGTCGAATCCGGCGTTCTTGGGATTGTTGATTTAGGGAACACGAATAAATTTCGGTTTCGTTCGAATTTGACTCCCGACCAAGTTTTGAATATTCTTTGGACGATACAAAAGGACCCAGGGTTATGGAATGTCTCAATTGTGGGTTTGACAACCCCTCTGCCAGCCGCTTCTGCAATAAGTGCGGCACACAAATCGCAGCGATCGAGGAAGCCCCGCATCCTGAGACGAAGACCATTCAGATTCAGATTAAAGAACTCATCCCGGGAAGTACATTTGCCAAGAGATACCAAATCATCGAGGAATTGGGAAAAGGGGGTATGGGACGGGTTTATAAAGTTTTGGACAATGAAATCGGAGAGAAAGTCGCGCTGAAGCTCCTCAACCCTGAAATCGCCGCCGAAAGCAAAACCATCGAGCGCTTTCGCAACGAGCTCAAGACCGCGCGCCAGATCTCCCACAAGAACGTCTGCCGCATGTACCACTTCGCCATGGAAGAAGGCACCTCCTACATCACTATGGAATACGTGCGGGGTGAAGACCTCAAGAGCATGCTCCGGATGATGGGGAGGCTCAGCCCGGGCCAGGCCATCTCGATCTCCAAGCAAGTCTGCGAGGGTCTGGCCGAAGCTCACAAGCTGGGAGTGGTGCACCGGGACCTCAAGCCTCATAACATCATGATCGACCGCGATGGCAACATCAAAATCATGGATTTCGGGATCGCCCGCTCGCTCAAAACGAAGGGAATAACAGGAACCGGGGTGATGATCGGCACTCCGGAGTATATGTCCCCTGAGCAAGTTGAGGGTCATGAGACAGACGAACGCTCGGATATCTATGCGCTGGGAGTCGTTCTTTACGAAATGCTGACCGGGCGAGTTCCCTTTGAAGGAGAAACACCCCTCAGTGTCGCTTTGAAACACAAGACCGAAACCCCACTGAATCCAAGTAAAATTAATCCTCAGATACCCGAAGAGCTAGGTTGGCTGATCCTCCGATGCCTGGAGAAAGATAAACAGAGCCGATTCCAGACGGCCGAGGAGCTTATCGCTGAGTTCGATAGAATCGAGAAGGGCATCCCCGCAGCAGAAAGAGTCCTGCCCAAGGGAAAGCCTCTCACTTCGAAAGAGATCACGATAAAATTCAAGAGGAGATGGAGAGCCGTCGCCGCCGTCGCACTCATCGCAGTTGCCGGCGCATCTGCCATCCTCTATTTTGGTCGAGGGACACCCGTTACGAAAGCAGCAAGAAATAGGATCGTCGTCCTCCCGTTTGAAAATCTGGGCGCACCCGAAGACCAATATTTCGCCGACGGCATCACCGATGAAATCACGGCGCGCCTTGCCAGCATCAGCCAGCTTGAGGTCATCGGCCGGACGAGCGCCGTTCAGTACAAAAAAACAGACAAAAGTCCGCGCCAAATTGGAGAAGAACTGGGAGTAAGCTATATCCTCTCTGGCACAGTGCGCTGGCAGCGACAGCCTGGAGGGGTAAGCAAAGTGCGAGTGACGCCTTTTCTCATCAGGGTATCAGACGCTACGCAAATATGGGCGAATGCTTATGATGAAACAATAGCGGAGGTCTTTCAGGTTCAATCCGCCATCGCTAGGACCGTGGCCGAAGCCCTTAATGTGTCGATTCTTGGGCCCGAACGAAAGGTGGTCGAAGCCAAACTAACGAATAATCCGGAGGCCTATGACTACTACCTGCGGGCGCGTGAATATATCAATAGAGGCGTCGAGAGCAGAGAAAATCTCACCATGTCCATTGAATTGTTCGAGAAGGCGGTCAAGCTGGACACCAGCTTTGTTCAAGCATACGCCGGGCTCGCTAGATCTCATGCTCATATGTATTGGTTTCATTTTGACCATTCAGAAGAACGAGCAACAAAGTCTAAAGAGGCCGCGGATAAGGCCATCCAGCTAGGCTCAGACGTAGCAGAGGCTCATCTTGCTCTCGGGATTTACTATTATAATTGCAAACTGGACTTTGATCAGGCCCTCGAACAGCTATCCATGGCCCTGGAAAAACAGCCGAGGAACAGCGAGGCGTTAAGATATGTTGCTTATGTCAAGCGTCGCCAGGGAAAACTTGATGAAATAGCCTTAATTCAGAAAAAGGCCTTAGAAATCGATCCTCTCTCCATTGAGATAATTGCAAGCATAGGCGATACATACGGCCTTCTGCGAGATTATGTTGAGGCAGAGCGTTATTATATGCGGGCCATAATACTCTCTCCTGATTATCTCCCCTCATATATCTCTCCCGGTGGTTCGCTTGCTTGCCTCTATCTTTATCAAATGGGAGATACAACAAAAACAATCGAAGTCCTCAACGAAGCCTCTAACGAGAATGTTGCACCCGATGAAGAAAATTGGCTTCACTTTCTCTGGGCTGCGGCAAGTATCTTCGATAAGGCTTATGGGGAAGCATTGAGGCACGTCCCTTTAATGCCCTCAGAGGCTTTAGATGATCAATTCAGGTTTGTCCCAAAGAGCCAACTCTATGCTCAAATCTATGGGTTAATGGGCGAAATCCAGAAAGAGCAAGAATATTATCAGTCCGCGCGCACATTTCTCGAAAATAGGGTTAAAGAACAGCCGGATGATTCTCGATTTTACAGTGCCTTGGGAATCGCCTGTGCTGGTCTTGGGCTCAAGGAGAAAGCTATCCAGGAAGCCACAAGAGCCACAGAGATCCTTCCCGTCTCCAAGGAATATTGGCGGGGCATTTATAGAGTTAAGGACCTGGCGCAAGTCTATGTCATGGTAGGCGAATACGACAAGGCCTTTGACCAGATCGAATATCTTCTATCGATCGCCGGCGAATTGTCAGTCACGCTCCTCAAGCTCGATCCCGTTTGGGCCCCGCTCCGCTCCCTCCCCCGTTTCCAGAAACTCCTCTAAAAATATTGAATTTTGTCAAAATTATTTATCTCATCTCATAAAAAAGACGCCACTGAGCTCAACTGACCGTTAACCGATTGAAATGGCCAGGCAAAAACCCAACATCCTTGTTACTGGCCTGCCCGGCGTAGGCAAGACTACTTTCATCATCAATCTTGCGAAGAAACTGAAGGATTTTTCGATGGCCGGCTTTTATACAGCCGAGATCCGCGAAGCGGGCGTGAGAAAAGGGTTTGAGCTCGTCAGCCTCGATCGGAGAAGGTCAATTCTTTCCCACGTCGATATCAAGAGCGACTTTCGGGTCGGGCGGTATGGCGTTGATGTCAAGACATTCGAGGCGTTCCTGGATTCTCTAGGCCTGGCCCAAAGCGACGCTGATATCCTTCTGATCGACGAGATCGGCAAGATGGAGTGTCATTCGAATAAATTCAGGCGGCTGATCACTTCCCTTCTCGACTCAAAAAAACCCTTGATCGCGACGATTTCTCTCAGAAGTGAGGCATTTATCTCGGAAATCAAGCGACGCCCGGATGTCCAGGTCGTCGAACTGACTGCAGCCAACCGCGAATGCCTAGCGACCGAGCTGGCAAACTCTGTCCGAAGTCTGATGGAGAGCAAAATCTAGGCGGAACAGCTTGCCCAGATTCCGTGATACCGCGTCCCGGGAATTCGTAACGCGCTTTTCAGCAGGATTTAGTTAATAACCCCGTATTTCTTCCCGACTTTGGTGAAGGCCTCGATGGCTCTGTCGAGGTGCTCTTGCGAGTGGGCGGCGGAAAGCTGAACACGGATTCTCGCCTGACCCTTGGGAACAACGGGATAGTAGAATCCGATGACATAGATCCCCTCGGTGAGCAAGTCGCGGGCCATATCCTGGGAGAGTTTGGCATCATTCTCAAACTTGCCCAGCATGATCGGGCAGATCGGATGGTCGCTGGCCGGGATCTCAAATCCCGCCTTGGCCATATGGCTGCGAAAGTACTTATAGTTGGACTCCAGCTTGTCGCGAAGCTCGGTGGTCTCAGAGAGAAGATCGAAAATGGCGATCGAGGTGGCGATGACAACCGGCGAGACAGTGTTGCTGAAGAGATATGGCCTGGAGCGCTGGCGGTAGAGTCCGATGACCTCCTTCCGGCCGGAAGCGAATCCTCCCGAGGACCCGCCCAGCGCTTTGCCCAAGGTTCCGGTGATGAGGTCGATTTTGCCCATGACGTTTCTATACTCGGGGGTGCCGCGTCCGGTTTTCCCGACGAACCCGGAAGCGTGGGCATCGTCGATCATGACCAGAGCGTCGTACTTTTCGGCCAGAGGAACGATCTCGTGGAGCTTGGCGATGTCGCCGTCCATCGAGAAAACGCCGTCGGTGGCGACCATCCGGTACCGTTTGCTTTGCGTCTCTTTGAGTTTGGCTTCGAGGTCGGCCATGTCGCCGTGTTTATAGATGAATCGCTCCGCTTTGCACAGGCGGATGCCGTCTATGACGGAGGCATGGTTGAGCTGGTCGGTAATGATGGCGTCATCGGCCAAGAGCAGAGGCTCAAAAACGCCGCCATTGGCATCGAAGCAAGCCGCATAAAGAATGGTGTCTTCGGTCCCCAGGAACCGGCTGATTTTCTCTTCAAGGATCTTATGGATATCCTGGGTGCCGCAAATAAACCGGACAGAGCTCATACCGTAGCCCCATTTATCGAGCGCCTCGTGAGCCGCCTGAATAACCTTGGGATGGCTGGATAGACCTAAATAATTGTTGGCGCAAAAGTTGAGGACTTTCCGGCCGCCTTTGACCTCGATCTCAGCACCCTGCGGGGTCATGATGATCCTTTCCTCTTTGAACAGGCCCGCGTCGCGGATGGACTGAAGCTCTTTGGAAAGATTGTCTTTCACGTTTCCATACATATAAACCTCCTTTTTTGAGACTTCAAACTATAGCTTCACTCTAGGACTTTGTCAATTTTTTTCTAATATTTCTCAAACTTCAAATGGAATTGCCTTTGGGGTGGGCTTGTGTTATAAGTGAAACTCATTCGGTCTCTCTGATCGAGACATTTTTATCCAGAGGGAGGTCATTCATGAATACAGAAACCAAAAAAATCATGGTCACGGGAGCCGTCGGGCAGATCGGCTCCGAGCTCACCATGGCCCTGCGCGACAAATACGGAAACGACAGTGTCCTGGCCACCGGCCATAAAACCCAGCCCAGCAAAAAGCTGCTCGAATCCGGCCCCTTCGAGTTCATCAATGTTTCCAAACGCGAGACCTTCGACGACCTCATCAAGAAATACAAGATCGACACGATTTATCATATGTCGGCCATCCTCTCCGCTGCCGGGGAGAAGAATCCCAAGCTCTGCTGGGATGTCAATATGAACGGCACATACAACATCCTGGAAGCGGCCGTCGATCATAAACTGGTCAGGGTTTTTATCCCCAGCTCGATCGCCGCTTTTGGTCCGGAGACGCCGCGGGTGAACACCCCGAACGATACGATCCTTAAGCCCAAGACCATGTACGGCGTGACCAAGGTGGCGGGCGAGCTCCTCTGCGACTACTACGTCAAGCGTTTCAACGTCGATGTCCGCGGCTGCCGCTATCCCGGCATCATCAGCTATGAGACTTTTCCCGGAGGGGGCACGACAGACTATGCTGTAGCCATCTTCTTCGAGGCGGTCAAGAACAAGAGCTACACCTGCTTTCTGCGTGAGGATTCAAGACTCCCGATGATGTACATGCCCGATTGCCTGAAGGCGACCTTCGACCTGATGGAAGCAGACTCCTCAAAGCTCAAGCACCATTCCGACTTTAACGTAACGGCGATGAGCTTCTCGGCCGGTGAACTCGCCGCCGAGATTAAAAAGCACATCCCGGAATTTCGGGTCGCCTATGAGCCTGACTTCAGGCAAGCGATCGCCGATTCCTGGCCGCAATCGATCGACGATTCCGCGGCCCGGCAAGAATGGGGCTGGAAGCCAGATTACGACCTGGCCAGGATGACGGCGGACATGCTCAGTGTCCTGAAGAAGCGACACGAAGCCGGCACTCTGGAATACTGAGAGAAAGCCCGCTTATTCAAAAAACGCACGCGGCAGTGCGACTAAGTCAAGGGACTCATAGAAACGTTCAATTCGGACGGAGATCTCCTTGATGGCGGCGAGGACCTCAACAGGAAGGACAAGCGCCGCCTTCGCCACTTCATCTTCATAAAGATTGTGGTGGAGATAGGCGGGCTCGGCTCGGCCGAACCAGATTTCCGCTTCCCATGATCTCTGGTTGAAGGAGCGGGTGACAAATTTGTCCTCGGATAGCCTGAGACAGTCTCCGGAATCAACATAGGCGAGTATTCCGTGATTGGAAAAGGGTCGGGAGGCCAGGTTGGCATACAGACAGACATGCCTGCCTCCGAAAGCGATGGAGCGGATGGAAAAAACATAGGCTCCGACGCGCGAATCAACCCACTCCTGGAGAAGACGGCTGTAATCCCGGGCGGTCTCCTCTCCCAGGTCCTCCGGGCTATCGATCAGCTTGAAATCCCGGCCGCCCCGGCCGAGCCGACGCTTTCCGACCAGCCGTCCTTTTTGAACGAGAAAACGCTCGGCCTCAGCACGGTTCCCAGGGTCGAAGACTCTTGTCTCTGGCATTGGTATCAAGGGACTAAGAATCTGATGTTGAACCCACTTGTCTTCGAGCCTCAGGGCAGGGTGGAAGGTTTCCGGAAACGGCCCCTGCGCGTCCAGCCAGAGCTTGAACGGCTTTAGGCTTTCCAACCAAGGGGGGGAATGGAGATATTCCCGGAACGGCTTCCGATAAACCTCCCGGGAGATCTGTTCGATCGTCCGGAAGACGTCCGAGGGACGGCCGGTGTGGACGAGACAGGTCAGATCGTATTCCTGGGCGCCTCCGGGGAGTCCGAGGTTGACTTCAACAATGTATGGCCGGAGGTCCGGGGCGACCAGGAAATCGATCCCCAGGTACATCCCGCCCCCCCGTCGTCAGGACTAGAACCTTGTTTTCAACGAGAGACCGACCGTCCTCCCGGCCACCGGAAATCCAAAGCGCTCCTGGTATCTCGCATCGAACAGATTGCGGACAAAGGCATTGACCTCCAGGTTAGAAAAAACAGGATAGCGCAATTCCAGGTCAAACCGGGCATAGCCGGGCTGGCTGCGGACTCTCATCTGCGTATTGTAGAGAGTGTTGTTATTGTAGATGACCCTCTGCTCCGAGACCGCCTGGACGAAGAGCCCCAGGCTGGCGTTGTTCCGCATCCTGTAGCGGACGCCGAAATTCGCCTTGTGCGCAGGGAGACCGGGGATCTCGTCAAAAGCCGCGTCTTGCAGATCCACGAAGAGCGGGATGAACGTGTCCCCCTCTGTCCGGCTCCGCTGATAGCCGTAGTTCAGGAAAGTCGACCAGCCTCTCCCCCACTGCTGGACGATTTCCATCTCGATCCCGTAGAGCCGAGCGTCGTCGATATTGTAGGAAACGAAATTGATCAGGTCGAACTGGATGTAATTGCGGATCTTGTAAAAATAGGGCGAGATCTCAATTTGCGTGTTCGTCGGCAACAGCGTCCGCCACCCGGCCTGCAACATGACCCCATCCTCGTGATGGAAAGGGAGGCCGCTCGTGTTGACGCCGGCATCATCGGGATCATAATGCCAGTAGTGCTCAGGGGCCGTGGGCATTCGCAGCGCTCGGGCGAGGCTGAAATAAAGGGAACTGTCTCCGGAGTCCAGATAGGTTATTTTCAACGAGGGGGCCCAACCGTTCATCCTTATATCGGGAATGAGCTCGAGCTCCCCGGCGGGGCCGGCCAGGCCTTTATAGGACATGTAGCGAAAGCCCGGGGTGATAAAAAGCCGGTCTTCCCAGACGTAAAGGTCGGTTAGCGCATAGAGCCCCAGATTTTGGGCAGAGACATAATTTCTATTGCGGAAAGGTGCCCGGAAATCATCTCCTTTGTTGGCATCACCCTCATCGCTGAGATCGTCGTAATCCAATCCGGCCAAAAAAACATGACGGCTCCAAGTGCGCCTGTAAGAGGCCGAAAATCCCTGCGACCTGTCATCGTAGAAGATCTTATGGAACACCCGGTCGAGAGAGGCGCGCGTGTTATAGGCTTCGCGATTCCCGTAATTTCGCCAATAGAACAGGCTCAGCACTCCGTCTTTGCCCAGGCTCTGTTCATACCCGAGCTCGAACAGCCATTTGTATTTGGTCCACCAACTTCCTGTTTCGGGATAGGCGCCCATCCCCCCGTACATGAATTCCCCGTCGGAGGGAAGAAATCCCGGGTCTTTCGCCTGTTCGTACTCGCGGTCGTCCGGACTTTTGGACAGCCGGTTAGAGACGATGAAACCTTTCTTGATCCGCGAATAAGAGATGTCCAAGGTCAGCCGACCCCGGAAAGAGAAATCATAGCCGAGGTGAGTGTTGAAATAGCCGAAATTCGTATTTCCGTTCCACAGGTAGCCGTTGCTCCGGGTCAATCGGCCGGTGAGCGCATATTCAAAGGCTCCCGGTTTATAAGCGTGATAGATATTAACTCCCAGGGTGTTGAAGCTGGCGGCCGACAGGTCGACTTCTGTGGTCGGGGACTCGGACGGAAGGCGGCGGGGGATCAGGTTGAGTATCCCTCCCAGTGAATTTCCGTACCTCGCGTCGCCGATCCCCTTGACAATCTCCACTCGGTCCACGTCCGTCAGGGGAATCATGGTGAAGTCGATAAAATAGCCGCCGGCGGCTCCCGACGTATTGAGAAGGCGGCCGTCCCTCAGGACCTTGATGCGCCGGCCGCTCAGGCCGCGGATCTTGATGGAATCGTCGTCCATGGCCGT
>Ga0307378_10004189_pt1 | contig 20730 bp, 27 predicted proteins | sample UN1MG_FD_202238 | JGI IMG/M metagenome (GOLD analysis project Ga0307378, IMG submission 202238) | Soil microbial communities from Risofladan, Vaasa, Finland - UN-1 | ecosystem: Environmental > Terrestrial > Soil > Coastal area > Acid sulfate soil | place: Finland: Risofladan, Vaasa | collected... | reverse complement strand
CCGTTGCAACAGAGAGAGCGTTTTTGAGGGCGCACACGCGCTCGATGTAGTGGCAGATGTCCAAGGTCTGCTGATTGTAAGCACTTTTCCAGTCGAATCCGGTCATGTCCTGAGCCTCCTTCTCTTGAGCCCCACAGATTGCGGGGCTAGTCGTCCAGTGTGATGAGCGCGACGCCCGCGCCCTCTAGTGTGTGCTCTGCCTCGATGATAGTACCTTCCATCCGAGAGCCGAGCCAGTGGCCCGCCGTGTAGATTCCTTGTGCGTCTATTGGCGTGCGCGCGCCCTCGGTGCGCTGGAGTATTCGATAGTCCGCTACGAGGTTCCGCAATAGTCGCTGTTCTGGCGTCATTGTTCTACCTCCTGAGCATGGGCCCCAGGGTATCCAGGGCCGCCACGCCCCGGCTCGAAAGCCGGGGGGCGGGGGTCCAGGCTACTCGGGATAAACGCCCAGGGTCGCCGCGAGTTCTTCCGCTTGTTCCGCCGACAGGGAACGCCGCGCACCGTCGAACCAGTCCTGAAACAGATACGCCCCGCCGACGATCTCTTTTTCGTCGTCATAGATGATCTCGAAGTAATCGGCGGGACCGCCCCATGAGAGGCAAACGCGGTAGACCGTATGGCGTTCTACGCTCAGGACCGACTCGGTCGCCTGACGTGCGGCCGCTTCGCGGGCCGCCTCTCGCCAAGCGTCCGCGTCATCGGGGTCGTCAGGCACCTCTCCGCCGTAATCGGCGACATACTCGCGGAGTTGCGCTAGGTCCATTGCCTGAAAGTCCGGGCAAAACTGCGTTAGGCGCGCCCTCATTTGCTCGTCGATCCGCTCTTCACAACTTTTGGTTTCCGCGTCCATTGCTCTAGCCTCCTAATTTGCGCCCTTTCCTCACTTTGCCGCCGGCCGGAACGCCCGGCCGGATTCATGTAACTAGTGCCCTTTCCTCTTGCCTGTCAGCGCCACAGTAGGCGCCCGGGCCCGCCCCTGACGGAGCGGGGCCGGAAGTCTACGGCGTGACGGTTTCGACTGAAGCGAATGCGGCCGATATCTGGCCAGAGGCAAAGCCTAAGTCTTCGAGGATCGTCCGCAGGGCCGCTAGCTCTTCGGCGCCTACCTCGTCGAAGTAGCTTTCGTCCGAGTCGGATTCGATACCCCATAACCCGCCCGACGTGACGGTTTGAACCGTCCAGTATTTCGGGCCGCCTGTTGCGATTTGGGCTTCGGCCCGGACGCCGACACAACTCCAGGTCCGCCCGTAATCCGCAAGGCGTGCCCGATCCTGGTCAATCCATCCTTGGACGGCCGCATGCCCGTGCGTCTTTACGTCGTCGTCCGAGTATCGGCACGAATCTACAACGTGCCCGGAGTCGTCCACGTCCGACGATTCGAGATACGACAGGTCCGGGTTCTCGTCCTCACGCCGCACGATCTTGACCGAATCAATCCGTTTCATTGCCAAGCCCCCTAACTAGTGCCATGTTCGCCTAGACAGCCTAGGCCACCGAGCCGACGCCCGGAGGCGCCGGATCGGAGGTCTACGGTTGAACAACCCAATCGCCTTCTGTGGGCTCGCCGAAGTATTCCTCATCTTCGGGATTGGCCTGTTCGCCGTCCGGCATGGTCAACAGGCACAAGTTGCCATGATCGGACAGGCTCCAGAGGTTCGGCCAGTAGTGCGTTGTGTCCATTTCGGCCCGGAGTTCCGCCAAAGCATCGTCCCATTCTTCGGCCCGGATAGTGTGGCGTCCGCGAAAATCGCCTACTTGCGCAATCGTTACCATTGCCAAGCCCTCCTGACTAGTGCCATGCGAAACGTGCCCTTTACTATATGTATCCTACCACACAGTATCGTCGCAGTCAAGGGCAATAATCCAAAGAATCTTCAAATTCAGGTCTTCGCCCGATATTCGCCTAACCCCCCGAATACAAAGTAGTTAGACACTATCAAGCAAAATAGTTTCTAACCGCCCAGTAGAATTCTCTTGACAAACGCCCAAAAGCGTGCTATACTTTAATGTAGGCTTTACTTTTCGAGTTCGTAAGCTCGCACGCACGAAAGGAGCGATCCGCAATGCGTACTAACGCAACACGCAAGCACGCTCCTAACGCGCCAGTGAGCACACGCACGCGCACACGCACGGGTCCAGGGGGTGATGCGCAGGGGGTGGAGCGGTTTGATGGACAAACCACTTTGCCCCGCAAAGCCCAAAACGTGGGCGGGGGTCGCGCAAGGGGGGATGCGGCGTGCAGTAGAGGCGCACACATGCGCACATGTGCGCACATATGCGCGAGTGTGCGCGCAACATGCGGCCCGTGGCCGAGTTACGACGCGCACGCCCGCGTAACGCGCCGCGCACAAGTGACCTCCCCCCCCACGCGATGTTGGGATATATCTCACCACCTCACGCAATTTTTTACAGGAAATTCGCGCATGACGGGCGCGTGGAGTTAGCTTGAGCCTGACCGAGAAGGATAGTTTGACGCCTGAGCGTGCGAGGCGGATTATTGAGCGCGGGCGCCCATTGTTTGCGAGCTGGTCACGCGGTGCGCTGGACGTGCATATTCGGATTCTGTGCATTGAGTTGGCTGCCGCGACGGGTGGATTTGAGTATTTGGCGTGGGTGAGCGATTGAGTGGCGCAAGGGGGTGTGCCGTGGTTGACAATGGGCGTGAGTGCGCTACGGATTACGAGGCTCTGCTTCCGGCCGTGCAGCCCTTGTCGCCCGAAGAGATCGAGACGCTGGACGTGGCCGCCGCGCAGCGCAGGATGGCGCAGAACGCCAACGCGCTCATTGAGATCAACGTGGTGCTGATGCGGGCCGAGTACGAGCTGTCGAAGTGGCGGTCGCTGGTGACGCGAGCAAAGGGGCTGAAGAGCACGGTGATTGAGGTGAACCGGGCGCTGAAATCGTTGCTTGTGGGGTGAGGCGATGTCTGACTTTGTGGTGAAGGACGAAGGCGATTACGTGTTTGACCTTGAGGATGCGTGTACTTCTCAGGTGGTTCATATTGTGGGGGCTGACATGCCCGCCGCTTCGGGGGTGTTGCGAGTGCTGAGGCATTTGGTTGAGAAGTGTACGTTGCTTGAGGATGAACTGGCGCGATTGAAAGCGAGGGGGTAGTGATGGCGAAGCGCGGTAGGCCGAAGAAGGGCGTTGCGGAAGAGGCGCGGGAAGTGGTAGACGCGCCCGAGGGGGCGGTAGTGGAGATTGAGAATGACATTGACGCGGTGGCAGAGAAGGTGGCTGAGTTGACGGAGGCGGAGCAGCCCGAGGTCGCGGCTTTTGTGCCCAAGACTGCCGCGCAGATGGTGGACGAGGAATTGGCGGCGGCGACCGAAGATGAACTAGATGCACAGGCACTGCGCGAGCGGGAGGAGGAGGTTACGTGGCTTCTTCCTCACGATCACGTTCCCCTGTGTTACGACGGCGGAAGCGGTGCTCCGATCTACCAGAAGATGCCGGGCCGTCTGCGGCTTCTCTTCTGCCGGGAGTGCGGCGCGGCGTATTGGGAGCGCGAGCCGGGACCGGACATGACATGATCACGTCCGGCGAGATCATCGGCAACATTGGGGTATTTGCGCCGGGGAAGTTGTGCGCACTGAAGAAGTGGGTTGTTCGATGCGCCAACGCGAATACTGGGTGTCTTTCTCATCTGCAATTCTGGGCCGCAGATTACGAGAGCGCAGACGAGATGGTACACGATCATAGATGGATGCTTATTCACGAGCTCGGTTTCGTCTGTCCAAATTGTGCGCTAGGCACGAGTTGGACATGACATGAACGCGCCCGACCCCAAGGGCATCATGGAGTGCGTTCCGCGAGTTCACCCGGACACCGGGCGTTTCGTGTCGCGCCAGGAGCGGCGACTGGCCGCAAGGCGTGTTGAGAAGGAATTGCGCAGGCGCGGCGGAACGCCTGATTGGGCGCGAGCGGCGTTTGAGTGTACGCCACTAGACATATACCGGCGGTCTAAAGGCCGATTGGCGTCGGAGCCCGTTGAAGATGCGGCTCGACCCGGCTCCGCCGGAACTCATTAGGGCCAAGCCGACCGTTGACGATCTCCGGCCGGATGACGGCATGCCGCCGTAACACCCCCTACGGTATGATCTCCGGCGGCTTGGCCTACCTCTAGGAACCCATGTACATGAGTTTTCGCCAGGCGTCGCGGCGGCGGACGGCCTACTTCAAGGCCAAATGCCCGCTGTGGCCGTATAATCTGCAAGACCGAACGTGCATAGACTGCATAGACCTTCTGTCGTGTGCGGGACTTCCGGCGCACCCGAGCGACCACGCGGGCACTATCGTCGATATGGACTACGTTTTCCGCGAGGTGGACGCGGAGGTACACGCTCGCAATCTTGAAGATCACATAATTGAGATGGGCGATGTCGGCAAAGGGTACGAGCGCCCGGACCCCGTGCATTATCACGTTCGACCGGAAGAGGCGGACGAGTGGCTGGATGCGATTCTTGCCGATCTCGAAGACATGGCCGGAATGGGAGTTGATGTCTAGTGGCGCTTCAGAGAACGCTACGACCGCTTGAACCTGTGGACGAAGAGGGTGTAAAGCCCGTACAGAACCGCGACCAGCGCCTTGAGCGCATGCTGAAGGCGCTCGACAGCGATAAGCGCCTGACCGACGTGGACCGCGTGCGGCTCGGTGAAATGCTCATAAGCGCCTACCAGCAGAAGGGCACTCAGCGATTCTCTCGCGCCCTCGACCGCGCCGTCAAGGCATGGGATCGCTTAGTGCTGACTCCCAATACCGCCGTCCAGATCAATCTCGGGGGATTGTCCGACGACGCCCGGCTGGTGGAACTCGGGCGAAGGTGCGGGATGCTGGCGGACCAGGGGGGCGCGGCGAAGCAGATAGAGACGAAGAAGCCCGAGGAGTCCGGCGATGCCGATGGTTGAGGACGCGCCGAAGGAATTGAACGACCTTCTGGAGCGCGTGTATCAGGACGCCCTGAAGACCTACGAGGGCGACAAGGCCAAGGCGTCCGCCGCTGCCTGGGCCGCCGCGAAACAGGCCGGTTGGCATAAGAACAAGCAGGGTGAATGGACGAAATCGTAGGCGGAAATAGCGGAGCCGAAGAGATACGTGCGAGACTCGCCGCGCTCGGCGCTCGCGCCAAGACCGATCTTCTCGACTTCGCGCACTACATCATGGGTTTCGACGAGATCAGGCCGCGAGGCGGATGTCCCTGTCACGGTCAGCCCGGAACGTCGCTTCACGCCGACATAGCCGCCATTCTCGAAAGCCCGAAGCGCAAGACGAAAAGCCTGATACTGTGCCCGCGAGGCCACTTCAAGACCTCGCTTGTAACCGAGGCGTGGACCGTACAGCGCATCGTCGACAACCCCAACATCCGAATCCTGGTGGGCAACGCGACGCTGGACAACGCTCGGGCGTTCCTGGGGGTGATAAAGAAGGCGCTCGCGGGTCAGCTTGCCGGCGGACTCTTCACCGCGTGCTACGGCAGCTTCCAGAGCCCGCAGTGGCGGCAAGATGACATCACGGTCGCGCAGCGCACGGACTTCGGAAAGAAAGAGGCGACCGTCACCGTTACGGCGATGGGCGCTAACGTCGTAAGCCAGCACTACGACCTCATCATCATGGACGACATCGTGTGCCGCGAGAACGTCGGCACGCCCGAGCAGATGAAGAAGGCCGTGACGTGGTACAAGGACGCGCTCGACCTTCTGGACCCCGGCGGCGAGATCGTCGTCATAGGCACGCGCTGGCACGATGCCGACCTCTACGGCTGGATTCTCGGGGGCGGCGACGCCGAAAGCCGCCAGTCGATCAGCGAATGGGAAGTGCTAATCCGGGAGGCGTGCGACGACAACTTCGAGAACGTTCTGTTTCCTCTCCGATTCGACAGGGAGGAGTTAGTTCGCCGGTATATCCAGCAGGGTCCGTACCACTTCAACGCGCAGTATCGCAACAACGCCATGCCTGATTCCGAGCGCGTATTCCCGGCTCCGAAGCGATGGATCGAACTGCCGAAGATCATGAATCAGGTGATGTTCTGCGACCCGAGCGTCGGCAAGGGGCCTGACTCCGACTACACCGCGATAGATGTGGCCGGGATGGACAACTTGGCGAATCTGTACGTGATGGACTACGTGCGCAGGCGAATGGGTCCGTTCGAGATCGTGGACGAGTTGTACCGGGTATACAAGAAGTGGGACGAACTCAACTACCGCCCGCAGGTGGTTGGCATTGAGAAGGTGGGATTCCAGACCTGGCTCGCGGACATCGTGCAGGCGCGAGCGAGGGAGACGGGCGTGTTTCTGCCTATACAGGAAGTGTCCATCGGCCCTACGCAGCGCAAGAGCGAGCGCATTGAGGGGCGGTTACAGCCCCGCGCTATGAACGGGGCGCTCTGGATCGGGCAGGATATGCCCGACATAGAGCAGGAGCTTGCCCGCTGGCCCTTCTGCAAGCACGACGACCTTCTGGACGCCCTGGCGTCGGCGAGTGAACTCCTTTCACCCGCGCCCAAAGCGCCCGTGCATTACAGCGATTACTCGTTTGCGGGGTTCGCGGATCGAAGGCGTCGGGTGCGTGGCGCGAGCGGGTTCATCGGCAATGAGTACGTCGCAGGGAAAATGAGGCTTTACACATGAGCCGCCTCTTTGGGCCGGGCAGCGGAAGCGAGTATGTTTCCGTCAAGGACGGCGAGATCGGGATAGGCGCCGACGCGCCGGGCGACTTCCCCGCGAACGAATGGCCGGGCGGTTCAGAGAGCAACGTGATTCTCAACTTTGTGGCTGGCGACGAGATCACCAATGAGTATGCGATTGACATGGGGGATTACGTCGGCGGAAGGCTTGTAACCGGCGGTGGTCAGCTCTGGTTCGTCGTGCCCGTGTCGAATGAGGCTCCGGTAGATGTGCGAGGTGATTGGGCGGATAACGTCCCGCAAGGCGAAGGACTTAGGCCACCGCGTTGGGACCACGGGCACGAACTGAAGATCGGAGTTGATGGTTCGATAGTTTGGGACGCTGGCGAGGAGCGATACAAGGCGGTGCTTAAGTAATGGCCGTCTGCGCGACATTTCTCTTGATAGCGGGACTGGAGCTGGCCCAGGCGTGGGGAGACGACCTGGCGACGCTGATAGGCCGGATAGACGATTACGCCGGGAATCCGCTTGCGGCCCAGCCTTCCGGCCCCACGGGCGAGATAGCCGAGGGGATGTTCGACAATCTGCGGCAGGCGGCCGACGACCTCGTGACGTGCGGCACGTACAAGAACCCCTCGACCGAGGCGGCGTGGGCTTCATTGTCGGAGTGCATGACATGGATAAGGGCGAACGCCTCCTCTTATTCGGCCTACTTCGCCGACGACGGGCTGGGGGGCCTGACCTGGACGGCGGAAAGCGGCGAGCCGGTGGGCCAGTGGTGGAACGAGATATACGCCGTCCTTACGGAAATGACGTATGTCGGCGTGAACCTGGCCCGGCACCAGGACGCCGGGGCCGATACCACCGTCGGGCACGATGACGCAGGCGTCCATGCGGTGCAGGCGACCGCCGTGGACGACTGTTTCGACGCGCCAGTATGGGGCGAGGCTTCGACTGACCTTGCCGCCGGGCTCTACGGTGTGACGTACTGGATCGCGGGCGGCCTCTACAACATCCGGCACCATGCGGCGTCGAACACGACAGTCAAGCGCACCTTCTACGAGTTCACGACGCCCGCCAATCCCGGTACCGGCGCGACCATAGAGGGGTTCGCGTGCGAGGGGAACGTCCTCGGGACCGTTGAGGACAACGGGGCGCCGGAACCCTGGGGCGCGGCCTGGAAGGGCTATCTGTCGTTCGGGACGACCGACCCGGACGACGCCGGTAGCGGCCTTCTGGACGACGACGCCTGGGACTACGGCACGGGCGCGGTGGAGTGCATGGCGGCGGCGGGCGCGGCGGACGAGGTGACGGGCAAGACGGTGACGGCCCGCGGCGACGCGACACTCAGTTTCGCCACGACGTACTACGCCCAACTCCGGGCGGACGAGACGGGCTTCGAGGACAAGCTCAAGGCCGTGACCTGGCGGGCGGTTGCGGAAGGGACGGACGAGGCGGAGCGCTACTGCTGGATCGACCCGGCGGCGACGGACTTCTACGTGAAGCTCGGATTTCTCTACTGAGGCATAATCAATGGCGAAAGAGACACAGACGGAGCTTGTGAAGCGGTGGACGGCGCGGCTCGAAATCGCCAAGAGCCGTCTCAAAGAGCAGTCTCAGCACTGGGACCGCTTCGACCGCTACTACGATAACACCGTCAACCGCGATCCGGTCCATGAAGACACCATACACTGCAACGAGGTTCTGCCCAACGCCGAGATGGCGATAGGCGCGGTGTTCGTGCGCACGCCCGAATGGATCATCAGCCCCGAGTTTCCCGACTACGAGACCGGCGCAGCCGCGATGGATGCCTCGCTCAACTACGCCATGCAGCGCATCGGCGTCGAGCCCGAGCTTGAGTCCGCCTTGCTGGACGCCTATATGTACGGACTTGGCGTAGTGAAGACCGGCTGGCAGTCCCGATACGCCGAGGTGGGCGGCGAACGCGGCGAAGGGCGCATGGAGGGCGAGGACACCCCCACGCCGGACCCGACTTCGTGGAATAACGTCGATTCCGCCCGCAACGACGACAGGAAAGACAGGCCGGACGTTCAGCCGCGTTGGAATATACGCGAAGAGCGTCCGTTCGTCGTTCACGTACCCGCCCGTCACTTCCTCATAGACCCCGAGGCCCTGCGGATTACCGACGCCCGGTGGGTCGCGCACAAGATTCTCAAGCCCTTGCAGAGCGTCCTCAAAGACCCGCTTTATACTAACAAGAGCGGGCTCAAGGCCAGTCACGTGGCCGACCACCTACCCGACGACTCCGAAACTAACCCGGACCTTCAGCGCATCGTGCTGTGGGAAATCCACGACATCGAGAACCGTGAGATCGTCACCATCGCCGAGGGGTACGACAAGCCGCTCAGGCGCGACCAGAACCCGCTGCCCGTCGTGATGCCGTTTCGGATTCTTTACTGGCACGATCACCCCAAGCGGTTCTATCCCGTCTCGGACGTGGCGACCTTCGAGCCGCAGCAGCGCGAGAAAAACGCCATTCGCTCCGCACAGATATGGCACGTCAAGCGGGCGAAGCGAATCTACACCTTCGACTCGTCGAAGTTCCTTGACCCCAAAAAGTCCAAGATGGAACTCGAATGCGGACCCGACGGAACCGTGCTTGAAGTCCACGCGGACGGCACGAAGGATGCGATAGGCACGGTGCCCGACGCCCCGCTCGGCGCGGATATCTACGCCGTCGAGCAACGCATCCAGAACGACATAGACCGCGCTCAGGGCGTGCCTGACTTCATGCGCGGCGCGATTATGAACGTGCGCACCGCCACGGAAGCCAACTACGCTTCCGGCGGCATGGACGTGCGCTACAACCGCCGCCGGGCTCGGGTCGAACGGTGGCTGGCCGGTATCGGCGCGGACGTGGGCACGCTTCTCCAGTGGGCTATGCCCGAGAACGACACCTACATACCCGACGTGCGGAACCCGGTGCAGGAGATCGAGCGTTCGCGCACCGGCCCTGCCGGCGAGCCGATAGTGGAGAGCCAGCCTGAGAATGCGTTCATCGTCGTATCGAAGTCGCGGGTTTCGGGCGAGTTTCATTACAACATTCGCATAGGCTCGGCGCTTCCGCCCGAGGTAGAGAGTCAGCAATGGGACAACACCTATGACCGCCTAGTGCAGAATCCGGCCATTAACACCTACAACCTCACGCTCGAATACATGCGCAACAAGCGCATTCCAAGCCCTGAGCGATTTATGAACGATCCCGTGCAGACACGGGCCATGCTAGCGGGGCAGATGGGCGGCGAGGCGCAAGGTGGTGGCCAGGGCGGCGAGATAGAGTCCGGCGCTGGCGCGGGAGCGCAGCCGACGCCCGAAGACATGGCCGCAATGATGGGGGACCAGTAATGCCCACATACGAATACGAATGCCCCAATGGACATGTGTTCGAGGTGGCGAAGGCGAGTTACCGCGACCGGAAGCCCGTTGAGCCGTGTCCCGAGTGCGGGCGTAACGGCGAGCGGTATTTCGGCAATCCACCCGCCGTGAGAATGGACATGCCGCCCCATGTAGACGAGCACATAAGCTGCACGGGCAGCAAGACATTGGTAAAAAGTCGCGCCCACAGGCGCGAATTGATGAGACGTAACGGACTGCGCGAAGCCGTGTAGTCCGACTTGGGGCGGCCCCATGAGCCGCCTCGCATCGAAGCCGCGCGCCGGTCGTCCCCGGCGCACGGAACACCAACAGAGAGCAACCGGCTCCACTCCGCACCCTACCGACCCGATCAGTCACGCGGGTGCGCGAACCAGGCGCGACCAGGACTCTCCCAGAAAGGAGGCGGCAAATGCCGCTACCGACATCGGACGAACTCAAACCCTTTGCCCCGGCGGGCAGCGGGACTGCCACGGTGACTGACGCGAGCGCGTCGGCCGAGACAACCACCCGCGACACCGGCAAGGCCGACGAAACCACCCAGGAAATCGGGACTTCGGACGCCGACGCCGACCAGTCGAAAACCACCAGTGACACCAAGGCCGAAGACAATCTGGACGACCTCTCGCCAGCGCAGTTGCGCGACATGAAGAGGCGCCTTCAGGCCGACTACACCCGCAAGACGACCGTCCTTGCCGATGAGCGCAAGGCCGTAGATGCGATCAAGCTACAGCTTGCGCAGACGGCCGCTCTCATTCGCGGCAAGAATGCGGTGCGCGGGATCGTGGCTGACCACCCCGAAATCAGGGACCAGCTGCCGGACGACCTGAAGCGGTACCTCGACGACGATTCGACGAACTCGACTTCCAAACCGGAGATCGACGAGAACACGGACGACCCTGCGGTGAAGGCGATCTTGAGCCTCACCCGCAAGCTCGACGCGGTGCAGGAGCGCCTGGAAGAGAACCGGAAGCAGTGGGATACCCTCACCTCCCGTTTCTCGAAACAGGACTCCGAGACCCGTGCCCAGAGCGCCAAGCGCGAACTGGATGAGCTTGAGGTGAGACACAAGGCGATCCTCCCGCATATCCCGTTCGACGCGATCCTGGAGGAAATCGAACCACTGCTCGAAACGGCGGTAGCGAGCGGCAAGAGCGTAACCGACCTTTATGATCGGTTCACCTCTCCGCTCTTGCGCTTTGCCAAGGCGGGGGCTTCCGGTGCGTCAACGGCCACCGGGACTAAGACCGGAGCCGCAACCATACCCAAGACGGAGTTGCGCGGTGCGTCGAGCGACGGCGGGTCTACTAGCCAGCCTCAGACGCTCGGAGAGGCTTGGCGGCAGGCCAAGGCCGACGTCGGCGATATCGGCGACAACGTTGATATGGGCGGGTAGCGCGTACCCCGGCGTCCCATAAGAGGAAAAGGCAATGGCCGGAGAACGTTCGCAGACCATTACCTTTGACGCCATTGCTACCAGTACCCTGGCGAAGTATCGCCCGAAGCTGGTAGATAATATCTCCAACGATACGCCGCTCCTGCGGTGGTTCACCACCGGCGGGAGAAAGCGTACCGAAGATGGCGGAGATGGCGTCATAGAGCCGTTGCTGTACGAGCTTGGCGACGGCAAGTGGTACTCCAAGTACGATGAGTTGAACACCACTGATGACGGCGGGATCACCAACGCCCGCTATGACTGGCGGCAGTACGCCGTTCCGGTCGCCATCAGTGGGCACGAGATGCGCGTCAACAAGGGCGAAGCCGCGATCATCAAGCTCCTTGAATCCAAGGTGATGAGGGCGCAGCTTACCCTTCAGCGCGATCTTACGACCGCCCTGTTCAGCGCCGGCGGAACGCCTGACGGCTCCACCGCCGCTCAGGTGTCCGGGCTTGCCCTGCTCGTGCAGGATTCGCCCAACAACGCCACGGCGGTCGGCGGGATCACGCCCAGCACCTCGACGTGGTGGCAGAACCAGACGCACTCCGGTGGCGCATACCAGAACTCGACCAATACGCACCTCGTCCAGCCCGTTCAGCAGTTCCTCATGAAGTTGATGAACGACTGCTCGAAGGGCGCGGACAGGCCCGATTTGGTCGTCTGTATGCAGACCATCTGGGAGTATCTGTTCTACACCACGGAGCCTAGCAGACGGTACACGCGGGACGAAGACACGCGGCGACTCGGAGTGGATAACTTCCGCTTCGGCTCGGCGGCCGTGTATTACGACCCCGCGTTTACTACGACCACGGCGCAGACCGATGCGGGCGCGGCCGGGACGGCCTTCGAGGCGTATGCTCTAAACTCGAAGTACCTCTCGTTTGTGACCCTCAACGGCGCGGACATGGACTTCACCGACATGGTGAGGCCCGCCAACCAGGACGCATGGTGCAAGCAGCTTCTACTCGAAGCCGCACTCACCTGCTCCAACCGCGAGCGCCAGGGCTACCTGTACGGCGTGACCGCCGAGTAGGGTCCGCCAATAAATAGCGCCGGGGGGCGCATGGCGCGTTCCTCGGCGCATAGTTAGACCCCCCGAAAGGAGGTCACACAGATGAAAGGTGCTATGCTTTCCGGTCGTGCGCAGCCCTGGCGGGACTTCGTTCTCGTGAAGAACATTCGCGGGAGCGCGGTCGCCGAGGGCGACGCAATGTGCATCGACTGCGACGATTCGACCGACGGACAGAACGGGTATGCCGCAACCATCCCGTCCGCTACGAACCTTGGGCTTTATGTCGGTACGGCCATCAAAGCCATTGCCGACGACGCCTACGGTCTCGTACAGACGGAAGGCTACAGCGACGTTACCAAGACGCTTGGTAATGCGAGCTACGGCGTGGGCGACAAACTGGTGCCCACGGCGAGCCAGGTGTATCTGTCGTACTCCGGCGCTGGCGACGGCCTTAGCGGCTACGTTCACGCCCTTGAGGCGTCCACGTCGAACACCACAACCGCAGCGCAGAAGAAGGTGTGGTTGAGGGCTCTGTAGGGAATGATAGTGGGGGGCTAGCGCCCCGGGCGCGAAAGCGGCTTCCCTTGGCCGTTGCCCCCCGCTTTCTTCAAGGGCGTCAGAAGGGAGACGTAATGGATATGACCCCGAAGTGGCTGAGATGTAAGTCTTGCGGATATGTACTGCGGACCAAAACGCTACTTGAGCGATCCAATAACGGGTTGCCGGGTTGTCCCGGATGTGGCGGATTCGGATATGGGTGCGACTTCACTGAGACACGACCGCCTTCCTATCCCCGACGAGTGCTTCAGTGGCTCAGGGTGTTGCCATGAAGGTAATGATAGCCGTGCCGAGCTTCGGAACGCCCGCCCCCGAGTTCTGGGAGGCCCTGTTGGGCATGGTGACGTACACCGCCCGATGCAGGCCCGAGATTATAGTCAACTACGCCCGCGAGACACGCACGTTCAGGGATTTCGCGCGGAATACGCTGGCTCAGGGCGCGATAGACCACGGACAGGATGCGATCCTGTTTCTTGATGACGACATGGTGGTCGAACCTGATACACTTGCCAGGTTGGTAGACGCCGACCGCCCGGTGGTGGGGGCGCTTTGTGCCGTTCGACACGGCGATCACCACGCCTCTGCTTATCGCTCCAATGGCGACGGGCGTTACCATCCAATCAAGCGCCTTCCGCCCAATGGCTTGGTGAGCGTAGACATGACGGGCGCGGCGTGTCTCCTGGTGCGCACGAGCGTTCTTCGGACGCTAGGCGATACGTGGTTCAGGCGCGAGGGGAGCGACGGCGAGGATGTCTACTTCTGCAAGCGGTTACAAGGCGCTGGTATTCCCGTTGTCGTGGATTGTGCGGCCAGGATAGGACACCTGGCCCCGCAGATGGCGGCGCTTTATCCCTCCGCTTCTCCAGATAGTTACAAGAAAGTCGGACTTACTAGACAAGTCGGCGCCGGGGCTTCGGCAAGACCGGTCTACATTATCATGCCGGTAAGCGATCAGGTTGAACTGACCAGGCAGGCGGTTGCAGCCATACGCGCCAATACGCTCGGGAACACATACGAGATGGTGTACGTGATCTCGGAGCGTGACCAAGAGAAGTACGCGCAGTTTGCCTTTGGCGGCAAGATTATCACACACACGCTCAAACCGTTCAACTTCGCGGCGGCCGTGAACTTGGGACTTCGGGCCTGTCCAAAAGACGCCGACGTAGTGGTAATCAATAATGATACCGAAGTCGCGGAGGGATGGCTGGACGCCCTTCGGACAGATTCGCAGGGCATGGCGCTGACGATGGCCCGGAGCGAACCGGGGTGCATAGGTAACACCGATGCGGTAGGACCTGGGCCGTGCGTGGAGACGCGCGCTCCCGGCGGCTGCATCTTCTTCTGCGTTTACATACCCTGGCGCGTGCGCGAAGTCGTAGGCGAGCTTGACGAGGGTTTCGAGGGGTATGGCGGCGAGGATACAGATTACACGCTGCGGTGTCTGCGGCATGGGTTCGGCGCTCGTGTGTCGCGGGCGTTCGTTTTTCACAAACAGCCCAGCGCCAGTTACAAGGCGGCGGGATTTGCCGACGGCGGGTTGGACGATGCTCGTGTGCATTGGCGAGCCAAGTGGGGGTCCTTGGCCCCGGACTTCTACATTGACGGCCATGTTGATCCCCTGATTAGCGTGATAATGCCCGCCCACAATCATGCCCGTTATCTTACAGCGGCAGTCAACAGCGTTCTGGGGCAGTCGTATCCCAGTCTTGAGGTTATTGTTATAGATGACGGCTCGACGGACAGAACCGGACAGGTGGTAGCGGCGCTTAGGAAGCGCGACAGGCGTGTGCGCTATGCTCGCAACGACAAGAATCGAGGCGTAAACTGGGCGAAGAATCACGGGCATTCGCTGGCGCGAGGCGAGTTTATCGCATGGATGGATGCCGACGACATCATGTGGCCCAAGAGGCTTGAAGTCCAACTCGCTCGATTCAGGGACGATCCCGACCTCGACGTGGTATATGGCGGTTTCCGGTATGTGTGGTCCGGCAGGGTGGCAGACGTGCCCGGCAAGCCTTTCAACCGACAACTTTTCCTTGAGTCTCGCGCCGACGGGCACACGATGTCGGTATGCGGCGGTACGTTGATGATGCGGGCGGGCACGTTCCGGCGCTTCGGCGGGCTGAAGCACGGCATGGACCTTGTGACCGAATATGACTGGATTGCCCGCACTACTCGCAAGGGTCTTCGCCTCGGCCACGTGCCGGAAATACTGATTGACTATATGAGGCATGAAGCGGAGGGCGGGCAGTTGACGATGGACTCCAGGTGTTCGGTGCTTCACGCAGCGGTTGCCGAGCGCGAGCTTGCGATAGCGGGGGGCCGCGATGAAGCCGTATAGTTTGCCAAGGGGCGTCACGCCCAACAGCGTTGAGCATTGGGATACGCTTTACGCACACTATGGCGATGCTGGCGTCAGGTCCGCCTATGAACTTTTCCAATACCCGCTTGCCGTGCTACCGAACGCGGGAAGTGTGCTAGAGGTGGGTTGCGGTTCTGGCGACTTTGCGGTGCTTTGCGCGCGTGAACGGCCTGCGCTGGCGTTCGTCGGGCTCGACCTAAGCCCCGTGGCAATTGACATCGCACGCCGGCGAGTGCCCACGGCACGCTTCGTGTGCGGTTCGATATTGAACGGTGCGCCCTTTGGCGATAGGCAATTTGACGTGGCCGTGTCGATTGAGGTCATAGAGCACTTTACGCTCGATGAGACAACGGCGGTTCTGGCGGCGCTGAAGCGCGTCGCGGGGCGCGTAGTGCTAACAACCCCCCGTGACACACAACCGGACTTTCAGCACGTAACGATATTCGACCGCGAGAGCTTCGCACGCCTGGACCCGGCGGCGCGGCTTACGGAAGTTCCGGGGCACTGGCTCATAGAGATAGGGGGTGAGGCGTGCGCCACTGCGTCGTGACGTGCTGGAAGCGATTCGAGTATTCACGCATTACGATTCTGGCGCTCCTGGCCTGTGACCCGGCGATGTACGTCGTTGCCGTAGACAATGGCTCGCCCGACGAAACGGGCGTGTGGCTCGACCGCATGGCGGCGGCGATGCCCGAGCGAATTACCGTTGTGCATGCGGGCGATAACCTGGGCCTGTGGGGCGGGCACAACGCGGGACGGGAATGCGTGTCACAGTACATGTCACAGCATGTCACACCTGACGACCTGGTGGGTTTTTCGACTAACGACTGCATGCACGGTCCCGGATGTGTGGCGGCGCTGGACGCGGCGGTGCGGGCGGGCGTGAAGCGAATCATCGGCACGCCCGCCGCCAAATCGCAGCCGCCGGGCTTCACGCCCTGGAAATGCGAGGTCATTACCGACCTGAGTGTGGCCGAGCAATGGGAGCAGCGATGGCGGCGCTGGTGGGGTCCGGCGTCGGCGTGGGCGCTATGGTCAACGTGGAGCGAGATAGGCCCGTGGCCCGGCCCGGACGCGCAGCGCATGGGTACGCTCGGGCTCGCGCAAGGTTACGACGTGGGCTACATGGGCGGACTCGACTTCGAGATCATCGGCGACGAACCGCACCCGCTTGCGGCGCTGAAGCTCGGGCCGCATGCGGATTACTGGACGAAGATCAAGGCGCTCGGCGCGTCGAACCCGGCGCGGCTTTCGCAAGGGGATGCCAAGTGAGGGTTGTTCTTCGCAATACGAAGGTCGCGGGCGGGCGTATCGAATACGCCTGGTCGTGCGAGCCCTCGGGTGCGCTCTTTATGAAAGAAGCGCCCTATGTGGTCGAGTATTCCGATAGGATAGACCATCTCGATCCGGCGCTCTTGCGGATGCCGTTCGTAGGCGCGTTCTACCCGTGGGTTGCGGCGGCGGGCGGCGAACTCGTGCTCGACGTGCCGATTCCGCGAGCGGTGGCGGCGGCGTGGTATCAGGGCATGTCGGGGTTTGCGAATGCGTTCACGCGCAAGGCGACCGATGCGACGATAGGCCCGCTTTCCGATAGCGCCATGACCGCCATGCCCGAAGCGAACCGGGCGGCGCTCTGCTACAGCGGCGGGCTCGACTCTACGTTTGCCGCCGCGCTTCGGGACGAAACCGGCGAAGAGATCACGCTGATTCAGGCCCGCTCGTATCACGCGGCTACCGCGAACGGGCCTTCGCCCTCGATAGTCGGCCTCTCGAAGGCGACGGGCTGGCCCCGCGTGGCCGTGAACTTGAACGTTTATGACCTACTGACATGGGAGACGCGACGCGACTTCCGCAAACCCCATTTCTCGCCCAATCCGGCTGATTACGACGCCGTACCAGAACGTTGGCGTAGCGCGATAGTGCGCCAGGGACCGACGTATCTGTTCAACGGCTTCTACTACTACGGTGCGTTTCTCCCGGCGCTCGTCGGGCGCGGTATCCCGGTTGTGCGCCTTGCCTCGGGTGAAGACGACGACATGGGGGAATACTGCTGGCTCGGGGCCTCATACTCTGGCGACTGGTCTTGCTACGGCGTTCGGCGCGAGATTGTGAACCTTCCGCGCAAGTTAGAGATCATACGGAGGCTGTATTTCAACTATCCTGGGTTTGCAGAGTACTATCGCAGTTGCGGACTATGCGATGATGGGCGGTTCTGCGGGCGGTGCATCAAGTGCATCTTGCTCTGGTTCTGTTGCGCGGCGCTTGGCATAGACTCTCCGATTGACACCATCACCATCGAGGACACCCCGGCTATCCGGCTTCATGCGTTCCTCGTTGAGCAGGTATACGAGGAACTGGAACGCGCATTGCCCGGCCATGCGATAACGCAGGCGTGCGGGCGGCTTCTGCGTTGTGAAGTGCCCTTTACGGCGGTTCTCGGGGGCGAGGCGCTGCCAACGCTCGGCCTCCACCACGGCCGTCTTATCGGCGGCTTTCGGTCGAGATGCGGATAAATGGCGCGGCTCTCCATAATGCCGGATATCGTTCCGGCCATCAATCAGGCGTGGTTGCTCAACGCGAATAGTCGCGGACGCATAAATGCGGTGATTGAGGCGGTTCGGGGGCCGCGCGTTCTGGACGTGGGGTGCGGGTGGGGATTTGTGGCGGCGACGCTGGCCGCCGCCGGATTAGCGGTTGACGCGACCGACACTAATGAGGCGCTTCGGGAAGTAATACTGGCCTACGGGTTGCCGAATCTTCGCTGGACGCCGTGGCCGCCCGTGGGCGGAGATTACGACACGGTGCTGTTCCTGGAAGTATGGGAGCACGTGGCGGACATGCTGGAGCGAATCGCATTGCTTGAATTATGCCGCAACGCCATGTCGCAAGCCGGGCGGTTTCTTTTCAGCGTGCCGACGCCGGGGCGGTGGACGCCGAACGCGGAACATGTCAATCTGCCCGTAAGCTCCAGGGCGTATCTCGATGAGCTGGGGGCGGCGGGGTTTAGCGTTATGAGTCACGAGCCAGTCGGTAACGGCTACTGGAACCTTGTTATTGCAAAGGGCGCACCATGACACTTCGGCTTGCCGCGCCCGCGTACAAGCGACCCGAATACGTGCAAGCGTTTCTGGCAAGTGCGGCGAGCGGGGCAGAGTGGCCGGTGCCGACGTATATATTCGACGACGGTACGCCGGGCGATAGTATCAAAGATGCCTGTTCCGAATATGGGGTTGAGTACGGACGATCTGAGGCGAACGCCGGGCCGGGACGTGCGCTGGCGGCGTGCCTGCGGTGGGCGGCGAGTAACGACGATTCTCCCGTTGTGCTGTTATGCGCTACGGATCATAGATTGCCGAAGGGTTGGGACGCCTGCGTCGTCGCGGCGGCGGCGGCTACGAACGGCGAATACGAGCTTGGCATGATCGACCATGCGCCCGGTCCCGCGTGGTATGCCGAGTTGCGGGCCGGGGCGGAACCACTATGGCCGGGTGTCGGGATTAGTCGCGCCGTGATAAGCACGTATAGCGCCTGCTCGATGCCCTCGATTATCAGCGGGCGTGCGGCAATGCTCGCCCTGGCGGACCACCTAGTTACCAGCGAGGAGTTCGCGGAACTCCCGAAGGCCCGGCGGGTGCAGGCGCGGTTCTCTACGTTCTGGCACCGGCGCACCGGCAAGTGGGACGGCAGTTTCTACACGGTGGTAGGCGAAGGATGTGTAATAGAGCACGTCGGACACCACGAAGGCGCTCATCCGGGTTTCATGCGGACGCCTGAACACGAGGCGTACTATCGAGAAGTGGGGCGGACAGAATGAGCCTGACATATAGTCCCGGCCCCGTAACAGTTGCGCCCGACGCGCAGGTCGCTATGGGCGGCGAGCCCCGAGCGCATCGGGGCGAGTGGTACGCCGAGGCGCTTGCGGGCGTGAAGTCGCGCCTGTGCGCGCTTGCGGGCGCGAGCGCGTGCGAGGTGATGGTGGGCTCGGGGACGCTCGCCAATGACGTAGTGGCCGGGCAATTGAAGCTCTTGGGCGAACCCGGCATCATCATATCGCAAGGCGAATTTGGGGCGCGGCTTGTAGATCACGCGCGCCGCTGGGGGTTGCCGCATTCGGTCGAATACGTGCCCGAGGGCAAGGCGATTGACTATTGCGCCCTGGCGCGCCCGCCCGAGACGACGGGCGGATACGGCTGGCTGTGGGCGGTCCACTGCGAGACCTCGACGGGCGTACTAAACGACCCGGATACGCTCAAGGCGTTCTGCGCGAAATACAAGATGAAGCTGGCGCTTGACTGTATGAGTTCAATTGGGGCCGTTCCGGTCGATCTCTCGGGCGTCTGGATCGCATCGGCGTCGAGCGGTAAGGGACTGACGGGCTATCCCGGTCTCGGGATTGTGCTCTACAACTACGAGCCCGAGCCTGCGCCGTGGACGCTTCCCCGATACCTAGACTTGGGCCTGTGGGCGAAGCGCCGGGGCGTGCCGTTCACCGGTTCGAGCAACTTGCTTTTCGCCTTGTGCGCGGCGTTGCGCGAGACGGACTGGCCCAGGCGATTCGAGGCGATCAACGGGATCGGCGCGCGGCTTCGTGTGGCGCTCGACAAGAGGCGTATAAGCGTCGTAGCGGAGGCCGGTGCCTGTGCGACGCACGTTGTTACCTTGCGGATACCGGATGGCCTTGCTTCCGTTGATGTTGGGCGCGAACTTGCGGGACGTGGCTACAAGTTGAGCTTCGAGAGTCCGCACCAAATCGCCCACAACTGGATACAGATTGGCGTTTCGGGGGCCGACCCCGATGCATACGACAACATCGAGGGGCTGACAGGCGCAATCGCTTTGTGTCTGTCTGAAAAGAAACGGAGCGTTGCGTGATGCCCGAACAGCAAGAATGTGAAAACGGCCGCCCGGTCGAGTGCGTAAGATTGCTTACGGAATTGAGCGTCGAGCAGAAGCACTCAAAAGAGGACCGCGCCGACATGTGGCGTGAGATTCGCATCTTGCGCACCGAGAATAACGCGGACCATGCCGACATCAAAGAGGCCATTACCGGGCTGAGGGTGTTTGACGGTCGGATGATAGGCGCGGCTGCGGCGGCGGGAGGTCTCGTAAGCCTTGTTGTTTCTATTGCGGCGATAGTCGTTCACGCGCTTGTGAAATAATACATGAAGCCGATAAACGCATATACCACAGAGACAAAGCCGGGTCGGATGCTCTTCGAATCCTGGCCGCGCTGGATGCGTGACTCGCACGGCGAGTGGGCGGAGACCGATCCGCGTTGGGCGCAGGCTGCGGGGGGGATACTCCGGCTTACCGGCGCACCCTATGCCGCGAGCTACAATCCCG
>Ga0307378_10004188_pt1 | contig 20732 bp, 16 predicted proteins | sample UN1MG_FD_202238 | JGI IMG/M metagenome (GOLD analysis project Ga0307378, IMG submission 202238) | Soil microbial communities from Risofladan, Vaasa, Finland - UN-1 | ecosystem: Environmental > Terrestrial > Soil > Coastal area > Acid sulfate soil | place: Finland: Risofladan, Vaasa | collected... | reverse complement strand
CCGCCGGGACGGGCATGGCCATCGTTTTCTTCAGCGGAGGGATCGTCGACGCCATCTTGATGTCGATGCCGTCGCTGGTCTACGTGCTGGCGATTTCCGGGGCGATCCACATCGTCAACTACTATCATGACGCCGTCCGCGAGGGCGGGCTGGCCGGGGCCGCCGATCGGGCCCTGCAACACGGCTGGCGGCCCTGCACCGTGGCCGCCATCACCACCGCCATCGGGCTCGGCTCGCTGTTGAAGAGCGATCTGATCCCGATCCGCAATTTCGGACTCTACGCGGCCTTGGGCGTGTTGGCCTCCTTGGGATTCGTCTTCCTGCTGTTGCCCGCCCTGCTCCAATATTTCCGCGTGATGGGAAAGATCAACCGGGCGTTGGTGGCGCGATTCGTCCGCATTCCTGCCTTGGTCCGATACGCCGACGCCCGGATCGAGGCCACGGCCGGCAACGGGGGACGCCGCAACGGCGAGGAAGACACGGTGTTCCTGCGATTCTGGCTGGCGATCGGCAGCTTCATCACCCGCCGCAACGGCTGGGTCGCGGCCGGTTGCGTGGCGCTGATGGTCTTCTTCGCCGTGGGCGCCACGCGAATCCAGACTTCGGTCAAGCTGATGAAGCTCTTCTCGGACGACGCCGAGATCATCGGCCACTACGCCTGGCTGGAGGAGCACCTCGGCCCGCTGGTTCCCATGGAAGTGGTGATCCGCATCGACAACGACAAATGCCGCCTGACGCAAGTGGAACGCATGCGTTTGGCCCGGCGGGTCGAACTGGCCGTGGAGAGCCTCAAGCCCCAAGTGGGCGGGGCCCTCTCGCCGGCCACCTTCATGCCCGACATCGAGCCCCCGCAGAGTCAAGGCGGACTTTTCGGGCGATTGGTCAAAGGCACCCGCGATCGCGTCACCAACGACATACTCCAGGAGCACCCCTTCCTGCTCGATGAAATGCGCCAGTATCTCGTGTTCGACGAGACAACCAACGAGGAACTCTGGCGCGTCAGCGCCCGGGTGGAGGCGTTGGGAGACGTCAACTACGCCCACTTCGTCGAAGACCTGAAACACAAGGTCGATCCGGTGATCGAAGCCTACCAGCGCGCCGGATGGGAAGGCCTGTCGGTCACCTATACCGGGCTGGTCCCGCTGATCTACAAGGCCCAGACCGAGTTGCTCAAGGGACTGTTCCAGAGTCTGCAACTGGCTTTCGTGCTGATCGCGTTGGTGATGATGTTCGTGTTGCGGAGCCCCCTGAACTGGTCGGAGGCACGCGGGATCGGAGGAAAGATCCGCGCGGTGGTCGTCATGGTCGTGGGAAGCTTCATGGCCGGCCTGCTGGCCATGGTCCCCAACCTGTTCCCCGTGGTGGTCATCTTCGGTGTGATGGGCTGGCTGGGGATTCTGGTCGACGTCGGCTCGATGATGACCGCCAGCGTGGCGTTGGGCGTGGCCGTCGACGACACGATCCACTACCTGACCTGGTTCCGCCAAGGCATGGCCGAAGGACGCAGCCGCAAAGGGGCCGTTACCTGGGCGTACCAGCGGTGCGCCACGGCCATGTCGCAGACCACGCTGATCGGCGGCATGGGGCTGGCCGTGTTCGCCTTCAGCAGCTTTACGCCCACCCAGCGGTTCGGTTACCTGATGCTCGCGCTGCTGGGTGCCGCGTTGATCGGCGATCTGATCTTCCTGCCGGCGCTGCTCTCCGGCCCCATCGGCCGATTCTTCCGCAGCGCGAAAAAGGAGGAACACCCTGACGAGTCGCCGGAAGTCTTCCAGGAAGATCTCGACCGCGAACCTCCGCCGGACGAACCATCCGAAGACGATTCCGACGGCCGGTGCATCGCCGTGCCCATCCAACACCCGCCGCACCGCAAGCCCACGCGCAGCTCGAGCCGGGCGTCGTAACACCCAACGGTTTTTCGGCGGCTTGGCATCAAGTCTGGGATGTCACGGTGGGTGGCACGCCCTGAGGAACGAAGGGCGTGGTACGTCGGGAAAACACGCCCTTCGTTCCTCAGGGCGTGCCACCCCAAAGTTTACCGCAACGATGTCAAAAACCGTTTGGTGCTAGCGCTCCGTCAGTAGTCGCGAGACGGCCCGCGCGGTTCGGCGGCGGCCATTTCCGGCCGGGAATCGCGATCGACCCCGCCATAGACGCCGCCGTACGGACCTACTGCAATCGGCGTTTCCCCGGTTCCTCTCTAGCGTGGATACGACCGATGACGCCGCAAGAGTTCATCACGAAGTGGAAGCGGGCGAATCTCTCCGAGCGGAGCGCCTGCCAGCAGCATTTCCTCGATCTGTGCGACGTAGCGAGGCCAGCCCAAGCCCGCCGCGGCCGATCCCGACGAGCGCCTCCTACACCTTCGAACGCGGCGTCACCAAGACCGCCGGCGGCAGCGGCCGGGCCGTCAGCGGGACCTCGAGGCGTTGTTTCCACCAGGGTGTACTTGATCGCCATCCCCCATTTCTTTCGTGTTTTTTCTCGTTGTTTCTTGGAGGCCAACCCTACTAGCGCGGGGTATCGCAAACGGGGCTCTCACAAACGAGATTGACCCGACTACGTTAATCGCAATACGTAACATGCTTTTCAGAAACGACTTACATGCACTGCCAGCAGTCCCCTTCCGATTGGGGTAAGGTTTTCCGGCCAAGGGGTCCAGGTCGGAAATATGAATAGCGTGCCAAGATCGGAAAAAAATACCGCGAAAACCCACCGGCGAAACTGACTTTTGCTTGACTTCGCCCGAATCGAGCGTATCGTAAAGAGAAGGCGATTCCTATGCGCTCGCACCCCACCTGTTCCTGACAGGGTGTGGAATTAGGAAGTCCTGGCAAGAGGGCGAAGGAATGTAACATGTTGGTACTGTCAAGGAAAAAGAACGAAAGTATTGTCATCAACGATGACATTACGATCGTGGTCGTGGAGATCCGAGGAGATAAGGTCCGCCTGGGGGTGGAGGCCCCGAAGGAAGTCCCAGTCCACCGGCGCGAAGTTTTCGACGCGATCCACCGCAACGAGCTTGCTGCGAAGAACAAGGCCGCAAGTAAGACGGACGCCGCTGAACCAAGCCAAGCTGACGCTGCTGAGACGAGCGGCGACGCATAGACTGCTCTTTTCGTCGGCCAACCGGCCTCGACGCCTCCCCGCTTTCCGCCTCTTCTCTCGACCCGGTTCTCGATGCTCATGACGGGGCTACCGGTCTGCCCGCCGGTCGACTTTTGCGCAAGCACCCCTTGACGGACCCTCTGCCGGCCGGGTATACAGATTATCTTGGCTCCCGCTTGATGGAGCCGGCGGCCCCGTCGTCTAGCCAGGTTAGGACACAGGCCTTTCAAGCCTGCAGCACGGGTTCAAATCCCGTCGGGGTCACTTCTCATGGCTTCTTACGATGCCGTCTTGCTGGTCTCTTACGGTGGTCCGGAGCGACCGGAAGACGTGCTCCCTTTCTTGGAGAACGTCGTCCGCGGCAAGAGGGTGCCGCGCGAACGGCTGCTGGCGGTAGCCGGGCACTATGAACTCTTCGGCGGCGTAAGCCCGATCAACGCGCAGAATCGGGCCTTGCTGGCCGCGCTGGTGGGCGAACTGAACGCCCACGGCCCCGCCTTGCCGGTCTACTGGGGAAACCGCTGCTGGCATCCCCTGCTGGCCGACACGGTCCGGCAAATGGCCGAAGACGGGGTCCGTCGGGCGGTGGCGCTGGTCACTTCGGCTTTCAGCTCCTATTCCACTTGCCGGCAGTACCTCGAAGCCATCGAACTCGCCCGAGAGGAAGTCGGCGCCGACGCACCGAAAATCGACAAGCTGCGGGTCTTCTACAACCACCCGGGCTTCATCGAACCGATGGCCCAGCGCGTGGCCGCCGCGCTGGAGGAGATTCCGCCCGAGCATCGCTCCGCGGCCAGTCTCGTCTACACGGCGCATAGCCTCCCGGCGTCGATGGCTGCCAACTGTGATTACGAGCAACAGTTGCAGGAATCGTGCCGGCTGATTTCCAAGCGCGTGGGGCGATCCGATTGGCGGCTGGTCTACCAGAGCCGCAGCGGGCCGCCGTCGCAACCGTGGCTGGAGCCCGATGTGCGCGACTACCTTCGCGAATTGAGCCGGCAGTCCCCGGGCGCCGACGTGGTGGTCGTGCCGGTGGGCTTTCTCGCCGAGAACATGGAGATCGTCTACGACCTGGACGTCGAAACCCGGTCCGTGTGCGAGGAGTTGGGCCTGAACATGGTTCGCGCGGCGGTGGTCGGGTCGCATCCGCGACTGGTGCAGATGATTCGCGAGTTGATCGTCGAGCGGATGCAAGAGAATCCCCTTCGGCTTGCCTTGGGGACGTATGGCCCGTTTCCGGATGTCTGTCCGGCCGATTGCTGCCTGCCGGCGGATGCCCCTCGATCGACGTAACCTCTTTCCGCAAAAAGTCTTGCGATTCTTTGCGAAAACTCGCTTGACATACTCATATCACTATGATATCATAGTGATAGTTTCGCGCTATCACATGGTCCAGTGGAGGCGTTGCGATGAACCGCGAGAGAGAAATCCGCGTGTTGGGTGGTTGGCCGATGTTGGTGGTCAACATTGCCCTGTTCTTCCTGGCGGCCGGCCTGTTGGTCGCCTTCATCTTCTCGGCCGTCGAGGCCGAGAAAACACGGCATCTTCCCAATTTCTATCTCCTGGTGGGAAACCTGCTCGTTTTCGGCCTGGCACTCTTCTCTTGCTTCGGACATTTCACCTTGCAGCCGAACCAGGGCCGGGTGCTGATCCTGTTCGGATCGTATCGGGGGACGGTTCGCGAAAGCGGCTTCTATTGGACCAACCCGTTGAACACCAAACGCCGCATCTCGCTCCGCTCGCGGAACCTCAACGGCGAGAAGCTCAAGGTCAACGACAAGCGGGGGAATCCGATCGAGATCGCGGTGGTCGTGGTCTGGCGGATTCAGGACACGGCCCAGGCCTGTTTCGACGTGGAGGACTACGCCGAGTACGTCGAGGTGCAAAGCGAATCGGCCGTGCGGCACCTGGCCAACTGCTACGCTTACGACCACGGCGAGGAGGGCGAAACGACGCTCCGTAGCGGCGTGGAGGACGTTTCCGAGACCTTGCGGAAGGAACTCCAGGAGCGGTTGGCCAAGGCGGGCGTGCTGGTCGAGGAAGCCCGGCTGACGCACCTGGCCTACGCGCCCGAGATCGCCGGCGCGATGCTCCGCCGCCAACAGGCCGAGGCGATCATCGACGCCCGACAGAAGATCGTCCACGGGGCGGTCAGCATGGTCCAGATGGCGCTGGCCGACCTGGCCGAGAAGGAAGTCGTCCACCTCGACGAGGAACGCAAGGCGGCCATGGTCAGCAATCTCCTGGTCGTGCTCTGCGGCGAGGCGGAAGTGCAGCCGGTGATCAACACGGGAACGTTGTACACGTAGCACGTCGGCATGAAATCGCGCAAGTCATTTCTGCTCCGCATCAGCCCGGCACTGTACGAGGAACTCGAGGCCTGGGCCCAGCAAGAGTTCCGCAGTGTCAACGGGCAGATCGAGTACCTGCTCAAGGAGGCGGTCGCCCGGCGGAGAAGATCCGACGTCGAAAAGCGGGAGCCTTCGATTGCGGACGAAAGGGCCGAGGGTCGTTAGGGCCCGCGCAGAAATAACTTATCCAATTGGGTGGCACGCCCTGAGGAACGAAGGGCGTGGTTTGGCAGGTTTTCCACGCCCTTCGTTCCTCAGGGCGTGCCACCCTCGCTGAAAAATGTACAGGTTGTTTCTGCGAGGGCCCTTAGTCCGGTTCGAAACGGAATGGGCGAGAGCAGGGGAATCGAAGTCCGCAGCGGATGGACCGCCTTGCAGAATGCGATGCACCGCGGTTTAATTGACGAGACATCCATCGCTCCACGCACGACGACGCAGATCTCGCCATGGAACTCCGCCCTCTGGGAAACACCGGCATCGAAATCTCGGAAATCGCCCTGGGCTGCTGGCCGATCGCCGGCATCACCAGCCCGGGAACCAGCGATCGGGACAGTATCGCCACGATCCGCGAGTGTTTCGAACTGGGGATCAATCATCTCGATACGGCCTATTGCTACGGCCGCTCGGGCGAAAGCGAGAAGCTGATCGGCCGGGCGTTGGGCCGCCGGCGCGACGAGATGGTCGTCGCCACCAAGGGCGGGCTGCACTGGGACGACGACGGCGTGATGGCCTACGACGCCTCTGCCCAGACACTGCGGCGAGAGTGCGAGGAGAGCCTGCGGCGGCTGGCGACCGACCGCGTGGAGTTGCTCTACCTGCACGCCCCGGACAAGACGGTGCCGGTCGCCGAATCGGCCGGCGAACTGAAGCGGCTGATGGACGAGGGCAAGACGCGAGCGGTGGGTATCTCGAACGTGACGGTCGCCCAAATGGAACAGTTCGCGGCCGAATGTCCCATCGCCGTCTATCAGCCGCCGTACAACATGCTCCAGCGTCAGATCGAGGCCGACACCTTGCCGTGGTGTCGCGAGCGGGGCATCGCCGTGCTGGTCTATTGGCCGTTGTTGAAAGGGCTCTTGGCCGGAAAGATGGGCCGGGACCACGTCTTTGCGGACACCGACAGCCGGCGGAAGTACCCGATGTTCAGCGGCAAGGAGTGGGAGAAGAACCACGACCTGCTCGATCGGCTCCGCGAGATCGCCCGATCGGCCGGCCGCACGGTCGCGGAGCTGGTGATCAACTGGACGATCCACCAGCCGGGCATCACCTCGGCGCTCTGCGGGGCCAAGCGGCCAGAGCAGATCCGCGAGACGGCCGGCGGCTCCGGGTGGCGGTTGACCGACGAGCAGCTTGCGGCGATCGACCAGGCGCTCGCCGACCGCGGCCCACCGGAAGCCGCCGTACCGGTGTGAGGGGCCGTGAAGATTTCAGATGGTGCCCACGGCTTGCGTGCATAATCTGGTACAAAATGTTCAAAATGATGGTTGAACTTTTGTACAGAATATGCTACGCTCATCTCCATGTGACACGGGTCATTTCACGCGTCCACGCAGCTTTCGTGGACCAGCCCACTCGCTAGATGGGTACTGATCCGGCTGCGCGATGCAGTGTCCCGGGGAGGAATTCGTGCGATGGAGATGAACCGATTCACCCATGAATCAACGTTTTGGGACCTCGGATGGTTCACGGAGGCGAAAACCGACGAACTCGAGGAGGATTCGCCCACGTGGACATGCGACCCCTCCGCGGTATGGCTTCAGGTCCTCGATGCGTTCGACCTCGACGGCGAAACGACCGAGCCGGAGCCGGAGTACGGTGATTTTTGGACAGAAACGGACGAAGAACAGGAGATCTGAACATGATTGGGGCGGCTGTCGAGCGTGAGATCCGCGCATTGCTTGTCGAAGGCAGTGTTTCTCAACGAAAGATCGCCCAACGCCTGGGCGTCAGTCGCGGGACGGTCAACGCGATCGCCTGCGACCGCCGGCCCGACTACGCCGCCCAACGGCAAGAGCCGCCGACTGATTGGATCCCCCCCAACGGTCTTCCCGCCCGTTGCCCCGGCTGCGGCGGCCTGGTCCAGATGCCCTGTCTGGCGTGTCACATTCGGGCGATCATGCGGCGGCGCAGCGATCCGTTGACCACCAGCGGTGTGCTAGCCGATGAATGGCAGGGGCAAGGTAAGTTTTTGTCGGGCCGTGCCGAAGTTGGGAAGTTCCCCTGAAATGAGAAAACACTCGATACCGTTCATCGCGGCGCTTGCCGCATGGTTGACGATCGGCAGTGCCGCGACCGGGGAGAAGATACCCCGCAACGAGCATCCCCGGCCCGATTTTCGGCGGGATCTCTGGACGTGCCTCAACGGGCCGTGGCAATTCCGCTTCGACCCGGAAGACCGAGGCTTGCAGGAGGCCTGGTACGCGGGCCCCGCGCCATTCGACCGGCAAATCACCGTGCCCTTCTGCTGGCAGAGCAAGCTGTCGGGCGTCGCCGATCTCACCGGCCAGGAGATCGGCTGGTATCGGCGAACGATCCGCATTCCGCCGGAGTTCGAGGGCCGGCGAATCTGGCTCCGCTTCGACGCCGTCGATTGGGATGCCCGCGTGTGGATCGACGGCCACGAGGTCGGACGTCATGAGGGCGGTTACACGCCGTTCGAGTTCGACGTAACGCCGTGGGCCAGACCGGGCGAAGAGGCGACCGTGGTCGTTCGCGCCGCCGACGCGACCGACCGGGAATTGCCGCTGGGCAAGCAGGTGCCCGGCTGGTACACGCCCACCAGCGGCATCTGGCAGACCGTGTGGCTGGAAGCCCGGCCGGCACAATACATCGACCGACTGCGGCTGACGCCCACGCACAACGGCCGTCGCTGGGTGTTGGCCGTCGAGTTGGAGGCCGCCGGCCCGGACGGCGAGGCCGAGGTGGAAATCGCCTCGCCCGATCCGACCGTGGAAAACTATCGCGGCTCGATCGCCTTGTCGGACGGTCGCGGTCGCCTGCAAGCCAATCTGAACGTGGCTCAACCGAAGTTGTGGACGCCGGACGAACCGCACTTGTACGATCTGGACGTTCGTCTCAAGGGCGCCGACGGAACGATCGACACCATCCACACCTATTTCGGCCTGCGGACGATCCAGCGCGGTAAGTACGGCGACTTCGCGCATGAAGTGATCCTGTTGAACGACGAGCCGATCTATCTCCGCGGCGCGCTCGACCAGTCGTTCAATCCCTCGGGCATCTACACGGCCCCCAGCGACGAGTTCCTCCGCCGCGACATGGAGATCGCCAAACGGGCCGGGTTCAACTTCCTGCGGATCCACGTCAAGTCGGAGGAGCCGCGGCGGCTGGTTTGGGCCGATCGGCTCGGCGTGCTGATCATGGAGGACATGCCCTGCACGTGGGAGCAGACTCCTCGGGCGCGCCGGGCGTGGGAAGAGACCATGCGGGCGACGATCCAACGCGACCGCAACCATCCGTGCGTCATCGCCTGGTGCCTGTTCAACGAGAGTTGGGGCCTGGGCAACGATGCCTTCAAGAGCGACCGCGATACGCAGAGCTGGGTGCTCGATATGTGGACCGAAGTCAAGCAGCGATTGGACCCCTCGCGGCTGGTCGAGGACAATTCGCCTTGCCGGTTCGACCACGTCCGGACCGATCTGAACTCGTGGCATTTCTACATCGACGACGACCGCCTAGCGAGGGAGCACATCGGCGAGGTGGTCGAGCGAACGCGGCCCGGCGCTTCGTTCAACTATGTCCCCTCCCAGGTCGCGGGGACCGAGCCGCTGATCAATTCCGAATACGGCGCGGTCTCGGCCCGAGGCGGCGATCGCGACGTTTCCTGGGGGTTCCGCAGCCTGACCACGCAACTGCGGCGACACGGACTCATCGGCGGCTACGTCTACACGGAGTTCTCCGACGTCGAATGGGAACACAACGGCGTGGTCGACTACGACCGGTCGGCCAAGGAGTTCGGCTACGACGCGTTCGTGCCGGGCATGACGATCGCCGACCTGCAGGGCGCGGATTTCGTCGGCTTCGACGCCCCGCCGGTCATCGAGACCAGCCTGGGCGAGGAGTTCACGCTGCCGGTTTTCGTCAGCCACTATTCCGACCGCACGGAGGCCCCGACGCTCGTCTGGCAGATCAACGGCGTCGATACCCTCGGCCGGCCGGTGACCACCGAACCGAGCCGCCTGCCGGTGGTTTGGCGGCGGGCCGAGGTGACGTTCCAGGAACCGTTGCGGGTGCGCGTGCCGGAGGGTCGTCCGCTGGTGGGCGCGCTGGCTTTGGAATTGCTCGACCGGGAAGGACGCCGCATCGCGGCCAACTTCGTCAACCTGATCGTCCACCAGGCCCCGGAGGATACCGACCGCCGCACGCCGCTGCCGCCGCCGGTGCCGCCACGCGTCGAAGTGCTCGGGCCGCGGTTGGTGGCCGTGCGATTCGAGCCGAGCGACTTCGCCTCGTTTCGGACCGACGAGTCCACCTGGGATTGGCTCGACGACCGGGGCAAGTTCTTCGCCCACGGCGCCTGCGAGGTCGAATACCACCTGGCGTTGCCCAAGTTCGTCCGCGACGCGATTCCCACGAGCATGATCTTCATGGCCGAGTTGGCCACCAAGGCCGACCACGAGCGACTCGATTGGCCCGCCGTGCGCCGGGCGTTGGATTACCCGCAGACGCAAGACCGCAAACACCCCGGCAAAGTCGGCATCCGCATGGCCGGCGACGAGCTGTGGCAGGTCGACCTGCCCGACGATCCGGCCGACGCCCGGGGCGTGCTCTCGCACCAGGCCCGTTACCATCACGGCAGCTACGGCTATCTGCTGCGCCAACGAGCCGATCTGACCGGGCACCCGAAGTTGCGCGAGGCCATGCGCGACGGGCCCTTCTTTCCGGTGACCTTTCGCACGCTGGGCGAAGGCCGCGGGCTGTCGATCTACGGCCGCCGGCTGGGACGCTTTCCGATCGATCCCACGATGATCCTGCAGACGGCCCGCGATTTGTCGAAACCGGTCGGCTGGGCGACCGACGAGCCGGTGGCCGCTGATCGGCTGCTCGATCGAAGTCGGGTGGTGCAAGGCGTGCCGACTGCCGAGCAGGGCGGGCACACGTGGCGTTACACGACCGAGAAGCCGCCCGCCGATTGGATGCAGCCGGCCTTCGACGACGCGTCCTGGCAGACCGGTCCCGGCGGTTTCGGCCGCACGGGCACGCCGGCCATCCAAATCGGCACGCCCTGGACGACCTCCGACGTCTGGCTCCGCACCGATTTTCAACTGCCGGCCAAACCGGTGGGCATGCTCTTGGGGTATTTCCACGACGAAGACGTCGAGATCTACGCCAACGGCAAGCTGCTCCTCCGTGCCGGCGGTTACACGCAGACCTATCAACAGCACCCGTTGACCGGGGCCGAGCTGGCTTTCTTCCGGCAAGGCACCAACACGCTGGCCGTCCACTGCCGCCAAACCCACGGTAGCCAAGGCATCGACGTCGGCGTCCTTTGGATCGAGGTGGGTGAAAAGGAGAAGCAGTAATTCAGCCCGAGGATGGTTGGCTGCCGCCTCCACGCCCCCTGCACCTTCCGGACCACTTCACTGACTTCCCTCTCGCAGATATCCGGCGCTGGACTGGAAGTACTTTCGGCGGCGCGTTTGGGCGGCCTCATGCTGTTCGGCCTGTTGGTTTTTCAGGTCGGCGAGGTTGGCCCGGCAATAGCGGCAGCCGATCACTTCGAGGTGGAAGTCGAGGTAATCGGCCGCTTCGTCGTCGAGGACGCCCAGCAGAAAGCTTCCCCATTGTTCGCGCGAAGGGCAACTCAGCCGCCCGTGGCGCCAGATTTCCCCCAAGGTGTGCACGCCGGCGTTTCGCCGCGCGTGGATGGCAGCCGCCTTCGAGATCAGCGCCGGATCGTTGCGCAGCGCCAGTTCCACCTCGGCCGCCCGCTCCGGCGGCAAGGCCTCGTCGAGATAGGCTTCCAGGTCGGATGGGCGGATGGGGTCCATGTGAGTGGTGAGTGGTGAGTGGTGAGTGGTGAGAAACGCCCGCCGACTGCGTTCGGCGGGGTCTGTTTGTTGGTTCAAGCATTGACACCTTTTTTCACACGTTGGTCGACGCGAAGCCGACCGCGGAAGCACGCAATCAGGAGCGGAATGCGAACGAGTGGGGTCATTCGGTTCACAGGGTCAAGCCATCACGTCTCCTCAACGAACCCCGCCGAACGCAGTCGGCGGGCGTTCTTACACGACCAAAATCCTCACGCAATTCCAGCCACCCTCCCCCACTCACCACTCTCCACTCACCACTCACCACTACCCACTACCCACTATTCTTCGTACAACTCCGGAAACACCTCTTCCGGCAGGCCCTGCTGGCGGACTTCGGCGCGGAGCTTGGCGAGGAACTCGAATTTGTGGTTGGCGACCGTCTGCTCGGAAATCTTCAGCCGGGCGGCGACGTCTTTGTTGGGCCAGCCGCGGACGAACAGCAACTCGGCGCATTTGAGCTTCTCCCATTGTCCGCGTTGGCGGAAATGCTCGATCTGCCTGCCCAGCGCGGCCGCCAACGCCGAGTGCTCCAGGCCGCGCCGCTCGCCGCTGCGGACGATGCTGCTGGCACGCCGGGCCTTGCCTTGCGGCTCCCGGCAGTAGCTGTCGGTCCCATCCGGCATCAGCGGCAAGGTGGGCCGCCGACCCTCGCGACGCAGGTGATCGGTCAGCTTGTGGGCGGCGATCGAGAAGAGATAGCCCTCCAACGGGCGGCGCGGATCGTAGTTCGGCAGGCTGGTCAGGAAGCCGATGAACGTCTCCTGGACCACGTCTTCAGCGGTCGCCCGATCGCGCAGCCGGCTGTCGACGTAGGCCAGCAATCGCCCCTCGAACCGCGCAATCAACGCCTCCCACGCGTCCGCTTCGCCCGCACGGATGCGGCGAATCAACAGGCCGTCGGATTGGTTGGGCGGTGGCATCGCGTCGGACTCTCATGGCTGCGGGGCCCCAACGTCGCCTCCAGCTTATCGCAAAGCGTTATTGAAAGGAAGGCGGTGGTTCCAACGAGTCTTCATGGGGAGCGATCTCGGGGGTGGTTGCCGTGGCCTCCGTGTGCAGGAACAACACGGCGCCATAAGTTACCGCGGCCACCGCCAAAGCGGCTGCGACCGCGCCGCACGTCAAGCGGGCCCTGTGCCTCCCGGCGGTGGCCAGGTCGATCTTCAACCAGGCGTACAGCACACCCAACAACGCCAGCACCGCGGCCAGCGCCATGCCGACGTACCCGAGCCGTCCGAGGACGACCGCTTGATCGCACTCCTGCTCGATCAGCCCCTTGGCCGTCGCGTCGAATTCTAGCCGTACGTGAAGCTCCGTCCACTCGCCGAACGAGGTGGTGACCGGCTCGTCCCATTTTTCTTTGACGAGTTTGCAAGCGTCGCTCCAGGGCAGTTCCACCGCCCGGGCGATCGGCGCGGGCCGACCGAGTTTCGTCCGCGCGTACTCCTCGACGGCGGCGCCGATCAGGCCGGGCAGTTCGCTCTCGCATTCTTCCCGGGTGGCTCGTGGGTCGGTCTTGACCGCCATTTCATACACGTCGCCCACCTGCCGCGGCGCGATGCCGAGCCAGTCGGGGGCAGTTGCCGGCGTGCCGGTGTCGGCGGGAGTTGCCTCATCTACCGCTATTGCCGCTGGGGTTTTCACGCTTTCCGCCAAGACGTGTTGTTTCTCCGTCTGGGCGAGTTGTCTCTCTGTCTGGACGGTTTGTCTCGCCAAGAGCCAATAGACCGCCGGCGCGCCGACCAGCAACACGAGCAGACCGATCGACAGGAGTACTGTGGCAAACATGCGAGTCTTCGGATTGGCCAGCAAAGCCACGACCGCCGCCACCAGCCCGGCAGCCAACGCGGCAATCAACGCCCACCCCAGGATACTCGTAGACATGTCAATCTCCCAAAGTTCCGCGCAGAAACGACTTGTCCAATTGGGTGGCACGCCCTGAGGAACGAAGGGCGTGGTTTGGCAGGTTTTCCACGCCCTTCGTTCCTCAGGGCGTGCCACCCTCGCTGAAAAATGTACAGGTTGTTTCTGCGCGGAGTCTAAGCCGTCTCCCGTCGATATCGCTTGCCGGGGTGAATCCACGGACTGGCCATTTGGACGGAAATGGAGATCGTCCCGGCGACCATGATCAGCCACGGTTGCGGGAAACTCCAGAGGCCGGCCACCACCCAGGCCGTCACCACGCTGACCAGCAACGACCAAAGGCTCAGCCGTACCCGACGCCGCGGATTGGCCTGGAGCCACCAGCGGAGCAACAGGAACAACGTGCCGAAGCAGGCCATGTAAGCCATCACCATCGGCCGGCCGTCGGTCGCGTAGAAACCCGAGGGCCACTGGTGACCGAAAAACGGGAATCTCGTATGCAGCGCGAGGTTGACGGGCAAATCGGTCATCAGCACGGCGGCCGTGCCGTAGGCCATCGCCCCCAGACCGAGTCCCACGACCATCATGAGGAAGCGGCGCAGCGTCGTTTCGCCTCCCGTGCCCTCCCAGAACTTCGACGGAATCAACACGGCCCAGGTCCCCATGATGCCCATCAACGCCAGCCAGGCACACTGTCCCGGCGTAGGTTCCGTGCCGAACGTATAGCCGAAAAACGTGTAGATCAAGACCATCACGACGCACACGGTCGCAACGATCGGGACGGTCACCAGCATCGAGCCGATCAGCTCGGTGAACCGTTCCCGCGGCGTTCGCTCGGGGAGTCGCGGGACGTATTTCGGGCGTTTGTCGTACAATTTGGCCGTGTGCGCGAACTCCGGGCCGTGGTGAGGCAGCGTTGCGGTTTCGCCGGAAGCGGCCGGTGGCGATGACGGGCCGGGCCTTGGCGGGACGATCCGATGCCCGGCGACACGGTCGGGAGAATGGGCCCAGGCGACGATCAGCCGCGCCAAGTGGTACGCCCCGTACGCGAGCATCAACGCCAGCACCAGCGGCAGCAAGGCGCCCCCGATCCCGGCCAACAAGACGAGCATGAAAAGCGTGCCCAGAACCAGCAAGAACGCTCCGGCCAACGGCAGGATGACCTTCAGCACGGGATGGAGATTCGCTTCGCTCCACGCGGCGTGCATGCTGGTCCATGTTTCACGCACTGCAGCAAGCACGGGCTTTCCTCCCGCCGCTTGCGGCTTCGCATCACTCTGGAAACTCTCCGAACTCCCCAACGGCAATCGTCCGGTCCCCGGCAGCGCTTGGGCGGGCTGCGGCAACGCGGCGAGCATCTCCGGCACGGAGGAGAACCGCCTGGCCGGGTCCTTTTCCAGCGCCCTGGCGACGACGCTGCGATACGGCTCGGCCAGCATCGACACGTCCGGCTCGGCGGTGAGGTGTTTCATGAGCACCTCGCCGACGCTTTCCCCCTCGAAGGGCACGCGTCCGGTGAGCATCTCGTAGAGCATCACGCCGAGTGCGTAGACGTCGATCTCCTTGCCGTAGCGCCCGTTGGCGACTTCCGGGGCCATGTAGTGGACGGTGCCGACGCTTTCGGTCTGCCCGCTGCGGCGGCTGCAGGAGATGAATTTCGACAGCCCGTAGTCGCCCACCTTGACGACGCCTTCGTCGGAGAAGATGTTGGCCGGCTTGAGATCGCGGTGGACGACGCCCCGGTCGTGCAGATAGGCCACACCCGCCGCGATGCCGTGAAACCAGGCCAAGGTCTGCTGGGCGGTCATGCCCCGGGGATGGGCGATGATCGCGTCTTCCAGGCACTCGCCGGCGACGTACTCCATCACGACCCAGGTGGCATCCTGATCGTCCTGGCGGATGTCGAACAGGGCCAGCAGATTGGGGTGTTTCAGGTTCAGGCACTGGCGGATTCCGCGCAGCTCGATGTCGAGATTGCGACGGATCAACTTCAGCGCGACCTCCTTGCCGGCGTCGCTCACCGCGTAGTAGATCTCGCCGAAACCGCCCTGTCCGACGCCCCGTTTGATCGTGTATCCCTCCAGCGGCCGGGAACCGCCCGGATAGACGAACTTCGACGGCGAACGCTCCGGCGCAGCGGCCCCGTCCGTTTCGCCGGCGGAGGGTTCCTTCGCATTGGGTTGGTTCGCTCTCACGGCAGCCACCTGTCGTTGCATCGGTCCGCTCCCCATTCTATCACGGGCGGCCGGGTTATTCCCAGGGTCCAATGTAGCCATCTTGCTCCGCAAGATGGAGCTTCGTCTCCAATGTAGCCATCTTGCTCCGCAAGATGGAGCTTCGTCTCGCGGAGCGAGACGGCTACTATCCGCCGATTTCCTCCAAACTGAACGAAAAACCTTTGCCCTCGACTCGCGAATTCGGCGTCACGTAGCCCCGGTCTTTGTACGTGGTTCCGTCGATTTCCAGCGGCCCTGCGGTCCGGCAGAGAAGCCGCCCTTCGTGTCGGCACAGGACCAATTCCCGGGGCCAATCCCGGCAGACCACGTGGCTGCGGGGATTCGGCCCGAGGATCAACGCATCGGCCATCAACAGCACCGCGTCGGCGGAAGGCTGCGTGCGGTGATGGCTGAGGAAATCGAGCCGGGCGGTGGCGCTGAGGGCGTGCGGACGGCGAAACACCAGCCGCACGGCTTCGCCCAGCGTGATCTCGCTGCCGTCGGCCAGCACGTCCATCTTGTCCACTTTGCGCCCGTCCAGCCGGACCTCCCGGATCGCCTCGATCAGGTATCCCTCTTCATCGCGGCGGATTCGGGCGTGCCGTCCGGAAATGTCGCCGAGGATGGGGATATCCACCGGCCCGCTGTGGACCGGCTGGCCGAGGACCAGCGCATCGCCCGTACAGACCCAGAATCCGCCCACCGCGTCCACCCACAACATGAACCGCTCGCTCTGTCGTGCGCCGTGGAAGTCCATCACGCTCAGTCCCCGAAATCTGGTCGCCGGCTGGAACATGGTATCGGGATCATCGTATCGGGATCGTGGTTGGCAGAACAGTCAGTTGGTTTCCGCGATCGTCTCGACCGCGATCGCTTCGACGGGGGGCGCTTCGGTCTGGAAGTACCTGGTGACCTGATCGCCGACGTCCTCCGGATCGACTTCATCCAGGGGGATTCCGTCGTGGAACTGGCTTTCGGCCTCGGCCAACGTGGCGTCCACTTCCAGCCGGGTCCGCAAATCGCAGACCAATTGCTTCACCCGGCCCAGCCGGCTGTCGTCGAACTGGTACTGGCTGCCGGCCCGAGTGGCGGCGATCATCTTCTGCTGGGCCGCCAGGTTCTCGATTTCGACCTCCAATTGCCGTTTCGCCGCCAACATGCCCTCGAGCTTTCGCCGGGCGGCCTCGAGGCTCTTCTGCCGGGCCGCGTGAATCTGCCGCAGGCTCGCGAGCGTCTCGTCGCCCGTCCGATACCGCTGGAACCGGTTGACCAGATCGGCCTTGACCTGGTCGGCCGTGTAGCTGCGGCCGACGTATTGGAACAGGTCCTTGCCGGTGGCCAGGTCCGATTGCAACCGCATCAGGTGGTCCTTCTCTTTGCCGAGCCTCGCTTCGGTCCCTTCGATCTGCTCTTCCAGACGCCTCAGTTCGACCTCCTCCTTGGCAATCGCCTGCATGTTCTTGCGTACTTCGGGCTCGAGGTCCTCGATCATGCCTTTGGCGCGATCGATCTCGAACCCGATCGGCACCGCCTCGCGGACCGAGTCGGCCACGTAACCGGCCGACGTGCGGATGTAACTGATCGCATGGGTACCGTACAGCAGTAGTCCGATGAGGACCACCACACCGACCAGAATGATCACCTTCTTGATCATAACCACGTCCTCCAGAAAAACGAATGGTGAGAGGGAAACAGTCTTGTTGGACCATAGGGGGGCGATGCCGGGTCTGCCGACTGAGGCCCCGACCGTTATTCGCGGCCGGTGGGAGGATCTTTGGAGTCTCCTGAAAGATTCTTTTCGCGGCCACTTGGGCGAATAGACCCCCTCGCGTGGAGAGTGCGGGCTTTTCTGAAGAATGTCGCCCGTCGATGCACTTTTTGCGATCGGACGCCACCGGGTCTGCCGGCCTCGGCCTCTCGACCGGGAAACCAGCACCAAACGGTTTTTCGGCGGTTTGACATTAACTCTGGGATGTCAATTGCGAGAGTCACAGCGACACATTAGAATTGCCCTGAAAGTGAAATTTCGTCATTAGTCATTCGTCATTTGCCATTCTCCTCAATCTGAAAGCCACAAGAGGCATCGCCCTTGTCCCTTTCCGTCGAACAACTCGTCCAGCAGATCCACGACTCGCCCGGGCGGATCGTGCTGGTGGTGGCCGGGGGGGGCAGCCAGGCGATCGGACACCTGGTCGAGGTGCCCGGGGCCTCCCGTACCTTGCTCGAAGCGATCGTGCCCTATTCCGAGCCGGCGATGATTGGCTGGCTTGGCGGGCGGCCCGAGAAGTTCTGCTCGCCCCGGACCGCCCGGGCGATGGCCATGGCCGCCTTCCATCGGGCACGCGGCTACGACGCCAAGAGGTCCTCGATTGCCGGCGTCGCCTGCACGGCCGGATTGGCCACCGACCGGCCCAAACGCGGACCCCATCGGGCCCATGTGGCCGTGCAAACGGCCTCGCGCACGACGACCCGGTCGCTGAAACTGGAAAAGGATCGACGCAGCCGGGCGGAAGAGGAACGGCTGGTCTGCCGGTTGATCCTCAACGTGGTGGCCGAAGCCTGCGGAGTCCGCCATCAGCTCGAACTCGATCTCTTGGAGACCGAGCACGTCGAGACGTCGCACGCCGCGGCCTTGCCTCAGTGGCAGGACTTGCTGTTGGGCAAAGTCGACCAGGTCGTCCGCGGCAGCAAGTCTTCCGAGGCGATCTTCCCCGGCGCCTTCAACCCGCTGCACGTCGGACACCGCCGCATGGCCGAGATCGCCCAGGACATCTTGGGCGTGCCGGTCGCCATGGAGATCTCGATCCTCAACGTCGACAAGCCGCCGCTGGACTATTATGAGATCGAGCGGCGAATGGGCCAATTCGGCGAGGATCAGGCGGTTTGGCTGACCCGGGCGGACACGTTCGAGGAGAAATCGAGGCTCTTTCCCCGCGCGACCTTCATCGTGGGCGTGGACACGCTGCGGCGGATCGCCGATCCCCGCTACTACGGCGGCGACGCGGCCGCCTGCCTGGCCGCGCTGGAGCGGATCGCCGGCCGCGGCTGCCGTTTCCTCGTCTTCGGCCGCGATTTCGGCACGGGCTTCGCCCGGCTCTCGGACCTCGATCTACCCGAGGTGCTGCGGGCAATCTGCCAAGAGGTCCCCGCCGAGAAGTTCCGCGAGGACATCTCCTCCACGGAGATCCGCCGCTCGGGCGCGTGGTGAGAAAAACGATTGGTCTCCCCACGATAGCCACGTCCACCAAGACGTCTTCGTGCAAACGGATTCATTCGGGCTGTTCGCGGCGGGACGTGGTTTGGACATCGCTTCACACACCCAATGCCGGAACTGCGCTGCGCTTGTTCCGGCCTACTACTACTTTTCCCTCCACCTGCACATTCTATGCCACCGCTCCCTTGGTGACCAGCATGAACACGTCCTCCAGCGTCGGTTCCTTTTCGGCGAACGAGTGCATCCGCGCGCCGGCGGCGATGAGTTCTTCCAGCAGCGTGGCGACCTGCTCGTCGTCGGCGGCCAGCTCGACGGTGACCTGGTTGCCCTCGATCCGGACGTCGCGGGTCTCGGGCATGCTGCGGATGATCGAGATGCCCGCCTCGGTGCCTTTGAGGAACTTGATCCGCACGATCCGGTTGCGGCGGATCCGCCGATAGACCTCGTCGATCGGGCCGTGCATCAACAGCTTGCCCCGCTCGATGATCCCGATCGACGTGCAGCAGTCGGCCAGCTCCGTCAAGATGTGGCTGGAGATGAGGATCGTCTTGCCCATCTTCCGCAGTTCGTTCAACAGCGCCTTCACCTCGATCCTCGCCCGGGGATCCAGACCGCTGGCCGGCTCGTCGAGGATCAGGACGGGCGGATCGTGGACCAGGGTCTTGGCCAGGCAGAGCCGCTGCTTCATGCCGCGGGAAAGGCCGTTGACGTAGTCGTTCCGCTTGACGGTCAGATCGAGCAGGTCGAGCACGTCGCCGATGACCTGCTTGCGGCGGCTTCTGGGAATCTGGTACGCCACGGCGAAGAAGTCCAGAAACTCCCAGACCTTCATCCCGTCGTAGACGCCGAACGCGTCGGGCATGTAACCCACGCTGCGGCGGACGGCCAGCGGGTCCTTCGTAACGTGGTGCCCGTTGACGATCCCCTCGCCGCCGGTGGCCTTCAGCAGCGTGGCCAGGAAGCGGATCGTGGTGCTCTTGCCCGCCCCGTTGGGTCCGATGAACCCGAAGCTCTCGCCCGGCTCGATCTTCAGATTCAAGCGGTCGACCGCCAACAGGTCGCCGTAACGTTTGGTGAAATCGATCAATTCGATCATGGGCGCATGTCGTCCAAAATGGGTGCGGGTCGCACACTTGCCAGCGTGTTGACGTCCGGCTGCGGATCGGGGCCGAAGCCGTATCGGAGATGGGCCACGACCAACGCCGCTCGCCGCAACTGCTGGGCCGGCGGGTCGGTCGTCGGTCCCGGAAGCGACTGCTTCAGCCCGGCGACCAACCGCACGTCCCCGGGGCGAAGCTCCTCGGTATTCTGCGCCAGTGCAACCAATCGGCTCAAGTCCAACTCGCCCGGCTGCAAACCCCTTCCCGTCAGCAGCGGGTCGCGACGCTCGTCTTGCCAGAAACGATGGTCCGCGGGCAGTTCGGCCGGTTGATGGAACCGAACGGGCACGGTCGCGTCCGGTTCGAGCCGGCCCAGGTAGGCCGTTTCGATGGTCTCGGGCTCCCCCGCGACGTCCCTCTTCCTCACGATTCCCGCATCGTGCAACGTCAGTCCGGTGCGGTTGGTCAACATGAAACGTCCGTCGTCGGTTGCCACAAGCGAAAGCCCGCCCGCCAGGTCGACCATCTGTTCGCTGTGGACCATGCCCGTGGAGTTCGAGCGGACGTAGTAGCCCGAGATATCCGCACCGTCCCCGCGGCGGCAGTGGAGGTCTCGGGATTCGCGCTCGCGGAAGGCGGCAGCGTGGTGGACGGTCGGAAAGGCGTGCATCAGTCCACCGGAATCCTCGAAGCGGAAGTCGTAGCTCTTGCCCAACGACGTGTACAAGGCCGTATAGCGGGTGACGTGGGCGCGGGGATAATCGGCCTGGATCTCGACGACGGCGATTTCGGTTTCCGACCGGACGAACCCGATATCGAGTTCCGCCATT
>Ga0307378_10004187_pt1 | contig 20741 bp, 18 predicted proteins | sample UN1MG_FD_202238 | JGI IMG/M metagenome (GOLD analysis project Ga0307378, IMG submission 202238) | Soil microbial communities from Risofladan, Vaasa, Finland - UN-1 | ecosystem: Environmental > Terrestrial > Soil > Coastal area > Acid sulfate soil | place: Finland: Risofladan, Vaasa | collected... | reverse complement strand
CCGCCGAGCCGTTGACGTTCGCTGCCTCGGTCGTCTCTCCTTTTTCATCGACATAGCGAAGGACGACCTGACCCTGCTCCTCCAGCTTGGCCAGATTTTCGGGTGGAGCGAAAAAGTTGCCGTCGAAGTGGGCGATCGGGATGCGGAGGACCTGACCTCGCTGGGCCAGGCGGGTGAACGGGGTCGCCGGATTGTCTATGCGGAGTTGGACGAACTGGCAGAGGAACTTGAGGTTCTTGTTCCTCAGCATTGCCCCGGGGAGCAGCCCGAGCTCGAGGAGCACCTGGAACCCATTGCAGATCCCCAGGATCATCCCTCCCCGGTCGGCGAACTCGGCAACCTCCTGCATCAGCGGAGAAAAGCGGGCGATGGCGCCCGACCGCAGATAATCACCGTAGGAAAACCCGCCCGGCAGGACGACGCAATCGACATTCTGGAGGTCGTGGTTCTTATGCCAGAGGAAAACGGTCTCCTGGCCGAGCACATCCCTGAGGACATAGAAAGTATCGTAATCGCAATTCGAACCGGGGAAGATGACGACGCCGAACTTCAAGGGGTCAAACCTATCTTTCTTCTCCCAGGATCTCCCAGGTGAACTTCTCGATGATCGGGTTGGCCAGGACCTTGTCAGCGATCTCCGGGACGACGCGGCGGGCCTGCTCTTCCGTAATGCCGTCGAGTGCGATCTCGAAGACCTTGCCCTGCCGGACATCCTTGACGAATCCGTAGCCTAGGGTGAGAAGCGCGTTCTTCACCGTCTGCCCCTGGGGGTCGAGGACGCTTTCTTTGAAGGAAACGAGGATTCTAACTCTCATGCCCGAGGACCCTTTCGAAGATATAATCAATCTTGTCGAGATATGCGTCGAGCGTGAAGCAGGCGGCGATCTCCTGAGGCGTGAGGATGGCCAGGATGTCCTTATCCGCCAACAGAAGGTCTTTGAGGCTGAGGTCCTCTTTCCAGACGCGCAGGCTCGACCGCTGGACAAGTTCGTAGGCCTGCGGCCTGGGAATGTTCTTGTCGGTGAGGGCGATGAGGACGCGCTGGCTGAAGACGAGCCCTTTAGTCGCCTCGATGTTCGCCTTCATCCGGTCTTCGTGGACGACCCAGTTCCGGATGATGTCGACCGTTTCCGAGAGCAGATAATCGGCCAGGATGAAGGAGTCGGGAAAGATGATCCGTTCGGCCGAGGAATGGGAGATATCGCGTTCATGCCAAAGGGGGATATTCTCGAGCGCCACCAGAAGATTTCCCCGCAGGATCCGGGAGAGCCCGGTGATCCTCTCGGCCCGCACCGGATTCTTTTTATGGGGCATAGAGGACGACCCTTTTTGGCCTTTGGTGAAGGGCTCTTCCAACTCCAGGACCTCGGTCTTCTGGAGGTGCCGCAGCTCGGTGGCGAACTTGTCCAGGCTCGCACCCAGCAGCGCTAAGGCCGAGAGCGCCTCGGCGTGCCGGTCGCGTTGCAACACCTGCGTGGAGACCTTGGCCGGGCGGAGGCCGAGACGAAGGAGGGCCATCTCTTCCACCCGGGGGTCGAGATGGATGTAGGTCCCGACCGAACCGGAGATGCGCCCGACGCTGATGACCTCGAGCGCCCGCCGGAGCCTGGCCTCGTGGCGGCCGATCTCTTCATACCAGACCAAAAGCTTCACTCCGAAGGTGATCGGCTCGGCATGGACGCCGTGGGACCGGCCCATCATCACCGTCTTCCTGTGACGGAGGGCCTGCCCCTTGACGATATCTTTGAGAGAAACGAGGTCGCGGATGACCTTGTCTAGCGACTCCTTGAGGAGGAGAGAGAGGGCGGTGTCGACGACATCGTAGGAAGTCAACCCCAGATGGATGTAATGGGCGTCCTCGCCGACGTATTCGCCCACAGATTCGAGGAAGGCGATGACGTCGTGCTTGACCACCCGCTCGATCTCTTCGATCCGGGTGAGGGAAAAAGCCGCTTTGTCCTTGATTCTCTGGAGAGCAGCCGCCGGGATCCGGCCGAGCTCGGCCCAAGCCTCGCAGACGGCCAACTCGACGTCCAGCCACTTTCGGTATCTGTTCTCGTCGGACCAGACAGCCCCCATCTCGGGCCGGGTATACCTGTCGATCATCGCGGATTCCTTGAAAAGAGGTCAAATCATAGCAAGGAGAGGTGGGCTTGTCAATTTCACCTTGCGTTTCCAAGGATCTTGATCCATCTTTGTCTAATAGGATGAAGGCAGTGATGGACGATGTCGAGGAAGAAAAACTCGTCGAACTGGCCGGGAGAGGCGACCTGGACGCCTACACGGAGCTCATCCGCCGCTACCGGGAACGAATCTACCGGACGATCCACCGCTTCACCCGCAGCCACGATGACACGGATGATCTGGCTCAGGAGACCTTCCTGCGGGCCTTCAGAAATCTGCGGAGTTTTGGCCGGAGATCGGGATTTTATACCTGGATCTATCGGATCGCCGTGAACCAATGCCTCAATTTCCTGAAGAAAAAAGCAAAGGAGCCGCGTCGGGAGGAATTCGCCGACCGACTGATCGACGGCCGACGGCAAGCCTTTGGGTCGCCGGAGTCGGCCATGGCTGCCGGAGAATTCCAGGAACGGCTGACCGCAGCTATCGACTCCCTGCCCTTGCCGTACAGGGCTTGCTTCACCCTGGTCGTTTTCCAGGGAATGAACCACCGCCGGGCCGCCGCCGTGCTGGGCTGTTCGGAGAAGACTGTATCCTGGCGAATGCACAAGGCGAGGAAGATGCTCCAGGTCCGCTTGAGTCCTTACCTGGGCGAGGTGTCTAATGAACTGTGAAAAAATCAAACGCTGGATTTCCGATGACATCGACGGGGCGCTCACGGACAAGAAAAGACGGAGAATCGAGCCCCATTTGAGCGCCTGTTCCGTCTGCCGGGCTTATCGAAGAGATCTTGTCCGCATCCAGGCTGAAAGCGGGCTCGTCGAGGCGAGGCCGGTCGCCGCGGACTATTTTGAAAAATTCACCGCCGCCATCGAAGCGAAGCTCCGGCGGGAAAAACAGGTCGCCGGGCGCGGCGGCCCCGTTCCTCTGAGATGGAGATGGGCCTGGGTCTCTGTTCCTTTGGTCCTGGCCCTCATCCTCGGCATCGTCTTTTTCCGCAACAGGGGAGATGGCCTCCGGCATGAGATCTTTTCCTTCGAGGGCTGTATCGACCGTATCTTTCAGGAGATCGGCGGGGATGATGAGATCGCGGCCGACTTCAGCCGTTTCCTCTCCGGCTCGCTTCTGGGTGGGGGGGAAGCGGTTGTTCTGGAGGACGATATCGATCTCTGGAACGAACCGTTCTTTTGGCGGAGTCTAAGTGATGAGGATCTCAGATTGATCGAAGAAGAGATCAAGAAAGGAATCCGGTCTTAGGAGGTCAAGGATGAGAAAAAGACGAGGTCTCTTCGTGCTTGCGGGTGTCATCTTTTGGAGCGGACTTTTCCTATCCGCGCAAGCTCAGGACCAGAAGCCGCCAAATAGGGAGAGAATCCGGGAGAACATCCACCGGCTGCGCCTTCTGCGGATGACCGAAGCCCTCGGCCTCAGCGAGGAACAGACGGCCAAGATCTATCCGGTCGCCTCGCGAATCGAGAAAGACAAGCAGGCGATCCTCGGGGAGATCAACGGCGAAATGCGTCGCCTCCAAGACCTTCTGGCCGAAACCGACCTCGATGAGGCGGACCTGTCGGCCAGCGTCGCGAAGATCAAGGAGCTAAGACAGAGGTTCCAGCATAAAGACCGGGAGTTCGAGGAGTTCCTGGAGGAGAATCTGAGCCCGCTGCAGAAGGCCAAGTACCTCCTTTTTTCGGCCGAATTCTACAGGGGGATCACCGAGGGATTGAGAAGGCGGTGGCCACAGGGCCGAGATAAGCGGCCGTTCTGAGAAAAAGTTCTATCTCCTCTCTTGACAAAAATGGGGGTTTCCTCTAGTATAATGGGCGCATTTATTTAATTTCTGCTTTTCTAAAAACCGTAATCTATAAAGCCGGTAAAGAGAAGGTATATTTGTTCTCCACTTTGTGCTTTCTCTTTTTCTTTAGGCTGGAAGCGCCGCTTTGATGCATTTTCAGAGTGTCATATGTGCCAGCGTAGCTCAGTTGGTAGAGCGGCTGATTTGTAATCAGCGGGTCGGGGGTTCGAATCCCTTCGCTGGCTCCGGCTCGGGGATGAGCCCGATGAAAACCCTGCTCGTCCGGCTGGGACGATGGGCGAGTGAACCCCTCTATGGGCAGGTACCAAAGTGGCCAAATGGGGCGGGCTGTAAACCCGCTGCGGAAACGCTTCGGAGGTTCGAATCCTTCCCTGCCCACTTGTGCGGGAATAGCTCAGTGGTAGAGCATCGGCCTTCCAAGCCGTTGGTCGCGGGTTCGAATCCCGTTTCCCGCTTGTCCGAGGGTTGGGAAGCCCACGTAGCTCAGTTGGTAGAGCACATCCTTGGTAAGGATGGGGTCACCAGTTCAACTCTGGTCGTGGGCTTAGCGTATACAAGCTGCCTTTAATTCAGCCGTAAGGAGGTCAAGAATGGCGAAGGCGAAGTTTGAGAGGACGAAGCCGCATTTAAACATTGGGACGATCGGGCACGTGGATCACGGGAAGACGACGCTGACGTCGGCGATCACGAAGATTTTAGCGAGGATGAACCCGAACATACAGTATAAGGCATACGATCAGATCGACAACGCTCCGGAGGAGAAGGAGCGGGGACTGACGATCCAGATTGCGCACATTGAGTACGAGACGGCCAACCGCCATTATGCGCACATTGACTGTCCTGGGCACGCGGACTACATCAAGAACATGATTACCGGGGCGGCGCAGATGGACGGGGCGATCCTGGTGGTGGCGGCGGACGACGGGCCGATGCCGCAGACGCGGGAGCACATTTTATTGGCGCGGCAGGTGAACGTGCCGGCGATCGTGGTGTTCATGAACAAGGTGGACTTGGTGGACGACCCGGAGATATTGGATTTGGTGGAGCTGGAGGTGAGGGAGCTTTTGACGAAGTACGAGTTTCCCGGGGACAAGATACCGATCATCCGGGGGAGCGCGCTGAAGTCGATGGAATCGGACGGGGATCCGGAGAATGAGTGGAACAAGAAGGTTCTGGAGTTGATGGAGGCGGTGGACAAGCACATTCCGCAGCCGGTGCGGTTGTTGGACCAGCCGTTTTTGATGCCGATCGAGGACATTTTCACGATTTCTGGACGGGGGACGGTGGTGACGGGGAGAGTGGACCGTGGGAAGGTGAAGGTGGGAGAAGAGGTGGAGATCGTCGGGTTTGGGGAGACGCGGAAGCGGGTGGTGACCGGGGTGGAGATGTTCCGGAAGCTTTTGGACGAAGGGATGGCCGGGGACAACATTGGAGTTCTTCTGCGGGGGACGGAGAAGACGGAGGTGGAGCGGGGGATGGTGTTGGCGAAACCGGGGTCGATCACGCCGCACCGGCGGTGTAAGGCGGCGATATACGCGTTGAAGAAGGAGGAGGGGGGACGGCACACGCCGTTTTTCACGGGGTACCGGCCGCAGTTTTATTTTCGGACGACGGACGTGACGGGGTCGGTGAAGCTGCCGCAGGGCGTGGAGATGGTGATGCCCGGGGACAACGTGAACCTGGAGATCGGGCTGATCACGGACGTGGCCATGGAGAAGGGGCTGCGGTTCGCCATCCGCGAGGGCGGACGAACGGTCGGCGCCGGGTCGGTGACCGAGATTCTCGAGTGATCCGATACCGGAATGAGAGAACTGATCACCCTGCAGTGTACGGAGTGCAAGCGCCGGAATTACACGTCTACGCGGAACAAGAAGGCCCAGACCAAGCGTCTGGAAACCAAGAAATACTGCAAGTTCTGCCGGAAGCACACGCTTCACAAGGAAGTGAAGTGAACCGCGGCCGGGCTTGAGATCGCGATTCAGATAAGATAAGGAAGGAATAACGGCGGGAAGGTGAGTAGCTCAACTGGTTAGAGCAGCGGTCTCCAAAACCGCAGGTTGCGGGTTCGAGTCCTGCCTCACCTGCCCTTGCTTCTGTTGAGAAGAGAGCAGCAGCAAAGCACGCACTCCCTCAGATCAAAGGAGGCATAAGCTCAGGACGGATCGTGACTTGAAGAGAGATTGCCCATGGAACAAAAAGTCAGATGGCACAAGCGCTTCTCCAATTTTCTGAGAGAGGTGCGGTCCGAGATCAAGAAGGTCACCTGGCCTTCCCGCAACGAGGTTTACAACACCACCGTGGTGGTCATCATCGCCATGGTTTTCTTCGGCTTCTACCTGTATTTTATGGACTCTATCTTTTCCTGGGTCCTCCTGCAGATCAAGGCGTTCTTTGGCTGAACAGGTTCGTAAAATGACAAAGAATTGGTATGTTGTTCACACCTATTCCGGTTTCGAGAAATTCGTGGCCGAATCGATCCGCCAGCGGGCCATCGAGCTGAACTTCGAGGATCAGTTCGGGCAGATCATCATCCCCACCGAGGATGTCATCGAGATCAAGGGCGGAAGGAAGGTCGTTTCCACCAAGAGGTCCTATCCGGGGTATATCCTGGTCGAGATGGAAATGAGCGACGAGAACTGGCACCTTGTCCGCGAGACTCCCAAGGTGACGGGCTTCGTCGGTTCGGGGAGGAAGCCTTCAGCGCTCAACCGGGACGAAGTCGGCCAGATCGTTGAGCATATGGAAACGACTTCCGAAAAACCCAAGCCCAAGCATTCCTTCGAGAAGGGGGAGGCCGTCAGGATCATCGACGGCCCGTTCTTCAATTTCAACGGGATCGTGGAAGAGGTCAATCGCGAGAGGAACACGCTCAAGGTGCTGGTCACGATCTTCGGCCGCTCGACTCCCGTGGAACTGGAGTTCCTGCAGGTGGAGAAGCTATAGGAGGAAAGGATGTCAAAGGAAGTGACCGCTCGAATCAAGTTGCAGATAGCCGCAGGGCAGGCCAGCCCGGCGCCTCCGGTCGGCCCGGCTCTGGGCCAGCACAGCGTCAACATCATGGATTTCGTCCGCCAGTTCAATGAGAAGACCCGGGGGATGGAGGAAGGGTCGATCATCCCGGTGATCATCACGGTGTACAAGGACAAGAGCTTCGTTTTCGAGCTCAAAACCCCCCCAGCCTCTTATCTTCTGAAGAAAGCCGCCGGCATCGCCAAAGGCTCGGGTGCGCCGAATAAAGAAAAGGTCGGCCGGGTCACGCGGAAGCAGATCGAGGACATCGCCCGAGTGAAGCTCCCCGACCTCAACGCCAGCGATCTGGAGGCGGCCAGGAGGATCATCGAAGGCACCGCCAGGAATATGGGATTGGAGATCGTCAGTGAGTAAGCGAGGAAAGAAGTACGTCAAATCCAGAGAGCTGGTCGGGCAGTCGGACTACAGTCTCGAGGAAGCGGTCAGTCTTTTGAAGAAAGCGGGCTACGCCAAGTTCGACGAATCCGTGGACATCGCCATGCGCCTGGGGGTCAATCCCAAGCATTCCGACCAGATGGTCCGGGGGATCGTCGTTCTCCCGCACGGGACCGGAAAGAAGAAGAAGATCTGCGTCATCGCCTTGGGGGAGAAGATCAAGGAGGCCGAGGAGGCCGGGGCGGACCACGCCGGAGGCGAGGAACTGATCGAGAAGATCGCTGCGGGCTGGATCGATTTCGACGTCGTTATCGCCACCCCCGACGTGATGAGGGGGGTCGGCAAGCTGGGTCGGATTCTCGGCATCAAGGGGCTGATGCCCAACCCCAAGTCGGGGACGGTGACATTCGATATCAAGAAAGCCGTTGAGGAGACCAAAGCCGGAAAGGTCGAGTTTCGCGTCGACAAGACGGCCATCCTCCATTCCACGGTCGGCAAGATCTCTTTCCCGGAGGAGAAGCTGGTAGAAAACATCCGGACCTACATCCAAGCCGTCGTCCAGGCTAAGCCTGCCGCCGCCAAGGGCAAGTACATCCGGACCATGTCCATCTCGTCGACAATGGGGCCCAGCTTCAGGATTTCCGAGGCCATTCTGGAAAAATAGGAGACGAACGGTGAAGAGAGACGCGAAAGCCCAAGCGGTCAAGAATTGGGAAGAGGACTTCAATCGCCACAAGACCATCTTTCTCCTGGATTACACCGGCATGAAGGTCTCCCAGGCGGTGGCCCTGAGGAAGCTCCTGAAGAAGAATTCGTATGAGTTCAAGGTCCTCAAGAATCGGCTGGCCTTGCGCGCCCTGAAGGAGGAATTCCCCCAGGAATTCCGGGCCTATTTCCAGAAACCTACAGCCGCCGCTCTGGCCGCCGAAGATCCGATAAAGCTGGCCCGGCTGCTCAAGGAATTTTCCGTTCGGAACAAAGTCATGACCTTCAAGGGGGGACTCATCGAGGGACAACTGCTCCCGCCGGAGCGGTTTGACGAGGTCTGCAAACTGGGATCCCGAGAAGGACTGCTCGGAAAGATCGGTTATCTGATGGCCTTTCCCCTCGTCCAGCTTCTGAGGACTTGGCAGGCCCCCCTGTCTCAGCTGGGCCAGTTGTTGAGTCAATTAAAAGAAAAAAAATAGGTCGGAGGTAAAAATGACCAAAGCGAAAGAAGACGCAACCAAACTCACCAAGGAACAGTTTTTCGAGCACCTGGACGGTCTGACCGTGTTGGAGCTGGCTGACTACATCAAGGAGTTCGAGACCCGCTACGGAATCAGCGCCGCCGCCGTTCCCATGGCCATGCCGGGTGCGGCCGCGCCGGGGGCGGAAACGCCGGCCGAGGAAGCCAAGACGGAGTTCACGGTCGTGCTCAAGAGCGCCGGCGACAAGAAGATCAACGTTATCAAGATCGTCCGCGAGATCACCAGCCTCGGGCTGAAAGAGGCCAAAGATCTGGTGGACTCGGTCCCCAAGCCGGTCAAAGAGAAGGTGAACAAGGAAGAGGCCGAGTCGATCAAAGCGAAATTCGAGGAAATGGGAGCGACCGTCGAGCTGCAGTGAGCCGTATACTGACGGTGGTCCCTTTATTGTGAGGGATGATGAAACGACTCTTGTCCGAGAGTTAACATGCAAAAGGAATCCGCAATCAGCAACCATCGCATCGTGCGGACCGATTTTTCCAAGATCGGGACGCAATTTCCGATGCCCGATCTTTTAGCCATCCAACGGCAGTCCTATGCTGAGTTCCTGCAAATGGACCTGCTGCCTGAGGAGCGAAAGGACACGGGCCTGCAGTCCGCCTTCAAGGACGTTTTTCCCATCTCCGACTTCAAGGAGACCACGGCGCTCGACTTCATCAGCTATTCGATCGGGAACTGGGAGTGCAAGTGTGGACGGCTGAAGGGAGTCGAGAATTCCCGGGCCCGCTGTAAGTCCTGCGACACCCTCCTCCCCGTCGAGGTGGAGCTGACCGAAAAGGAGATCTGTCCCTATTGCGGCACCATGAAGAAGATCGTGGTCCCGACCTGTGAGCACTGCGGGGACAGGGTGAGACTGAAGCTCAAATATAGCCCGAACGAATGTATCCAGAAGGGCTATACCTTTTCCGTCCCGATGCGGCTGAAGGTCCGCCTGATCTCTTGGGAGAAGGATGCCAACACCAAGTCCAAAAGGCTCAAGCATATCAAGGAGCAAGAGGTCTATTTCGGGGACTTCCCCCTGATGACCGACAAAGGGACGTTCATCTTCAACGGCATCGAGCGCGTTGTCGTCAGCCAGCTCCAGCGTTCGCCCGGCGTCTTTTTCCGTCCCGGAGAGACCAAAGGGTTCTTCATCGGCAAGATCATCCCTTACCGGGGAGCCTGGGTCGAGTTCGAATACGATTCCAAGAACATCCTTTACGTCCGCCTGGACCGGAAAAAGAAATTCCTGGCCTCGGTGTTCTTGCGAGCCCTCGGGTTCGGTTCGGACGAAGAGATCATCCGTTTGTTTTACCGCGTTTTCAAGATCATCGCCGAGGACGGCCAGCTCTTCTGGGAGCTTTCGGATGACCTGGTAGGGAAGACGACGGCCGACGACATCTCCGCCCCGAACTCCAGAAAAGTCCTCGTTCCTGCCCGGAAAAAACTCACTCCCGAGATCATCCAGGAGCTCAAGGAGAAGGGAATCGCCAGGATTCCCCTCTTCAAGAAGGATCGTCAGGGGGCGTTTTCCCTGAGCTCGATCAAGGGAAAGGTCAAGACGAACGAGGAGCTGGGCGATGTCCAGCTCGACCTCCTCAGCGGCCGTGGCGAGCCGTTCGAGGTCTTCTTCCCTGAGCAGGACCAGACGGGCACGATCATCAGCAATACCCTCAAGAAGGACCTGCGCAAGGACAGCAGTCAGGCTCTGGCCGAGATCTACCGGAAGTTGAGGCCGGGCGAACCCCATACCATGGAAAGCGCCCACAACCTCTTTCACAATCTTTTTTTCAACTCCCAGAAATACAACTTCTCCCGCATCGGCCGGCTGAAGTTCAACCTCAAGCTCGGCCGGAAGACTTCGCTCGAAGAGAAGGTCCTCCAGCCCCTGGACTATATCGATGTTATCAAGTACCTCTTCCGCCTGCGACAGGGAGAGGGGACGGTCGACGACATCGACCATCTCGGCAACCGTCGGGTCCGGTCAGTCGGCGAGCTGGTCGAGAACGCCTTTCGTATCGGCCTGACCCGCATGGAGAGGACGATCAAAGAGAAGATGACCATCAGCTCCGACCTGACCTCGGCCATGCCTCAGGACCTGATCAATTCCAAGCCCGTCATCGCCGCCCTCAAAGAGTTCTTCGGGAGCTCTCAGCTCTCCCAGTTCATGGACCAGATCAACAGCCTGGCCGAGATCACCCATAAAAGACGCCTGAGCGCTCTCGGACCGGGCGGACTGAGCCGGGAGAGGGCCGGGTTCGAGGTTCGCGACATCCAGAATTCACATTACGGCCGGATCTGTCCGGTGGAAACGCCGGAAGGCCCGAACATCGGCCTTATTTCTTCGCTGAGCTGCTATGCCCGGGTGAATGATTACGGGTTTATCGAGACGCCCTACCGGAAGGTCGATAACGGCCGGATCATCGATTACGTCAGGATCGTCCATCCCGGCGACAGTTCCTATAAGATCGGCGAGGTCGTAGAAAAAAGCGAGATCCTGAAGACGATCGAAAAGATCAAGAAAGGGAAGTACAGGCAGCTGCCCGTCGTCGAACTCCACTGTTTCTACCAGACGGCCTGGGAGGAGGAAAAATACACCATCGCCCAGGCCAATGCGCCCTTAGACGAGACCGGACGCTTCATCAACGAGTACGTCAGCGCCCGCCAGGCCGGCAATTCTAAGGTGGTCCCCAGGGATCAGGTCGAATACATCGACGTTTCCCCCAAGCAGCTCGTATCCCTCTCGGCCGCCCTGATCCCCTTTCTCGAGCACGACGACGCCAACCGCGCCCTGATGGGATCGAACATGCAGCGGCAGGCCGTCCCGCTGCTTCGTCCCGAGGCCCCCCGCGTCGGGACCGGGATTGAATACCTTGTCGCCAAGGGGTCGGGTGACGTCATCATCTGCCGGCGGCCCGGTGTCGTCGAGTTCGTCGACGCCGAGCGGATCCTGATCCGGGTCGACGATAAGGAAAATTCCAAGGAACATGAAGTCGGAACCGACCTCTATCTTCTGACCAAGTTCCTCCGGACCAACCAGAATACCTGCGTCAACCACCAGCCGATCGTCCGCAAAGGCGATCGGGTGGCGCGGGGACAGATCCTGGCCGACAGCTCCTGTACAGACAAGGGCGAGCTGGCCCTCGGGAGGAACGTCATTTGCGCCTTCATGCCCTGGCGCGGGTACAACTTCGAGGACGCCATCATCGTCAGCGAAAACCTGATCAAGGAGGACGTCTTCTCGTCCATCCACATCGTCGAAGAGACGATCGAAGCCCGGGACACCAAACTCGGCCCCGAGGAGATCACCCAGGATATCCCCAACGTACCCGAAAACCTGCTCCGCAACCTGGATGAAAACGGGATCGTCCGGATCGGGGCCTACGTGAAGTCGGGGGACATCCTGGTCGGGAAGGTCGCTCCCAAAGGGGAAACGCAGCTCTCGCCCGAGGAAAAGCTGCTCAAGGCCATCTTCGGAGAGAAAGCCCTGGACGTGAAGGATGCTTCGCTCTACTGCTCTCCGGGGGTCGAAGGCACCGTCATCGACGTCCGCATCTTTTCCCGGCGGGGGAGCGAAAAAGGACCGCGGGCGAAGGTCATCGAGAAGGAAGAGATCGCCAAGATGAAACGCAACCTCGAGGACGAGATCAGCATCCTCGAGGGGGAGAAATGGCGGCGGGTCAAGACCTATCTCAAAGGCGAGGTCGTCGAGAAGGACCAGGAAATCTCCGGCCTCTCGCTCACCAGAGGCACCAAGCTGGCCGAAAAGGTCCTCGACGGCATCGATCCCGAGGATTACTCCAAGCTGAAGCTCAAGAGCAACGAGGACCGTGACTGGAAGATCAAGGACATCGAGAAGAAAGTCCGCCGCCAGATCGACGCCCTCAGGGCAGAATTCAAAGAGAAGGTGGATGCCCTGAAGAAGGGGGATGAACTCTCTCCCGGCGTCATCCAGGCGATCAAGGTCTATATCACCATGAAGCGAAAGCTCTCGGTCGGAGACAAGGTCTCCGGGCGCCATGGCAACAAGGGCATCGTCGCCAAGATCGTGCCCGAAGAGGACATGCCCCGCCTGCCCGACGGCACTCCGGTGGAGATCGTCCTCAATCCGCTGGGCGTTCCTTCCCGGATGAACGTCGGACAGATCCTGGAGACCCACCTCGGCTGGGCGGCCAGTAAGCTCAACCTCTGGGTCGACACGCCGGTTTTTGACGGCGTTACGGAAGGAGAGATCAAGAATCTCCTGAAGAAAGCCGGGCTGGCTGAATCCGGAAAAACCCCGCTCTACGACGGGATGACGGGAGAGCTCCTGGCCCAGGAGGTCACCGTCGGGTCCATCTACATGATGAAGCTCTATCATCTCGTTGATGATAAAATCCATGCCCGGTCGACGGGGCCCTACAGCCTGATCACCCAGCAGCCCCTGGGCGGGAAAGCCCAGTTCGGCGGACAGCGCTTCGGAGAGATGGAGGTCTGGGCGCTGGAGGCCTACGGCGCCGCCTTCACTCTTCAGGAACTTATGACCGTCAAATCCGACGATGTCGAGGGGCGGGCCAAGATCTACGAAGCCATCGTCAAGGGCGACCTGGACTTCCAGCCCGGGCTGCCCGAGTCAGTCAACGTCCTCATCCGGGAGCTGCAGAGCCTTTGCCTGAGCGTCGAGCTGGAAAAGGCCGAGAGGGATGAGATCCTGCCCTGGGGGATCGAGGTCCCGGCCATCAAAGGAGAGCGGTAATGGAAGTCAAAACAAACGTGTCGGCCAGGGCCAGGGTCGATTTCGACCGGGTTCGGATCAGCATCGCTTCCCCGGAGAAGATCAAGAGCTGGTCCTGGGGTGAAGTCACCAAGCCCGAGACCATCAATTACCGGACCTTCAAACCGGAAAAGGACGGCCTTTTCTGTGCCAAAATATTCGGCCCGATCAACGATTACGAGTGCCTCTGCGGCAAATACAAGCGGATGAAATACCGCGGCATCATCTGCGAGCGCTGCGGCGTCGAGGTGACCAAGTCCAAGGTCCGGCGGGAGCGGATGGGCCACATCCAGCTGGCTTCACCGGTGGCCCACATCTGGTTCTTCAAAAGCCCGCCGAGCCGGATCGGGCTGGTTCTTGACCTCTCCATCAAGGACCTGGAGAAGGTCTTCTATTTCGAGTCCAATATCGTCCTTGACGCCGGTGACACGCCGCTCAAGGAGAAGCAGCTGCTCAACGAGGAGGAGTTGAAAGAGGCCCAGGAGAAATACGGCAACAAGTTTGAGGTCGGGATCGGCGCCGAGGCCATCGATGCCCTGCTCGCCAGGATCGACATCAACAAAGAGTCCGAACGCCTGCGGAAGATGATGAAGAAGGAGACCTCTCAGCAGAGGAAGCTGCGCACCGCCAAGCGGCTCCGGGTGTTCAAGGCGCTGAGGAAGTCCGGAAACCGACCGGAGTGGATGATCGTCAAGGTTGTCCCCGTCATCCCGCCCGACCTTCGTCCCCTGGTCAGGCTGGATGGTGGGCGGTTCGCCACCTCCGACCTGAACGACCTTTACCGGCGGGTGATCAACCGGAACAACCGCCTCAAAAAGCTGATCGAGCTCAAGGCTCCCGAGCTCATCATTCGCAATGAGAAGCGGATGCTCCAGGAAGCTGTCGACGCCCTCTTCGACAACGGGAAGAGAGGCCGTGTCCATCTCGGCGCCAACCGCCGGCCGCTCAAGTCGCTGAGCGAAGCGCTGCGGGGAAAACAGGGGCGGTTCCGCCAGAACCTGCTGGGAAAGCGGGTCGATTATTCCGGCCGGTCCGTCATCGTAGTCGGGCCGGAGCTCAAGCTCAACCAGTGCGGGCTTCCGAAAAAGATGGCCCTGGAACTCTTCAAACCGTTCATTTTCCACAAATTGGAGAAAGAAGGGCTGGTCCCGAGCGTCAAGATCGCCCGGGAATGGCACGAAGCGGAACGGCCTGAGGTCTGGGATTACCTGGAGGAAGTGGTCCGGGAGCATCCGATCCTGCTCAACCGCGCTCCCACGCTTCACCGGCTTGGTATCCAGGCCTTTGAACCCATCCTTATCGAGGGCAAGGCCATCCAGATCCATCCGCTCGTCTGCGCCGCCTTCAACGCCGATTTCGACGGCGACCAGATGGCCGTCCACATCCCCCTCTCCGTCGAGGCCCAGATCGAAGCCCAGACGCTGATGCTATCCACCAACAACATTCTTTCACCCGCCCACGGGCGGCCGCTGACCATTCCCAGCCAGGACATGGTCCTCGGATGTTATTATCTGACGCTGGAGAAAACAGGCCTTCCCGGAGAGGGCCGGATATTCTTTTCCCCCGAGGAGGTCCTGCTTGCCCTGGAGAACAGGAAGGTTTCCCTGCAAGCCCGGATCAAGTTAAGGTTCAAGGGGCCGTTCATGAACCTGGCCACCTATTACGATGACCAAGCGGTCATGACCTGCCCGGTGACCGACATCCAGAACGCGCTGGTGGATACCACCCCCGGCCGGATCATCTTCAACAGCATCCTGCCCCGGGAGGTCCCTTTCATCAACGGAATGTTGAGGAAGAAGGGGATAGAAAGCCTGGTCACCCTGACCTATCTCAAGGTCGGCCTTAAACAAACGATCGGGATCCTGGATAAGATGAAGGAGACCGGATTCCTCTATGCAACCCTGGCCGGCTTCTCCCTCGGCATCGATGATTTTGTTATTCCCAAGGAAAAAAAGGGCCTCGTCGACAGGGCCCAAAAGGATGTCCAGGACATCGAGAAACTCTACCGCGACGGGACGATTTCCGCCGGTGAGCGCTTCAACCGCGCCATCGAGATCTGGAGCACCGTGACCGATCGGGTTTCCAACGCCATGATCGGCGAGATGAAGAAGATGAGCTTGGAGGGGCGCGAGCTCAACCCGCTGTTTGTCATGGCCGACTCCGGGTCGCGCGGCAACAAACAGCAGATCCGGCAGCTGGCCGGGATGCGCGGACTGATGTCCAAACCTTCCGGCGAGATCATCGAGACGCCGATCGTCTCCAACCTGAGGGAAGGGTTGAACGTCCTGCAGTACTTCCTTTCCACGCACGGCGCACGAAAGGGATTGGCGGACACGGCCCTGAAAACGGCCAATTCCGGCTATCTGACACGCAAGCTGGTCGATGTGGCCCAGGAGGCCATCGTCGACGAGCGCGATTGCGGGACACTGAAGGGAGTCAACATCACGGCCATCGTCGAGAACGGGGAGATCATCGAACCCTTCACCGACCGGATCATCGGCCGGATCGCCATGGAGAAGATCCTCCATCCCGACACCAACGAAGTGATCGTTGCACCAAACCAGGAGATCACCGAAGAGATCGCCCATCAGTTCCAGCTCTTGGGCATCGAACGGGTCCGCATTCGTTCCGTCCTGACTTGTGAGGCGAAGCGGGGTGTCTGTCAGCTCTGTTACGGCCGCAATTTGTCCAGCGGTTCCCTGGCCGAGCTGGGCGAGGCGGTCGGCATCATCGCCGCCCAGTCAATCGGCGAGCCGGGCACGCAATTGACCATGAGAACTTTCCACGTCGGCGGGATCGCCATGCGCGGTGCGGAGAGGTCGAAACTCGAGGCCAAGAACGACGGCACGGTCCGGTTCAACAACCTGAAAGGGGTCTTGAACAAGGAGGGGCAGCTGGTGGTGGTCAACCGGAATGCCAACATTGCTGTGCTGGACCACCGCTCCCGCGAGATCGAACATTATCAGGTGCCCTACGGCGCCCGCGTCTTCGTCAAGGACGGAGACCCCGTAAAAGCGCGGCAGCCCTTTGCCGAGTGGGATCCCTTCAACACCTACATCCTCACCGAGGACAGCGGCATCGCCGAGTTCCATGATGTCGTGCTCGGGGTCAGCATGGAGGAGATCCAGGACGAGTTCACCGGATTGATCACCAAGGTCGTCATCGAGCCCAAGGATGAGAAAATGCAGCCCCGGATCGAGATCGTCCATCCCACTCAAAAGGAGAAAGGGCGCGACGGGAAAGAGAAACCCGTCCTGCTGCGGCGCTATTACTTGCCTTCCGGGGCGACACTGGAGATCAAGGAGGGCGGCAAAGTCCACGCCGGCATCGTCCTGGCCAAGATCCCGCGCGAGGTCGCCCGGACCAAGGACATTACGGGCGGATTGCCCCGTGCCGAAGAGCTGTTCGAAGCCCGGCGGCCGAAGAATCCGGCCGTCATCTCAGAGATCGACGGTGTCGTCCAGTTCGGCGGGCTGGTCAGGGGCTACCGCAAGCTGTCGGCTATCAGCGAGAAAGGCGGGGAAAAGGAGTATCTCATTCCCAAGGGCGCGCATCTGGCCGTCGGCGAGGGAGAGCGCGTGCGGGCGGGCACGCCCCTCATGGACGGACCGGTCAATCCCCATGACATCCTCCGTGTCCTGGGAGAGAAGGAACTGGCCGAGTACCTGCTTCGGGAAGTCCAGGAGGTCTACCGTCTCCAGGGCGTGACCATCAACGACAAGCATATCGAGGTCATCATCCGGCAGATGCTCCGCTGGGTCAAGGTCGAGGAGGTCGGGGACACCGAGTTATTGATCGACGAACAGGTCGACAAGTTCGTCTTCCAGGAGGAGAACGAGAAGATCATGAAAAAGGGCGGGAAGCCGGCCAAGGCCCGGCCCCTCCTCCTGGGCATCACCAAGAGCGCCTTGAGCACCGACAGCTTCATCGCCGCGGCCTCTTTCCAGGAGACGACCCGCGTCCTGACCGAGGCCAGCCTGTGCGGGAAAGTAGATTATTTGAGGAGACTGAAGGAGAACATTATTATGGGCCGGCTCATCCCCGCGGGAACGGGATACAAGTTCTACCGCGATGTTGAGCTGAAGGAGCGGACCGGGGCCGAAGAAGAGCCGGAAGTCGAGGCTTTGGCCCAGAGCTGAAAAACCGGCTAACTTCCTCAAAATCCTTGACATAGAATGGCATTTTTGCTATTATCGGCATAATTCGTCTCGAGATTATTTCCCTTCGGGATGAAGCCAATCTATTTTTTTTTATGGAGGAGTAGATTTTTTGCCGACTTTTAACCAGTTAGTCAGGAAAGGCCGAGCCCGCAGGCACGACAAGAGCAAGTCTCCGGCTCTGGAGAATTGCCCTCAGAAAAGAGGTGTCTGCACGCGGGTGTTCACCACTACCCCGAAAAAACCCAACTCCGCTCTCCGCAAGGTGGCCCGAGTCCGTCTGACCAACAATATCGAGGTCACGGGCTATATCCCCGGGGTCGGACATAACCTCCAGGAGCACTCGATCGTCCTGGTCCGGGGCGGCCGGGTCAAGGACCTGCCGGGCGTGCGCTATCACCTCATCCGCGGTACCCTGGATGCCGAAGGCGTGCAGAATCGAGGCCAGGGGAGGTCCCGCTACGGAGCCAAGAAGCCTAAAGAAAAGAGAGCCGCCAGCTGACCAAGGAGAGGCCCAGATGCCGAGAAGAGGAACCATCAAGAAGAGGAAAACCAAACCCGACTCGTTCTACAACAGCACCCTTGTCCAGAAACTCATCAACCTCTACTTGAAAGAGGGGAAAAAGAGCGTCGCCGAGAGGGTCGTTTACAACGCCATGGAGATCCTCAAGCAGAAGACGAAAGAGGATCCGCTCAAGGCCGTCGAGAAGGCCATTGAAAACGTCCGGCCTGTGCTGGAGACAAAATCACGGCGTGTTGGAGGTGCCACCTACCAGGTTCCCATCGAGGTCCCGATTGAACGTTCAACCGGAGTGGCGGTGCGCTGGCTGCTCAGCTTCGCCCGGGCGCGCAGCGGCAAGAGCATGGAAGAGAAGCTGGCGGCCGAGCTCATGGATGCCATGAACAACCGGGGCGGGGCCATCAAGAAAAGAGAGGACACGCATAAAATGGCGGAGGCCAACAGGGCCTTTGCTCATTATAGATGGTAGTCGCCATTAAAAAGACGAATTTGATCATAGTGAGAAATGGAGTCCAGAGGCCATGCGGTCGTGCCCGATCGAGCGAGTCAGGAACATCGGCATCATGGCTCACATCGATGCGGGTAAGACGACCACGACCGAACGTATCCTGTTCTACACCGGGATCACGTACAAAATGGGTGAGGTCGATGAGGGTACGGCGGTCATGGACTGGATGGCCCAGGAGCAGGAACGCGGGATAACGATCACCTCCGCGGCCACAACCTGCTACTGGAGAGATCACCGGATCAACATCATCGACACACCCGGACACGTGGACTTCACCGCCGAGGTCGAGAGGTCCCTAAGGGTTCTCGACGGGGCGATTATTATTCTCTGCGGAGTCGGCGGCATCGAACCCCAGACGGAAACCGTCTGGCGGCAGGCCGACCGGTACCGCGTTCCGAGAATCGTCTACATCAATAAGATGGACCGAGTCGGCGCGGACCCAGAGACAGCCGTCAGGCAGATTGAAACACGGCTGAATGCCAGACCCCTGGCCATTCAAATCCCCCTCGGCCAAGAAGAGAGTTACCGCGGGATCATCGACCTCGTCGGGATGAAAGAGATCGATTGGGGCCGGGACCTGCTGGGGACGAATTTCGAGGTCCGCGAGATCTCGGAGGAACATCAGGAAGAGGCGAAAGCCGGAAGGAACAGGATGCTCGAGATGCTGAGCGATGTCGACGATGCTCTGATGGAGAAGTATATCAACGGGGCGGAGATCTCTGCCCCCGAGATCAAGAAGGCCATCCGCAAGGGCACCGTTTCACTCCAGTTCGTTCCCGTCCTGATGGGCGCCTCTTTCCGGAACAAAGGGGTTCATCCGCTGCTCGACGGGATCGTCGACTTCCTGCCGTCTCCCCTGGAGATCCCGCCCGTTGTCGGCCATCATCCTCGCACCCTCGAGCCCGAGACGAGGAAGGCGTCCGACGCCGAACCCTTTTCCGCCCTGGTCTATAAGATCATGACCGATCCGTTCATCGGGTCGTTGGCTTATTTTCGGGTTTACTCAGGCAAGGCCAAGATCGGCTCGGTCCTCTATAACCCGGCCAAGGACGAGGAGGAACGCGTCTCCCGGCTACTCGAGATGCATGCCAACAAGCGCAAGGAGCTCAAAGACGTCCACGCCGGAGACATCGCCGCCCTGGCCTCGACGAAGAACCTATCCACAGGGGACACGTTGTGTCTGCGCAGCCAGCCCATCGTTCTGGAATCGATCAATTTTCCCGACCCGGTCATTTCGGCGACCATCGAGCCGCGGACAAAAGTGGAGCATGCCAAGCTCGCTGCGGCAATGAATAAGCTGGTCCGGGAGGACCCGACGTTCAAGGTCGCTCAGGATCCTCAGACAGGGCAGACCCTCGTTTACGGCATGGGGGAGCTTCACCTTGAGGTCATCATGGACCGTCTGGGACGGGAATTCGGTGTCCTGGCCCACCTCGGGAAGCCGCAAGTGGCCTATAAAGAGACACTGCTCCGGGAGGCCGAGGGAGAAGGCAAGTATATCCGCCAGACGGGCGGCCGGGGACACTACGGACACTGCAAGATCACCGCCGAGCCTCTGGAGAGAGGCCGGGGATTCCTCTTCGCCGATGAAACGAAGGGAGGCGCCATACCACGCGAGTTCGTCTCCAGCGTCCGGGACGGCATCCGGGAGGCGATGGAGGCCGGGATTCTGGCCGGTTTCCCGGTCGTCGACGTCAGAGTGAAACTCGTCGATGGGTCCTGGCATGAAGTGGACTCAACGCCTTTGGACTTCAAGATCGCGGCCTCCCTCGCTTTTCGGGACGCCGCTTCCAAGGCCAATCCCGTACTCCTCGAGCCGTTCATGCATCTCGAGGTCGTCACCCCCGACGATTATCTCGGCGGCATTGTCGGCGACCTCAATGCCCGTCGGGGGAAGATCGATTCTATGGAGATGCGGGGGGGATCGCGGGTGATCAAAGTCTCGGTCCCCATGGCCGAGATGTTCGGCTATGCCACGGTTCTCCGGACTCTGAGCCAGGGCCGCGGTGTCTTTTCCATGGAGTTCTCCCGCTACGAGACGACTCCTCCCCAGGTCGCCGAGGAGATCATCGCTCGCATTGAGGGAAGAGTTCCCGTTCACCGTTAAGAGGAGGTCAAGAATGGCGAAGGCGAAGTTTGAGAGGACGAAGCCGCATTTAAACATTGGGACGATCGGGCACGTGGATCACGGGAAGACGACGCTGACGTCGGCGATCACGAAGATTTTAGCGAGGA
>Ga0307378_10004186_pt1 | contig 20743 bp, 18 predicted proteins | sample UN1MG_FD_202238 | JGI IMG/M metagenome (GOLD analysis project Ga0307378, IMG submission 202238) | Soil microbial communities from Risofladan, Vaasa, Finland - UN-1 | ecosystem: Environmental > Terrestrial > Soil > Coastal area > Acid sulfate soil | place: Finland: Risofladan, Vaasa | collected... | reverse complement strand
GGCAGCAGCAGAGTATCTGATTGTTGATGTAGTACGGCCGGAGCACAGTCATCCAGCTGGCGTCGCGCTCACCACTAGAGTTCCAACCTTCGTGGAAATAGCCGTTGTTCTCTTCTGTGTAAAAGGAAAAATAAAGGCCCCATTGGCGCAGGTTCGACTGACAGGTAACAGCGTTTGCCTGATGCTTTACCCGTTGAAGTGCCGGCATCAATATCGCCATCAATAACGCAATGATAGCAATGACTACCAACAGCTCTATTAAAGTAAAGCCTTTTCGTCTGCGCATGTACATTTTCCAGGGGACTGTGTTTGTCAGCCATAATTATAACCCAGTTCCTGGTGTAATGCAACCGTTTTGGACAAGTGATATTTTGTCAATAACTGAGATTTCCCATATACCTTCATAAACAGTGCTCCTACATGCTGTAGTATAGTATCCCCAAAAGAATTATACGATTGATACATTTTTTTTCATCCGGCTACTTAATCCGATTTCATCCTTAAAATTTCAAAAAATATTCGGTTTTCGGCAAAAATTTGAGGATTGGTGCTTCCATAAACCATCAAATTTGACATCTGAGGAGACATTTTGGAGACATAATGTCACCTGGAGACAGGCACAGTCAACATGGAACAAATAAGTTGTAACTTGACTCCTGCGCCTCCCAAAAATTCCGTCTTTGTCTATCTACAAAGTGATGGTTTCTATGAGGCATTTTACCTTGCTTCTTTGCCAAGAATAGCCGAAATGGACTTCGCAAAGTGATTATTCGAGCCCCAATTCGTTGCTGGCTTGAGCCTCAACAATATTTCAGATAAGCCGCCGAAAGGCAGGTTTTTTGAGTGGACTCATTTATATTTCTGCAATTGTCTCAACAATAGCATCACCATTTTTGAATATTTCGGGACGTATTTCGACACCCAGCCCTGGTGCTTCAGGTGCACTTACATGACCTTTAACTGGAACCGGGACGTTATTTATAAAGTAAGGATATTGATGTGTATATTTCCAATAGTTGCTTTCCATAATTAAAAGGTTTGGCAGCGCAGTTGCAATGTGAATAGAACAGAACCATAATAATGGGCCTCCACACGTGTGAGGAGAAGTTGGTATAAAATATGTATCTGCCATATCGGATATTTTTTTAGCTTCGGTAATCCCGCCGACCCAGCTAAGGTCATACATTATCACATCACATGCCTTTGATTCCAGAAATTCCCTGTATTCATATCGTGTTGCGAGTGTTTCGCTCATACAGATAGGGACTGATGTTTCACGCGCAAGTGCGGCATAAGACTGCGCATTGTTCATCAGCATTACATCCTCAAGAAACAGGATATTGTAAGGTTCAAGAGCCTTCACAATTTTCTGGGCGCTTATCAGGTCAAATCTACCCCAGCAATCGATGCAAATATCCATCTTGCTGCCGGCTGTGTTGCGAATCTGTCTTATCCAGTCGAGGCCGCGTTCAATTTCGGCAGAATTAATATAGGTGCCCCTGGAGCTGAACGGATAGATTTTCATAGCCGTTATACCGCGATCAAGTAAAAAGCTGACGATTTTTTCAGTATCAGGTCCCATTCTTGTGTTGTTAATCGCCCAATAGTTTGTTGTGGTATTATAGACTTTGACCTGAGAGCGCGTTTTTCCACCGATAAGACGATAAAGAGGCAGTCCGGATGCTTTGCCAAGAATATCCATTTGAGCCATATTTATTGCACTCAGTACGCGCATATCAGCTCCCCCTGCATTTCTCATTGCCATTGCATGATAGTAGCTTTGCCAGATACCTTCGATATCTCTGGGGTCTTTTTTAATAAGCTGTCCGGCATAATCTTTTAACGTTCCAAGCTCGCCGCTTGAGAACGGGTAAGTTTCTCCGGTACCTATGATGCCCTTATCTGTATGAATACGCACCCAGCAGAATTCTGCGCCATCAGAACCACCCGAATCACCGCCTATTTTTATCCCTTCTCTAAATTTTACAGATTCGATCTTTGTGATTCTCATTTGTTCTGTGTTATCAATCGCTGCAAGCGTTTCGGAGGAAAGCATTCCGCTTCCCATCGCGGCCAATGAACAACAGCCTACCGATTTCAGCAATTTTCTTCGAGTAAAATGATGCGGTTTCATTTTGTTCCTCCTGATTAAATTGATACGTTACTATTTCGCCATTCTATCTTTCGGTTTTACTTTATCTCGAACAATTATTCCAAACTGCCAACGAGTGATATTATAAAACTACTTAAAGAGCCTGGCAAGTCCGGCCAAGCCTAGGACAAGCCCAAATCAAATCCCCTATTCGGACTCGATATAGGCAAAATCAGCATTTGTGGTGTCAAAATGGTGAGTGCGCCAAGCAAAGCTGTTGTGAGTCAGCTGGACAATCCAGCCTGGTCAAAGGTTAGCCACCAGGCCAGAACTGAACTTGATGTATATTAAGGTAACGAGATATGCAAAGCTCAAGGAAAGGCGAATGGTCAGCCATAATGAAAGTGAAGGTTTTTAGCCCTGAAATTTGACTAATTGCATTGGGCCAAGAGGTTCACCACTCTGAAGCCAGCATCGCTGCACACGATAACGGCGAGTGTGTTAGCGGCGGGCCGGGGTCGCAGACCATAGCGGGTCATTCAACAGTTCACAGCGGAACTTGGGAGAGCGGAGCAGCCGACAAGGCCACAATCCAGCGGGTGAGAGTCCCGCCGTGCCAATTGCCCGATTCAGGCACGTAGTGATGCCACATCCCGGAATGGGTAACCATCCGGGCTATGCGTGGTGTAAACGACTCGGCCGCCCTGGGCACTTAGAGGTCCAGTGGTGGGTGCAACCAGAGGGTCTAGCAAGTATGGGAGCCTGAACATAATGGAATGACTGCAGCCCCGAAATGAGTTCCGTCGTAGAAGTTGCATTGCGGCGATAACCTGGCGTGCCGAACCTCTGCTCTCTAAGGTGAGGCCGTAGTCCTTCGGGAAGAAACGGGTAAAAGCACCGAAGGAACGCTGCGGGGTAGGGGTCCAAGCACCTATACAAGGATTGTGGAGATAATGTCGGGAAGGGCCGTTTCCCAGCAGGGACTGGTGACAACCTGCAAAGACCCGCCGTATAGGGAAACAAGTCGGCGGGAGGGATTCGGTCTGACGCATGAGTCCGTATGAGCTGTGAAGGAAGAGTAACGTCTTCTGAGATGACTTTCAAAGTCATCCTGGTAGTGGGTAACACCCAAATCAGGCAAAGGGACTCTGGGTACTCGGCGGTTTCGAGCAAGCCATGTGCATCCAGACACTGAACTGGAACCAATGCCATGGACTCTCGGAACGAGGGTACTGGCAAACTATATGGTCATGGGGTGTATGTGAGCCAGCACTTAAGCCTCGGATTGTATAGGAAGGCCAGTATCCAGTAAACGAAACGGGGGCCGAGACAAGAACCGGACTCGGGAAATCCGACCGTCCGGGATCGCAGGGAGGCTTGTGGAAACGTGAGTTACGGCAAAGGCTAAACGGGCACGTAACGTGGAAACGCTGAAACAGCCAAGCCTTTGCCTAAGGTTGCGCGCGCCGTATTTCTATCCCGACCATACTGTTCCCAAAGAAGCTTCCAACGAGTCGAAGAGGCGAAGAAGGGAGTATGGCGGTATGGCAGTCGGACCAGGTCATATTAGGGTTACAGATGGGGTAATGCCCATCCAGTCCCGTGAGTCCGGGACACTCGAAGGGCCTGGCAGCAAAATGTAGAGGGATGAGTAGCGTATGCCATACTCTGAAATGGATAACATCACGCTGGCAATATTGCCCTCATATCCCAACGGGCTCGGAAGGACCCTAAGTTTCAGTTCACGAGCTTAGCTCACTTACTGAACGAAGGTTTCCTTAAGAAAGCTACGATAGTCTCGGCAGGGACCGAGCGAGTAGCATGGATGGTGTACTTATGCACTGTTGTCCGATGAGTGAGTTTTGCTGAAGAGCCGGATGATGGAAATCTTCATGTCCGGTTCCGAGAGGGGCGTAAAGTTCTTTTACATGGCAGAATATTGTGACACTCTTCAATCGAGAGAGAAGAGAAACCGGGAATACAAAGCATGCCTAAATGATTGAGCTTTACGTCTACTCGACCAAGATGTCACCTGGAAATCAGGGTGTTTTCCAGCCCCTGAAAGAGGTGACTTTTCGAAGAATTCTGGCATTTCACGGCTCAAGAAAATGGGGCTATTTTGGGGACGTTTAGCGCGGTCCGGTATGCTCTGATGGGTCAGTGGGACTAGTCTATGAAATTTTTGGCAAGGGAGAAAGGTGATATTCGTTGCTGTGTTATGGGATTTGCTGCCAAAAACCCGGGCAGTTTACACCGTTTTTGCCTTTCACCTTTTCACCTTTTCACCTTACTATTTGACTCGAAGGTTGCAAGTAAAATGGAACTGGTCTCGGGAAAAACTACCAAAAAAGGACAAAACCGTGACAAAACGGTAACAAAACGGTAACATTTGGTCGGCATAATTGCTCATGAAATGAAATACAAATGATTATTATAAAAATCCCGGAGGTATGGTATGTCTCAGAAACTTGCGTTTATACTGGCCCTGATATTGGCCGCGTTTATGTTGCAGACCACGACGGCGGGGCAAACCCTACCCCCGGCAATCCAGTGGATTCCGCAAGATGCGGTGATTGTGCTGGAACTGTCCGAGCCCAGAGCGCTGCTCGAAGTATTCACCAATGACAAAGCGACCGCGGCTGTCATGGCGTTGCCGCTCTACAAAGAGCAGGCTTCGAAACCTCAGTTCAAAGAGTTCCTCAATATAATCAATTTTGTGGAGGTCACGTTAGATACAGATTGGCGAACCGGCCTGGCGAAACTAACCGGAGGCGGCATAACCTTTGCCGTATGTCCGGAGGACACGGTATTGTTGATTATCGACGCTGAAGATGAGCACATGCTGGAACGACTTCACGAGTTTTTCCTTAACATTGCTCGAGCCGAGGCCGAGAAAAAGGGCCAATCCAATCAAGTGGCATCCACGGAGTACGATGGTGTCAAGGCGTGGACGTTCAACGGAGAAGAAGCGCACGCGATCATCGGCAAGCGGCTGGTCTTTGCCAACCGTTCAGAGGGGCTCAAAGCCGTTTTGAAACTTCGCGCCGAGGCCAAAGGTGCAAGTTTGGTGTCGAACACCACCTACCAGGCTGCGAAGCGGGCGGCGGGGCCTGATGTCATCGCCACAGTCTTTACGAACCTCAAGCCCTTGATGCAGCTTCCAAAAGTTGCTCGGCTTCTCGAACAACAGCGCAACAATCCTCTGGCGGCACTGTCTTTCGCAGGAATCGTTGAAGCAGTACGCGATTCGAATTGGCTGGCATTGGGACTGCACGTCGAAGACAGCAAGCTGGTCTTTCGGGCATCGGTAGATGGCAAGACGGTGGCTCCGACAAGTCCCGCCGCCTTTGCCTTGCCAAACAAATCTGGTGAGGGCGTTCTGCCAAACGTGTCGGTACCGCGTCGTATTGCCGCGTTAAGTCTGTATCGTGACCTGCATCAATTCTACGCCGCGAAGGACGACCTCTTCCCCGACCGAACATCCGGATTGATCTTCTTCGAGAACATGATGGGCATTTTCTTCAGCGGGCGTGACCTGACCAGTGAGGTCCTGGCGGAAACCAAGCCTGAAATCCGCATTGTAGTGGCCGAGCAGGAGTACGAACCCGCGATGGGCACGCCGCAGATTAAGCTCCCCGCCTTTGCCGCAATCCTTCGGCTTCGCCGCCCGGAGCAGTTCAATGAAGTAGCCGAGGAAGCGTGGCAGAAGGCCGTGGGCCTCATAAACTTCACCCGCGGCCAGCAGGCGCTGCCCGGGCTGATCATTGGCCGTCCCATCCAGGGAGAAACTCAGTTTACGGTGGCCGCCTTCTCCACCGCTGAGATCGAGGACAAGACCAAACTTGACCAGCGATTCAATTACCGTCCGGCCTTAGCAATGCCCGGCGAATACCTAATCCTAAGCTCGACCGATGGTTTAGCCCGGGACCTCATCGATGCCCTGGGCCGAGAGACCGAACACACGGTCAAACCATTGGCCCAAACCCATAGCCTGGTGGAAATCGACGCAGCCCAGTTAGCCTCGATCCTGGAAGCGAACCGCGAAACACTGGTACGTAGTGGCATGGTCAAAAAGGGCAGCACGCAAGAGGAATCTGAAACCGAGATTGATATGCTCATTACCGTGGTGAAGTTTGTTGACCACGTCAAGCTGAGCATTGGCACACACGAGGCCCTAACCCAGGCGCGCCTGGAAATGAAGCTGAATTGGGAGTGACCTTGGATACGTCCTAACATTCAAATGCGAGCACGAACCGCGCGGTAAGCTGGACGGCAATACTGAAAGGGAATCTCTGATGGTTGCGCAAAACGAGAAAACGGCGAGCCATAATCAATTGAGGCAGGTCCGCGCGGCGGCTGCTGGAAAGCTGAGCGATCCCGGCTGGGCCTGGGCTGCTTATCAACCGGACGCTCGACGGCCCTGGAATCTTGCTCTGGTCGGGCACTTGTTCCGGCGCGCAGCTTTCGGCGCCGGTTGGGACCAGCTCCAGCAGGCGCTCTCTGACGGGCCGCAACGAACCGTTGACAAGCTGCTGCGGCCACAAGCTGATATGGCAGCGTTCAACCGTGTGTACGATGGGTATGAGGCCTCGGCTGCCGGCTCGATCGACGGACTGGGGGCGTGGTGGCTGCGGCGGATTATTCAAACCCCGAATCCGTTACTGGAAAAGATGACACTGTTTTGGCACAGCCATTTCGCAACCAGCATTGTTAAGGTCAAAAATCCTGGACTGATGCTGCGGCACGTCCAGCTTCTTCGCAGTCAGGCCCTGAATTCGTTCCGGGACATGCTTCAAGCCATTTCGCGCGACCCAGCCGTCCTCATCTGCTTAGGGGCCGATGCAAACCGCAAAGCGCTGCCGAATGAGAACTTCGTGCGGCCGCTCATGGAATTTTTCACACTCAGCCCCGGGCATTACACCCAGAAGGACGTCCGGGAAGCTGCCAGGGCCTTTACCGGCTGGTTTGCGCTCAGGGGCCGGCTTCGCTATATCCCTCGCGAACACGATGAGAATATCAAGGAGATCCTCGGTCAAAAAGGCAACTTCACGGGTAATGATGTTATACGGATAGTGCTCGAACAGCCGGCCACGGCGCGGACCGTGGTCCGCAAGCTGTACCGCTGGCTTATCTGTGAAATGGAGGTGCCCGATGCGACGCTGGTTGCTCCGCTGGTTGAATCCTTCGCAAAAGACTACGATATTCTAAAACTCGTGGAGATGATGCTCCGGTCCAACTTTTTCTTTTCCCCGGCGACATATCGCCGACGGATTAAATGCCCGGTAGAGTTCGCCTTGTGCATCATAAAAGCTCTGGAGGGTGTGGTCTCCACGACGCAGCTTGCGCAAGACCTGGCTGATCTCGGTCAGAATCTTTACCACCCGCCCACGGTAAAAGGCTGGACCGGCGGAAGGCACTGGATCAATAACGCTACACTTGTGGGGCGTCACAATCTGGCCCTGGCACTACTGCGAGGCTCGGGGCCCTATGCCGACAAACTCAATCCGTGGGCTGTCGCCCAAAGGCACGGGTGTTCAACGCTCAAATCTGCCGCGAGGTTCCTGCTTGATTTGTTCCTGCAGGGTGACCTCGAACCCGGCGTTTATGACACCGTGTTGAAAACTGCGCAAGCACCGGCTGGTATCGGCAGTGATGACCCCGAGGGAGTGCTGCGTCGTTTTGCACATGCGATAGTCACACTTCCTGAGTTTCACCTGGCTTAGATTTGGGAGAAAACACTATGTCCTATACACGACGCAATTTCCTGAAGGCCACTTTGGGGACCTCGACTCTGTTATCGTTTACCCCGGCCGCACCGAATTTCCTGCTTCGTTCACTGATGGCTGCCGTACCCCGGCGTGATGATTGTGACAGAGTTCTTGTGGTCGTTCAACTCTCCGGCGGGAACGACGGTTTGAATACGGTCGTTCCGTACGGGGATGATGAATACGCTCGAAACCGCCCTACGCTGCGCCTGCCGCCAAAAGACTTGCACAAGATCGACTCGCTGATGGGCTTCCATCCACGGATGGGAGCGTTCATGCATCTGTACGAGCAGGGACACCTAAGCATCGTCCAGGGCGTGGGCTACCCGAATTCAGACCGCTCTCATGAGAGCGCAATGCGGATATGGCATACCGCCGAATCCGACCAACCCAATCGCCAGACAGGTTGGCTGGGCCGGGCGGTTGACAGCATTTGGGACTCGAATAGTACAAACGCACCTGCCGTATTCGTCGGGCCGATCGCCCAGCCTTTTGGCCTGAATGCGGAGAATGTCGTCGTTCCCTCTATCCATTCGCCTGGCGACCTCATAACCCACGAAATGCCCGGCCATCTGAAGCGCCAATCTCAATGGAAGCGCGCGACCGAACTACCCCGTGCTAATCAGTACATCCCACTGTTGCATTTCCTGCAGAACTGTGCGTTGAATGTGTACGCCAACAACCGACGAATAGAGGCAGTGATTAAAATGGCAGCCGGCGCGGCCGAATATCCGCCGTTCCAGCTTGCCGGAAGTCTGCGTACGGTTGCCCAACTGATTCGGGCTGATATTGGTATCCGGATATTCTTTACCGAACTCGGTGGTGGCGGAATCGGCGGCTTTGATAACCACGCTAATCAATTAGGCAACCATTGTGCTTTACTGCACCAGTTGTCCGAGTCAATTGCAGCTTTTGTCAACGATCTAAAGCGTAACAAATTGCTGGATCGAGTAATGCTGATGACCTTCTCGGAATTTGGCCGAACCGTCAAAGAAAATGGACGCCGCGGCACCGGGCATGGTGCGGCTGCCCCCATCTTCTTGGCTGGTGGCAAGCTAAAAAGTAGTCTTATCGGGTCACATCCTAACCTTACTGATCTGGACAACGGCGCCCTGAAATTCCACATTGACTTCCGTCGTATCTACGCAACTATATTAGACAGATGGCTTGGTTTTAAAAGTCAGACCATACTCGACAGACAGTTAGAACCGCTCGATATATTTAACGTTTGACTTGTCTGAGTCATTGACACCGGTACTGACAAAAAAACAGAGGAGAAAAACTAACGCAGTTACAAATAGTTGGACGAAACAGCTAACGCCGTAGAATTTTCGTGGGAGTTATTTAGATTCGGTAACCGAGTTCTTTTATAGGTAGTAATTAGCTCGTAACGGCCGAGATACTCAAAGGGTTAGCAGCCTGAGACACTGCCAGCCTTTTATCACGGGTGGCACCAGGAACGGTCATTGAATCCGTTCGCGCAAAATCTGTGTTTTCTGATTAAAATCAGCATCGTATACTTAATCCGATGGTCACAGGTTCGATTCCTGTCGGGTGTATTACGCAACACCCTGAAAACAAAGTACTTACAGACTCAGGTAAATCGAGCGGCAAACCCGAAAATGAAATCTTGTCGAAATCTTGTTTTTCTGAACAAGAAATTGACGCTGATTTGAAACTGATTATTGAGAGGTGGCCAAAACTATCAGTTGAACTTCGCAAGGCGATTGTTAAGATGGTGCAGTAAGTTGATAACCTACCCACGATATTTAAGGAGAAAGTGGCAAGATGGAGTTTACAGAAAAATTTCTCAAGGATTTTATCGAACGGACAGATGTCAATCTGGAGTTTATTCGAGCAGCCCACGCCAATGACGAGAAAGTCTTTGAAGTAACCCAATTGATCAACTCAATGTTGGGTTGCTCGTATTCCCGAAGGAGAGGCTCTATGATTTGATCGACAAGAAAAAACCGCTCGACACATACAGGCAGGAGGGATGGAAAATCCCGGAGCTGACAATATGTAAGAATCAGAAGTGGAACAGCCGTATACAGGCACGGCCGCTTTAAAGCGATTGTCAAGTCCGGCCACGATACATGTCAGGTACCCACCCCAACTGATTCCGGTATGGATTACCGATTTGATGAAGACCCTGTCAATCGATAAAAATCAGTTGTTTGTCTGCCCTGGAAATCATGACCTTGATTGTTCTTGTGCAGAAAATATCCCTCAACCGAAATCAGAGGAAATAGATCAGTGAATTACCATTGACAGGCAAGATGAGTTCGAAAAACCATTCAAGAGATATTTTGAATTCCTTGAACATCTTGGTGGTTTTTATACTCAAGTGCAGTCGCTCGGCTATCTGTCGTGTTCCGTTGCCCTGCCCGATTAAATGGAACACTTCCAGTTAGCTTTACTTCCAGCCCCAAGATGTTCTTGAGATCGGCTTCCATCCCTGCAGGAGCTTTCCACACCCCGCGCGCGGCGTCGGTCCGGGCCATAGGACCGGCTAACAAAAACACATAGTCATTCGCCCATTGAGCTTTGAGTTATGCCTGTTAGAATCGTATGTATCCATATTAGTTGAATACAGGGTGGCACCCTCAAACTTGTTTGGGGGTGGTCTTGTCGGTAAAGCCTGCCTCCCCCATCCTAATGAAATCCAACAGGTATAAAAAATTATGCTTATTGCTCAGTTGGTGTATAACCTAATTTCCCCCACATAGCCTTCTGCACCTTGTGCAAATCCTGATTGCCCGGTGAAAAATTTAAATTACCATCGCGGCTTGCGCCTGGCTGCCACCATCCAGTATTAATCCAGTAGATATAATCCATCTTGGCAATTTTTATAGTACGCGGGTCTTTCCACTTCCAGTATTCACTGTGCCCATCTGCGAAAGACCAGTTTGTCCCGTCGCCATGCCGTGCCGTAACCTTGTCCCACCATCGCTCCTCATCATAATAAATAGTCCAACTGTTGGTGCTCAACCGACCCTCGTCCAGGAAAACAACCCTTTCATTTGGTCTCTTAATCTGCATTCTTCGATAGATCATCAGATTATTCTCTTTGACTCCGGGTACCCCATCGTGGCCATTCATTGTGTCCATTATGGCGTAAGTCACCAACTCTCCGCGGATACCTGTTGGGCATTTGTAGAGCTTCACCTCTGGACAGTAAGTATACAGCAACCCTGACCTGATGTTATCTATTTGCTCTTGTTCGGAAGCCCCATAATCCAGCCATCTCACCCAGGCGTCGTTGCGACCCGTATTGGCCTGAACGATTTTGTCATCGTTGTCATCTGCATACAAGCTCCATCCCAAGGTCAGCTGTCTGAGATTATTCAGGCAAGCTGCACGTTTGCCCTGTTCTCTGGCCCGATTTAGAGTTGGCATCAGGATCGACATCAATAACGCGATGATAGCTATCACCACCAAAAGCTCTATTAAGGTAAATGCTTTTCGTTTGAACATGATGGTTCTCCTTTTTGGGATAAGGTTTTTCTAAACCGACACTTCAAACTTAATCTGATGCACTCCACCGCTGAGTTTATCTGCCGTAATTATATCACAAACAGTTGTGGTAATGCAAGTTATTCGCTGATTTTTAAGTCAGGTAGCAACCCAGCTATATACGTGATGCAGTCCACCAAGAATTGGCTTGCTTACAATCTTACCATTGGCCTGAACAGGACGATGGACAGGTGAGTCTTTCTCAAGCGACATATGCGTTCTGCTGATGTTGTAATAATTATTGATGTATTCGTCCAGCACGCTATGCAAATGCTTTTTGTTGAGAATGACGGCTTCTTGATGGGCGGCACGCGGCCTTGAAACCGTGATTTTGAGCTGAAAAATGGGTCTGGATTTTATCTCCAGGGATTCATGGCGGGGGCGCGTTTCGAACATACGACCTATCAGATCTTTGTGTCGGGATAAGAACGTCAGCTACTTGCGGTTTGTCAAAGGTAACATGGGGCCAACGTACCGGTTCGCTATGACAACATTGTCGATAAACAGATGGTCGTCACTCTCTGCAGTCCATGTGCCGCCGTGGTAGATGTTGATCCAGATACACTCGATATTCAAGCCCGACACATCGCGCATGCGTACATCTGTCTTCTCGAATGCGAGTTTGCCATTGACCCAGCCCCGAAGGACGCCGTCGTTCTTTTCCGGTGTGTTCATCCTCACGTACTGCTCAACACAGTACCATCGATTGTTCTCGATATAGCCCAGTTTATCCCTCTGCCAAATCCAGGCACTGCCATACCGGCCCCGCATGTCAGCATGATAGCAGTAGAAGCCTATTGGCGTCTTTCCTTCTCTTTGCCCCACGAACTGACCGCGTGCCGACCATCCATTTCGGCCGTTGCTTGGCCTGCCACCCCAACCACCCCGACTGTACGTACCGCTTATACCGGGAAGCTTGCCGCCCCTTCTGGGATTCCAGTCGCTACCAAAACGAAGATAGTACCGAAAGTAGATCTCTTCAGGCTCGCTGCCCGTCTTGTCCTTGAACTTGTATTCAATGCTCGCACCGTAGTGTTCGCCCTTGCTAACTTTGATTTGTAGTGCCTTGTTCTGTAGGGGCTCAAAGCTCCGCTCCTTGTCTTCAATTACCACACGGACAGTCTTTCGCCTTCCACCTGACCAGTGCTTGTGCCACTCGTCGGACTCGAAATCCGTGAAGAGGATGACGTTTGGGTCTTTTTCAATCCCCTCGTCACCAGCATACTTAGCCGCCAATCCTCTTTTACTTGGCGTTTGTCCGCCGAGAGAGATGACGGCCAGCATAAGGCAAAACGCAGCAAGTAACGACATTAATGTCCATGTATTCTGAGAATTATGTGCAACCATGCCGAACTCCTTTCTGTGCAAGAGGCACTGTCCAGTGGATTATAACGTGAGAGATGAACTTCAGCAATTGATAAGGAGTCGCTCAGACTTGCGCAAATAGTCTTGTATAATACCCTTTACGGTAATGATCTAGTGTCGAGTGCTCTTGGATATTTAGAAGGTATTCCGTTGTGATATATTTCATTTTCAGCTAAATTCATAATCTTATTATTGTGTGTCCAACTTGGGAAATTATTTGTGCGATCATCATCAGGGAATTCACGATAAAGAATTCCAAGGACCCCTCTCTCCAATGACTCCAATGATCCATCTGGTCTGGCAATACAAGTTGGCCACGATGAGTAATGTCCAGATGAATTACTGGCAATTACCCACATCAAATTATCTGAAGCTCTTACTCTAATTTCGGCAGGTATGATTTCGTCTAATATAGTCTTCCCTTTGTGGTGTGCGTTATAGAAGGAATGAAACATTATCTTAACGTCTTTATGTCTGTATATGTTATACATCTCTGGGAAACAAGAATCATAACATATTAAGAAACCCAACTTGAATCCTTTCAACTCAAGAACTACTGTGTGATTGCCAGGAGTATAAAATCTTAAATCACCGCCTGTTAACATTGACTTGTCATAACGATCGACAATCTTTCCTTCGTCTGAAATTATATATAGACAATTTAGGGGCTTTTCATTTTTACTAATGTAATGGGCTGATCCGAGAATAATCCAAATATTATGTTTTCGGGCTAGTGACATAATACTATGTGTTTCAGCTCTTAAATCATCCCAATTGAAACTTTCAAACGATGGTATATCTTTGGGCGAATATCCACTAAGAGCTGCTTCTGAAAAATGAACAATGTCAGCTCTATTTAGAGCCGCCTCTTTGATGAACCGCTTGATATAATTTGCATTACTCCTAATACTTCCCGACACAGGAAATTGGCATGTGGCTACTTTTAGTTTCTCTTCAGAGCGGTTTTTTCCATTAAAACCTACTAGGAATATGACAGCCAATAAGGAGAGTTTTGATAGAAGTAATATCACGCGAAGCATTGTGAAACCACAGGAATTATTTTTTTTCAACATACTGTTCATATCTCTGTTCATTTCATATCCTTCCAGTCATAATAAGTACAGCTATGATTATTTGTACTGTCTAATTTACATTATATTACGTAAGGTATTGTCGGCAAATCAGTTAAAACAGATTCGACTTGGCTTTATTTCGCCTACAAATAGGAACAGAAATCGGTAATTCAGCCAGAAACACTTGTATGGCGGGCATCTGTGAATTTCTTTCAATTTTATGACAAATTCATAGACAGCCATGCTTGCTTATAAGTGTTGTTTATTAAAGAGCTTATGCATATTCTCAAAGTGAGACAGTACAATTATACAGTTATATATAAAACCTAAACAACGTTAATTCGGCTATACGACCACCCCCGTTTTAAGAAGCTCATAGAGTCAGGTAAGTAAGTTTAAGGAGGGTGACGTCCGTGAGTGACTTTACATTCAAGAGTCATACACGAACAATACCCAGAATACCCCTTTATCATGAGCCGTAAAATGCCAGAATCCTTCAAAATGTCATCTCTTTCAGGAGCTGGAAAACACCCTGATTTTCAAGTGACATCTTGCCTCTATTTTGACACCACAAATGTTAATTTTGGCTATATCGAGTCCGAATAAATGTCAATTTTTTGGAGACTGTAGCAAAATTACAGAGTTTGCCGCTTGGCGGGCATCTGTTGTCTGCGGTCGAATGGCGGCAATAAACCCAGTTTAGTGTTTGGATCGGCGCCAATCGAAATCCGGAAGGTGCTATTTACCAACTTGAATGTTGTATAAGTCATTGTGCTTAAGTGCTTTACATATTATTTGCTCTGTAAAGCTGCTATAGTCTCATTTTTTGTGAAAATACGAATATTTTTTGGGAATTTTTCATTTTTTTCGGATTAAGTAGACGGAGGAAGAGAAGTGCATCAATCTTGTAACTCCTTTGGGAGTATTCGTACCGCGGGCATCGCAAATTGCATATATGGGGCTTGCCTGGTATACTGTAGAAAATGAGGCTAAACAATGTAGTTGAGCAGGGATATACAATGTTGCATAAGAAATATTAGGTTAAGGAGTGTATTATGTCAAAGAGCAAAAACTTATTGGTTGCGGTCCTTCTGTGCATGGTATTGTGTGTTTCACCAGTATCGGGGAGGGTTTTGATGGTTCCCAGCGAACATCCAGCGATTGACGTCGCTATCGGCGTCGCTTCCGACGGCGATACGATCCTGATCGCCCGCGGGACCTATGAGCATACAACCCTGAACGTTAACAAGCGATTGACATTAGCCTCAGACTATATCAACACGAGGGATCAAATTGACATTGACCAGACCATCATCAAGGCAACACCAGCCGCTGAAAAACAGTGGTTTGCTTTGAATTCAAAGGACTCAAAAATTGTCGGATTGACAATCATTGGAAACAAGAATCATACATTGAAGATTACAAGCCCGTACAGCGAGGTACTCTATTGCAACTTCATCGGTGGCGGCGATCAGTTGAGTTTCGAAGGCGGAGGTGGGTGCATCGCTCACTGCGACTTTGATGGCGCCGGAGACGATGCTGTAGACGCCGATGACTCGGTCAGTTATGTTGTCGAGTATTGTACTTTCGATAACGTTAATGAAGATGCCGATGAAACCCGCCTGCAGCCGAAGTCCGGCCCTTTGACAACGCATATTTTCAGATACAACACGGTATTCAAGGCGGGCCAGAGTGGCATACAGTTGGTGGATTACGCCGGCGACAGCAAACGCACATTCCAGATTTACGGTAACCTGTTCCTGAACTGCGAGGGTTCAGGTGTTAGCATGATGGCCAACGAGCATTCAGATGAGAACCACGAAGGCTCGGATATGGTTGAAAATGTTGTCGTATACAACAATACGTTCTATGGTTGCAATCATGGAATGACCCTATCCCCTAAAGCAATTGTTTTGAACAACATTTTTTCCAACTGCCTAAAAGGCGTAGGCAAGGGAAAGTATATTACCAGTGATAATGATAAGACCTTGGTGGACTATTGTCTGTTCTTCAAGAACCAGACCGATTATGACAGCGGCATTACCAAAGGATCAAATATCCTGACAGAGGATCCGAACTTTAAGGATACCAAGACGTTTGAATTGTCGGAAGGCAGTCCGGCCATTGACGCAGGCACGGCGAAATATGCCAAAGTCTTGAAAATTCCCGACGGAGCTTACAACGGTAGTGCGCCGGATCTTGGCGCAAAAGAGCTGGCGAAGCATCCCTGAGTTTCAAGAATATCATTAACACGATGTACTAATATTTGAACGCAATTTACACTTTTTATACTTTCCTCCTCGTTTAATTACTCTGTAGATATACATTGTGAAAGTCACTCCAGAGGTTTCGCACGGCAAATCGCCAGCCAGCGGAGATCTCAACAAACCGCCTCCCAGCAGTCACGGATCGGGGCGGGGGTGGTGATTGTTTAGTGACATGGGTGTGGCTGATTTGGGTGCCGACCCGTGACAGTTTTATATGCTGATTATCACTCCATGGAGGTCGGCAGTTGTTGACGAATTGTCATCCATAAGCACCTGTTTCTGGCTTCACAAGGATTCGCGACGGAGAAGCTAAACGCAAAATCCCTAAGTCTGAGTTGTGTTGCTTTTGACTTCTCAGTAGTTCAGGTTTACAATAATCACGTTAGACAAATGATGTTGTTTTGGACAAGTACGAAAGACTAATATGAACAGAACAATTCTTATAGTGATCGCTTGGCTAATACTTGTTGTGGATTTACAGGCTGCTGACTGGCCCACGTATCGAGCAGATTCCGCACGAAGCAGCTACACACCGGAACAACTGCCCAAAGGGCTTATGCTGCGGTGGACCTACCAATCGCCGCACGCGCCGACACCGGCATGGCCGACGCGCAATCGCCAGCAGTTCGATCGCGCCTATCAGCCGGTAATCGCCGGCGGTGTGCTCTATTATGGCAGCTCGGCGGATTGCAAGGTATACGCTTTGGACGCTGCCACGGGCAAGACACATTGGACATTCTTCACCGATAGCCCAGTGCGTTTCGCACCAGTTGTTTGGCAAGATCGTTTGTTCGTGGCAAGCGACGACGGCCATCTGTACTGCCTTATCGCTACTGACGGTCAGCTGCTTTGGAAGTTGCACGGTGGGCCGAAAGTCGACATGCTCTTGGGTAATGACCGGATGATTTCTCGCTGGCCAGCGCGTGGGGGGCCGGTAGTTGTTGGCAACATACTCTACTTCGGTGCTGGTATTTGGCCTACTGAAGGGATTTTAATCTACGCGATCGATCCGGCCAGCGGCAAGGTGCTCTGGTGCAACGACTCGTCAGGAGGGATCGAAATGGATCAACCTCATCCGACCGCCAGGGCCAAAAGCGGCATCGCCACCCAAGGATATCTGGCTGTGTGTGGCAACTCGCTGTTTATTCCGACCGGTCGAGCCGTGCCGGCAGTATTCGATTGCGCCGATGGCAAGCTCAACTATTTCCGCCTCCAGCAAAACCAATATACTGGCGGATCGGACGTGGTGGTTGTTGACGACCTTTTCTTCAACGGAGGTGAGATATTCGCTGTCAGCAACGGTGTTAGACAGGACCGCATCGGCGTTCAGGTCACCATGCATCCTGATTTTGTTATTTCTTCGAGAGAGAATAAAATCATCGCATTCGACCGGCGAAAGCTGCTGGTCGACAAAGAGGTAACCGACCGCAAAGGTAACAAGAAGATCGTCAAAGCTCTTGCCCCATCGGTGTGGAGCATTGATCTTCCGCCCGGTGCCTTGGCGCCATCAGCCACTCACAAGGGAGCCGAGCCACCGAGGGGCGACCTTATGGGGGGAACGGCCTGGAGCCCCCCGCTTTTATCCGACGCGGCAAGTGCACTAATCGTAGCGGGTGATAATGTCATTGCAGCCGGGGAGAGCAAGGTATTGCTCCTTGACGTCCGCTCGCATAAAGTGGTATGGGATGCCGAGGTGGACGGCACCGTCTACGGTTTGGCGGTGGCTGACGGCCGGCTTTATGTGAGTACGGATCGGGGGATGATATATTGCTTTGGTGGCGGAACTGGAAGTTCAGAGGTCTGGGATGTCAAAAGAATGAAGCCGCAAGCGGCTGAAAGTACTGTTTACGTGACAGCGGTCGAAGAGATTATCCAACGAACCGGTGTTACCGAAGGATATTGCCTGGATCTGGCCTGCGGAGACGGCTTATTAGCGCTCGAATTGGCCCGTCGCACGAAGCTTCAAATCTACTGTGTTGAGAAGGACCCGGCAAAGGTCAAAGATGCCCGGCGGTTGTTCGACTCGGCAGGACTCTACGGCGTGCGAGTGACGGTCCACCAAGCCGATCCAACGAAGGTGCCGTATCCGAATTACTTCGCCGACTTAGTCGTATCAGGCCGATCGGTCACTGAGGGGCCAAGCGCGGTTTCCACCAAAGAGGTGCAGCGTATGCAGTGTCCATCTGGTGGAATTGCATGTTTTGGCTGCCCAGGTGCCATGCAGCAATTTGTCCGCCGTCCGATGGAGGACGCCGGAAATTGGACACATCAGAACGCCGACGCCGCTAACACGCTCTGCTCCAATGATACTTTGGTCCATGGCCCACTAAAGATGCTCTGGTTCCGCGATACCGACTTTGTCATGCCCAACCGCCATAATCGTGGACCGGCTCCGCTTGTTGACAAGGGGCGTATGTTTGCCGAGGGGCTAAACGCACTTCGGGCAACAAACATCTACAACGGACGAACACTGTGGGAGTTCCCACTCGAAGGTATCCTCTTGCAGTATCACAGGGGTGAATCCAGCATAGGGGTGGCCTGGACCGGTAGCAACTTCTGCATAGACGGCAATTGTGTCTACGTGCACTCCAGAGACAAGTGTCTCTGCCTCGACGTAAAGACTGGGCGGAAAACGGCCGAACTGAAGCCACCTCTACTCCCCAACGGAAAGCCTGGAAAGTGGGGATACATCGCCTGCGAGCAAGGAACGCTGTTCGGCACGTTGGTCAACGAACATTACCTAGTCAAGGGGTGGGCTTCCAAGTGGGATACCAGCGATCAGTTCACCGAGTCGGTGCTGTTTTTCGCGATGGATATCCGAACCGGGACACTCAAGTGGACTTTTGAGCCGGAACATTCCATTCGCCACAATGCCATTGCAATCGGCCGAGGATGCGTGTATCTGATCGACCGTCCACATGCGCTGGCAGACGAGTCGTTCGACATAGCCGGAGGGAAAAATGAAGCAAAAACGGCGAGCTGCTGCGAGCGGTGAAAGCGAAGAAGAGGAACTCCGCCGATTAAGAGAACACCCTACGGGCCGGTTGCTTGCGTTAGACGTGGAAACCGGCAAGGTCTTATGGAATATCAGCGATGACATATTCGGGACGATGTTGGCTTACAGTACTAAGCACAACGTGCTACTGATGAGCTACCAGCCTGTCCATCAGGCATCACGGTTATCCGAGTGGGGCGATCGAATGGCTGGCATAGGTCCGAGCGATGGGACACGATTGTGGGATGTCAGGACCGAGTATGAATCCCGGCCGATCCTTAACGACCGGACCATCTACGCACAACCCGGGGCGTGGGACATATTGAGCGGTAAAAAATTGCCATTTACGTTCACAAGATCATACGGTTGTGGCATCCCGGTCGGCTCGAATAGAATGTTGGTGTTCCGTTCCGCCACGCTCGGCTATGTTGACCTGACCGGAGGCACCGGCTGTACAGAGAACTACGGGGGTATCCGGCCAGGCTGCTGGATCAACGCTATTCCAGCCGGGGGTCTGATATTGATGGCCGATGCTGCCAGTTGGTGCACCTGTAGTTATCTGAACCAAGCAACGTGTGCCTTGCAGCCATCGGAGTGAAGGTGGAGAAAGCAAGCTGTAGAGTATCTGCCCGATGTTTTATTAAGCCGCACAGCCAAAGAATCCAAATGACTGGATGAGCCCTGTCAGGATGAATTAAAGTTTTGCGGCCGGAAATACCGTGCCTGACCGAAAGCTTGAATGATCCCGGGTAATAAGATGTAAAGGACAGCATCAAATCGCGGTGGGTTTTTAGTCGTTGTGAATTCCGGCTGTCGCGGGTCGGAGTAGGATGGTTTGGAGAGCGGGTGACGTACAAAGATAACGCACATTTTAGCTTAGTTTTTTCCTTGAAAACCTGACATCTGAATTATATGTTTCTTTGACCAGTTATAAAGACAGTGAAACGCCTACATGTTCTTAAGCGTAAGAGTGTACCCGAAAGAGTAAGGAGATGGGTTATGAAGAAGTCTGTTGTGTTCTTGTTATGTCTCGTCGACTTGGCGGCATACGCCGAAAGCTACAATATCGAGACCTACTGCGCTTGTCAAGGGCCAATAGTACCACGTGACATTTAGTCTAACCTTTTACAAAATAGATATTTACATCCTTGGGCTCCTCGCTCGCCATTTTGCCCACTTTCTGCTATAATTTCCGTCTCAAATTGGCTTTCTGTATACCTTGGAGGAGCATAAAAGAGACATCATGGACAAGAATCCCGACATCACCAACTTTGCCGTATTGCTGATCATCAAAGCAGTCGTAATTGCGGCTCGATTTTCAGGCATAGTTCGGAAACGGAGCTTAAAACGCCTTGCTGCCATGGAGGTGGACGCCAAAGACAAGGAAATTATCTTTCTCAGAGACATGGTTGAACAGCTACAGATGCAGGTGTCAATCCTTCAGAAACGCATCAAAAAGAAACAGAAAAAGCCTCGACATACACTTCGAGAAAGGCTGTTTATCCTCTGGCAAATGGAAACATATGTGGTTGTCAAGGGCCAATAACGGTCATAAGCTAAGGATAAGTGTTAAGAAGAAAGGGTGGAAAAAACTGTCATTGAAGGCGCATTGACTCATAATTTTTGTTACCGAAGTTCCGTCGTTGCCTCATTAGAATGTTACCAAAAAC
>Ga0307378_10004185_pt1 | contig 20745 bp, 20 predicted proteins | sample UN1MG_FD_202238 | JGI IMG/M metagenome (GOLD analysis project Ga0307378, IMG submission 202238) | Soil microbial communities from Risofladan, Vaasa, Finland - UN-1 | ecosystem: Environmental > Terrestrial > Soil > Coastal area > Acid sulfate soil | place: Finland: Risofladan, Vaasa | collected... | reverse complement strand
TGCTCAAATGTCGCATTTGACGTAGCTGTTACTGCATTGAGCCTCTCTTGTAGGTTGGCGAATGCTGAATATTTTTCTCTTAGACTGTCAACGTTAGCGGCGAGAGCTTCAATGTCAGCAAGGTTTCTTCTGTCTCCAATGAGCAGCGACAACTCTGTAGCTTCAACTGTTCCGGCAGACTCTTTAATTCTCTGGAGGACGTCAAGAACCGCTTCAAAATCTCGCAGTTGACCATCTTTAATAATCTCGATTCCGGTACCAGTTTGCGCTGTTAGCTTTTGAATTTCTGCGGCATTTTGTGAAATCAACGTTGCGGTCTGACGAAGAGCGGTCGCGATTCGACCTGTTGTCGCTCCGGTAACAGTAAACGCCTCTCCAATAATCGCGACAGTTTGCTGGAAGTTAAGACCTTGAATGTTTCTAAACGCAGCACCAACACGAGTTGTCGCATCGATTAATTCAGCAGAAGTAGCAGTGGATTGCGCAGACACAACCGTAATAAATGCCATGGCATTGGCCGCTGCAATGGCAGATAGTTCTTGTCTAGCGAGAGCGTCTCCTACTTGTTCAAATATGGCGCCTCCCTTGCCCCCGAAGAACTGAGACTGAATAGCTTGGAGTCCACGGACGGCTTCTGCCGCACCGATTGCTCCGTTTTCAAGGCGAACTAATCCAAGGGCCGCTTTTGCGAATTCAGAGTTAGTTTCTCCAAGTGCCGCTCCTAGGCTTCCTATTTTTGTACTAGTATCTTGACCGACTCTAGCAATAGTGATGAGTGCATCTGTAACTTGACTAACTTCTAGGCCGTACTCTTGTGCCGTCTTTGTGATGGAACTAATTTGAGCAGAGATTCCCTTCGTTGACGCGGCGAAGTCGGTCGTTGCATTTCTGGCGCGCCTTGCTGAATTCGCGGCTGCGTCGAGAGCTTTTGCTCCTTCTCCAAGCCCCTTCGTATCTACAAAGCCAGTTGTATTAACAGCTTGTCCCGCCGTTTGAAAGAAGATAAGGCGTCGAGCTTGCTTGTCTAGGTCAACGATTTCACCTACCGCTGACTTTAATTTTCCAATCGTTGATGCGATTAACTTAGCCGGAACAGCGAAGGCCAAAAATCTCTTTGCTGCGAATGCAGATGACTTTCCAAACTCAAATGCGTGACCAGAGCCTTCTTGTAGGAATCTATTCAAGCGGCCTATTTCTGTACCGCCAAGGTGTAGGGCTGGCACAAAACTAAGGTTGAATGATTTTACGAATTTGTTTACATTGGAATCCGCACCACTTATGTTTGTGCTAATTCCATTCACAGCATTAGCAAAATTCCCAAGTTGGTTCACATTGAGCTTCCCCGCGAAATTTTGAACATCGCCAGCGTTAGAGATAACTAATGAGGTTGCACCCCCGGCTCTTCCTCCAGACGGCCCATCTGCGGTTGACTTTCTATTCCGAGTCGCGTTCTCTCTGGCTAACTTTGTACTCTCAGCTTCTTTCCCAAGTAATTTATTAATTATGCCCTGGAGCCGCCCGCCTTCTTTTTTCAAGCTGGTAGTATTCTGAACGGACTTTAATAGTTCTTGCTCCGCATTGTGAAGGAGAATAGCTCCTTGCTCCCCCGCAAGTGCATTCGGGTTAACTCCTTGAAGCGCAGTTGTTATTTGAGTGATTCTATTTTTAAATCTTACGGTTTCGGCTTCAGAGTCAGATATAGCCCTGTTGACGCCTTTAAGCTTTTCGGAAGTTCTATTCGCGATTCCATTGCCAGTGATTTCTTTGAAAAATTCTTTTATAGAACCCTTCGCAGATTCAATTACGTCACCGACTTTTCCCAATCCTATCGATATATTCGAGAATTCCTCCGGCTTAATCGTCTTCGCGAATTCTTTAGTCTTTGAGACTAGACTTTCAGAAGCTGCTAACTGAGTAGAGGTGATTCCAAGTATTTCCTTTTGAGTATTGACTTGAGCAAGAAGAGTGGCGCCCTGTGACTTCAAAATGCCAAGGCGCTCCGCGAGAACTTTTTTTACCTCTTCGTCATCAGACTTCTCTTGAGCTTTAGCTGCGGTTTCCACATTCTTGCCTAGAAGCTTAATGTTAGCTAGCGTCTTCTTTCTTTGGGCCTCTTCTTGCTCCTGAATGCCAGCCGTCTTTATTTGAGATTTAAGACCTCTTCTTATGTCGGACAAAAGAGCAAAAGTCGCCGTTGATATCTCGCTTTCATATTTAAGTCTCAACTCCGACACCGCTCTTAGAGCAGCTTGGATTGTAGTTGTTTTATCCACAAGCCCTTGTTGGACTTTAGTGAGACTCGCGGTTACAATTGCGTCTTTTTCTGCTTGGTTTGCAATCGCCGCTTGCTTCTCAACCGCAGCAATCAGAAGATTCTCAGCTTTTCCGAGGCTAGCGCCGCCAGCTAATCTTTGTGCCGCCAACTCTCTAGTCGCAGCCTCTCCAGTCAGTAACTTCGCATTAAGTTTTGCTTGAATGCCAAGCGTGGCATTCTGTATGTCAAGTAATTTTTTCCTAGCGGCAGCTTGCTGAGCGGCAAGGTCACCGGAGCGCCGAGTTTCTTCTAGCTCCCTTTTAGTTGCATCCACTAAGCCTTGAGCGCCTTCAGTCGCGACTTTTCCGGGAGTAGTAGTTATCTGCGCCCCGGTATCCTGAACTTTTCTTTCGATACGTTTGATATCTTTTTCTGCATCAGCCTGCTTTTTAATGCCAGACTTCAAATCCTCGAATAGACGATTTATTTCAATTCTTATGGCTGCTTGTTTTTTGTTTAATTCTGCTTGCTTCTTCCTTTCAGCCTCTTCTTGCTGTGCAGCTTTTCTTTGCGCACTAAGAGCCTCTGCTCTCAGCGCGGCTTCTTCCGCATCTTTTTGCGCTCTCTTTTCTAGGCTTTTTTCTGAACCAGCCAGAGCCGCTCTTGTTGTCTCCGTGAGGATATTCTCAAGCGGAATCCTCGCAGTGACGGCTTGCTCTAAAGCGTTCTTGGCTTTTAATACGCCAGCTTCTACTCTTGCGGTTAGAGTTTGAATCTTTGATTGGATATCGGTGTTTGCTTGAGCTTCTGCTGCCGCCTTGTTGTCTGACTCGGCAATTCTTTTTGAAGCAGCGAGAGACTCAAGCGCAATGTCCGCTCTTTCTTTTCGCGCGATAGCTATCTTTTTTAAGAATTCTTGGCCCTCTCCTGTAGACGCCAAAAGTGGAGACTCAGAAGGGGCGTCTCTAACGTTGCGAACGCTTTGTGACGCTTTATCTTGGCTTGTTCCTTCTCTTTGCTGCTTCTCTAGTATTGCATTTATGCTAGCAATTTTTTGAAGCTCTTTGAGCTTTTCGTCGTTGATTTTTTGTTCAAGTACTGCGCCTGCGGCGATTTGGTCACTCTTGAATTTTTCACTCTTAAGAGTCTGCTGAAGTTCAGTCAGGACTTGAGTAGCTAAATCGACTTCAGACCTTCTACTATCAGCGAGAGCTTTTAGTTCGCTACTTTTAAGTGCTTCGCTTTGGTTTATAGGCTGGCCCTTATCCAATTTGGAAATGTCCTTAAGAGCTTTTTCCGGACTGATGTCTCGTCTAAGAGCAGCTTCCTTCGCGTCGATAATCTGTTGATTTACGCTGGCTATCTTTTTAATCTCAGCGTTAGCTTGTCTTGCTTGGTCGTTGTTCTCTTTTTCTAAAACTGCAGCTTCACTCGCCGCATCTTTCTGTTTCTGTAGGTCTGCTCGTCTTGCAGTCCTAATGGCCAACTCTGCCTTCAGTTCGTTAAGAGCCGATTCCTCTTGACCTCTCATGAGGTCTCCAAGACTCCCACCTCCAGGGAGCGGGACCAAGTCTGAGCGCGGAGTTAAGGCTTGCGGCCCTGGACTAACCGTAGTGACCCTTCCGCCAGACTCCGTCTTAGTTTCTTTGGTTCTAAGAATCGCCGCTTCAGCCGCAAAGAGTTGACTTTCTTCAAACTTCGCGACTGCTTTTGACGCTCTTTTTAGAGCAGACGCGTCTTCATCGGTAGCTGACCTTAGACTCTCACGAGCCTTGTTAATGTCGTCTATATTCTTTCGACTCTTTTGGAATTCTTGCTGAGTAGCAGCGCTATTCCTTGCTACGAAATTGGTTTCTTTGTCTAGCTCAATTGTTAATTGTCTTCTAATCTCTGTGAGTCCAGCTACAATCTCGGTGTCAGTCCGATTCTCGCCGTCTTGTGCTTCTTTTTCTTTTCTGGACACGCCAGACTCGCGAGCCCCCTGTTTTGCGCGCTTCTCCTGTCCTATGCTAAGTTTTAGGTTCGCCTCGAAAAGTTGCTTTTCAACTTCTTTTAATGCATTTTGAGTAAGAGTGACCGAGCCTATCTTTATTGCGTTTAGCTTATTCTGGATTATCGAAGCGGCTGCGTTAACCGCCTCTTCCGAGACGGGAATATTATCTATTCGAATATTCTTAACGGCTTTTTGAATTCTAGAACTAACGTCTTTACCGAAGTCACCCGGTAGCTCGACGGAAGGAAGAATTGCAGACACATTTTGAACAGCAGAGGTGAGTCTCTGAGTTATGCTCGTTAGTGTAGACTCGGCCAACTTTAGGTCTAATTGAATCTCTATTGCCATTTTAATTCCCCATAAAAAAAAGACTGCGCCACGATTCACTCATAGCGCAGCCCTTTGATTTCTTTGGAAGAGTCCTACGAAGCCGTTTCTTGCTTCTTTTTTCTGCCCCGCGCTTTCTTAACGACTGGGGCTGGCTCAGGCTCCTCAGCTTCGGCTACTTCAGTATCCTCGGCCTCGGTTACTTCCTCGGAATCCAGGCCGCGCTCGGCCATCCACATGTTTTCAGCGTAGCGCGTGCTTAGGTCACTAGGTAGGTCTTCTCCGATTAGGACCTCTAGTGAAGCGATGGTGGCTTCGGCATAAGCCTCTACCGTGGAAAGTTCATTAAGCCTGTTCTTAAACTCCTCTAGGTTCTTATACACCTTTTGGCCGGTGTTTTTGTTAAACACACACTCGGCGGCGTAGAACATATTCTTCTCTTCTTGGGCAACGGACTCGCAAGTTCCCCCGGATATAGATTGAATAATGCTTTGGTATTCATCAAGCTCAAGGCGCGCATCGCGGATTTGCTCGACTAGCGCCTTGCCCTCGTCGTTGGATACTGACGGGTCCTTTAGCTTTGCTTCTAGGTCATTAATTCTAATGCGCATTCGGAGAGCTTCTGCCTCTTCTTTTTCTCCCCACATGTCGCGTTCGGCCAGTATCTTCTTTGCCTCAGCATTAAGCACAATGCCAGCCCTAAACGCTTCTGAGAACTTAGCCCTCGAAATAAGCTCGCCCTTTGAAATGACTGCCTGACTAGGGCGGCGGAACTCATAAAGGAGTTCGCTTCCATCTTCGTCTTTCGTCTTAAAAACTCGTACGGTCTTCATCTTCATACTGTTCCATCCTGTCCTATAACCCTGAATTCGATGTGGTAGTTGAGCGCCTCAACGTTAAACCTCTCATCCAATTCAAGCTCCATGCACCTAATTTGGTCATTGCCAATATTTAAAATCTGCGACCTAATCTTTTTAAAAGCCTTGTCGTCAGTGATAATGTTACCTGATTCACGCTCAATGTCAAGAGCATCTAGAATACTTGCAAAGATTCTTTTCATCTTATGGCGCATGCTCACCTTGAGCTTCTTTTTAGAACCAACAGACCAATTGTCCTTCTTGACTTCTATGTGGTTTGACAGCTTATCCTTGCCAGACCTGCGAATCGTGATATACCCGTCTTCTTCAATTCTCTCACTCATGAGATACTACCTCCCGGCATAATCGAACCTGCCTTTTTGCCGCCTGATGCCTGACCGAACGAATTGCCAGAAATAACCGCGTCGCTCGCGCCAATGATTTTTCTGGAGAATCTATCTCCCCTTTTGCGCAATTCAGTCTCCTGAAGCGTGCCGTGTTCCTTAATTCTCTTCTCTTCGGATTGCTTGAACTTTCTAACAAGCTCAGAGTTGAGTCCAGAAATCTCCTCCATCTCGGGCGCGGCTGGATTAATATTGGGATTGGCCACAATAAACACCTCCCCGTGCCCCCTCATCTTGTTGGACATTTTTACCTTCCCTATGTCCCCGCTGTCTTCAACTTGTTTTTTCTTGCGCTTGCGGCCCTGGTCATCAAACCATTTATCTAGTAGCTCGTCATCCTCGACGATGTCGTCTGACGGACAATCCATAGATTCGTAAACAGAGTCATACACTTGAGACCAATATAACAGACTTTGCTGTTCTGTGTCGAATTCACATATAGACTTGCCGAATAAATCTCCGGTGCTTTTGGCTCCATTCCAGCGGAATCTCCATGAGCCGCTGCGAGCGATGGCTCTAATGTCTCCTAGGGTGTGAACTGAGAAGCCGCCATTTAGTTGGGCGAATATTCCATTCAACAAGACATTGTCTATTTCGGATAAAAACTCACCCCACGTGGGCCAATGTCGATTCTCTTCTTCGTCGTGCGTGGCGCAGAATATCATGGCAAGGGTTTTTTGCTCTTCGGCATATGACTCTACAGAGTAATACATTAGCTCGGCGCGCTTGCTTTTTAACTCCTTCTGTTTTTCATTTAGGCGAGATATTTGTGCGGCGAATTTTTTTTGCACCTTAGGTTCGCTGGCGTCGTGGATTTCCTTTAGTTTGTCCATCTGCTCTTGGAAGCGCTCTATGGCGATGTCGTCCTCTTGAGTCCAAGCTCCCACGTCCTTATACTTCTTGTACAAGTCGAACTTAGACATAACGCCAGCTTCCCTCGCTTCAGTAAGAGAGGAGTCATATACGAAATCAATAAAATTGCGTTGGCGCACCGTCAATGATTTAACGATGAGGAATCTTTTGCGGCCATAATAGTCCTTGGCCTCAATGTATCTCGCACCCCAAGCTATTTTTGAGATAGCCTGCTCAATCTCCTCTGGAGACATCCACCCTCCTATACAAACAAACAAGGCCCAGGTATTGTACCTAGGCCTTGCTCATTCGTCAACCTGTAGGGTCTGTTAAGTAAACGTGCTGTGCGTGATAGTCAGGTCGTTGAAGTTTTGGTAGTTGTACGTGATTGCCACGTTATCTCCACCAGCTTCGCCACCGGACCAGTCTACGCTCTGAAGCCTGTTTCTCGTTCCAAGGTTAATTTGTAGACCTTCGCAGATACACAAGATAATCTCTTGGTTGTCCGTGTTATTGAAGCGCTCGCAAGCTGTGGGCTCCTTTGAGATAGCATCAATCAGGTCACCCTGAGAAGTGATAGCCTCAATGGCGCACGTAACTTCGATTGGGAACGTAACGAACTTGAAGAACGGACGCTTCTTACCAAGCTCGAAAATGTCCTCGCGACCAAGGTCCGTCGAAACGGTAATCGTCTGGATGTGCTCGATTAGGCCAGCAAGGGTACCCGAGCTACTAACACCTGGGATTTCCGTTGGCAGACGGGAGCAAACAAGGTCAAACGACTCACGACGTTGGACTCCAGAGCCAATGACGGTCGCGTCCTCACCATTAGCCGTGGTGAATGGCGTGATGCCAGGAGGAGAGTTAGCCGCACCGAACCAAGTCGCAGCCGCTTCGTGTGGGAAACCAAGCTGGGTCTGGTCGCTGCCGCCGTCACTAAACACACCGCTCGACGTTCCTGGGAAAGTCTCAGTCGGGTATGGGTCTCCGGCGAGTTCGAAGTCACTCCAAATCTTATCGTTTCCGACAAGCGTTACGGACTCGGTGAAGTTACCATCTACCGGGAAGGTATACGAGATTGAACTTAGGAACATTCCAGAACCTAGACACATCGAGATTGGCAAGCCAGTCGCGCGAGTCTGCGTGTCGGGATAGACGGGGACTGCGACGTCAACCTTATAAGAGGCCGTCCTAGAGACAAGGTCAGTCGAGCCACGAGGACCGGTTGTCATAAACCAAAGAGGCTTTGTTCCGTCAAGCACTCGCTCAATCGTAAACTCAATCTCTGGCTCAAGCTCAACGTACTCGTAAACCTCAATCTGGCCAAGCTGGAAGACCTGCTCAAAGTTGAACGTAGTCGTCATTCCGACAGATTGCGCTCCGCGAACCAGTTCCCAGCGGCCGCTAGGAGCGACATCTACGCCAGCCTGAATCGGCACAACTTGATTGGTCGGAGTAGTGCCATTTTCTTTAATGGCTACGCTATGGATAGCGTAAAACACTCTGTTGTTAGGAATTTTCTCTTCTCCTTCGGCGATAGTCGTTAACTATCTACTCTCTGTTGGACAAACCCTTCCACTCAGAAATAAGCTTGACGCCTTTACTTGAGTTGCATGGGCGACATGCGATTGTACAATTATATACACAATTTTGGCCGCCACGAGTCAGAGGAACAACATGTTCCATGACGAGTAGTGCTCCTTCTACCCCTAAAAGTTCGGGTATGCCTTGATGTTAAATAATATTCTACTACGCTCGATTTCATAGAGAGACTTGTCTTGCTTCTGGTCTGCGGTGTCTAAGTAGATTTTTCTCCAAAAATACGAACCATAAATATCCGCCATGTCCGCATATGTAGTCCAAGCCGGATTGATTCTGCCACGACTTAGAAGCGGATGAGGAGCGCTATTAAAATCAATTCCAATTAGAACTTCGCGCTGAGAGTCGGCTAGAATGTCCTCGATAATATCTTGCATCATATCGCCGCGCGTCCATACGTGAAAGAATCCCGTGAACTCTTTTATCGGGTCTTTTGTGCCCAACTCATAGGGAAGAGATTTTCTAGCAAGAAAGTCAATCCAAATCGCGGGCAACGTGTTCTGGCGATTCTGTTGTGGATATACAACGACTCCGGTTTGTGGCGGGTTATCTTTGAGCGCCGTTTCAATTAACAGTTCCATGTTTTCGTTGTCTAGCGAATTAGCCATCTTAACCGTAACGGCCTTATATGAGAATGCAGCCTGGACTATCGGCGTTCCGCCCAGCGGAGAATTGAATATCACAGTGCCATTTGGATAATCAATAAAATGCTGGAACGTGCCAGTAGTCGTCGCTTGGTCATAAAAGGTGCCACCCACGACCACGCCAGATGCCACTATGGGAGCCGCAACTCCAGACTCGAATAGCGTAATGCCAGACTCATATACCCAGTTTTTGAATGCACTTTGAAATACCGAGCCATCAGAATATGTCGGATGGCCAATTACTGGATTGCAATAGCTAATATCATTCCCATAGAAATCAGACTCATTAACCGCGACATTCGAGTATAGGCCATAACTAAGCAATCGGTCATTCATCCAGTATTGCACGTTAGACTTAATTAGAGATTTTGAACCAAGCTTAGGCATTATCTGACCTTATTGATGTTCTTCTGGATAGTATCTTCGGCGATTTCGCTTACTTCTTTTAATATACTGTCGTCCAGTCTTTTCCCCGCGCCAAGGCGAGCGGGCGGGAATTTCCAAAGTCCACCCGGATTCATGATGCCCTTACCAGTTCTAGAGTGGTCACGCACGATACCCGGCTCAAAGTGCCAACTCTGGATAGTCTGTCCCTCTAGGAGCCACTCTAGCCATGGAATATTTATAAGCTCTTGTGACTTCTTGTTGTTCGTGGCGAGCACTTGCGCCAGGTCTGTCTTGAATAGCACCTGAAAATTCACCTGAGCTTTGATAAGGCCCACTGTGCCGAGACCCGTACCAGGGGTCGCTTTTGTCTCAGTGCTCGTGACGCCATTGTTTGCGGCTGTGAGCATGCCTCTGTAGGCTTGGTCAATTTTGTCTCGGTCCAGAGACCCGTCGCTTCCGACTCCAAGCTCGTGAGCTTCGTCATCCGTCGGAATAAAATCGCTTTTGTTTTTTTCTATCGCTCGGTCCACGGCTTTATTAACTAGAGGCTTCATGGCGATTACGGTCTCTCTAGCGACGCGGCCAATCTTTTTATTTAATTCCTCTTTGAATTGCCCCAGTAAATCGTTCTGGACCTTAATTGTCAGTGTAGTCTTAGCCATTATTTATTCATTCTCTCCCACCAAGAGACGACGTAATATAGCTCATCCCCGAAGCCAGTCTTCCGTGGCTCTTTGTATAGCTTTACCTTTTCGCCGTCAATCGTGGCCCCTATAGATTGCTCTATGTGGTCAAATGAATCAATTACGGTCTTTGTCCGTACGAAGTTTCCGACGATTCTTCCTCCCGTAGTCTCCTGTCCGGTATTAAGAGGCTTGTCAAAAGCTTCGTTAGTCCACCTCCTGTTACACTTATAGACCGTAAATCTTGGGTCTACAATAAACCCACGACCCTTGCAGTCCTTACAGATGGCTCCATTGTCGCCTTGATACTTGTCATAGGTTGGATTATATCGGCAGGCCGCTGGGCAATCGGCTTGCGCAGGAGGGAGGTCTATGGAGATTTCCCGCCCGCCGCGTAGCACCGTGTCCATCTCGCGTTTAAAGACAGCTTGAAGATTACTAATCCGCGTCGTCGAGGACTGAGGGTCGAATGACTCATTGTTATTTATTTGGCCCATTACCAAACCAATCTACCTGGCCCAGCGCCGCCGCCCTGACCGTTGAGCTTCTCTGTGAATATCCACTTTTCCAATTCAGCACATGGACTGTAATCGCTGTTATAAAATGTTCCACGAGCAATGCCCGCGCCAGTAGTGTCTGTGGTTTGTTCTCCGTCACGAACGACTACGCCGCCACCAGCATCGCGCAGTTCACTTTGGAACTCTCGCGTGCTAATCATGCACTCGGCTTGCAGTAAAACCATGTCATACAAGTCTTGATGTGTATTTGGGTCTGGAGATGTCATATCTCCATTCGCATCAATGGTTACTTCGTTGTCCGTACCAGATAGGCACAGCTTTCTATTTATGCGTCTTGCAGCCTTAATGAGTATGTCAATGAGGACTTGGTCACTAAACGTTGCCATCTTTCATCTCCGCTTCAAGGTCTGCCCTTGTTTTGTATCTGTCACCGTATTCGAAATACTTTCCAGAGAACATCCTAACGAACACAAAATAAATTATAGCTACAAACTTATACACCCAACCGCCATGATTCAGGGTATGGGGGTCGGCCTTATTGACGTCGTCAATCATTTCGGACAGCCATTCGGAGTCCGTATTACTTCTGTCCGCTTTCGTATAACCAGACCAATAGCCGAAGTCATGCTTGCGACACGCCTCGGTCCACATAAAATCTGGCACATCTAGGATATAATTGCCGCAGCCGTCTGTCAGGAATTCTTTTTCTTCTAGCGTAAGCTCTTTGTAGGTTAATTTATTCATCTTGTTCCATTCCATAAATAGTAACAACAAAGCGTTCGCCGCCACATCCGCGCCCATGCTTCGACCAAGAGCGTAATTCCATTTCAAGAGAACTAAGAAGCTCAAGCGGAGTGAGATAGTTCCACCTCATAATAATCGTATCATTTAACGTTCCCCTATTGGGCCCGCCGAACGCTGGGATTGTAGGGTAGGAGCCATAGGTGAAGTCTAAGAAATTATCAATGCGCTTGTATTCAACATCTGCGATTGCCTTGATGCGTCCATAATATGGATGAGTCAAAAATACATTTTGAACAATCGTATCTAGCATTTCAAAATCGCTAGAGACCTGTAGTTCTGCCGCATCAATAATCCACTTTTTACCAGCAGGCGGCGCGGCACAAAATATAGGGCCAAGACCAGATGGGGTATGAAAGAATGAAGCTCTGACTTCACCATATTGCGGTTCAAAGAAATTAATCTTTCCAGCTAGATAGTCTACTTCGAAATCGCCACCAGAAGCTTCATAACATTCTCTCTCCGTCTTTGCTATACCACTGACAGTTACTGAAACTTCATATGAGCCAGTAGGAGCAACGAGTAGATTCTCTTCCGTTATCTTTCCGTGAAATAGGTCAATAATCGCACAACCATATCCGCTACCGTGTATTGTCTGGAAGCTAGTTTCTCCGCTGGCGACCGCCACAAGCTGGTCGTCTACATATTCGGACTCAACATACCACGTGGTGGGGTCACAAATATTTACAGAGAAAGAATAAATCCTGCCAAATATTGCACTGTCTGGCTTAGACGTTCTAACGTATGGAATATTCAAAATTTCTACGCTTGATAAGCCGCTCGCTACTACGACATTTATTGGGTCATCTAGAGATGGGGCTCCGTCGTGTTGCGCGACAATACCGCTGAGTGTCGCCCACTCGTTGTCAGATAAATCTGCCTTAAACCAGATGTCAATATCCGAGCCGAGTACGTCCGTTCTCGATAGTCCAGGCACGATACCAGTCTCGGCTTGAATCTCGTTTTCGAGATTTTCAGCATTAAGTAGACTATTGGTGAATTGTGATATGTCGTATGTTTTTTTAAATAATCCCATGATTCACCTAAACGTTGTTGACTGATTTAAATATGGCAAGAGTTCTTCCACCCAGCGTCCACAACGCACCGCTTCCGATTCTTCTCCATCTAACGTCGATATTTTGAGTCCCATCTAAAGTAATCGCTGCTCCAGCCGTAGTTATTAATCCCCTTTGATTGGCAGTCTGTGAACTAAATCGTCTCTCCGACTGTATAGACTCTACACCACCTGCGAATATTGCGAATTCCATCTCCCTGCTAGACTTGTCTGCATTTACGTCTGAATTGAAAAAACATATATATGTTCCAGACGGAGGAGTAACGATTGTCATGTCTGGTATTTGAGTGTAAGACGCGCCTATCGTGGATGCGAATGACACCGACGCGCCAACCGCGAATGCCGAAACCGGAGCGCCGCTAGCGAAAACAGTTAGAGATGCCTGGTCAACAAATATAGGAAGATTATTCTTCCACATTACTATCTGAGTTTCAATTCCAGTGAGCTTGCCGGGACTGCCATCGTCGGTAAACGTATAAAGGCCACTTCCGTCAGTGCCCGCCTCTCCTGCCCACGTCATTAGATAATATTCCAATCTGTGCCGTTGTACATAAATGATAACGACTGATAATTATTGCGTATCTTTACGTCTGAGAATCCATCTATGAATAAACCACTAGGTGGGGACACTGTTATTTTATTAGTACCCGCGTCTCCTTTTCCGTCCTTAACAACAATCTCTTGGCCAGGGATGGGCGAGGTTGGAAGGTTGATGGTGGTTGGAGACCCAGATGTTTTTACTACTACTATGCGGAGATTTTTATCTGGCGCACTATAAACTGAACCACTGCTGATAATCACTGGGGGGATTACATTCGGGTCGCGCCATTCGAGGCCGCTGGTTGAAGAAACTGAAAGAAATTCTCCGACGTTACCAACTGGGAATTTTTGCCAAAGAGAACCAGAGTTTCCCGCGATGATATCCCCGTATGACGGAGAGCCTGGAATGGTGTCTGGGTGAGTTGACGAAAGAAAATTGTGAGTTAAGCTGCCACTCACGACGACGGAAACGCTTGTTGACTCCCACACGGAACCAGTCCAAGTGAGCACATAACCAGAAATAGGAGCAAGAGAGGATATTGGCCTCCCTTGCAATCCTATAACTATTAGATTATCTACTAGGCCAGAGGCATCTCCGCGAGCCGGCTCATAGTCCAGTCTCGCGGTTCCGCCATTATCGTGGTTAATTGTCTTAAATTGACCACTGGCTCCAATGCCACCAAACGTCATCCAAGATTCCTCTCAAAATAGAGCGGAATCCATCATCATCTATTAGATGATATTCCAACTCGTGCCGTTGTAGACCAACGTAAAGGCCCCATATTGTCTCTTGAGGACGATGCTCGCGTTGCCGTCGATGTTACTGCCGTTCCCAGCAATAGTAATCGGCGTTCCGCCAGCAGCGCTTCCGTCTCTATCCTTAATGATGAACTCTTGACCGTCTATTGCTCCAGAAGGAAGTGTGACGGTTGTAGAGCCCGCAGTTACGAGATAGACGTAATCAGCATCAGTAAGAGTTGTGCTTCCTCCAGCCCTAGTCTGTACAACTTGACCGGCGTCTATTGTAACTTGAGTCTTCACGCCGTCAAGTGTAATAAGCTCGTCTGCATTGGCCGTAAGTCCAAGTACGCCGGAAGCATTTAGGAATACTCCAGTTGTAATATCTCCCGTGAACGTTACAGAAGGCAGAGCGAGCGTTCCATTCTCAAACGGAGTATTCTGGCCTAGACGCGTATAGAGTGCATCTGTACCATCCGAATAAAGAACAAACTCTGCCGCCCCCAGAGAGAGCCCGTCCCATACTGGAGTGCCACTTCCAGCGCCAACGATAAGGTCTCCACGAACGGGCACGTGAGTCGCTGTGTCGGTGTGAGTTGGCCCTAGAAGCGCGTGAGTAGCAACGCCGCTACCCGACGCGTCTGGAGTATAAACCCACGCCGCGCCATTGAACTTGATGATTTGGTCGGTACCTGGAGCGCCAGTCGGCAATGCGTATCCAGCAATACCAACGACTTGCGTTCCGAAAATCCCGCCAGTTACATCGCCAGCTAGCTCGCCGTAATTGACGAGTTCGTTGTCGTTCGATGTGTATAGAAAATTACCACTTGTCGAAATTCCTACCCAACTCATAACCAGACCTCCATATTGTCTTTGTTACCAATAAATACACCGAGTAAATTTTAAATTATATTGAATTCAGTCCCATTCCACGTAATCATAAAAGCTTGATAGTTCTGCGTCATTAAAAATCTATTGAATCCATCAATCGTGATGCCTACGGGCGGCTGAATAGTAATGTGGTTTGTAAAAGCATCGCCCTTTGCATCTTTAATTACACAAATTTGTCCAATGACAGGGCTCGCCGGCAGATAGATAGTAGTTGGAGCGCTAATCGTTGGTCTGACGAACAATATAGCGTCGGTCGGCTGCTTGTAGTATGTATTCGCGGTGACGACAGTTGCACACCAAACAACTGGGCATTCAGTATTGTCAACAAAAAACAGGTCATCACCGATATCGGCCCTAAGGTCGCGAATCATTCCATCTAATGATATGCTTCCGGATGCTGGCGTTGCAGCTACGAATGGAGCATCATCATCTCCAGTGTCAACTCTAAGCGCGCCGATTAAGCCGGATAGCGTTGCAGTGCCAGATGGCACACTAAGGGTCGCGCCGACGTTATCGTCATCGCCTATATCAACTCTAAGATAACCCAATAGCCCAACGAGAGTGCCGATGCCGCTGGCGGGTGGAAGAATCACGGGGAGATTGTTATCATCTCCCAGGTCCCTTCTAAGGTCGTCTACTAGTCCCACTGTACTCTCCTATGAAAGTCACACTAGACTCCTTGGAGTTTTTCAATGTGATAAACAATCGCCCTATTAAGAGCCTTCTTCTCTTCTGTTGTTATTTTCTTCTTCTCTATGTATTTTATTCCAAGACCCCTGGCTATAGCCACTATAACTTCAAAGTCCAATTTGCTCATCTCGGTGGTCAGAAAAGAAACGTCTGGGAATAGCTCTCCCGTTTGAGAAACTAGCCATTCTGAAGTAATCTCTACTTCTTTTAACCTATCTCTATTTTCAAAAAAGAACTTTCTAGAGACGGATGAGGGCCCAAAGCTTCCATAAGAATAGAACTCTCCGTATATGCGGCGTCCATTCATTGTGCTATAGGCCATAGGCTCTTTTAAATAAACCAACACTAGAAGATATACCAGGCTCCCGAGACGTGTGCGAGAGCGAGAGACTGGTTAGTATTGACTATTTGAGCGTTCGGGTCAAAATCGATTGTGCCTGCCGCTGGAGTAATTGTAATCGGATTTGCGTTTCGGTCTACGCCGTTTGCCGCGTCTTTGACGTAAATAATCTTTCCGCTAGTGAAGGCTCCTAGGAGAGTGATGGCAACGGCGGATGTGTTCGTGACCAGAATAAACGTATCTGCGTCTGTGACGTTTCCGGATGTCCCCGCGATAGTGACGAGTTCGCTGGAGTCAACTGCACCGGCACCAGCACCACCCGCAGGAATCGCTGCGGGCGCCCAGGACGACCCGTTCCAGATTAGGGCCTCACCACTCGCGGGAGCAGTTGAGAGCACTGAGCGGCCCTGGAGGCCGTCTACGGTGGCGTTGTCTGTCGTGCCAGATAGGTCCCCGCTAACCGGGAGAGAAGAGACTGCTGCGCCTCCTCCGCTAGCCGCAATCCACTGAGAGCCGTCCCACGTAAGGACTTCTCCACTTGCGGGGACTCCCGAGGCAACAGGATTTCCTTGAATACCAGTGACAATAGATGCATCGCTCGTGCCGCTCAAATCTCCACTAAGAGCGACCGTGGTTAATCCACTGCCGACCGTAATGTCTTTAATGCGCACAATCTCCAGTTGCTCGATTGGGTCCTCGCCGCGAACGCCAGTAAGCCTCTTGAAGTTCTTTTTAAATAGGTCACCCATAGTATGCCTCCGTGACTAACTCGGTAGTAAGTTCAAATAATAATACACCGAACATCTATAGAAATAGCGGACACTCGGAGAAGCCTCCAAATGTCCGCTTATTTTCTATCAGTAGCTTACGTGGTAGCTTAGAAGGTGCCGAGGATAACCCTGCGGTTGTCGAGAACGGCGTAACCGTGCTCCATCCAGCCGTAGACACCAGCGCGTTGCTGACGATGCATCTCTGGGCCAGCCTCAAAAGTCTGTAGCTCCTGGCGGATTGGCGAGACGAAACTGTCGTTCGTGCTAAGGTCGAGACCCATGCAGAACTCCTCGTCAAGCGCGTCAACTGCAGTAACGACACGGCCAAGGACCGAGGCGAGATAGAGTTGATACTCCTGACCAACACCGAACTCCGTCATAAAGTGGAGAACAGTTCCGTAGAACTTCGCGAGACCGTCTGGCGTGCTGTTGAGGACATCGCGACGCGTGACGTCGTCAATCTCACTCAAGTCGTAAGCGCGGATGTCTTCCATCGCCTCAAGGCTAATGTAAAGGTCCGTGAGCTTGCCAGCTTGACCATTACCACCGGCGTTGCGAGTCATTGCAGTCTGCATCTTGGAGACAAGCTCCTTGGTGAACTGACCGCCCTGAGCGACACTATCGTTGACAACTAGGCCACGAGAGTCTGCTGCGGCGAGAAGAGTGTGCCAGCCGTCCTCGTTAATCTTGCGGGTATAACCAGCTTGGTATACCTTAAGAGCGCGAGAGACAACGTCGAAACGTGCGTCACGAGCATAACGAAGGCTCCAGTCGATGCTGTTCGCAATCTGGAAGGTTGGAACCCAAAGCTCGTCGCCCTCGACGTGACGCTCTGGAACGCGCCCTTGCTTCGGCAGCGTGATAGCTGTGAAGTTTAGGTCCTCAGTTCCGGGGCGAACAAAATCGAGCGGATAGTTGCTCTGAGCGCCATCGGCCAAAACTTCGCGGCGGAAAATTCCACCCAGGTTGTCTTGGTCAAAAATACCTTCGCGAAGAGGCGCGTCTAGTGCAGCAGCCATAGCGCGCTGGGCGGCCATAGCAACGTCGCGGTTGCGACTAGCTGTTAGACGAAGAAGCTCTCTGTGCTCAGGAGAAAGAGTGATTACGTTTGATTTACTCATTTTAGATTCTCCTTAATCTTTATAGGTCAACGTGGACTGAGGCGAAACCATTAGCGTCAGGAGCAGTTTGGAAATATCCAACTCTCGGCGCCAAGTTACCCAGACCATCGTCTGCTTGAGTTGTAGTGACAGAACCAGCGACGCCCAGGAATGCATCCTGACCAGCGACGGGAGTCGTACCAGTGATTTGGTCCGTCTCAAGGTCACCCTTGTTGCAGAGACCAATGTTGCTTCCAACGTCTACAACGTTACGCTGACGATACTCACCGTGACGGTCGTAGTTCATGGACTCGACGTCGTCAAGAAGCATGCCGACTGGTTGAACGGCTAGGCCCGTTGGAACGGCCGCTGCCGTTACTTCGCCAGCCGCAGTCGTGCCAGCTACTAGGCAGCAAATCTTGCCGCGTTCTGTAACTTCGTTAAGCGCATACTTAATGTTGGTTTGAAAAACCTGTCTACTTGGTGCAAGAGCCATATTGAACCCCTCCTTTGAACCTATTTAGTTATTTGTCGTTAGAAAGCATCTTTGCGGCAAGTCCCGAGTATGCTTGGGTTAGGTCTACGCCCTTCGGCGCTTCTTCCCCAGCAGACGGAGCTTGCTCAGATGCCTTAATTGAATTAAGTAGAACCTCTAGACTTTCCTCGTCGCTGACTTCCTTATAGGAGCCGCCGACAGTCTTCAGAAGCTCCTGAACAGAGCTAAAACTATGACCCATCTTCGTGAGTTCAGCCTTGAACATCGCCATGACTGGGTCAGAGTCATCACTAGCCGCTGCCGCTTGTGCTGGCTTTGGCGTCTCTGCTGTCTTTGAGCCGATGGCGCTAATTAGCTTGCCAAGCAGACTGTTCTCGTCAACTTCGCTAGCAGTCGCGACCTTGCCCTTTTGAGCGCCACGACCCATGTCGCTTCCGCCTTCAACGGCGAGACTTCCTCGTCTCATTTCGTCAGCTTCAGCCTTTTGCTCGGCCCAAACTTCGTGGAGCGCGTCGAACTGAGCGTCTCCGAGGCCATCGATTGCGGCCATCATTTTCTTCTTCTTCTCTGCCTGCTTTTCCTTAATCTTTGCAAGGAACTCCGGAGGCATGCCCTTAGCTTCAACGCTCAGGAGGTCATCAATCTTTGCCTCACGAGCAGACGCGCGGGCGTCAAGCTCAGCTTGTGCGGCTTGCGTACGAAGGTCGTCGAGCGCCTTCTGGATTTCGGCGTTGGCGGCAGCCTTCTCTCCGAGGGCCGCAGCTAGAACTGCAAAGAAATTTTGCGCTCCCGCTTCGGTGATACGGGCGGAAAATCCTTCAAGAGTCTCGTCAAGAAGCTCGGCTCCCTTTGCAAAGGCAGCTTCGACTTCCTCAGCCTTGACCTTCATTCGCGCAGACTCTTTCTCTGCGTCGTCCTTGGCCTTCTTGAGCGCTTCCATATCAGCTACGTGCACTTTAGCTTGCACTTTTAGCTCGGAATTTTCGTCATTCGCCTTAGCAAGTAGCTCCATGGCAACTGCGTTGTTTTTTTCGTCAGACATCTTTAAGTCCTCCCTAGATTCCCGATTAGTTTTGGCATCACTTATATCAAACATTACGTTGTTTGCGATTGCCTTGTTTGTTGAAGCTTGCGCGCTTAAAGGTTCGTGACTTACATCCATGATTACAGAAGGTTCGTTCGCTGGTCTCTTTACTATACCTTTACCACCAAAGGTCATTCCTCGCAAGACTCTTTTTACTCTATTGCTTCCGTATGTTCCAGTACCACCGTTAGCACGAAGAGAACCGTCTAGAAATGCCGTCTCTTGATTTCGAGCGACAACTTTGCTTCCAACCAAATAACAATAGTCAGGAAACCAAGCTTCCATCGAGACGAACAGGGTGCCATTCGCGGCGCCCTCTTCTATATCAGAGGCAACAGTAGGATAAAGAGCTTTCCATATTACAGACTCGTCTATGATATGAAAATTAGTCGGAACCTCAAAATCATTAGCAGATGCTTTGTCTTCATCAATTATTGCGCCATTTTCATCAATTGCGTATGTATTATACATTACACCAATTGTCTGATTATCCACAACAACTTTCTTTGGATTTTCAGCGCGCTCAGATGGCGTTAGTTCTCGTCCGGTATTGTGCTCCCAATCTACAGGCTTCAAAATGGGAGTATGGCGCGCCTTCCACATTTCTTCGGGAATGAACACATCATCGTTAGCGTTCTCTCCTGTGGAGACTAAAAGGCTTCGCATGTATAGTAGGTCGGGCTGTTCGCATGGGACCTTGGCCGCCGATGCATTCGTTGAGTAAAGCTCACTGGCTTTTGCCGATAACGCGATAGAACTCGGGCTATCGGTTATTCTGCAAGGAATAAGTATCTCTACTTTTTGTGTGCTCATGCGGACCTCTGTTTGCTTCTCTAGACTAATACACCGATTTATCTATTCGGAGTTTTCTATGATGACTTCGGTGTCCTTGGCCTAGAGGATGTAGTTTTTTTACTCGGACTACTTTTCCCATCCGTGGTAGCCTTCTGTTTAATGGCCGCTTCTCCTGCTTTAACCCGTTTTTCTTTTCGGCGAGGCTTGTGGACATTAGCCTTTACTACCTCTTCTCCAGACTTTCCATTGACTGCGGGCATACCTTCGTTCTTTGAGACTCGCCTAGGAGCCACCGTAATGTGAACGTTTTGAGGCTTTGCCCAAGAGTTAATGTTTTTTTCACTTTGATTGATTTTTGCTGGCTCAGAAGCTGGAATATTTTTTTTCTCTTCGCGTGGCTTCCATTTTTTTGAAAGGACTCGATGGATGTCTTTACCTATCGGCACGTTTCCTCCTGTGAATTAGTAGAATCATAGTCGCCCTTTGTATTAAGGTGAGCGCCCGCATTTAGATTAGCATATGCGATAGCGCACGCCATTGCAACCTTTCTATCAGACAAAGTCTCTTTACTCTCAACTTCTGAATAGATAGAGAATATTGCCCCGTCAATCGAAAGGTTATTACGAAGGACGTCTTTAACAACTTCAGGAGTAACTTCGGTGCCCATGGGCGTCTGACTAGCGACTGCAAAAGTGATGTCTTCGATTCCCTTGGCTTCGTGTTTAGTCAATGAGCGCTTTGTGACCTTGCCGGTCGCCTTTAAGATTTCTGCCGCAACTATTTTTTCTACATCGTCAACGTGTCGAATAGCCATCGCCTTTTGCTGTTCGTAATCGACAAGCCACGCCATGCCTTGAGGCTTGGTCTCTCTTGTGACTTTGTGCGGAATACCATCAGAACCAGGAGG
>Ga0307378_10004184_pt1 | contig 20749 bp, 20 predicted proteins | sample UN1MG_FD_202238 | JGI IMG/M metagenome (GOLD analysis project Ga0307378, IMG submission 202238) | Soil microbial communities from Risofladan, Vaasa, Finland - UN-1 | ecosystem: Environmental > Terrestrial > Soil > Coastal area > Acid sulfate soil | place: Finland: Risofladan, Vaasa | collected... | reverse complement strand
CATACCCTCCGATCACGACATGGTCGGCGACGGCCGCGGCCGGACAATCGGGATCGGGATCGAGGATCGCGATGCGATAGCCCATCGCCCGGGCCGCTCCTGCGAGCATTCGCCCGAGCTGGCCGCCACCGAGGATACCGATGACGGCAGGCGGCGAGATCGGCGTCGGAGCATCCACGACGGGAGTGTAGAGGCGTCTGGGGCCAACAGCGGGCGCAGCCTGTCAGATACGCTGGCACGCATGCCGACGGCCGAGGATGCGCCCCGCCATATCGTCATCGCCGGTCTCATGGGCGCCGGGAAGACGTCGGTCGGACGGCGCCTCGGTGAGAAGCTTGGGCTGCCCTGGCGCGATTCCGACATCGAGATCGAAGTCGCGACCGGGCAGACCGTCCGCGAGTTGCGCGACCGCGACGGTGTCGATGCGATGCATGCCCGTGAGCATCGGACGCTGCTCGATGCTCTGGCGGCGCCGGAGGCTAACGTCATCAGCGCGGCGGCGAGCGTCATGGACGACGCGACCTGTCGATCAGCGATGGCCCAGCCAGACGTCACTGTCATCTGGCTTCGTGCCCGACCCGCTGTCCTCGGCGACCGATTCGCGTCGAAGGACGACAACAGACCAGCCTATGGCGAAATCCCGGCCGACTTCCTGGCCGCCCAGGCGGCCCGGCGCGAGCCTCTTCTCGAGAGCATCGGGGCCACCGTCGTCGATACCGACGACCTCACGATCGACGAGGTCGTCGAACGCGCCTTGTCGCTGCTCCGGTAGCATCGATTCGATGATCGATCGCGTCCCAGTCATCATCGATGTCGACACCGGGATCGACGACAGCCTCGCGCTCCTCTATGCCGCCGCCTCGCCTGAAGTCGAGTTCGTCGGCGCGACCTGCGTGTCGGGCAACATCGATGCCCGACAGGTCGCGATCAACACGCGAGCGATCCTCGAGTTGGCCGGACGGCTGGACGTCGAGGTTGCGCTCGGACGTGAGGTCCCGCTCGTCCGAGCGCTCGAGACGACGCCCGAGACGCACGGCGGACAGGGTCTGGGCCACGCGGTCCTGCCGGCGCCGTCGAAACCGCTGTCCGATCGACATGCGGTGGATCTCATCCTCGAGGAGGCGCGAGAAAGACCGGGCGAGATCACGCTGGTGACGCTGGGACCGTTGACCAATCTCGCCATCGCTGTCCTGCGCGAGCCCGCGCTCCCGGGGCTACTCAAGGGGTACACGCTGATGGGCGGTGCCTTCGGCGTCTCGGGCAATACGACCCCGACCACGGAGTGGAACATCCACTGTGATCCCGAGGCGGCCAGGATCGTCTTCAGAGCGTGGGCCGATGCCCGAGAGGTTGACCCATCGATCCCGCTCCCGCTGGCTCTCGGTCTTGACGTGACCGAGCAGGCGCGGATCCTGCCCGACGACGTCGTTCGGCTCGCGCGACGCGCAGGCAGCACGCCCGACGACTCGATCGCCCTGGCTCGCGGCGAAGAGCCGATGCACGCGACCCTGTCCGCGGCGAGCAACCCGATCGTCCGGTACGTCGCCGACGCGCTGCGGTTCTACATGGAGTTCCACGCCCGGTACGACGGGTTCTATGGTGCCTTCATCCACGACCCACTGGCCGTCGCCGCGACGCTCGACCGGCGTCTCGTGACGACCGAGGCGCTATACGTCGATGTCGAGACACGCGGCGAGATCACGGCCGGCATGACGGTCGCCGACCGGCGCCACCTGACCGGCAAGGCGCCCAACCTGGAGGTCGCCGTCAGCGCGAACGTTGCGGAGTTCCTCGAACGACTCGTGGATCGAATCGGAGGACTGGCGGCGGACCGCGCCGACGTGTCACGCTAGCGGAAGATTGAGCCGGTTACCCGAGCGGCGACCGACAGACGAGGGAGGGCATCGTGGACCTGAGCTGGCTGACGATCTGTGCGGATGGCCAGACCGAGGGCTGTATCCCTTCGATCCAGATCGCCTATCTGGTCGCCATCGCCATCGGCGCGGTGTTGCTGGCCGTCGTCGGCCGGCGGTCGCGAGACCTGACGACGGCCGTCCTGACCATGATGACCGTCGCGATCGCGATCAACATCGCGGTCGGCTCGATCGCGATCGCCCTTCGGCTCCCGATCTACCTCGATTCCATCGGCACGGTCCTGGTCGGTGCCCTTGCTGGTCCGTGGGCCGGGGCGCTCACCGGCATCCTGTCCAACCTCATCTGGTCGATCCTCCCGATCCCCGGGGGCGCCGGTCCGATCGCCGCGTTCTTTGCGCCGGTGGCTGGCGTCATCGGCCTGATGGCTGGGTTCTGGGCGAGCCGCGGCGTGTTCCAGCTTCGGTCGGACGATGTCCGAGTCGGTGGTTTCCTTTCGATCGCACTCGGTATCGTTGGCGCCGCGGCGGCGTTCCTGATCATCCAGGCGACCGTGGGGATCCCGGATCTGGCCGTCGAAGACCCAGATGCGCTCCTCGCAAACCAGACGTCGTTCGTCCTCATCGCGATCGCGTGTGTCGTTGCCGGCGTCGTAGTCGGCTGGCTTGCCGGGCGAACCGTCTTCGCCTTCACCGGGCCGGATCCAAAGATCCGCTCGTACCTCATCGGGGCGACATCGATCTCGGCATTTGCACTGGTCTTCGCGCTCCTCCGCCTGTTGTTCAGCCCAGACGGCTACTTCTCCGGTGTCAGCGGCGTCAAAGAGGACGGGACGCCCGATACGTTCCTGGGCGGGATCGATCTGACAGGGCTCGCCATTTCGGACCCGGCCGGACTCATCGGGGTCGCGATCGTCGCCCTCATCGTTGGCGCAGCCGTCTATCTGTGGGCGCGGCACGGCGAAAACGCTCGCCTCTTCCCGGTCTGGGTCGGTGGCCTTACGACCGGGCTCGTGGCGGCAGCGATCTCCGCGCCGATCGCAGCCGGTGTGTTCGGCGGTGTGACCGGCGGCGGGACAGACGCACTCGTCGCCCTCTTCCGAACCCTCGGCTTGAATGTGTTCCAGTCGGCGTTCGCCCAGGGGCTGACAAGCGATCCGCTCGACAAGACGATCAGCTACACGGTCGTGTTCTTCATCCTCGGGGCGCTGCCGATCACGGTCCGCACGATGTACAGCCGCGGCGAGACGACCGTCGCCGAATGAGCGCATCGGCCGGCTGAAGAATCAGGCATGTCCGCGACCACCGGTTACTTTGTCGCGGGTTCCAGCTGGCTTCACCGGCGAAACCCGATCACCAAGCTCTTGGGCCTCGCGTTCATCCTCCTCGCCGCCTTCCTCTTGCCCCCGATCGTCCTGATCGTTCTCGCCGGGGCCATCGTGCTGGCGATCTGGTCGGCCGGGCTCCTTCGGTCGGCCGCCCGAGCCATGCGGATCCCGGCACTTCTCCTGCTGTCCATCCTGGTGGTCAATGCGTTCTTCTTCCCGGGCGCGACAGACAAGCTGGCGTCGCTCGGCCCGCTCTCGATCACCGTTGAGGGCCTGACCTTCGGCCTCATCTCGGCGGGCCGGATCGTCGTTGCGTTCCTGGCCTCGATCGCGTTCCTGTTCACGACCCTGGCGGATGACATGCTCGAGGCGCTCAACGCGCGAGGCGCGAGCTACAGGATCTCGTTCGTCATCCTCTCGGCCGTCCAGATGGTCCCGCGGATGCAGGAGCGGGCCGGTTCGATCCTCGAGGCGCAGCAGGCGCGCGGGCTGTCTCTTGAGGGCTCATTCGGCCGGCGTCTTCGGGCGCTGATCCCGCTGATCGGGCCGGTGATCCTCGGCTCGTTGGTCGATGTTCGCGAACGGACATTCGCGCTTGAGGCGCGTGGGTTCGGCGCCCGGCCCGGCCGGACCGCGTACCGCGTGGTGGCCGACCCGCCGATCGACCGGTGGCTGCGGATCCTCACGATCGGGGCCTGTGTCGCTGTCGTCGTCATCGCGCTGACCGGGATCGTCCGGTGACGACAGCCTCGCTGCTGGAGATCGACGATCTCGCGGTCGGCTACCCAGGTCGGTCGGCGGCCGCCCTCGATGGTGTGACACTGCATGTCCGGGCCGGCGAACAGGTGGGGGTGACCGGCAGGACGGGTGCCGGCAAGTCGACCCTGGCGCTGTCCGCTGCCGGATTCCTGCCCCGCGTGGTCCGCGCCAAGCTCGGCGGACGGGTCACCATCGACGGGATCGATGCCGCGACCGCGGCTCCGGCCGCTCTGCTCGGGATCGTCGGGATCGTCTTCGCAACGCCGGCCAACCAGCTGTCCGCCTCGAAGCTTACGGTTCGCGAGGAACTCGCCTTCGGTCTCGAGAACCTGGGAGTCGCACGAGCCGACATGGACGAGCAAATCGACGCGACTCTCGTGAGGCTCGGTATCGCCCACCTGGGCGAGCGCGAACCGTTCGCCCTGTCAGGCGGCGAGCAGCAGCGCGTCGCGATCGCGAGCATCGTGGCGATGGGTACCCGGATCCTGGTCCTGGACGAGCCGACCGCCCAGCTCGATCCGGCGGGGACGATCGCGGTCGCCGAGTTACTCGCCGAGCTGAGCCGGGGCGGGTCCGCGGTCCTCTGCGTCGAACATGATCCGAACGTGCTCGGTCGGATGGATCGTTGTCTCGTCCTCGACGCAGCCCGAACGGTCGCTCTGGATCGGCCCGGAACGGCCTTGGCTGCTGCCGAGTCGGCCGTCGAACTGCGGGCACCCACGCTTGTCAGACTCGCCCTCGCGGCTGGTCTCGATCCGGCCGGAGCCTTCGACGAACCTGCCTTGGCCGCAGCATTGCTCGCGCGCCGCGCGCCGACGACCGCGGCGACGGCCAGTGTCGATCCCGATCCGCCCGCATCCCCATCCTGGGCGCCCGTGCGCGACCGAGATCCCGTTCATGTCGCGATCGAGGATCTCGTCCACCGGTACCCGACCGGTATCGATGCCGTGCGAGGCATCTCGCTGACCATCGAACCGGGTGAATCTGTTGCGATACTCGGCGAGAATGGATCCGGCAAGACGACCCTCGTCAAGCATCTCAACGGGCTGCTGCGGCCGGCCGCCGGTCGGGTCCTGCTCGACGGCGATCCGACCGACCGACGGTCCGTGGCCGATCTGGCCGGATCGGTCGGATTCGTCTTCCAGAACCCGGATGAACAGCTGTTCGAGCGTTCCGTCGAGCGCGAGGTCGGCTTTGGTCCGCGCAATCTCGGCTTTCCGGCCTCGACCGTCGCAGCATCGGTGGCTGGCGGCCTCGCCGCCGTCGGATTGACGGATCAGCGAGCCACGAATCCATACGACCTCGATCTGTCGCGCCGAAAGCTCGTGGCCCTCGCTGGCATCCTGGCGATGGATCCAGCGGTTCTCGTCCTCGACGAACCGACGACCGGTCAGGACGCCGACGGGATCGCGATGGTCGGTGCCGTCGTCGAGGCCTATCGGGCCGCCGGACGATCGGTCGTCGCCATCACCCACGACATGGAATTCGCCGCCCGATTCGGCCGGATCGTCATCATGCGCAGCGGCGTGGTCGTGGCCGACGGGCCGCCCCGCGAGGTCTTCTCGCCGGCCCATCGCGAACTCCTCGCCTCCACCGGGCTCACGCCTCCACCGGCCGCCCGGATCGCCGCCCTGGCCGGGCTCGAAGAAGTACCACTCGACGTCCCCGACCTGCTCGCCGCTCTCGATCGTCGCTGACAGACATCGCTCGCCGAGGATGAGGCCGAAGCGGCAAGAGGAGGGCGAAGGGGCCCGCCGAAACGGCCAAAGAGCGAAGGGGCCCGCCGAAACGGCCAAAGGGCCCGCCGATCCGGGACTTCGGGCACGCGCCGCATGGCGTTCAGCGGGTGCACGCTGCAGACTCGAAGGAGATGTGCCGTGCGCATTCTGGTGGCCGTCGATGGTTCATTCGCGGCGGATCGAGCGCTCGACTTCGTGGCTGCTCTGCCGTGGCAGGAGGGTGATCGAGTCCACGTCGTGAGTGTCATCCCGAGCCACGTCGAGATCGTTGGTGGGCCATGGGCGATCGTCGCCCCATCGAGCGCCGTCGGGTCGTTTGCCGACGTGGTCCGGATCCATCAAGACGCGCTGACGAAGGCCGGGCGAGAGATCCGGACAGCTCGAGCAGATCTGGCGATCGAGTCGACCCTGCTGCATGGCCGGGCCGCCAGCATGATCGTCGAAGAGGCCCGTCGGATGCCGGCGGACCTTATCGTCGTCGGACACCGTGGTGCGGGCCGATGGGAGTCGATGCTGCTTGGGTCGGTGTCTGCTGAGGTCGTGGACCATGCGCCGTGTCCGGTCCTGGTGGCACGCGACGAGGGTCTGGGACCGGTCGTCCTCGCCGACGATCGATCCGCCTATGCCCGCCAAGCCGAGTCGGTGCTTCTGGATTGGCCGATGTTCGCCGGTTTGGCGGTCTCCGTCGTCACCGTGGTCGAGCGAGGCGAGTCCGCCGAGGTGCTGGGGGCGGAGTGTGACGCCACGGCGACCCGACTCCGTGAGGCCGGCCTGGATGCCAAGGCCGAATTGCGCGAGGGCGATGCGGCACGCCAGATCATCGCCGTCGCCGACGCGCGGCAAGCGAACCTGATCGTCGTTGGAACGCGCGGGCAGACCGGCCTGCGGCGGCTGATGCTTGGCAGCGTGGCCCGGAACGTTCTGCTCAACGCGCCGTGTTCCGTGCTCGTGGTTCGGGGTGGGGTCGGCGTGGCGGCAGCGTCTGAAGATCATGTGGAGGAAGGCGAGCTGGTCAGTCCGTTCGGTTGACCCATTGGGCGCTGGGGTGGTTGAGCCCCGAGGCCCCGGGACTCAGCAGTCCAACAGGCTCAGCAAACTCAGTTGATGCTTGATTTCGGGCGTTCGCGATAGCCTCCCGTGCGTATGCCCATAGGGGGCATAAACGCGAATGCCGGCACATGCCGGGCCGGTACTTGCCGGGCCGGTACTTGCCGGGCCGGTACTTGCCGGGCCGGGCACGCCGGGGTGGCTCGCGGCGGAGGACAGGTCACGGCGGATGGCCGCGGCGGATGGCCGCGGCGGAGTGGCCGCGGCGGAGGACCAGCGTCGACGCCGCCCGGCTACGCGATATGCCGCCTACGAGCATCAAGGATCAACGTTGGCTCCGGAGGGCCGAAATCAAGCATCAAGATCAAGCATCAAGATCGCGCATCAAGATCAAGCATCAAGAATGACGGATGCAAGGCTAGACCCGAGCCGCGGACCCGCAGCAGCTCGCCTTCCGCTGGCGCCTCTCTCGGCCGATCATGAGAGCCCGACCTCGTGGATCTCTCCATCCACGATCCGCCATGCCCGCAGACTCGGTGCGCCGGTCGCGGGGTCGGCCTCATCGTCGCTGAGGGAGATGAGCAGGTAGAGGGCGTCGCGGTAGATCGTGGCCAGGCCGATGTCGGTCGGTGAGGGGACGGCCGGCGTGTGGGTATGCGAGTGGACGATGCCCCAGAAGACCTCGTCGGCGTCGTCCGTCTCGATGGTCAGTCGCAACAGGTCGTCATGGTGGATCCGATATCGCGATGGCGAGGCCGCTTCATTGCGGGTCGGGACGTATCGCAGACCGACGCCGCCGTCCGCAGCACTTCGATCACCGATGATCAGACCGCACGCCTCATTTGGATACTCGGCTCGCGCCTGTGCCACGATCGCCTCCCGGCTCGGGGCTGGCAACTCGACGTCGAGGGGCCCTGGGTGTGTGTTCACCACCAACTGACGCCGCCCTCCAGGGCGTCCTCCATCTCATCGAGGTCCCCCGAGAACGTGCCGGCCGAGAGATATTTCCACCCCCCGTCGGGGAGGAGGGCGACGATCGTCCCGGAGGTCATCTCGGCCGCCACCCGGGCGGCGGCCACGAGGACCGCACCGCAGGACGGCCCGGCGAAGATCCCCTCGCGGAAGACAAGTTCGCGAAGGGCGGTGATGGCGTCGCGGTTGGACACGAGGTACTTCGCGTCGATCAGGGTCGGATCCAGGATCTCCGGGATGAACCCCTCGTCGAGCGAACGCAGGCCCTGGACCAGCTCGCCGGGGAGTGGCTCGGCGGCCACGATCCGGACGCCGGGCTTGTGCTCTCGCAGGTAGCGCGAGACACCCATCAACGTTCCGCTGGTGCCGAGGCCAGCCACGAAGACGTCGATCTCGGGGCAATCGGCCAGGACCTCCGGACCGGTCGTCTCGTAGTGCGCCTGGGGGTTGGCAGGATTGCCGTACTGGTAAGGCATAACGAACCGCTCGTCTTTGCTGACCAGGTGCTTGGCCAGCGCGATCGCGCCGTTCGAACCCTGCGCCCCTGGCGAGTCGATGACTTCTGCGCCATACAGAGCCACCATCTGGCGCCGCTCGTTGGTCACGTTGTCGGGCATGACCAGGGCGACCCGATAGCCCTTCCGTCGTCCGATCATCGCCAGAGCGATCCCGGTGTTGCCCGACGTTGGCTCAAGGATGATCGAGTCGTCGTGGAGGAGGCCCCTCTTCTCGAGATCCTCGATCAGGTACTTGGCGACCCGGTCCTTGAGCGAGCCGGTCGGATTGAGCATCTCCAGCTTCGCGAAGATCCGGACGTCCGGCTTCGGCGACATGCGCGGGATCTCGACCAGCGGGGTATGGCCGATCGCCTCGAGGATGTCGCCGAAGCGTCCACCGTGTCGAGCGATCGTCTCATGGGCGTGCGCGTGTTCGCGAGCCGCATCGTGACGATCGGCAGCGTCGCGAGGATCGGCATCGTCGAGCCGCCTGAGGACGGCCATCGATCAGCCTCCGGCCATCGCCGGCAGGAGGCGAACCTCGTCCGCCGGCGCCACCGGGGTCTCGAGACCGGCGAGGTAGCGAACGTCCTGACCGTTGACGTACACGTTCACGAACCGATTCAGATCGCCGTCATCGGTCATCAATTGCGGACCGAGGGCCGGGTGGTCGGCGACGAGCGCGTCCACGACTGCCCGGATCGAGTCCCCCTCGAGCTCGAGCGATTTGGCGCCGCCCACGCTCGGCCGCAGCACGGATGGAATGTAGACGGTGCTCATACCCGCGCCGCCACGGCCGCGTCCGAGCAGACCGGGCACTCCGGGTCGCGACGCAGTTTGAGCTCGGTGAACTCGGTCTCGAGAGCATCGAACAGGAGCAGTCGACCCGACAGCGTCTCGCCGATCCCGAGGAGCACCTTGAGCGCTTCGGTGGCCTGGAGGAGACCCATGATGCCGGGCACGACCCCAAGCACACCGGCCACCGAGCAGCCGGGCGCGAGCTCCGGTGGGGGCGGGGTCGGGTAGAGGCAGCGGTAGCAGGGGCCCTCGTAGGGGATGAACGTCGAGAGCTGGCCTTCGAACCGAAAGACGCTGGCGTGGATGACCGGGATCCCGGCGATGACCGCCGCATCATTGAGGATGTAGCGCGTCTCGAAGGTGTCGGTCCCGTCGAGGATGACGTCATAACCGGCGATGATCCGGTCGACGTTGTCAGCGACGAGCATCTCCTCGTGGGCGAGCACATTGATCTCAGGGTTCAGCGCATTGATCGACTTCTTGGCCGATTCGACCTTGCGCTCCCCCACCCGGTCCGTCGTGTGCACCACCTGACGCTGCAGATTGCTGACGTCAACGACATCAAAGTCGACGATGCCGATGGTGCCGACGCCCGCCGCGGCGAGGTAAAGCGAGGCCGGCGAGCCGAGTCCACCGGCTCCGATCAGCAGCGCCTTCGAACCGAGGAGCTTCGCCTGGCCCGCGGCGCCGACTTCGGGAATGAGCAGGTGGCGGCTGTAGCGCTGCTTCTGGTCGGCGGTCAGGACGACCGGCATCTCGAACGCGAGGCCGGCCCCCTTCCATGATTGGAACCCGCCGGACATCGAGGCGACATCCGTGTAGCCCATCTCCGCAAGGGTCTGGGCCGCGAACAACGACCGGATCCCGCCGGCGCAGTACAGGATCACCTGTGCATCGCGATCCGCGACCGCGCCTTCGATCTGCTGTTCGATGTACGACTTCGAGATGTGCTGGGCGCCGGGCAGGTGTCCCTGTTCCCACTCCGATTCCTCGCGGACATCGATGAGCGCCGCGGCGCTCGGAGGCAGTGCATCGACCTCCTGCGGACTGACTTCTCTGATCTGCGCGCGGGCCTCGCGAAGGAGGTCGGCGTAAGACTTTGGCATGGGGCTGGTGAGCTCCGATTGGTCGACGGGCTGGCGCTGGTGGCGCCAGGGCGGGGGGCTGAGTCGCGGCCGGTGGTCAGACCGGCTGACGACACCTGCAGCGGCGCTCGATCCGGATCATGCGCCGGCCTCCGCGGGCGTCCGGTCGGGCCCGACGGCCACACCCAGGTCGCCCAGCAAGTGCTGGAGGCTGTCGTGGCTGAGCATCGCGCACTTCAGGCGGGCCGGACTGATATCGATGCCCAGTAGATCGAGCAGGTCGTCGGCACGGATGGCCGCGACTTCGTCGACCGTCTTGCCCTTGATCTCGTCAGTCAACAGGCTGGCGCTGGCCTGACTGATCGCACAACCGCGGCCAGTGAAGGCGACGCGGTCGACGACACCGTCCTTGACCCCGAGCATCATCGTGATCCGATCGCCACACAGCGGGTTGGCGCCCTCATACGACGCGTCGGCATCCTCGATAACCCCGAAGTTGTGGGGCCGTCGGTAGTGCTCAAGGATGTAATCGCGGTAGAGGTCGTCCATCTCGGCCCGAAGTCTAGCGCGATTGTCCAATCCCGACCAGAGAGGTCGGGATTAGCTCGCCACGCTGACGATAGGGGCTTCGACCGGCCGACTCGAGTGCCGACGCCACCCGGTCGAGCTGGGCCGCGACGTTGTCGTCCACCACTTGATCGTGCAGCGCGGACTCGATCGACGCCCGGCGGTCGGCAAGGATCGACGCTCGCGCCGAGATCCCGGCCCCGGTCAGTCGCGCCCGGGTGACCCGCCGATCATGCGCGTCTGTCTCCAGGGTGATCAGCCCGCGCTGTTCGAGGCGGCGCAGCTGTCGCCCCGTGGCCGGCCGGGTCACGGCTATCAGCCGCGAGATCTCGCCGACCGGCCGGCCATCGGCAGAATCACCCAGAACGACCATGACTCGCCACTGCTGAAGGGTGAGCTCGAGGTTCGGGCGCGAGCGGCCGAGCGAAGCGTTGGTCATCGCCACGCCGGCGACCACGATCCTCTCGATCGAGTCCAGGATCTCCGGATCGTCCACTCGGAACCTCGCTATGGTCGCGGATCGGCATGAGGTCTGGTCAAATACTTGCCAGTAGGCTACTATATCCTGAACAGATGGAGGTGCGCATGCTTCGATTCACGCCCCAGGCGAGGGACCACGTCATCCGAGTCCGACGCGAGAAAGGTCTCGGGGCCGATTCCGTGCCCCGCTTTATCCGGCGCGCGGGACGCCTGGCGTTGACGTTCGCGCGCAAGCCGATCGCCAGCGATCGCGTCGTAGACGACGGTCGACTGTCGACCCTGGTGGCGGCCAGCGCCGCGGACCTCCTCGCAGACGCGACGATCGACGTCGCCACGTCGGACGGCAGGGCCGCCCTCGTCGTCCATCGCGATCGGGCACGGCAAGCGTCGGGCACCTCGCGCCAGCGCGCCGCGCGAGCGACCGCCTGACCGCAGCTCGCAAGCCGAGCGTTATCCCGGCGCCGGCCGGCGCCACCCTCGACGATGATCGACCGCGATTCCACCTGACCCCACCGTCTGGTTGGATGAACGACCCCAACGGCATGGCCTTCCTGGACGGCCGGCTGCACGTCTTCTTCCAGTTCGAGCCCGACCGGCCGCGCTGGGGCCGGATGCACTGGGGTCATGCGTCGAGCACCGATCTGGTGTCCTGGGATCATCTCCCGATCGCGCTCGAACCAGACGAGCATGGTCCCGACCGGCAGGGCTGTTGGTCCGGTTGCCTCATCCATGACGATGACGGTCGGCCGATCATCTTCTATACCGGCGTGGCTCGCGACCGGGGGGTCCGTCGGGCCACGATCTGCACGGCCACGAGCGACGCCGATCTTATCGATTGGACCAAGAGCGAGGCAGGTCCGGTCATCGGCCGCGCACCGCCGGGCATCCGCCCGGACCGTTTCCGCGACCCGTTCGTCTGGCGCGACGGCGATGGCTGGGCGATGATCGTTGGTGCCGGGACGAACAAAGCCCGCGGTGCGGTTGTCCTGTACCGTTCGGATGACCTGACCACCTGGCGCTACGCAGGTCCGTTCCTGACCACGGACGACGTCGTGTCGGCCCGGCTGGACATCCCCATCGACGACATCGACAGTCCGTGCTGGGAATGCCCCCAACTCGTCCGCCTGCCGGGGATCGACGTCCTGATCGTCTCGGTCGTCGATCGGGCACCCCGCATCCGGCCGGCGCACGTCGTCGCCTTCACGGGCCACGTAGAGGGTGACCGGTTCGCCATCGACGGCGCCGAGAGACTCGGACTCGGGCCGGACTTCTACGCCCCGGCCACGCTGACCGCCCCGGACGGGCGGAGGATGCTCATGGGCTGGATCCCGGAGGACCCACCAGCGAAGGGCTCGACCCGGACTTGGGCAGGGGCGCTCACGCTGCCGCGAGTCCTTTCGGTCGACGCAGACGGTCGATTGCGGATCGCCCTTGCCGAGGAAACCCGGCAGGCCAGCGGGCCGCCCAGCAAGCTGCCGGACGCGCGGATCGAGGACGGCGAGCGCTGGGCTCGGACCTTCGACGACCAGCATTTCGATATCCGGCTGACCATTGTCCCGGAGGGCGCCGCCTCGATCCGGTTCGATCTGGCCGGCGACGCCGGACGGGTCGCGGAGATCCGCTTCGACCCGCGGGACCGACAGCTGACCGTAGCGCGGACGGGTCGGGTCATGGTGGCCGGTCGCGACCCACACGGGACGAAGGTCTTGCCGAAAACCGCGGATGGCGCACTCCACCTCCGCCTCATCATGGATGGCTCGATCCTCGAACTCGTGGCCGACGATCGGGTCACGGCCACGGCCAGGCTGCCCGACGTCGGGGGGGACGGACGAGTCATCTCCTGCACGCCGATCGGTGGCGCCTGTCGGCTGACCTCGATCGAGCTGAGGGCATTCGGCGGTCGGATACCGGAAGTGGCGCCGGCCTAGGTAACCACCTCGGTCCAGTGACGGATCCCATCGATGACACCGTCGGCGAACGATCTGGGTGAGTGATAGACCATCGTGTCCACCGCCATGCGAAGCTCAGGCTGGGCGTTCGCGACGATCGTCCCGCGGAAGCCCGATGACAGCAGCTCTGTGTCGTTGCCAGAATCACCGAAGGCGAGGGTCTCGTCCGGGCCAATCTCCCAGACCTCGGCCAGGAAACGAGTCGCCACGCCCTTGCCGGCCTTGGCCGGCAGGATATCGAGGTAGCGACCACCGCTATAGACGACCATCGCCTTAACGCCGGCCTCGAGGAGTTTCCTCCGGAGCGTCTCGTGATCCGAGTCGGTCAGGCCTTCGACCTCGTAGCTGACTTTGACCGACGTCTGGAACTCGGCGGCCTGGGGCAGCAGCCAGCGGAAGGGACGCAGCACGTCCCGAACCCGGCCGGCATCCCAGTCGGCGAACCGATCCGCCCAGCCCGGCATGGCCCGTCCGTCCGGGTCGTGGATCTCCGTCCCGACCGCGGAGATCATGGCATCGGGACGCGGCAGGACCGACCCCTCCACGAGCGCCTGGATCGAAGCGAGGTGCCGCCCAGAGGCGTAGACCAGGCGCTCCTGGCTGCGGCGCGGCGCGAGCCATTCGCGGAAGCGAGCCAGGCCGGCGTCGTCTCCGAGGAGCGTGCCGTCGAGGTCGGTTACTAGGAGCCGACGGGGATCCAACCGGGCTCCGTGCCGATATCGGACGTCGCGTCGTCGGAATCATCGGTCGTGTGGGAGATGGTCGTGAGGTGCCGCCGCTGGCCGGCATCCTGCAGACGATTGATGAGCTGCTGCGCGATGCCATTCCAGGTGAAGGTCGCCCGGGCCAGATCCGACCCGATCCGTGAAAGCTGGCGGGCGACCCGCGGGTAGCGCAGGATCGTCGCGATCGCATGCCCGAAGGCCGGCGGATCATTGGGGTTCTCGTACAGTGCCTCGGTGCCCCAGTCGATCATCTCCCACAGACCGCCCTCGGTCGTCATCACGACTGGTGTGCCGCAGGCCATCGCCTCGATCGCGGTCATCCCGAACGGCTCGTAGCGGCTGCTCAGGGCGAATACGTCGGCTGCCCGATACATGTCGGCGAGCTCGTCATCCGGGACGAAATCATGGAACAGGACACGGTCGGCGATCCCCAGGTCGGCGGCCCGTCGCCTGAGCGCATCGACCTGCACGATTTCGCTCGGGGTGGGCGTCGTGGACCCGATCGCCAGCATCAGCTTGGCATCCGGCACTCGATCGAACACCGTCGGCATGGCGTCGATGAGCAAGTCGTAGCCCTTGTTCGCGGCGACTCGCCCGATGGCCAGAACGAGCTTTCCCTCCACGCCGAGATCACGTTTGATCGCCGTGCGCGTCGCCGCGGACGTGGGGAAGAACCTGGTGTCGTCGAAGCCCGGCGGAATGACCGCGATCTTGCCCGAATCGACGTCGTAGTCGTCACCAAGAAGGATCTCGCGCTGCTGGGGCGTGGTCGCGATGATCGCGTCGGCGTTGTCGTAGATCGCCCGCTCGTCGCGGATGCGATGGGTGAAGTTGTACTCGCGGTCGAGCTCGGCCGAGTCACCGTCCATGTTGTCGCGCTTCCATGACCCGATCGAATGGGGCGTGTGCAGGTGTGGGATGGCCAGACGCTTCGACAGTGCATCGCCGGCCAACCCGGCGTCCCAGTAGTGGCTGTCGATGAACGTGTAGTGGAGATCCTTGCGGTCGATCCAGGCCTGGGCGTTCTCGACCCATTCGGGGATCACATCGCCCATCCATTCCTTGCGGATCAGCTTGGTGCCGCCGCTCGGGATTCGAACGATGCGCAGCCGATCGCCGAGTGTCTCGATGGCCGGTTGATCCTCGAAGCGGCGGGTGAAGATGTCGACCTTGTAGCCGAGCCGAGCGAGGCATTCGGAGAGCTTGAGGACGTAGACGACCTGGCCACCGGTGTCGGGAAGGCCGAGTTCGGCCTCGCCGGACACATAGCCGTGCAGGGAGATCATCATGATCCGTCGGGGGGTTCGCGTTGGCATACCGGTCCGATCTCGCGCGTAGCGCGTGGGTCGCGCGTCGCGCGTTGGTCGCCCGGCCTCGCCTGAGGGGCTCGCGGGGGACATCTAACGCTAATAGTAGCCTACTGGCACAGATCTGTCGACCTCACCGATCGTGTGCCTGCTCGCGGAGAAACGGCGGCACGGCCGAGGCCCGACAGGCCGGGATCGACCGTCGCGGACATGGGGCTCGCCGGGCGGCGCGAGTCATTGGCCTCGGGGTCGTCGCGAGCACAAATCCCGCGTTTCATGCGCCCCAGTCTTACATCGGGTCGTAGCCGACTCTCAACGACCGGCCAGGACCGAGGGATCCACCGACCGAGCACGAATTCGACCGCGTCACGCGTCCAAGAGCGTTGGAACAGACGTGCGTCTCCTCCAGTCGACGGCTTGCGACCGACCTTCCTCTGGAATTACGCGTGGCATGCATGCGGCCATCCGCAAGGATGGAGTTGGTCGCCTGGCCCGGCCCGTCAGCCGTTGAAGACGCGCTGGACCTCCTTCAGGCCGGTCGCGAGCGCGTCAACATCCTCGCGGGTCGAGTAGACGTTGAAGCTCGCCCGGGCAGTTGCGGCGAGATCGAGACGTTCGTGGAGTGGCATCGTGCAATGATGGCCGGCCCGTACCGCGATCCCGGACCGGTCGAGGACCTGGGCGACGTCGTGCGGGTGGATCCCGGGCAGATTGAACGGGATGACGCCACCGCGCAGATCGGGGTCGAGCGGGCCATAAAGCTCGATACCCGGGACCTCGCGCGGCAGCAGATCGAGCGCATACGTCACGAGGTCGCGCTCGTGCTCGCGAACCGCGTCCATGCCGAGCCCCATCAGATATTCCGCGGCTACGCCCAGCCCGATCGCGTCGCCGACGGCCGGTGTGCCCGCCTCGAACTTCCAGGGGATCTCGTTGAAGTCGCTTCGCCGCAGGTGAACCTCGCGGATCATCTCGCCACCGGACAGGAACGGCGGCATCGCCTCCAGAAGCTCACGCCGAGCCCAGAGTGCACCGGAACCCATCGGGCCGAGCATCTTGTGGCCGGAGAACGCGTAGAAATCAGCGCCCAGCGCCTGGACGTCCACCGGGACATGCGGGACGGCCTGGGCCCCGTCGACGAGGACGAGTGCGCCGGCTGCGTGGGCCATTTCGACCATCTCGCGAACCGGGTTGATCGTGCCCAGCGTGTTCGAGACGTGCGTGAACGCGACGAGCTTGGGCTTGAGTCGCAGGAGGACTTCGAGGACATCGAGACGCAGGATCCCGTCATCGGTGATCGGGATGAACTCGAGATCGCCGTCGCGCTCCTGGACGAGAAGCTGCCACGGGACGAGGTTGGCGTGGTGCTCCATCTCGGTCAGGACGATGGCATCGCCGCGGTCGATGTTCCGGCGTCCCCACGAGTAGGCGACGAGATTGATCGCCTCGGTCGCGTTCCTGGTGAAAATGACCTCGTGGCTATCCGGGGCGTTGATGAACCGGGCAACGCGGGCCCGTGCCTCCTCGTACGCCGCGGTGGCCTTCTCGCCGATCGTATAGATCCCGCGATGCACGTTGGCGTTGTACTCGCGGTAGTAGTCCGCGACGGCATCGATGACGACGGACGGCTTCTGGCTCGTCGAGGCCGAATCGAGGTAGACGAACGGGTGTCCGTGGATCTTCTGGGCGAGGATCGGGAAGTCGGCTCGAACGACGTGCGGATCCAGGACGCGGACTGGCTCGGGCGCGATCGCCATCAGCTCGATGCCCGCCTAGCGGGCCGCCTCCACTGGCTCCAGGTCGGCACCAGCCGGCGCGATGGGGACGAGCAACGCCTCGTCGGGAAGATCGGTCGCGTAACCGTTCTCGCGAAGGACCGGGCCGTAGCCCTCGTCCTCTAGTCGAAGCGCGAGATCCTTGCCACCCGAGGTGACGATCCGACCCTGGGCCAGGACATGGACGAAATCGGGGGTGATGTAGTTGAGCAGGCGCTGATAGTGGGTGATGAGCAGCACGCCGAGGTTCGGGCTGAGCATCGCGTTGACGCCCTCGGCGACGATCCGCAGCGCGTCGATGTCGAGGCCCGAATCGGTCTCGTCGAGGATCGCCATCTCGGGCTCCAGCACGGCCATCTGGAGCATCTCGAGACGCTTCTTTTCGCCGCCCGAGAAACCCTCGTTGACGTAGCGAGCAGCGAAACCTTCGTCCACCCGGAGCAGCGCCATCTTCTCGCGCATCGTATTCCGGAAGTCGCGCATGGAGACCCCACCCTTGACCGCGTCGGTCGGGTCGACGTCGGGGTTCTTGTCAATCCCCTGGAGCTTGGCGTTGAGCGCCGAGCGGATGAAGCTGGCCACGCTCAGGCCGGGGATCGCAGTCGGGTACTGGAAGGCGAGGAACAACCCGAGCCGTGCCCGCTTGTCGGGCGACAGTTTGAGGATGTCGCGGCCCTTCCAGGTGACTTGACCGCCCTTGACGATGTACGCGGGGTGGCCCATCAGGGCGTAGGCGAGGGTGGTCTTGCCCGAGCCGTTGGGTCCCATGATCGCGTGGACCTCGCCCTTGGCGACGGTCAGGTCGATGCCCTGCAGGATCTCGTTGTCCGGCGCGGCGATGGGCGCGACCCGAAGGCCGCGGATGATGAGCTGCTGATCGGTATCGGTGGTCACGGTTGGGTCAGGGCTCCCTGCTGTCGTGGTGGGACAAGGTCGGCGAGGGTCATCGAGTCGAGGGCGCCGGCCACCGCATCGCGAACGCGGACCCACAGCACGTTGACCGTGCAGCGGGACGAGCGATCGCACAGGATCCCGTGCTCAGGATCGTCGGTGGCGCACAGCATCGGGGCGATCGGGCCCTCCAGGGCACGCAACACGTCGGCCATGGAGATGGCCTCTGGAGCGCGCCCCAGCTCGTAGCCGCCCCTGGCTCCACGGGTACTCGTCACCAGCCCGGCATCCCGAAGACTCACGACAAGTTGTTCGAGATAGGCGCGCGGAAGGTCGTCCTCGGCAGCGATCTCGGCCAGGCTGGCCGGGCCCTTGCCGTAGTGGCGCCCGAGCTGGACCATCAGCCGAACGCCGTACTCGCCCTTGGTGGAAAAGGCGATGGCGCCGCTGCCGTGGTACGCGAGTCGGGGCGTGGCGGTGACGGTCAGAACGGTGTCCTCGATATCCGAGTGATTTCGTCGGAAATGAAGTTTACGCGGGCACGTAGCGGAGCGTCAATCGCTGCCCGACGCAGCCCACTTGTATTTCACGACCTGTTCCGAGCTAAGACTTCCCGTGGATCCGCCATTTGTTGGCGGGTGTCCGAGGACGTCCGGGGCAATGCCCACGATCAGGGCTATGCTGACCAGGCCGCTTGTGAGCGCAGCGCGCGCTGTCAAAGTTCTCATGGCACTGGACTCTCTTCCTGGCGGCCGCTTGCGACTTTGCAGGACTTCTTGTAGTTACGCCGCGGCAGGTTCGGTGGTCGTGCCCCTACGGATTTGGTTCCACAGGGAGGGTGTCTCTACCCCCGTCAATCACACCGGGGGGTAAAGCGGCGTGAGCCATCTCCAGAGATATCTGCTCGAGGCTGGGTTCCTGCATATCCTCCGGACATGCGATATAGTCCGGTCTTCCGAGATAGTGTGGAGAATCCGAACTACCCCATGCCCGACGACCACCGACCGCCGAGCGATGCCGACCTGGAACGCGTACTGACCGACTTCGACGGCCTGATGCATCGCCTGATGATCGCCCACGCACCCGACCTCAACCTGGTCGAGCTGACCATGTCGCAGACCAAGGCCATGTACATCGTCATAGCCGACGGTCCACAGCGGATGTCCGAGCTCGCCACCCACCTGCACGTCACGAACTCGACAGCCACCGGCCAGGTGGACCGCCTCGTCGAACTCGGGCTGCTAGAGCGCCACGTGGAAGCAGCAGACCGTCGTCAGGTTGTCGTGAAAGCGACGCCTCTGGGCGAGGAGTCGCTTGAACGCTTTCGTGAACTGAACTCGCACCGGATGCGCCAGATGCTCAGCCGGATCGACCGCGCGGACCTGGCGACCGTCGGGCGCGCCGTCGGGATACTCGCCGCGACCATCGAGGCCGCAGCCGGCACACCCACCGCCATCAACAGCACGATCGAGGGACCAACCAAGTGAGTCGACTATCAGAGCTCGCCGTCAGCAAGCGCAGCGTCACGCTGCTGCTTGCCGGCGCCATGTTCATCGCCGGGGTCTCGGCCTGGGGCAGCCTCAAGCAGGAGCTCCTCCCCGATATCGACTTCCCGGTCATCACCGTGGTGGCTCCGTATCCTGGTGTTGGTTCGGGCGACGTCGCGGAGCAGGTGGCCGTACCGATCGAACGAGCCATCTCGGGTGTGCCCCGGCTGGAAACCGTCCAATCGACCTCCGCGAATTCGATCGCCCTCGTCATCGCGCAATTCGAATTCGGCACGGACGTCAAGGAGGCTCTGGCCTCGATCGAGGATGGGATCGCGGCCGCCGGCCTGCCGGACTCGGTGACTCCTACCGCCCAGGCGCTCAACATCAATGCTTCACCGGTGATCATCGCCTCGATCGGGGCGACGTCGGCCGATGGGCTGGCGGCGGCGGCGGAGATCGCCCGCACCGAGATCATCCCGGAGATCGCCGCCATCGACGGTGTCTCCCGAGCGGACGTCACCGGCGGTCTCGAGCAACGCCTGATCATCACCCTTGACCCGGCCAAGCTCGCCGAGAGCGGCGTGTCGGTGGCCCAGATCAGCGGCGTGCTGACCGCGAACAACCTGACCCTCCCATCGGGACAGCTGTCGGCCGAAGGGACCACCATCCCGGTCTCGACCATCGGGGTCCTGACATCGTCGGACCAGATCGGCGACCTGGTCGTCGGGTTCAGCGGGGCGACGGCCTCGGGCCCGGGCAACCCGACGACACCCGCGGCCCCAAGCGCAAGCGCCGGCCCGCCCGTCGCGCCAACGCCGATCACGATCGCCGATCTCGGCACGGTCGAGACCGTCGAGGTCGCGACGACCGGCTTCGCCCGGACCAATGGCAACCCATCTCTCTCGCTGTCGGTGACCAAGACCGGTGACGCGAACACCGTCCTGGTCGCGGAAGAGGTCCAGGCGAAACTCGACGAGATCGCCGCTCGCCACTCGGACGCCCTGATCATCACGACCGTGTCGGACCTGTCCGACTTCATCAAGGAGTCGACCGATGGGCTCGTCCGCGAGGGCGGTCTTGGCGCCCTGTTCGCCGTCCTGACCATCTTCTTGTTCCTGTTCAGCACCCGGTCCACGATCGTGGCCGCGATCAGCATCCCGCTGTCCATCCTCACGGCCCTGGTGGTGATGCAGTTGTTCGGCATCAGCCTGAACATCATGACCCTGGGCGGCCTGGCAGTCGCCGTGGGACGGGTCGTGGACGACGCGATCGTCGTCCTGGAGAACATCTATCGACATCGGGCCATGGGTGAGGATCGGATGACCGCGGTGCTTCGCGGGCCGCGCGAGGTGGCCAGCGCCATCACGGCCAGCACCTTCACCACGGTCGCCGTCTTCCTGCCGCTTGGCTTTGTCGGCGGGCTGGTCAGCCAATTCTTCCTGCCATTCGCCTTGACGGTGACGTTCGCC
>Ga0307378_10004183_pt1 | contig 20751 bp, 7 predicted proteins | sample UN1MG_FD_202238 | JGI IMG/M metagenome (GOLD analysis project Ga0307378, IMG submission 202238) | Soil microbial communities from Risofladan, Vaasa, Finland - UN-1 | ecosystem: Environmental > Terrestrial > Soil > Coastal area > Acid sulfate soil | place: Finland: Risofladan, Vaasa | collected... | reverse complement strand
TCCGGGCAGACGATGGGGGGGCATCCTCCAGGGGCATCCGGGGGGAAAGCGTCCACGACGATATCTTCAACCCAATCCGTGTGATTACAAGAACGGCAGCGGTATTTGTACCAATCGCTCGGGCCTGTGAAAGGTTCGTCCGGCTGTGGCGCACGTGGAAATCAACCCACCGAGATGTGTGGCAAGATCGGTCCTGAGTTCACCTTCGGAATCTATATGGAGAAAGAGCTGAAGCAGCCCATCCTGATTATCAAGACCGCCTGGGGCGGCAGGTCGCTCAATACCGAATTCCGTCCGCCCAGTGCCGGGCCATACAAGCTGCCCAAGGCGGTTCAGGACGTGTGGGACAAGTATCCCCATGGCGCCCACGGGGTTCCCAAACTCGAGGACCGGAAAAAATGGCAGGATGACAAGGATGCCGCCTCGGGTGTGTTTTACCGGATGATGATCGAACATGTTAAAAAGGTGCTGGCCGATCCCAAGCGGGTCTGTCCGGAGTATGACGAGAAGGCTGGTTATGAACTGGCCGGTTTTGTCTGGCTTCAGGGTTTTAACGACCTGGTCGATGGGACGACCTACCCCAATGGGAACTATGATGAATACTCGCGCTTGTTGTCACACTTCATTCGCGATGTTCGCAAAGACCTCTCAGCTTCGAAGATGCCATTCGTGATCGGCGTACTGGGAGTCGGCGGTGAGCGCGAAGCTGTGAATTTCCGCAAGGCCATGGCCGCGCCGGCCGACATGCCCGAGTTCAAGGGCAATGTGGTTGCTGTTGAGACCGCTCCCTTCTGGGATCATGACATTGCCGCCGCAGAACCCAGGCAGGGCGAGTTTAACACTATCGTCGGGACGGCGCACACATTGAAAAAAGATGGAACTTTAGACACGGAACGGAAATGGGATAATTACTGGAAGCCGGTTGGCAAGCCTCTGCCAGAGGAACGGGTCTGGCGCTTCGCTACGATTGATGCCACCGAAAAGAAGGATAAGATGGAAAAATATGACGGCAGGCGATTCCGTGACATCACACTGCCAGCCGGGGTGGAGAATTGGTACATGCCCGACTTCGATGACAGCAAATGGACAGAAGGCAAGGCCCCTATCGGAAAGGGCGTTTGGAAACATAGCGGAATCACCCTGGACAAATTCCCCTCACCATGGGGTAATGGCGAATTCCTGCTGATGCGGACAACGTTTGACGTCAAAGACCTCGACTGCGATTCGTATCGCATCGCGATTCTGGCAAGACAAGGATTCCATGTTTATTTGAACGGACAAAAGATTCACACCTACATCTGGTGGCAGGACAGGCCGCAGTACGGTTCCATCGTTCTCGACAAAGAACAGATCAAGCATTTGAAGAAGGGGAAGAACGTCTTGGCGGTCTATGCCAATGACCAATATGATCTTAACTCCCCGGAACATTATGCCGCGGTAGATGTGCGGATTGAGGGTATCACCAAAGCAGATCAGGCGAAGTTCGATCTCGCCTTGGAGGAAGTCCTTTCACCCAAAGACAGGGAGGCCCTCAAAGGCGCTTCCAATGGCGGTTACCACTATTTTGGCAGCGCGAAGATATTCGCGCAGATGGGCAAGGCGTTTGCAGAGGCCTTGCTGCCTTTACAGAAATTAACAAGGAACAAGGAACAAGAGTAATGAAAACAACAAACAAGATGAGTGCGAAATTTGCAAGTGTCGTTGTCGGAGTCGCGGGATTAATGTGTAGTATGGCTGTAGCCGGGGCGGTGGGGGGAAAGGATGCGTACTACACGGAGGAGCATGTCTATTGGTCGAGACCCAATCCTGACGGGGAGATGAGTTTAGGTAACATCGGCGTCACAGGCTTGAAGGTGCGTATTTACAAGGGTGTGGTCGTCAAGGTCGAGGAGACGGTCCCCGGCACGCCGGCAGAGGGTCAATTCAAGGCGGGACAAATCATCGTCGGCATCAATGGCGCGGCCTTGAAAGGCAAGAACCCGATCGTCGCGCTGGGAAGTGCCCTCACACAGGCAGAGGCCACGGACGGAAAGATGACGTTTGAGGTGCAGGACGCCGAAGATGCGCCGGCAAAGAAAGTAGCAATCACGATACCGGTGCTGGGGGCCTACAGCAAGACCTGGCCGCTCACGTGCGAGAAATCCGCAAAGATCATCAAGCAGGCGGCGGAATATTATTCGACCAACAATGCGTTCAAGAAGAAGTATTTTGAAGAAAAGGGTATCGGCGGCGCGCTGACCTGCCTGTTCCTGCTCTCTACGGGCGATGACAAGTATGTCCCGTGTGTGAAAGAATATTTCGCGCCGTTCGTGAAGAATCCAAAGGGCATTGGAGACCACACCTGGAACAACGGCTACAACGGCATCGCCTGCGCCGAATACTATCTGCGAACCGGCGACAAGGATGTGCTGCCTGTTCTGCAACACTATTGCGAGGACGCTAAAGAGAGGCAGATGTTCGGCTGCAGTTGGACCCACTGGGGGCGCGGAATCTGGCCGGCATATGTCTCCGGCGGATTAATGAATCCAGCGGGTTGCCAAGTGCTGACCACGCTCCTGTTGTCAAAAGAGTGCGGCGTGGACGTTGATGAGAAGACATTGCTTGGGGCGTTGCGTTTCTGGTACCGCTTTACCGGGCACGGGACGGTGCCGTATGGTGATCATCGTCCTGAAGGCGGGCTTCAGTCAAACGGCAAGGACGGCATGGGCGCCGCCGCCATGCTGATTGCCTCCGGTGCGCAAGGCGACACCAGCATTTACAGCAAGGCAAGAGACTATTATAGCTTGTCGATGATTGACAGCTATCCCGGGTTGGTGCTGGGACATGGCGACAACGGCCGCGGTGACGCCATCTGGCGCGGACTGACTTCATCCTATCTCATCGATAAAAAGGCCCCTGAGTATCGCACAGTCATGAATCGGCTGGAGTGGTGGTATGACTTGAGCCGCCGTCCTTCCGGTGCCTTGGGAAATTCGACCTGTCAGGGTTTTGATGATGAAGGTACGGGCGCTGCCTTGGCTTTGACCTATACGGCGCCCTTGAAGACACTTCGCATAAGCGGTGCGCCGCGTTCGAAGGTTGCAAAGGATTTCAAATTGCCGGAGCATCTTTGGGGCCGACCGGCGGACCTGGCGTTTCTTTCCGTCGATGACAATCCGAAGTACAGCGCGTATGGAAAATCGGAGCCGACGCATGTTCCCTTCTGGAAATTCGGGGGTGCCTATCATAAGCCGGAAAATGATTTGCAGAGCGTGCCCCGCAAGGAAATGCTTAAGAACGTTTACCACAGGAATTACATGATTCGTGTGCAGGCCGCCAAGGCTCTGCGTACGGTCGGCGCCCTGGACGAACTGGAAAAGCTCCTGCAGGATCCTGATCCGCGTGTCCGGCGGGCCGGGCTTGACGGCATCATAGATTATAATTACTGGTTCGGCATGGGTGGCGCGACGCTCAAGACGGAAGAGCTCACGCCGCAGATGCTGGCGGATATCAAGAAGATGCTGGCCGATCCCAAAGAGGCCCTGTGGGTGGTGGACGGTGCACTGATGGCTCTGAGTCTGGCGTCTCCTCAAGAGATTAACAGTTGCCTGAAGCTGATCATGCCATGGACAACACACGAGGATTGGTGGCTGCGCGAATCTTCGTTTGTGGCTCTGATGGGGCTGGAGAAGGATGATCAGCTGTTTCAGCTGGTGTTGCCGACCCTGATCACGATGATGGTTACTGAATATCACACCATGCCACGCGAAGGGTTCACGCGCCGGCTGCAGGAGGCCATGAGCAGGAAGAAGGTGACCAGTCCGCAGGGCGCTCAGATACTGGCGGGCTTTATGCGTGCTGTGCAGGAGAGCGAGGTCAAGTCTGGAGATCGCGCTGCCGAGGGAGGGTATAACATTCAGACAGCGGCCACCGTCTGTTTGCAGAAGGCTCCTGAAACGGCGCTCCAGGTTGCCAAAACAATCAAGGAACGCCTTCCGCAGCTGGCTGCCGTAGATATTGTACGTCTTATCGGTGCGCCCAGTTTCGACCGCGAGGGGACTTCTTTTGGCTTCTATACAGCATTGAAGAAGCTGCCGCAGGATCAGAGGCAGGAGCTGACGGACATACTCTGCAGCGCGTACCGGGCTGAATTGATAAAGCGCATAAAGTATGGCAGTGAATCTGGCAGCGAACATAACATGACCGTGATAGACACGGTTCTTGATCTGGCCAAACTCAAGAATCCGAAAGTCGACTGGCAGGTGATCGGCAAGCCCGCGCCCGTGGGGCGCACCTGGCGCTACTGCTCTGTTGACCCGCAGCCGGCAGAGGTCATGGATCATCGCGAGAGGGAGCGCTTCCGGGATATCACCCTGCCGGCCGGTTTAGAAAAGTGGTATGCGCCTGGTTTTGACGACAGCAAATGGAAAGCCGGGAAAGCACCGATAGGAATTGGCCAGTACAAACAAGGCGAGGTTTCCTTCGCAAACAATTCCGACTGGGGGAGCGGGGAGTTTCTGCTGGCGCGGACAACTTTCGAGCTTGAGGCGGTTGATTGTGACATCTGTCGTGCATGCGTGTTGGCCGTCCAGGGGTTTCGAGTCTATTTGAACGGCAAAGAAATTACTTCTTATGTATGGTCGGAAGACAAGCCGCATTATCAGAGAACTATGATAAACGCTGACTATCTTAAGAAAGGCACCAATGTCCTGGCCGTATACAGTAACGTTGGATATGACAAGGAGCAGCCTTTGGGACAGATCGACGTCTTCCTGGAGGGCTTGAAGAAGAATGACCTCGAATAGGGAAACGTTTGATCTGTAGTTTCTAAGTAACGAATGGTTAATGAAGGTATAAAGAAAATGAAAATTCCAAGGTTTGACAGGAGACCGAGCATGAAGAGTTGTTTTTCATATTTGATAGGTGTTTTTGTTCTTGCCGGGTTGGGAGTTGTCCCTGCGGCAGGGAATGTGACCGGTACGGCGGTTCAAGCGAATGAATATGCGTGGCGCCAGGAGACTAATTCGGTTGCGTTGCTGAACAGGGGGAAGGTTGTATGGCAGTTGAATTACGACAAGGCTGAGGGAAAACCATATTTCCATCCCCTGAGCACGGTTGACGGTTCGGTGTTGTCGTGGCTGAGGCCGGGCGATCATCCCTGGCACAGGGCTTTGTGGTTCTCCTGGAAGCATATTGACGGCTTGAATTACTGGGAAGAGGACGGCAAGACGGGCTTGTCGGCGGGGCGCACGGAGTTGACCGGGGTTAAGGTAAGCGCCTCGGCGGATTTTTCAGCCAGGATTGAAATGACGTTGAGTTATCATCCGCCGGAAAAGGAGGAAGTGCTGTCGGAGAAGAGAGTTGTTGAGGTGAGTGCGCCGCAGGCTGATGGCTGTTACCGGATTGACTGGGCATCACGTTTTGTTACTGCGGCGAGCAATGCGGTGTTGGGGAGAACTCCAATTCCAGGGCAGACGAATGGTGTGGAGTACGGAGGGTACGCCGGATTGTCGCTGCGCATGGCGAAAGAGACCGAGGGATGGACGTTTGTTGACAGCGAAGGGCGTGAGGGTGCAGCCATACATGGCAAAAAATCCGAGTGGGTAAACGTCAGCGGCAAATTCGCTGAGGGTCGCGGAGGCGTGGCCATTTTCAGTCATCCTGCGAATGTGAGGCAGCCATCGTCCTGGTATGTTGCCAAAGACATGCCGTACTTCAGTCCTGCCGTTCTGTTTGATGAACCGCTTGTGCTGGAAAGGGGTAAGGTACTGGAGTTGAAATACAGGATTCTTGTTCACGGGGGGGCGGTTGACAGGGCTTTGCTGGGGAATGAGTGGAAGCGCTATACCGATGTATTGTCCCCGGCCCTGCCAGTGAAAGACAAATTAATAACCCTGCCCAACGGCGCCGTGGTGATCAGCGGTACACTCGGCGAACATATAGACGCCTGCATGAAAAACAGAATTTGGGAGCTGCCCCAGGGCTGGAAGCAGTTTGCTGATCCCTTTGGCAAAGCTGGTCATGACGAGGATTGGATAGCTGAATTCTGGGGGAAATGGATGACCTCCGCCATACTGGCCCTCCAGTACCGGCCCGACATTATGGGCGAAGACATCATCACTCAGAGCACATCCAAAGTGATGGCGTCTCAGCAGTCTGACGGTTACATCGGCACCATGAGTGAACAAAAAAAGTGGACGGTATGGGATATCTGGTGCCGTAAGTACACCATGCTCGGATTAGGGGTGGTATATGACCATACGGGAGACGCGCAGGTCCTTTCAGCTTTGACGCGGCTTACGGATAATCTCATAACCAATGTCCATGAGGATGCGGTACTCCGAAGTACTCCCCACTCGGGGTTGGCAGGAGCCACTATCCTGGAGCCTGTTGTGCTGACCTACTTGAAAACCCGGGACCCCAAACACCTTGAGTATGCCAAGTGGCTGGTGAACTTCATGCTGCCCGATCTGTGGAGACAGGTGAGTTCAAATATTCTGGCAGGCCATGCCTATGTGCGTATGTCGCTTTGCGAAGGCCTGCTGGAATACTATCGGGTCACAGGCGACACCGCCTACCTTAACCTGGTACTGGACTATCACAGCGCCATCCTGGCAACGGAACACACCTTCGTAGCGGGGGGCAGTCACGCCGAATCCTGGTGTCAAAGGAAGCACGACGGAAAACATTCGGTCGACGCCCAGGATCAGCCGGGTTTTGACATTAAGATAGAGACTTGCGCCACGGTGACCTGGATGAAGCTCAACTATCAATTATTGCGTCTTACCGGCGACAGCAAGTATGCGGATGAGATAGAAAAAACCATGTATAACATATTTTTCAAATCCATAAACTGGAAAGACGCCAACTATGGAGCCTGGATTCCCATCTATGCCAAGCAAACCGTCTGGCATGTGGGGAAGTATCAATGGGGGACCGATGTGGGATGCTGCGCGGCAAACGGCCCCCGCGGTATGATGCTGCTGCCCAGGCTGGCGGTCATGGTTAACGATGAAGGCCCGGTGGTTAATGTATACGCCAGCGGGAGCGCGTTGGTTTCATTTCCGCAGGGCGGCGGGGTCCGGTTGACCACCGCAACCGAATATCCAGTGGGGAATGTGGTAACCATCACGGTTGACCCCGGCCAGGCAGCTGAGTTCACCCTGAAACTGAGAATACCTGGTTGGAGCGAACAAACCAGCGTCAGTATAAACGGGTCTCCGGCAGGAGGCGCACCTGTGCCGGGGACTTACCTTTCCCTGCGGCGCACTTGGCGGACCGGTGATGTTATCAGGCTGGAACTGGACGGCCGAGGCAGAATTGTAGCTGCTCCAAGCGGGAGCGGCAGACATGCTGTTATGCGCGGACCTCTGCTGCTTTCGGCCTCTGATGCGGACGCGAATCGCCTGGACGGCGCTGTGCTGAAGAGAGATGCCACAGGGCACCTGCCCATAACACCCAGGTCCGCAGGAAGCAATACCTGGACTGCATTTTCCGTACCTGTTTCCTTCTGCGAGGATGGGGGAGACACCGATCTGGCCATGTTTGATTATGCTACGGTGGGAACAGCTCATATCTGGTTTCAAAAATCCGTTTTTGTATCGGGGCCGCAACCAAATTATCTGAAGGGTTTATCAGCAACGACACCGGTTCCTGCGATTGCCGAAGGGCTCAGCCTGCATAACCTGTTTCAATCCAATATGGTGCTTCAGCGCGAGAAGCCTATCACCATTTGGGGTTGGGCGGTTGCAGGCGAAGAGGTGTCTGTATCATTTGGTGGACAGACGCAGAGCACAAAGGCTGGCGCAGACCGATCGTGGAAGGTCATTTTTCCAGCTATGCCGGCGACGGCAGAGCCGTTGCAGATGACGATCAAGGGAAAGAATGGGACCATCACGCTCGACAACATCCTGATTGGTGATGTTTGGGTGATGGGTGGACAGAGCAACATGCAGGAGCCCCTTAGGAATCTTGAAGGAGGCGATGTGGAAATAGCCAGCGCGAACTTTCCCAAGATCAGGCTCCTAACCGTTCCCTCCATTGTTGACAACAAAGAGAAGAAGAACTTCCTGCGCCGCCAAAAAGATAAACAGCCCGATGGCGATTGGGACATATGCTCACCCAAAACCGTTCCTGAATTTTCCGGGATCGGATACATATTCGCACGACGGATTCATATGGCATCACAAATTCCCATTGGAGTGATCGATGCCTCCTATTGGGGAACAAGAGTCGAATCATGGACTCCGCTCTCAGTAGTCAAATCCATGGATAGCGATGTTGTTCGGGCGTTAATATCCGACTGGGACAAACAGGTTGCAGCGTGGGATCCGAAGAAGGAGCTGGAAAATCAGATCAAACAGTATGAGCAACGGGTGGAGGAGTTGAAGAAGCAGGGGAAAACATCAAATGAGCCGCCTCCATCCAAACCGGGCGGCGCTCCCATCGACCACCAGTATTATCCCGGCAACTGTTATGCCAGCATGATTTCTCCAATTGCGGGGTTTGCGGTAAAGGGCGCGGTTTGGCATCAGGGTTACTGTAATGCGCGACCTGATGCGGAAATTTTCTACTATCAGGTTTTCCCGAAGATGATCGCCTCGTGGCGTGCCGCATTCAATGATGCCAATATGCCGTTCGGCATCATCTCCCTGTGCACTGACACTACGCCGCAGACTTTGGACAATTACCTGGAATGCATGATGGACTTCGGGATTTATGTCCGCGAAGCCCATTATAAAACCTTTCTCGACTTCTACAAGGCAGGCGACAAGAACATCGGGTATGCAAGCAGTTACGACCACCGTAGGGCGTGGTGGCACCCGGAACTGAAGATACCTGCGGCCGAGCGGATCGCGCGTTGGGCCATGGCCACCCAGTATGGAGTCAACTCCGTGAATTGGAAGCCGCCCATGATTACGACAATGGAGACAAAGGACAATACCCTCATCCTGAATTTTGACTCCGATGTGTCATCTGTGGACAGTCAGGCGATCGCAGGGTTCTCGATTGCGGGGAAAGATGGAAAATTCCAGCCTGCTAAAGCGGAATGGTTGGTAACCGGTAAAGACAACAATGGTCAGCCGCAACATAACTGGAAGGCTCTTGTTTTGAGCAGTCCTCTCGTGCCCAATCCCATTCACTTCCGTTTTGCCTGGGGGCGCAATCCCATGGGAAATCTCCGTATGGTGTACATCAAAGATATTCCCTTAGGGACGCAGCGCAGTGACAACTGGACAGTCGCTGATATGTACGAAAACTACACTGGCAAAAAGTCAGCAGTCCCTGGGCTGGTGAATGGCGGGGAAGTCGAAGAACTCAGAAAGGCGCTGAAGGCAGCCGACCTTGAACGGCGGATTTTCGAAGCCCGGGCTCTTCTTGAGGCCCAGAAAAAATAGTTTGGTGATTACAGAAAGAACAACAACTATGAAAGGAACAAAAATAATGAGTGCGAAATTTGCAAGTGTCGTTGTCGGAGTCGCGGGGTTAATGTGTAGTATGGCCGGGACTTTGTGCGCGGCTGATCAGGCAAAACCTGCGGACTACTACACCGAAGAACGCATATATCAGACCCGCCCGGACCCGACCCGCGAGAGATTTTTCGGCGTCATCGGCACCACCGGACTCAAGCCGCGGGTCTATCCGGGTGTAGTCCTCAAGGTCGAGAAAATGATGCCCGGCTCCCCGTCCGAAGGGAAGTTCGCCAAGGACGAGATCCTCACCGGAATCAATGGGATCGCCCTGAAAGGGCTCGACCCGTTCGTCGCGATGGGCAACGCCCTCACCAAGGCCGAGGCCACGGACGGGCGGATGGTTTTCGATGTGACCTCTGCCGATGGCAAGACTCGGCGCAAGGAAACCGTCACGATTCCCGTGCTTGGTGCCTACAGCAAGACCTGGCCGCTGGATTGCAAAAAGTCAAAGCGCATCATCGATGAGGCCGCCGCCTTTTATGCCGATCCAAAGAAATTCAACCAGGGCGGCATTCCGGGCGCCCTCGGCTGCCTGTTCCTGCTTTCCACCGGCGATGACCAGTATCTGCCGCGGGTGAAAGCCTACTTCGATGCCTTTCCCAAGGACGTTAAAGCCATCGGCGACCACACCTGGAACAATGGCTACAACGGCATCGCCTGCGGGGAATACTACCTGCGCACCGGGGACAAGTCGGTGTTGCCCATTCTGCAACATTACTGCGACGATGCGAAGGAACGCCAGATGTTCGACTGCGGGTGGACCCACTGGGGGCGTGGGATCTGGCCCGGTTATGTGGCGGGTGGTCTGATGAACCCGGCTGGCGCACAGGTGTTCACCACACTGCTGCTGGGCAAGGAATGCGGCGTGAATGTCGATGAGAAGACTTTGCTGAACTCGCTGCGCTTCTTCTATCGCTTCGCGGGGCATGGCACGGTTCCCTACGGCGATCACCGTGGTGAAGGCGGACTCGGCTCCAACGGCAAGGACGGCATGATCGCCGCCGCCATGCAGATCGCCGCAGGTGCCGACGGCGATACCAGCATCTACGAAAAGGCCCGCCAATATCTAGCCTTATCGACGATCGAAAGCTACCAGTCGATGGTGTGTGGCCATGGCGACGAGGGGCGCGGCGACGGTATCTGGCGCGGTATCATCACCTCCTATCTGATGAAGGAAAAGCCCGCCCTTTTCCGTCAGTCGATGGACCGCCTCACCTGGTGGCACGATCTGAGCCGCGAACCAGGCGGCAGCATCGGCATCGCGACGCTGGATTTCTACGGTAGCGCTGTCGGCTCCTCCGGTCCCGGCATGGGGCTGTCCTACACCGCGCCTTTGCGCACGCTGCGCATCACCGGTGCGCCGAAAACACAATTCTCCCAGAAATTTACCCTGCCAGAAAACCTTTGGGGCACCGAGGCCGATCTGGCATTCCTCTCCATCGAACACAACCCCAAATATTTGAAATACGGCCTGGAGGAGCCCGCGCACGTTCCCTATTATGCCCTGGGCGGCGCGTATCACCAACCGGAGAAGGACCTCAAAACCCTGCCCCGTAAAGTGTTTCTCAAGAATGTCTATCATCGGAACGACATGATCCGCACCCAGGCGGGCAAGGCTCTCCGGGTGGTCGGTGCCTTCGATGACCTCGAAAAACTCCTGCAAGACCCAGACCCGCGCGTGCGCCGCGCCGCGCTGGACGGTATGATCGATTACAACTACTGGTTTGGCATCGGAAATAACACCATCCCCACCGACAAATTCACCCCCGCGATGGTGAAAAGCATCACGAAAATGCTCTCCGATCCCAAGGAGTCGTGGTGGGTGGTCGACGGTGCGCTGCTGGCGCTCAAGTTCGCTCCGGCCAAGGACATCCAGCAGAACTACAAGCTCATCGAGCCATGGACCAAGCACTCCGACTGGTGGCTGCGCGAGGCGGCCTTCATGGCGCTTTCAGGACTTGAAAAAGATGACGCCCTTTACCTCAAAATCCTTCCCACACTCCTGAAGATCGCGACCAGCGAATACCACACCATGCCCCGCGAGCGGATGATGAATCACCTCAACGGGGTCCTGCAGCAAAAGAAACCGGAAAGCAAGGCGGGCAAACTCATCATTGCAGAGCTGCGGAAAGCCGTGGACACGAGCGAGATCAAGCGCGGTGACCGTTCCCCCGAGGGGGCTCACAACGTCATAGAAACCCTGAAGATTTGCCTGCAGAACGACCCCACCCTTGCCGCTGCACTCGCAACTGCCCTGCAACTGCGATTCAGCGACTTGAAAACTGGCGATATAGTCGGCATCGTGGCAGCTCCAGGCGCAAATCCAGCCGGACAGCCATTCGGATTTTTCGCCGTTCTGGAAAAACTGGAGTCCAAGCAACGCGAGGAGCTCAAGGACATCCTCTTTACGGTTTACCGCCCGGAAATCGTCAAGCGACTTCACTCATACAAGGACTATGAAGAAGTCCATAAGGCGGGCATCGTGAGCACCATCATCGACCTCGCGAAACTCCGGAATCCCACCGCCGGCTGGAAGCCGATTGGCAAGGTGCCATCGTCAGAGCTTGTCTGGCGCTTCAAGTCCTTCGATCCCATCGTGGAGAAAGACCAAGTCCCAACCCGCGAGAAGACACGCCATCGCGACATCCAGTTGACTGATGATTTGAAGGACTGGTTCAAGCCCGAGTATGACGACAGCAAGTGGAATTCGGGACACGCACCCATCGGTGTAGGCCTCTACAAACAGGGCAATGATTCCTTTGCCAATCAATCCGATTGGGGCAAAGGAGAGTTCATCATCGCGCGTACGACCTTCGAGGTGGAAAAACTCGACTACGATTCCTACCGCCTGAGTATTCTGAACCCGCAAGGCTTCAAGGTTTACCTGAACGGACATCAGATCGTGGGCTACGGATGGTGGCAGAACAAACCCCACTATGCGCCTTGGCCACTCGGACCTGGCGAGGTCGCACACTTGAAAAAGGGCACCAATGTGATCGCGGTCTATAGCAACGTGGAATACGACGGGACGACGAAAGCCCCCTTCGGCCAGGTGGATTGCTACTTCGAGGGCTTGAGGCATTCGGACTTGGAATAAAATAGCCTCCCGGCAATCAGGAATCTAATCGTAATGAAATCAACACTGAAGGAGTTACTATGTTCGAAACCAAACGAAGTAACGCGCCACAATCCTTAACTGGATTCCGTAAAATGGTTAGCGGAGTTTCCCCTATGAATGTCACCCGCTCACTTGTACTCGGGGCAACCCTCCTCCCTGCCTTGCTGATGGCGGAGAATCTGAAGATTGAAAACGCAATCTACTCAGTTGAATACCATGCCCCTGTGTCGGAATTCTCCATCATGCACAAGCCGTCGGGAAAAACATTCGCGAAGAACGGCAGGCTGGAAAACGGCGGCGGAAAGGCTGCGATCATTCGGATCAATGACAAGACCTTTGGCAAAGGTAAGGCGATCGAAATCACCTCTGCCGGCGGAAACAGGGACAGAATCACACTTTGTTCAGACCTGCCCTTCGTGCTGTTCAGCGGCAGTCTGCACAATGGCACTACCGAGGCACTCACTCACAACAAGGTCCGCACGGTGTCCGCCGCGATTGAAACCGGTGCCGACTTGTCCCACGTCAAGACGCTCGGCACCGGCGGACTGCTTGCTCCTGACGGGAATCCGGGGAGCTACGCCTTTCTCTCCATCGTGAATCCGGAGACGCGCAGCGGCGTGGTCGGCGGTTGGATCACCCACGACCGTGGTAGCGGTGTGGTGTTTTCGCCGGTGAAGGATGGTGCGGTGCGCATGCAGGCGCAGATCGATTACGGCTGTCTACGGATCAAACCGGGCGCGGATGCCGATACCGAAACGTTTGCGATGGGATGGTTCGACGACGCGCGCATGGGTTTGGAATCGTATGCGGATGCCATCGCCAAAGTCTATTCCGTCAAGTTGCCGCGCCAGCAAGCGGGCTTCTGCACCTGGTATATGGAGAAAAACGCCTGGGCCTGCGACGAGGTCCATTTGCCCGAAGTCTCGGCGGTCGCGGCGAAAGAACTGAAGCCATTCGGTTTCGATTTCATCCAGATCGATGACGAGTGGCAGGAGGGGATCAAAGATAACGGCCCGAAGAAGAACTTCACGACCCACGCGCCTAAAGGCCCTTACCCAAACGGGATGAAAAAGGCGGCGGACAATATCACGAAGCTCGGTCTTGTTCCCGGCATCTGGTTCATGCCCTTTTCCGGAAATTTCAAGGATCCCTATTTCAAGGACCACCAGGATTGGTTCGCCAAAAATCCTGCGGGAAAGCCCTACGACACCGTTTGGGGCGGCACCTGCCTTGACATGACCCATCCCGAGGCACAGGAGCATGTCAGAGGCATCGTGCAGCGCATTTCGCACGACTGGGGATACAGATTTTTTAAAATGGACGGTTTCTGGACCGGTAGCGCCACCAAGCAGGTCTATGTCAACAGCGGTTATAATATCGAGGACGGTATCGGCGACGCTACGTTTCACAATCCGGACAAAACCAACATCGAAGCCCTGCGCGACGGCACGCGGCTTGTCCGCAAGGCCGCCGGACCGGAAGTCTTCCTGTTAGGCTGCTGCGCCCCCCAGAACATGCGCTCGTTCGGCGGCACCTTCGGGCTGCTGGATGCGATGCGCGTGGGACCGGACACCGGTGCATACATCGGCTCGCCTGCCGCCTCGAGGTTGTGGTTCCTCAACGGCCGCGTCTGGTGGAATGATCCGGATTGCGTATGGGTAAGAAAATCACTGCATGTGGATCTCGCACGGCTCAACGCTTCCTTTGTAGCCATCGCGGGCCAGCTTTTCTATGTCAGTGACTGGATGCCGGAAACCCCGCCGGAGCGTCTCGATATCATCAAGCGCTGCATCCCCGCGCACGGCCTTGCGGCCCGGCCGGTCGATGTGTTCGAGAGTGATGTCGCCAAAGTCTGGCTTCTAACGGACACCCGGCAGGTGGCCCGCCGTGATGTCGTGGCGCTCTACAACTGGAGCGAAAGGACGGACGATATCTCGATCAAGGCCGCCCGTATCGGCCTCCCGCCCGCAAGCGGATATGTCGCATTTGATTTCTGGGCGAACAAGTTTATCTCTCCTTTCAACGACACGATCACGGCGGTGCTTCCCGGGAATTCCTGCCGCATTCTCGCGGTGCGTCCGGTTTCGGAGGTGCCGCAGCTGCTCAGCACCTCGCGCCACGTCACCCAGGGCATCATGGATGTCACCGGCGAGAAATGGGACGGCGTGAAATCGGTTTTGTCGGGCACGAGCAAAGTGGTGGAAAACGACCGTTACGAGCTGCGCATTATCCTGCCGGTCGGCGTGAAATCCTGGCGCGCCACCGCCGTGAACGTTTCGGCCGAAGATAAGGCGGCCGGCGTAAAGGCGACATTTCTGCAGGATGGACCCAAACTGCGTGCCGTACTAACATGCCCGACCAGTCGCGAAGTGAAGTGGGCCGTCACTTTCGAACCGGCCAGGATTGAGGCAACTCCGACACCGGCGGTCACCCAGCTTAAGGTCGGTGCCGATTTCTTCGGCGTACACCTCACCTGGGCAAATGACCAGGCCGAAGCCTATCGGATCGAGCGCAACGACGGCGTGGTTTTCAATTCCACCTTCAACTCCTTCACCGATGCATCCGTCAAAAACGGCACCACCTATCATTACCAGGTGACTGCTCTTGGCTGGAATAGGGCGGCATCACCCATTGCTACCGTGGAAATCATTACCCCAAAAGTCCCAAAACGTCCTGCCACGCCGCCCATGCCGACGATCCACATGAGCGACCTGAAAGCCATCCAGGTGAATAATGACTGGGGCACCGTGCCGAACAAGTCCATCGGCGGCGGGCCTTTGATCATTGACGGGAAAACCTACGCCAAGGGCATAGGCACCCACGCCAACGCCATCTCTGTCTATACGATTCCCAAAGACGCCTCGCGTTTTGTCGCCGTGGTCGGCATCGACGATTCGCAAAAGAACGATCCACGTTCCAGCGTGGTGTTCCAGGTTTTTGGCGACGTGAAGGAAATGGGCGAAAAACCCGTGCTGATCGCCGAGTCCCCCGTGCTTTCAGACAAGACGCTCCGTAACTGGGCGTTCAATCTGGAATTGAACACCCGTTTCAAGGAACTGCGTCTCGTCGTGACCGATGCCGGTAACGGCAATGCCGCCGATCATGCGGATTGGGTGGATGCCGGATTTGTTGTCGAGCCTGTGGACTCGGAGTGAAAAGTGCTGTGCGCTGTTCGCGACCTCAAAATGATCAAGCAACCCTAAGCTGCAATCCAAAAATGAAAATCCCAACGAGTAAATAACCATGAAACCAACCGTAATCCTAACCGCAGCGCTGCTTTGCGCCCTCACGTCATCCACCTTCGCCAAGCCACTCAAGGTGTTTATCCTTGCGGGACAGTCCAACATGGAGGGACATGCCGAAGTCAGCACGTTTGACTATATCGGTAAGGATCCGCTGACGGTACCCATGCTCAAGGAGATGCGCAATCCCGATGGAACGCCACGGATCTGTGAGAAGGTCTGGATGTCCTATTTGACCGGCCCTTATGATGGCAGTGCAAATGGCGAGGGGCTGGGGAAATTGACCGCCGGCTTTGGCGCACGTGGAAATCAACCCACCAAGGATTGCGGCAAGATCGGTCCCGAGTTCACCTTCGGAATCTATATGGAGAAAGAGCTGAAGGAGCCCATTCTGATTATCAAAACCGCCTGGGGCGGCAGGTCACTCAACACCGAATTCCGTCCGCCCAGCGCCGGGCCATACAAGCTGCCCAAGGCGGTTCAGGACGTGTGGGACAAGTATCCCCAGGGCGCCCACGGGGTTCCCAAACTCGAGGACCGGAAAAAGTGGCAGGAAGAAAAGGATGCCGCCTCGGGTGTGTTTTACCGAATGATGATCGACCACGTGAAAAAGGGCACCAATGTGATCGCTGTCTATAGCAACGTGGAATACGACGGGACGACGAAAGCCCCCTTCGGCCAGGTGGATTGCTACTTCGAGGGCTTGAAGCACTCGGACTTGAAGTAAAGAATTAGAGCGAAGGGACTTCTTATATGACGACAAGAATAATTATTTCGATGTGGCTGGCTCTGGCGTTCAGTGTCAATGCCGGTGAACCGTTTGTGCAGGAGAAGACGCTGCCTGACGGTCTTACGGAACTGAGGGTTGTTTCGGATGCTGGAAAAGACCTGGCGGTTTATAAGGTTGACCTTAAGACCCGCCACGAACCGGCAACGAACAGGACGGGACTCATAAAGCAGTGGGAGAGCTGGCGATACGGCGCTTTCTTCTGCTTCAACGATAACCAGTTCAACGGCGTGGAGTTATCTAAAAATAAGGATGCGAAGCTCTTCAATCCGTCGAAGCTGGATATAGCAGGCTGGGCGAAGACGATGAAGAGTGCCGGGATGAGATACGCCGTGCTGACGACACGGCACACTTCCGGGTTCCTGCTGTGGGACAGCCCCACGACCGAGTTTGACGTCGGAAGCAGTCCCGGCAAAGCGGATGTTGCCGGCGAATTCGTTAAAGAATGCCGCAAGGCAGGGATTGCACCCGCGTTTTATTACTGTCTGTGGGGCGGAAAGGATTGGATGCCGCATCCCAACGCGCGTGCACTCATTCTTGCACAGCTGAACGAGCTTGCTACAAGGCACGATGAGATCTCTTATTTCTGGATTGATATGGTGCAGTGGGCGCCTGGCAATCTCTCACCTCAGGAAATATATGATGCTATTAAGAACGCGCAGCCAAATGCCGTGGTCATCCTGAATCAGGGCATGCAGGCTGGGCAGACGATACCATTCTTTCCCACGGATGTGCTTAACGGCGAGCAGGTTGTTCCTCTATCCGGAGGTCATCAGCCCATCCGCACGGTGAACGGCAAGAAGTATTACCTGCCGTTCGAGTTCGAGCCGGTATCGCAGGGGACATGGTTTACATATGAGACGAGCAAGCCGATAGAACCAAAGGTTTTGTTTGACTTGATCAAACGGGCATACGACCGCGGCTCCGCGAACGTGCTGCTGGCTCTCGCGGCGGATCATACCGGCAGCATGCGCTCGGGCGACGTGAGACAGCTCGAAGAACTGGGGAGGTTGCTTCGCGAGGCAGGATTGCTTGAGACACCCAAAGCCGCAGTTTTTCCGGCAAGGTCACTTGCGCTGGGCAAACCAGCCAAAGCCTCGGGAGTATGGGAGAACAATGTTTCACAGTATGGCGCGGCAATGGCGTTCGATGGCGATCCGGCAACTCGCTGGGCAGGCCCTGGCAACTCACGTTCCGGCTGGCTGGAGGTGGATTTAGGCAATGAAGTTTCTGTTTCTACTGCTGTCATCCAAGAAGGCTGGGACCGGACCCGAAAGTTTTCAGTGCAATACAAAGTCGGTGACGAGTGGAAAAATGCCGCAGAAGGCACAACCATCGGTGATGAACTGGAGCTGGATTTTGCACCTGTGAAAGCGAGAGTGTTCCGTCTTAACATCACTGAATCTACTGATGTTCCGACGATATGGGAGTTTCAACTGTTTGGAGAGAACTCCCCGCGCACAAAAAATGCCGGCCTGAAGCCGCTGTTTGATTACCCGGTGCGCGACACGTCGGTGTGCCTCGGTCCTGACGGGATGTATTACCTGACCGGGACTACCGGGCATCCGACCTGGTGGCATACGAATGAAGGGATCAGGATGTGGAAGTCAAGGGATCTTAAGACCTGGGAACCCATGGGGCTGGTCTGGAGTTTTGAGAAAAACGCGACCTGGCAGAAGGGGCAGTCGGACAAGGACGGTAAAATAGAAATACGGGCGATTTGGGCGCCGGAGGTACACTATTTCAAAGGAACCTACTGGCTGGCATATTGCGTGAACTATGGAGGCACAGGGATATTGAAGAGCGAGAGCGGCAAGCCGGAAGGACCGTATGTGGATGTGAAGAAAGACGGGCCGTTGACCGGAGAAATTGATTCATCCCTGTTTGCTGATGATGACGGGACCATATATCTCGTATGGCAGAACGGGAAGATTGCGAAAATGAAAGATGATATGAGCGGGCTGGCGGAAGAACCCAGACACTTGAAACCGGCGAATGCGGATCAGGTTGGCTTTGAGGCGGCATTTATTACGAAAATCAATGGCTGGTATCACTTGATCTGCGCAGACTTTAATAATTGGGATGGTAAAACCTCGACATACGATTGTATGGCGGCCAGTGCTGAAAACATTTACGGCCCGTACGGGGACAGTTATCTTGCAATACCCTGCGGCGGGCACAATGTGCTGTTTAAGGATGTTAAGGGTGAATGGTGGTCGACGTATTTTGGAAATGATGACAAAGCGCCATTCAAGGAAAGACCGGCAATCCTGAGGGTTGAGATTGGCAGTGACAACATAATCAAGCCTGTGATGGACTAAGTGATCAGACTGAAAGAAATGAACGATCGACGATAGATTCATGTTTAAGTAACGAATGGTTAATGAAGGTATAAAGGAATAGGGAAAGAGAGGCATTCGGGTCTGACCCTGCAAGCCTCAAGCCGGTGCTATGCAAGTGCCGATATGAATTGAGTGTAGAATAGTGTGAAAGAAAGGAGCTAAACTGATGAGACTAAGGCTGGTTATGATTTGCGGGATAGGGGGATTTCTTATTGCTTTGTTGAACGTCCGGTGTCCGGCGCAGGAAGTTACGGTCGGGAAAGAGTGGAAGTCGGAACCGCCCGCTGACTGTCCGTTCAAACAGTCGAAGGACATTGTCGGCCTTGAGTTTACGGGGCGGCATGCGGAATACACCGGCGCGGACACCTGGTATCCGTCGTGGGCGTCTGACGGGAACATGTATTCGCCCTGGACGGATGGCGAGGTCAACGGCCTGGGTTGTGGCTCGGGCGGGGACGGTGCGGCCACCGGTCATGCCACAATAATAGGTGATGATCCTCTCAAGCTGATTGTAACGAACCATGGAGTTTTCAAGAGCAGTCCGAGGCCATATGAAGGCCGCTATCCCTGCGGCAGCCTGGTCTATAACGGCGTCTGGTATTACGGAACCTACTGTCTGCATCCATCATGGCGTGTTGAAACCAACGGCATTCCCTACAACTGGCCATGGCTTGGTCCGATTCCAGGCTTCAGGTGGTCGAAAGATTTCGGGAAGACCTGGAATGAGACGCCATGTACCCCTGCGAAGCCGCTGTTTGGCGAGTCCGCATTGAAAGGTGAGCCGGTGAAAATCGGCGCGCCCCATTTCGTCGATTTCGGCAAGAACATGGAGCATTCGCCCGACGGCAAGGCCTATCTGACAGGACATGGCGCGTCGGTCGGCCCCGAGGGCCGCCGCTTCGCCTATAACAGTTGGATGACCGGCGATGAAATCCACTTGGTGCGCGTGACGCCCAGCATCGAAAACATCAACGACGTTTCGAAATATGAGTTCTTCGCAGGCCACGACGTGTCGGGCAAGCCGCGGTGGAGCCGCGACTTCAAGGAGATCAAGCCGCTGGCCGGTTGGAAGGACAACATGGGATGCGTGACCATGACCTACAACGCGCCCCTGAAAAAATATCTCATGTGCGTCACCGACGGCGGCAATACGGTGGATCGTTTCAACACCTATATCCTCGAATCCGACCTCGTCACCGGACCGTGGAAGCTCGTCACCTATCTGAAACACTTCGGCCAGCAAGCCTATTTCGTCAACATCCCCTCCAAGTTCATCAGCAATGACGGGCGCACGATGTGGCTTTGTTATTCGGCCAACTTCGCGGCAGGATGGGGGAAAGAGAAGATCGAATCACGGCCGGAAGGAAGCAAATATGCCATGTGCCTGCAGGAGATAAAACTGCAGCTTTCGCCCCATGCCGGACACGGGCACCACTGGTCCGGTAATGCAGAAAGCTACTTCCTTGTCGGCGATGTGCTGTGGGAGGGCATGAAGAGGTTGTCGCAATTGCCATTGGGCGATTTGCCTGCCGCCGAGTTCCACGTCGCCATCACCGGCAGCGACGCCAGTCCCGGGACGCCGGCCGCTCCGCTCCGCACGATCCAGCGTGCCGCCGACCTTGCCCAGCCTGGCGATACCGTCACCGTACATGCCGGCGTGTACCGTGAACGCGTCAATCCGCCGCGTGGTGGGGAGTCCGATAGCAAGCGGATCGTCTATCAGGCGGCCTTCGGCGAACGGGTGGTCATCACCGGTTCGGAAGTGGTGAAGAACTGGGAGAAGGTCCAGGACGGCGTCTGGAAGGCGACC
>Ga0307378_10004182_pt1 | contig 20755 bp, 6 predicted proteins | sample UN1MG_FD_202238 | JGI IMG/M metagenome (GOLD analysis project Ga0307378, IMG submission 202238) | Soil microbial communities from Risofladan, Vaasa, Finland - UN-1 | ecosystem: Environmental > Terrestrial > Soil > Coastal area > Acid sulfate soil | place: Finland: Risofladan, Vaasa | collected... | reverse complement strand
AAATCATAAAAACTACCATTATATTGTTGATTAGTAATATTTTTAATACGACGAGCTTTATATTGACATTTTTTGTTTTTTATTTGATTTAATGCTCTTTCTACCTTTTTAGGGTGTGTCATATATTTAATAATAGTTTCATTTAATGATTGAAATGTACTATTATAAATTATTGCGTTAGTACCATCCGTTTTAGTAAATCCGCTACAACATATATTTTTACTAATTTGATATCCTGCGCTAATATTAATAGAATTTAGCAAACAACCAAATTGTTCAATAAATACTTTAGATACTCCTGTTACTCTATTTTTTCCTGTTGTTTTAGATATACACCCATCACCATCAATCACACCTGCTATAAATGCACACTGCACACTATAAGGAGACTTACCCACAAATTCCGGTAATGATTGATTATATGTTTTTTTAAAAAATAATATGCCTAAATTTACAAAAATAGAATGTAGTTCTTTATTGTCTATAATTAATCTATTGGCTTTATTTTTTTCTTGTCTTATATATGATGTATTAAATCCTAAATTATTAAACCGTTGTTTTGCCTGTTCCAAAATTTCTGGTGTAGTAGACGTTATCTCTATTCTATATTGGTTTCTGTTTGGATTGCCTATATGCCCATCGGTTAATACCAAACCACACAAATATGCCAAATCTTCTGTTACTAAATAATTGCTATTTTCATCGATATGTTTTTTATTACGACAGCGTTTACATTTCCATTCGGATTTTCTTTCTCTTTTAAATTCATGTTTATATCCACAATTAATACATCGACGATATTTTAATCCATATGTTCTATAATAATCATTAATTAAATGTCCGGCAAATTCTCCTTTACCAAAAATCATTCTATCATTAATTTGTAATTTATCTGCTCGTTTTCTATTAATATCAAATTTCTTATGTTGTTTTGCGTTATATGTATATATTGGATGCCATGCAGTTAATTTATAATTAATATTTCCAGCAAGTTCTATTTTTATAATTTTATCATTTATTGGTGTTTTATGTATAAATTGTATATTATCTATTTCTGTTTTACCAGTAACATTGTTTAATGAATATGTTTTTATACCCATTGATCGAACATCTTTAATATAACTTTCTGTTTTTTCATCATACTGTTCAGTAATGGGTATTCTATTATAAAGAGTTTCTATCTTTTCAATTCCACAAAAATTAGTATGTATATATGTTTCTGGTGCTACACAACCATGGCCTTCAACATCATCTATATTGTTATTTGGAACTGTAGATATTCCCTTCTGACAATTTTCACCAAGATCATTATGATCAGACCACCCAGTATCAATAACCATAACGGTTATATCTTCTCCCTGTGTTACTCTCCATGTGTTTGGAATATTAGTTTGCTTGATTTCCCATCCCTTAACTTGGGATAATGTACTAATAACATCAGTATATTTATGCGGAGGTAACGATGTAATTGGATTGTCTTTCATTATTTTCCTATAAACTTTGCGACATTTTCAATTATGGCAGTTAATGGTCTATGAAAAATGCCAACAATTATTGTAAACGCACACACTGCCCAAAACCATTTCATCATAAATACCTTAAAATATTGTTTCCATGATAAATTTTCAATTAGATTTTTATTGCGATCTCTAGAATCCTTTACCCTTTCTATAACAATTGGACAACTATCAATCTTACAAAATGTTGCCATGCTCTTTTCTAATTGAGACATTACCTCAGATAATTTTTTGATAACCCATACCACACTCTCTTCGGGGTTTCCGTTTCCGAACAGAACCTTATGATGATCCCCTACTCTCGTATTTAAATCTTCAAGTGCCTTCTGAATTAAGGCTAGGGTTATAACAATTTGTTTATTTTCGTCTAGTGGAATTTCAGGTGGCATTATATATCTCCTTGTATTGGATATGTTTTACTAGCTGGCAATGTTATACATAATATATCTGAATCTACGGTATCCGTAATAGTATAATGCTTAACGTTTTTATCAATAACAAGAAGTTCCCCTGCTGATATCATATGTTCTTTTATTTCGTCTGCTCCTAAATACACCACAACACAACCAGACAATACTTTTATTATTTCAACCTCGTTATGTACATGTGCTTCTATTTTTGTTCCTGCTAAGATATGAACTTTGGCAACAGCAATCTCTTCCGTTTTAAATAACCCATTGATATTTGCTCCTCCTATACCGTCCAATACGGGGATATCATAAGTACTATATTTTTCATCAAACACCTCACCAACGATATCATCGTAATTAATATTATATGCTTTGGTTAAATGTTTTATAGCATCTGATATATTTTTTGTGGATACGGGGGTGCTATTATGTTTTAATTTTGTGTAGTCAAGTATTTTCAATTCAAACTCCTTTATGTTAACACTACCATTAACTCTATGGTATAACTATTTACTAAAAATACAAATAAAAACAATAATTTTATGTTATTAAATCTAATAATTGGGTTTGACAACTGTATAACTGTTTCAAACATCTGTTTACAACATTAGATGAAACTTTTTCGTTAATTCCAATGGAAATATCTTCTCTGTCATACGCAAAAGCAGAGTCTTGGTATTCCTCGATAGTAAAATTAACGATCTCAAAGCTTCCGCCAATATCCGTTTCGGTAAATACTATTTTACCTATTATACTTCTTCTTAATAATGCCAAATTTCCATATAAATGGGAAAACACTATATTATATACCCAATCCTGTATATATTCTTCCTTGTCTATTAAGTCACTATCTATATCCCATTCGTTTTCTATTCCTGCTGCCAATACAACGTCTGTTATAACATTTCTGTCGTGATATTTTATTATATTGTTCACATTGGCGACATATAAATCTCTACTATCATCATGATAAATGCTTCTATAATCCAGTGTTCCGGTAAGATTATTGGCGAATTGACCACCAAAAACCCCACCAAGGGTGTATTTATGGACAAATCCAGTATATAATATATACAAAAATCCGCCATCTTTTCCTGATATTATTTTTACAGGAGTTTTTTCGGTTTCTGTTAATATAAACGATGCAATAAATGTTCCAGTGTTGGTGTATTTATAAACAATATTTTTTGTTAGTATATATAAATTATTAGTTAAATCAAGTGTTATACCTATAATTCCACCATTTTCTGTGCTATCCCCCGTTATATCTGTAGGTAATACCGTTTTTAACCACGCGCCAGTTTCTGAATATTCCTTTACAACCTTATTACCAGTGTCTGCTATCCATATATTATCATAAGTATCTATATATAAATCATTTGGACTGTTTAATTTTGTCTTGGACATAGGACCACCCAATCCGCCCCAATTATACAATAACTCCCAATTAGCTCTTGTGTGGTTGTAATTTAATACTATAACCTTATGACTGAGCGTGTCTAGTACAAATATATTTTCATTGGAATCTACACCAATAGCATTAATACTAAGAAAATCATCATCAATTCCGTTAAAACTTCTTTCAGCTATAACTGTTGCTGTGTTATCAGTTGAAAGTATTTTTACCGTTGTATCATCTGCAACATACAAATATCCGTGTCTGGATACAACATCATTAACATCGCTTAATATATCAGATGATACTCCAGCAACACTCATATAATGAGCACTACTTGGTGAACTTTCAGTATTCCATTCTGTTAATGTTCCATTTATTGATCCCAACCATCCGGTATAAGATATTGGTGATGGACTATAAAACTTACAGGCATTTTTTAAATACGTATAATTATCATCCAATCTTGTAAATGCTCTATTAATATTATTTCTATCAGTAAATTCGTTTGGTGGAATATAAACACTTTCAAGAGTATTGGGTAATGTGAGTGTTGTATCTCCATAAAATCTTTCAACATCAGTATCAAATTCAGTGTAGCCTGTAATTACGGTTATAAAGTTAGTAAATAACTTTGTAATAACATCCTCGGTATGCAATACTGCTGATAACATAATGGAATAATTTCCCGCAGAAGGATATGTAACAGTAAACGAAGAAAAGTTCTGAACCGTTTGTGTATTACCATATGTATCTTCCCAGATAAATCCGGATATTATACTAGACAATGTTTGGGGTGTTATATTGAGTATTTCCGCAGATGCATTTACGGTTATAACATTACTGTCAACATATATACCCAACTGTGGTGCTGCATATACCGTAAAATATTGAGTGCTTGCCGTAACATCTCTATCGACATTATCCCAATCGTTAGGCCAATTATCAATATTTTGAGTTACAACACCAGTAAGATCTAGCGATAAATGTGTTGAAATACTAGGATTAATCGTTCCGTTAACAATTCCATCACCAGAAGATAATACCGTACTAAATGTCGTTCCAGACTGATATATACTTGCATCCCATTCTGCCGCCGATAATGTCCACGCATAAACTCCGCTTACCTCGGAAACCGGACTATATAGTGGATATGTAATCGTTTTAGTTGATTCAAGTGTTTGTGTACCAATAACAACAAACGTTGCAGAATTTGTTGGAGTAATTGTTGCTGTAGGATCTTCATATGAAACTATCCGTATATTTTGAAATAATGGACTTGTATTATCAGTACTTGATGTCGTTTTGAAATTGCTATAATATTCTACCGAACCAGAGTCTGCGGTATGCTGTCTTGTCATGGTGGTTGGTAATTCAGAATTAAACACCCCAAACAAGATAGCACTTCCAGAGTTATTAAAAGTAGTATCCGCAACAGATGATATATTAGGATGTAATACTTTCGTGGTACCGTAAACTTTACCAGAAATTTCCCATGTATATGAAGTTCCTACTATATTAGAACTTAATACAAACGTTTCTGTATGTCCTTCCCCATATGCACATACTCCACTGGATTCCGTTAATGTGGTGCTACTTCCGGTGTGTATATAAGCTGCACTTGTAGTCCATGTATATGTAGGAGCAGCCACAAAATCTGCACTCAAAAATCTGCCTATAAAGTTAATGTCCATGTAATCAAAACTACTATGAGCAGACAACCAATTAGCAGCACTCATGGCAATACCAGATAGGATTAATGTTGTGTTAAAAGCTGATGGTATAAATAACAATTCAATACTAGACGTTGTTTCTAATATTTCACTACCGGATAACCAAACATATGATCCTTGTGTGGTATCTTTATTTGGTATTATAGAAGTATCTACTGCTGTTGCTGCCACTGTTGCATATTCACCAGAAACCCTCCAAACACCATTTGTATAATAAGTGTCCTCGTTATTAACTTTGAAATTAATATCAAACAGACTTTCGGCTGGAAATTCGTCTATATCAAACCTATATGTTGATGATGTATGGAATATAGTGTCAGAAGAATTTGGTGACGCAGAAATATAAGCGGAAGATACCAACATACTGGATATTTGTGGAGTATCACTAAATTCATTAGCGGTCATTGTGAAAACTATGGTTCCAATAACACCGGCTGGTTTTCTGGTTCCAAACGTATATGGATTACCTTCCATATCTCTAGCCCATATTGAATCACTAGCGGGTGCGGTAGCATCCCATGCCAACGTATATGTTGAACCAATATTATGATATCCAATAGTATCTCTATATCCTACTGCTACTGCCGAAAGTGTTCTATAAACTGGTAAATTATCAAAACTTGCTGCACTAACCAACATATTGAGAGGTTCTAATTGTGGAACATATGTTATACTTGTACTATATGCTGGATATTCCTTTGAACATAAACTTATTAAATATGTTGTAAAATAATTTGAGTATGTTACATCAAGTCTATCTATATCTCCAGCCACACCACTAACTCCTTGGGTATATACTCCGCCCCCCGCACTTAATATGTTTACAGTGGCAGATGGTGTAATATACCAAAAGATAGAAGATAATGGATTAATGTTAGTATATGTATATCCACCCTGTGTGAATATTCCAGAAAGTAATATTCCGCCATCGGTTGAGGATATTGTAGATATGTTTAATGTGTTTCCCTCGTTTGTAGTATCGACAGTAAAGCTATATTCACCAACAGTTCTATTAGCATCACCGTTTACAGCACTTATTACATAGGTTTCTGTGGTTGATAGAACCGTGGAATCAAATAACATATAGTCACCACTAGCTGCTATAACACTCGATCCTAATGTATATTCAGTATCCGCTACAACTCCCTTAATATAATATGAAACCAATGTATCGGTAATATCAGAGTTCCAACTGATGTATGATACTGGAGGAATTCCTGTTGTTGTTCCGTCTGCACCACTAAGTATGGCACTAAGGGTAGCTGTACTGGTGGTTGTTTCCATTGGACTTATAAAAAATCTTCTTGGATAAAATATATAACTATCAGTTAACCCATTTTCCGCCGAAACTTCAATATTATATGTTTGTGTATCATCATATGTAACAAAGATTAATGTACTTGTTCCAACACCCGTTATTGGTTCACTTTCTGTATATGCTAAAGATGTAGCCCAATCATATGCACTTAATTGTGTGTTTCCATCCCATGACCACACAACAGAAGATAGGGTGCTTTGCTGTTGTGTTGCAACAGCAAACATTCGTATACTAACATCCGTTCTTTGTGATGCTCCAAGACTTAATGAATCTGCCATATTATTTCCATATTATACTATACAGTTCAGTATATGCTGGTGATATTTTCTTAACTGTATCTTTTATTATATCTTCTATCAAACTTCGCGTTTCCTCGTTAGTAATATTTAGTCCTTTTAATATAATATTAAAGTACTGTGATTTAATTCCTGGTACTTTATGCTTAAAGAACCGTTCAATTTCTTCCATAAATTCCTGTGATCCTATAGGCATATTCCATGTCATATCATAAAAATTCAATTCCAATTTATAAATATGCATTACATCTGATCTATCGAGAACTGTGTTATAAATTCTTAAATCTTTAAAATCTGCCTTGGCATGGAATGTATCAATAGAAAGTTCCGTATCTAGTGGCAATCGTTTTCCTACGTTGGCTCCAATAAGCAATGGATTTTTATAGTAATAGAATATGTTTGATCCTGCGTTTACGTACACCGTATCTTCTAATGCGGTATCTACATACAAATTACACTCACCCGATACTGAATTATATTGTACCATAAAATGATGCCATTTATTATTTACCAAACCGGAAGTTGGATACTTTAGCGTAGACGTTGCAGATAGTAATAAATTACCAAAATTGGTATTTGCTCTTATATATGTAGTTTCTCCGTTTAATACATAATTATATTTTCGCTGCCAATCATATCCTGTAAAATCTCCCTTTGCTTGGAATGAAATAGAACTTTGAACTTCATCAGAATAAAGAATTGTATTTATACCATCTAATAGGTTGTTATCACTTATGTATACTCCACTAATTGTGTACTTAAAGATCTTATTATCGGTACTATTAACGAATAATACCCTATCATAATATAAACCATCATCGTATTCGTTAATGAACCCTAAATCCATGTTTGTGGTTGTATTTCCTATAGACCCCGAAAGTAATACACTACCAGCAGAATTTAATTTAATATATGTATTGCTACTGGTTCCCCAAATGGAATTATCAGCATCACATACAATTCTAACAGCATCAGAATATGCATATATAAGAGTTCCGGCTTTCAATATTCCATCATCGTTTGCTACCCATGTTACTCCGTCGTTATCCACGCATATATCATTTCCGCTTGTTCCAACAATGTTATTTGATAAGTCGTAATCAAAACATATATAACTAGACGAAACCGCAGACACCGAATCAAATGTTCCGTTAAATGTAAAGCTTGATATATTATTACTAACAGTATCTAATATTCCTACGTTTCCAGCACTATTTATTGCCATGTCACTAAGTGTAACGCTACTGTCAAAGGTTATTTGTTTAACAATGTCTCCATTATAATCTATTATATGTACCTTTTTATACTTATCATCGAGAATCCATGTATACAAATTATTATCCAAGCATATAACTGTTGGATTTCCTGCTTCTGTAAGTTCACTTCCGCTGGTAGGCAATAGTCTGTCAAAATACATTTTATCGTTTATGTTAGTAAAAACTACGTGACCATATGTTGTATCATAAACAGGATATATAGAACTACTAAAGCCGTTTGTATATCCCAATCCCCAACCACCTCGGAATTCTGTTCCCACAAGATTCTTGGCTTTACAGTTACCCCAGTTATTGGTCTTTATCCAAACAGAATAACTCATATCTCCGGTTAAGAAATAACTACTATTGTATGGAACCATGCAGTCCTGATCAACACCATTTAATACTATTGCGTTTCCGTTTATAACTCCCGCCTTATAGTTTTCTATTGTTCCGTCATTATTATATGGAGAACTGTCTTCTGTTGTGGGTGCCCAATTTTTTAAGTTAAGTTTTAATTCGGTACCATCACCTGTTAATGTTGATACAACACTGTTATTACCCAATTCACCAAAATGATAATATTTATACCAGACTCCACCATCAAATGTCATTCGTGATGGTTCGTCCCAAACAAGATCACCGCTATTTGGTACTACGGTGTATGTATCTGTGTTACTTGATATTGCATGTATTAATGTTACATAACCGGGATAAAACCATCTATCCATCCATGCCTTATTAACTTCGTTGCCTGATAACCACGAACATAACCAAGTTCCGTGTTGCCAAGGTATGGAATCTCCCCACCAAATGTTTTTGGAATAGTTAGCATTTTTCTTCCATATTTTATCTGCTCGGAATGGTGTTGTTCCAGCAGTAGAGCCACTATCTTCTATTCCCATTGAAGACAGTGCAATTCCAGCAAGTGCGGTTTTAGGATAATGAAAATATGTAACATTGTCCTTTTTAAAAACAACTTCTTTGGTGCTCGCAGTAAAGCCTAAATATGGATTTTCAAACCCATAATCCTGATTTGTTCCTGTAAATATTTTTTCATATTCTCTTCGTTTAAGCGCATCGTTTTTATTAGCCGAAGTTACTGGTACAAGAGTATTACCACAAATATATGGAGTTTGTGTTGTTTCGTATTCAGGTGTTTGTATGTTTTTTAAATTGGCTATGTTAATGTTCATAGCACCATGAGTATTATTAACCTTTGTTTTATACGGACAATCCACCAAATAGTTTTGTTTTATATTAAAAACAGTTTCTTCCTTTTCTGCATTGGTATTATTTTGCTTGTTATAATATTCGTTATAATATTTTACCCACCCAACATTATCATAAAACCCTATTTGTAAATTATCTTCATATAGACCCATCGTAAATATGTATGGATTACTTGGATCATAATCATCATCAGATATTATACCAATAGCACGAATTGTATCGGTTACGCTACTATATGAAATATATTTCTTTACAACAGATGGACCATAAGATTCATTGGTTGTAAATTTAGTTGATAGCGCAATAGTGTCATCAACAACACAATAATCGAATACTTGCTGATGATATGGATCGCCTTGTATAGCATCTGCTAGTGTTATATTCCATGGTGCGGTTCTATTAACGGTGAAATACTTTTTACCATATGAAATTGCTGCCGATCCATCACTAATAGTTAATCGGAACAGTTGTTCATCTGTTGGTGTAACACCGTCACCCGAAAGATATAATGCATTACTTACATTTGTTATGAATTTACCATTTGCTGATAATGAAATATATGAAACAAGTGTTGAGAAAACAGCATCTCCCTGATCAGACTCAATAAAATTGCCAAAGGTTCCTGCTGACGTTACAAAAAATAATGTGTCGTTGGCAAACCTAACATCTTTTGCATAATTAAAAATTGGATTATTTACAAAAGTATATCCATCGTTATAATAATCCCGTACAGGAATAAACCCAACTCCGGTTTTATAACTGTAATCGGCGGATAATGATATAAGATTAGATTCTGTTACTGATGTTGTATTCATATTATCCTGACAATGCTACATTGTAAATTTTATTTTGAAGTTCATCTTCAAATACAAATAAGATATTATCTTCATTATTTCTACTACTTATTAAATGCCTCTTTCCTGATAATTTAACAAAATCATCAAATGGTCCGATAGATCCCGAACAAGAAATATATGTATTAGTATTAGCCGCATACGCGGAAGTATACACATCAAATGTATCCAATGTTGTGTATTTATGTGATACAAAAACATTTCTTGGGTCTGTTATATCGTTTGGATATGCAGTTGCTCCGCTAATAATACTAGTAAATGGTGTTCTGGTTACTCTTTCTATATCGGTACTATCCCCGAAGTCCCAATCAATAATTCCGATAGGAAAAGATCCGGGAATAAGGGATGATAGGTTAAAATATATTGTTCCTATATCTCCACTAATTGCACTAAGATCCGTAAAGAGTCCTGTTAGTGCCCTGCTCGCCCGTATATCACAATTACTTGGTGGTATTTCCTCAACATACACAAAATTGTTTCTGGCACAACAACTTTCCATACTTGTGGTGCTTGTTTCTACACATAAAGAAACATCATACACTCCCGGCATAACATATGTATGCGTAATCATATGGTTAGTCCTTTCTGTTGTCCATGATGGATAATCCGTAAGTATAGTACCAGCAGTTATAGCACTAGTCATAGTTGATTCGCTATACCAGTTACCAAAATTCCAATTATATGCACTTATTGGTAATGAGTGTGGAACTGAAGACTCCATAAATGTTATGGACAGATTAGGAGCATATCCAGAAATCAAGGCACTCATTATGCCAACTGGTGGTTGATCTACTGATAGATAATCCTCTATTGGGTTTTCTATATCATCACTATAATTAGCAGAAACTGTTGACACCGCCATTACTAAAAAGTTTGCATATGCTGGATTTTCTTTTACCTGAATTTCTGTTGTTACAGCAACGTTCATGGTATCAAGTGCGGCAGATTCCGTATTTGTATTGCTTGCTCGTACAGACATAGTTTCATAATACGTTCCCACCCTATAGTAAACATGTGAGGTTATCTCATTGTTTAATGTTTGGGTGTCTCTTGGTGCAAATGTAGCATCTTCTGTTTCGTATGTATCTGATGATCCATCACCAAAAGTAAAATCCCATGCACATAGCGGCCAGGTTCTTGCTATTGATTGATCGTTAAATACTGCTGATACTGGATCATATCCCGAAACTATTCCGTTTATAACACCAACCGATAATGCTTGTGTTAAATCTGACCAGAGTGAACTACGTAATGCAACATTGTCGTATGGTATAACTGTTTGACTAGCAGTAGGCCACCTCTCCCAAGCCTCTACTGTTCCTGTTGCACCAGCAGACACTGGAACGTTATAGTTTGGATCAACACCAGAAACTAAATAACAATTAATATTACCAGTGGCAGATACCTCAACGGAATATATTCCATTGGTTTCTCCCGGACCACCACTAAATCGTGATGCTGGCTTTCCACTCTTAGATGGATCATGATAAGTATATTCATTAAATATTTCAGTATCATTTAAAAATACTGATGTATTTGTATCTCCTCCAATATCAAGAACCCTATCTCCGAAATTATAATGATATCCAGTTAATGAAAAACTGTTGGTATTAACGCTTATATCACATCTAACATTTAAGTCATCATATCCAGATATATTATTTCCATTAGAAACCGCTAGTGCGTCCCAATAGTTTCCATCGGTTAATTTTGGAGTACTATTTACATAACCAAAACGTATTGTTATTTCTGGGGAAATGTAGTCTGGATGCATACTTAATATATTTGATGGGTATTCAATAAGATCAGTAATATCAGACAATTGTGAATTTGCTGCACCAGTAAAATCACTATATTGGTATGCCGCACCATATTCGCTATCTATTTCTACCAACCCCTCATTTGTGATGTTGTCATATAATGGATAAAGTCGTATTCCGCTGGTATTGAAACTGTATGCTCCATGAGTATCAATCCAATCCTGTGCATTTTCTTTTCGGTTCTTGTCGTCAATACCAATAATACGTTTTCCCCATGATGTTACTGTATATGATAATGAATCTCCCCCAACTGTTGCTGTTTTAGTTTCTGCTGTTGTTAGCGATTCTACAATAGTATCCCACGCACCAGCAGCAGATACAGTCATTAATGTTGGATCTCTTGTTAATACATAATCTAATTCTCTCCAACTTGTAGTTGGTTGTTTCCATTCTGTATATGGTACATTAAGATATGTACAATATCCACCAGACGGAAAACTATTTGTTGGTGTTCCATGTATTTCATCTGAATATATTTTAAACAGTTTATTGGTATCACCAACACACCATACATTATTTTCAGAATCTGTTCCGACACCAAAAACAGAAGATATTCTGTGATATATTGTGGTTGCATCAAATGTTGATCCATTCCAATGTTTTTTATATACCCTATTATCCCATGGACCTTGTGCATATCCAACAGAGGCGTAAACATTGTAATCCTCTATATCAGACGTAAGTGGAAAATCTGTACAAATACCTCTGCTTGCCTGCCAATCTGATGTTGATATTTCATATGTTTCCGTTACAATAGGATTATGTGTTTCAAATGCAGATGCAAATTCTGTTATATATTTGTTAATCCATACAATACCATCCGCTCCAACTGTAATTCCATATCCAGCATTTGTTGCTCCAGACTTATAACCATTTACTGTTCCATTATCGTTTAATACCCAAGTATAATTAACTACCCCTGTAAGCCCATCTTCTCTGAATCTGGATTCATAAAATGTTCCACCATAATGTACCATTCCGTAACTAAAAGTTGGTATAGATTCATTAATATGAGCAATCTGTTGTACGGTGTCATCAGAATAGGATATTTTATACAATGTATTGTTGCTACCACCAGCATAACAATCACCAGTTTCGGGGTCAACTGCGATTCCTCTTATCATTCCATCCCCAATAGAATATCTTCCTTCAACTTCTCCGTTATGTAGTTTTACTCTAAGAACATATGATGACCAACGATCAGCATACCATACAGTACCACCATAAAAAGCAGTACGAGTGGTATTTGGATCAATGGTTGTTCTGGATAGCCACTTTACCCCCAAATCACCATAATGTGCAGCCCATACGTTTTGCCCCTCATCATATAATGTATTATATTTTACCTGAGATTTAGAGGATTTTACGGATGCCATAACACCAGTGTTGGTAACCGTGTTTAGGTCGTCAGTAGCTTTTACCGACCCCTGATTGGAGATAGCAATAAAAGAAAACGAATCCAAGTAAACAAAACTACCTGCTTCTGTCCATTCTATACCACGGATGGCATAAAAAAGTTTCCGTTTACATGTAAAAATTTGAGATAATTGTTCAGAAGTATATTCGGATAAATCATCATCATATGTCATTACGTCCAACCCAGAAGTTTCGTGAATAACGGTATAATCACTTAAATCTGGTTCGCTGATTTGATCGGGTGGATAATCACCAACATATCTAAATATTCTAGTAAATCCAGATAATACATCAGTTTGTGTTGTGGTAAGTTCCCAATCTAATGTAAATTTGTTACCATTATCCACAAACCCGCTTAGTGGGGTAATGGTAAAGTTAGCTACTGCAATATCTTTTGCCATAATAATATCCTATTTTAATTATTTAGTCCTAAAGTGATGTATAGCAACCTATGATTGCACTGGTGTTATTGCCGAAATGTCAACAGTATATGTATCATCTATAGTATTACGTATATTCATAGTGGTAAGTACCATTCCATCCCCATAATATGTGGAATACCCAACAAACGAAATATTATATGTATTATTAATGTTATTATAGGAGAACACAGGCTGTTCTACAGAACTTAATAATACAGAGGATATTTCATTACACTCCACATTGTTTCTACCATCAAAAATAGTTGTTAATATATTTGATTCTAGGTCTAAATTATACAATTTAGGATATATTACATTATCAGCATAATCAGATGATGCCACAGTACAAATTGTAACGTGTTTTTCTTCATCAAATAACCAAACCCCACCATAATTTCCGTTGTTATTACTCGATAGATCTATAATATGAACGTCATCGGCTATAGAATATATTCTGGAAGTATCATAGTCATATTTTATCTTTTCAAACAATAAATGCCCAGTGGTATATACCATAATTGTATCAAACCAAATATCAAAATCTCTTATTTGCCCGTTTAATATATCAGATGATACAGCAGAAGTAAATAATCCGAAGTTATTATAAATGGAACTTAGTGATACTGAAGCGGAAACCGCGTTTCCATCTGTGTTTTTAGTCCACATATATCCAGTTGCATTATTTTTGGTGTATATTGTTTCTAGTGCTCTGTCCTTTAATAGAAAATATTGATTTCCAAATATATCGGTTTTCCATTGATATACAAACTTATTTTGATTTTCTATGTTACCGTACCAAGAATCAATATTATGTTCCCCTCTAAAATTCTCTGGGAATGCTTGGATGTCATTCCAAGTATTATCCAATGCTCCAGACCAAGGATCATATTTATCATTTTGAATTTTAAATCCGTTATAATTAAATCCGGTGCTTTCATATTTTGTTTGATAAGGAATAAACTCTGAATATCCCGGTAACTCATCGGACGTACCGGAATATGAATCCAGTGTAATCCCGGTTTTCAACCAACTAGAATCTATATTCGTAGAAGATATTGGTTTAATTTGTGTTTTATTAGATACCCCAGCATCTCTGGTATATAATGCAGGATTCTGAAATATCGCTGATAATTCTCTATTATATGTATTTTCCAGATCATCAGTATAAATAGTGTTTGTATATCCTTTACCAATATATGTGGTTAGCCCCATAAGTTTTGGTAGGAAATATCCCCCAACATCTTCTCTGGAATACAAATCCCCAATATATGGTATTGTGGCTATTGTTGGAAAATGTCGATTTAAAATATTTGCATATGGAACTAATGCATCAACTAATGTTCCAGATATATAATCAACCCATAATCCACCTGTTGGTGGTATTCCATTCGTCGAATTTACTAATGCCTGTTTCCATGTGATTGCGGAATTTGCCCAATAATTAACAAACATTTCTGATTCGTTACTTAATATAATATCAGAAGGATTGTTTGTTGCAGATATAACCATTTCTGTGTTTATGTTATCTAAATAAGAACTCAATGGTGATGTACATAACGGATTAATAACAAGATCACACCAACGTTTGCTTTCCGAATTAATCTTAAATTCTATAGGTTCTTCCCAAATAATATTCCCGGTTCCATTATTTTTGTAATCAACATATATATTTTCTACCAAAGATAATCTTGATATATCCGGTTGTGTTATAAATGTGTAATCATCAATTGGTGTGCGAATACCACCGCCCCATGTCATTGTTCCTTTTTGTTTTGTTTGACCCGATGAATTATCATATGAAACTGCCCAAAATGGTCTTCCACCAACGGCAGTTACATTATATACATTTGATGTATAATCCCATCCACTAAGTGGTATATTTATTACTGCATTAATTCTGTCATTATATCTGGTTGTAATACCAAGACTACCGCTTAGTTCTGTGGTTAAATCAAAATTAACTCCGCTTACTGGCGGTAAAACCACAAACGTTTCTGGTGCAAATGGACCATAACCAATACCAGAAACTTGATATTCCCCAATCTGATCAATAAGATATGAAAATTTATTGTTTGGTGATATTTTTATTGTTTCAACATTAGTCGAATCTGGCTTAATCAAATTCCAAACAACAGCGGTTAATTCTGCTGCGGAATGTTCTGGACCATCATCATAAAATCCTACTGGCCACACATAATCCACGTACTGACCAGTTGTAAGATGGTTGCTAGTATACCATGGATTAGCTTCTATGCTTACACTGGATGCTAAATATGTTCCAACGGTAGATCCTCTGGTATCGTCACTTGTTAAACAATACCAATTAGAATCTATATGATCATACATAATAAAATCACCGGCATTTAATACCATTGGTGATGCTGACGTGCTCTTTTCCCAAATACCATCAGTATCTAGTGTGGCTTTCATCCATTCTGCTTTGGTAGTATTTGTGTGCTTGTGTTTTATAATTAAATTAGGAACAAAATCAACGATTAGGTCTCCAGGATTTCTAAGTAAATTACTTCGTAGGTATTTGTACACAACACCAGTTTCAAATCGAAATCTAGATCCATCTCCGGTTTTCCATTGACCCGCACCCCAACCAACATCTGGTTCGGGATTATTTCCTGATACTTGATAGAATGCAAAATCCTTGCTTGACTTATATCCTAACGAATCTGTTCCTCTCCATGAATCCAAATCAAAATGTTCAGGGAACTGTGTATCAACAAATACTATATCAGTCATATATGAATAATCACTATAATTAGATCCAGGATGTCCTAATGGAGAATATTTTATTGCTCTACAAGTACAGTCATTCCAATCGCCAATACCGTTCGTTGCTAAGTCTACGATACCAATATTTTTAGTATCATGAATTGATTTATGATCGTTTATGTAATATAGACAATCCACTTGATGATTATAATGTACAATAGAAGTCTCGTCTATAAATATTGAAGAATCTTGCCATACAAATGTTTCATAGTTTCCGGGTTTACATTTCAATGTAAGTGATGGTTGTATTTTTCCAGTTGCATTATAAACAAGCGTAGAATTGCTGCCAGCCAATGTCTTTAAGTCCAGTCCACTTAGCCATGCACACTCAACAGGATAACCATTTGGTGCATTTAGTTTATATATCATATCACTGTCATATAATCCATATCCTGATCTAGCACCGACAATTGCAGTTTCAACGCTTATTGATGATAATGTAATAGGAATACATTGACTGGAAAGTATATTCATTGGTAGGTCAGGATTGTCTGGATTATATGTGTGTAATGGCCAGTTAATAAATGTTTTACCGACTGATATTGGTATATCAGTATTAATCATTTTATACAACCATGCCCGATCAAACGGACCCGAATATAATGTATCTGGATTGAAATCATGTATTCCATCTGATACCGTAGTTGTTCTTACTGATATTTTATCTGCACTTAAATGTGTTTGTGACGGAATAGCACCAATATCAATCAACTTGGTATCATTTATGTTTATAGGATTGATAGCTGAAACTGGAACTGTTTTCCAATATTTGTTTAATATAGAATCATCATATGTATCTATATAATATGAATTTTCTAGTAATGGGCCGCTCCAATCCAATCCATCCCCACTTGTTCCATATCCTGGATATGGAAATCTAAATCTTGTGTTTCTTGATTCAAATAGTGTTGCCTTCATAGTATCTTCTAATATATTTTCAGAAGTATACTTTAACCAAGAACCAGAAATTGCGTTGTTATTTTGGATAAAAATCTTATCAGCAAACTTATAATTATTGGCGGCTATTGCCCCATCGTTTATTAATGATGTTGCGCTTAAATATATAGGATCAAATACAATGTCTTGTTCATATTCCCTGAAGTATTCTCCAGATGGGAAGTAGAACCAGTTATTTCCGGACACCAAAGTATGTTCAACAGTACGAGTATCAGAAACATAATAACCACCCGATAATATGTATTGGTTCTCTCCAATATATTTCTTGGTAGCATCAAACCTAACATAATCATTTAATACTTCTCTATTGAACTCAGAATATGCAGATAATGGTAATGCGGATACATCAGAAACTCCATGGGATTTCAGTACTGTATTTATTGTCCATAATAATGGATTGTTTGCATCTAACGCATTAACTCCCGTTCCGTATAACCAGTTCAACGCCGAAATTTCAAACCCTAAACTATCAAAATATGATGATACTGTTGCGGATTCGAGATCATAATATGAAGAAACAGCAACCGTTGGATCTTTATCATAATAGTTTGTATCATCATACAATTCTTCTAATATGATTTTAAATCCAGTAGATATAGCAGACAAATCTGGAAATGTATCATATGCTGATTGTTCTGGAACATTTAAAACATAATCTCTTTGTGTAAATGCCTTTAATAGATATTCATAAAATAGGGTTCTTAATGCATTTTCAGAACCAACCATATTATATTTTAGTTTAGCCTTTTTTATTGCTTCCCGTTTGTTAATAAAATATATTGATATCTCTCTTAGTTTCTTAACAAACAATGGAATTGCGTCGTCAATATCCAATGGATCATCAAAATCTATATCCTCAAGCCATTTCTTATCTTCCTCGTTTCCGTATAATTTTAATTCCTTAAGCAAAGATATATAATCTGAACGCAAATCATTTGTGGTATCGGTGTTTGTATATGTGTTATTGTACCAAGCTTTAACATATTGATTATATTGAACGGTTTCCTTTCCAGGTATAATTCCGGAATTTCTTTGAACCCATTCCTGATAGGTAAACGGAACCCTACTATCTTCCGGTACCACTACTGCGGTATTATTCTTGATACCTTCCATATATTCTTTATTAGTAATATAATTCGATCTGGATGTATCTTGTGTTTTGGAATATGTAGATAAAATAGCCATTATGTGTTTATTCCTCCGTATAAATTATCCATTAAGAGTCTATCTATAATTCCATAATTGGTATACCATGCAGACAATGAAGAGTTAGTTTCAGACAGTGTAGTATAATCGTCATCCCAATTAATAACTCCCTCGACTTGAACATCACAAAGAGTTGGTATATACTTGTAAAATTTATAAGTTGCATAATCACTTGAAAGTAACCATGCTACACTACTTGTTGATGATAATGCCACACCAGTAAGTGCGTGTGTAGTATCAAGAACCGTTTCATAGGTTTCCTGACCAAAAATAGGCTGCACAACAAATGCAACCCCACCGGATACCATATATGTTGCTTGATCTATAATATCGGTTCCCCTATTAAAACAATGATCATGTCCACAAACGCTACATACCGCTTTATTTCTTACAAAATTTGTATTACACTTACAACGTGTTCCCCAAAGATTATTATGTGATATTGAAGCAATATTAATTAATCGTTTTAGTGATGGCGGATAGTTAAATTTATAATTATCAATTGGTACATCTACTTCTTCTGATATAGAATATAATTGATCTATTTCACAGGTATTTATATTAGAATTATTATTTACAAAATTGGCAATCTTTTCATATGATTTTCCCCCAAGAGAAGTGTTAGTATCGGTCTTATTACCAACCATTGTGTCTAGATATGTATTAAATAAATTTACATTGTTATAAATGTGTTCGGACAATGCATAGTCCCTCATTTGTTTTGTTGAGTCCCAACTTTCATTAAATTTTCTAATATTAATATCGTCTGCATTTGCATAAATATCAAACAATGCACTCGTTCCGGAAACACTATATGTTTTAGGAGTATCAACATATTTATGTATCATTTGATATCCTGTCCAATCACCAAACGCCTGTATTCCTCGTTCGATAGCACTACGAGGATATATCAAGAACGAATCAACCGCGCTTATGTTGTTTATGGAAAGAATATATGCCCTTGCTTCCGTCGTATTTAATACCCATATTCTTTCTCTTGAATCACATGCTATACCCTCAAGATTTGCACTTAGAGCTGATGTTGCATTATCTGCTGTGGAGTATTCTAAACCGTAACCTACTATGTTCTCATTGGCAATATTTCTTTTAATAACATCATATCCGCTTATACAACCAATTGCGGATTCACCAAAAGTAAACCAAGGATTGGAGTTTTGATCTATTGTTAAATATGCAGGATGTGGTATATTTTCAAAAGAACTTACAAGATGACACATAGAGTCATATTTTTGAATTGCTCCACCACTTGCTGTTTGTTCTTCTGTATATGGAAAATATTGTTTCTGATATTCTTCACAAACCCATACCGAATTGTCTGATGGATCAACAACCATACCTTGCGGTTGTGCGCTTAATGGGAAAAACACTGATGTAATAAGAGCACCAGCACTGGTATATTTAGCCAAGCTGCTGCACAATGGATGTGAATATGTAACCCAAGCATTGTCCTCGGTATCAGTATCAATTTGAACTGGTCTGGCAGATATATAATCTGATCCAGAATATACGAATGGAAAAGATGCCAATAAAATAAGTGTTGTACCTATCATGTTTTTATCATATTTTATAGCAAATGTTCCTAAACCTTCTGTCCATCTGGTAACCCATGCATTTGCTTTACTGTCAAGTGCTACTGAAGGTGAATAATGTATTGTTTGGCCAAGATATATAGAAGAAAGCAAGGTTCCATTTGAAGTAAACTTACTAACATATCCAGATAGAGCATTAGAAACCGTCCACACATTATAGCAATAATCTACTGCTATACCAAAAATTCCACCACTTGATCGATCTATCCATCCGCTTGCTGGTCTCCAAAATGTTGTCTCTCCAGAAACCGCCGAATAGTATGTGCTATTTGTTGTTGCATATAAATATGGTGATATACTGGGTAGTATTCCGTTGATGTACTCCGCAGAATATGGATAATTTACCTTGTTTAATGTATTTGATCCGGTATTAGATATCCAAGCAAATGGAGTATCACGATACCATCCAGAAGATTCTACCGATACCGTCGAAGATAATTGCGTATTTAGGGATGATGCCGAAGAATTAACGCTATTAATATATACCCCTCCCATATAATAATCATCATCATCATATCTCTCGAAAT
>Ga0307378_10004181_pt1 | contig 20755 bp, 35 predicted proteins | sample UN1MG_FD_202238 | JGI IMG/M metagenome (GOLD analysis project Ga0307378, IMG submission 202238) | Soil microbial communities from Risofladan, Vaasa, Finland - UN-1 | ecosystem: Environmental > Terrestrial > Soil > Coastal area > Acid sulfate soil | place: Finland: Risofladan, Vaasa | collected... | reverse complement strand
TTCTTTTGAAGTTACCGTTCATATTTATGAACAAGGCACGCAAGTTGTGGGACAGCCAATTAAATATAAATGTCAAGTGTCTATAGTAGGACCGGAAGTGTAATGGATATGAAGGACATGGTCCCTGATATAATTCTTATTATGAACGACGAATATGAATATATGTTGGCTAGACAACGTCTTACTAATAACGAATACTTTGCTGATGGTAAATTAAATGGTAAGCCGTACGAAATATTCTATAATATGGAAGAATTAAGGGAGAGGTTTGGAAGGTTATATGATAGTGGTAAAATAATACATATTATAGCGGAACGAGATGAAAACTATAACTGAGTGGTATAAATGGGCAGCCAATTGCAGTATTATCATAGGTCGCAAAGAACCTATAAAAGAACCAGACAAACTTTCTTGGTTTTGCGATAATATATCAATAACTAAAAATCCCCCAGAAATAAAAACAATAGATGATAATAGAAATATCAAATAAACAGATGGATTTGATAAAATCTATGTCATATAAATTTCAATGTGACACGACCTCTATACTTCAAATGGCTTTATCATTACTGTCAACTGCTTTAGAAGAAAAAAATCGTGGTAATGAGATTGCTGTAGTAAAACATAATGTGGTTAAGAAGGTGATAAGCGTATGAGCGTAAAACTAATTTCATATACGCAGCCAGTAGAAGAGATTGCTACTCAAGGAATTACAGACTTGCAAGAACTTATTGCTTTTTGTGCTAGAGTTAGTGCCCCAAATAATCAGTTTAATACGGATACTTCAGAGAAGTTAGTTAAGTATCTAATGAAACATAAACATTGGAGCCCAACAGAAATGGTCAGTGCTTGTGTTGAAATTGAAACCACTATAGATATATCTAAACAGATACTAAGACATAAATCTTTTTCATTCCAACAATTTTCTGCTAGATATTCAGACCCAACAAAAGACATGGGTTTTACTCTTAGAGAAGCCCGCCTTCAAGATACTAAGAATAGGCAGAACTCTATAGAGATAGGAGAAGAGCATAGTTATTTACAGCACTCATGGGATAGAATGCAGAACTCGGTAATAGAAAAAAGTAAGTCTGTTTATGAATGGGCAATAGAACACGGTATTGCTAAAGAACAGGCTCGGGCTGTTCTTCCAGAAGGATTAACTCTAACAAAACTTTTTATGGGCGGAACTATACGCAGTTGGATCCATTATATTGAACTTCGCTCAGGTCCTGAAACACAGAAAGAACATCGTCAAATAGCAATAGATTGTGCAAGAGAAATCTGCAAAGTATTCCCAATGATTACAGGGTTTGTGCATGAAAACGCTTAATGTAATACTAGTATTTCTGATAGCGTCAGCTATCAGTTGCTCCGGCTCAATATCCTACCGCAGCGAATTCAAAGTGCCCACAACAGTATCGGCTTTAGAAGAAGAAATCTCTTCATTAGAAGCTCGACTAGAGGGTTTAGAAAAAGAACTTGAAGAATCTAAGCTCTCTAGAGACATTCTTGTAGAAGATAATAAGTCTAGAGATGGGGTTTTTTCTGGTAAAAATTCAATAAGAAATTCTAACTTTAATATTAGTTCTATCTTAGGACAAATAAAATATGCTAAGATTGATTTAGCTAAATGTGAAGCTAGGTTAAAGTCTTTAAAAGAGGTTGGTGATGACCAATGAAGCTATTACAGAAATTACTTGTTTCTATAACAATACTAGTAGCGATGACAAATACAGCTCTATCTAAAGACATAGTCAATGACGTCTACATGATAGAGATTAATACTTACGGAGCAAACCAGTCACGTCAGTTACTTATTTGGGGATTTTCGGACTCTATAAGAGAGTTTTCAACATTTAAACGAGATAGGTTCCACACAATACTTGGAATAGGCGTTCAGCACTATGAATGTGAAAATATGTTCGGTGGAGCTCCTAATAAATTACAAGTGAAAAAACGCGGCGACTACTGGTATTGGGAGTACCGTCCTGGTATACTATTTAGAAGCAAGAACTTTAAAGAGACTAAAACGTTCTTTGATGTTGAGGTGGAAGATAGAGATAGGCTGCCTTCTGACAAGAGGGATTTTCGTAGATATCTTATACCGGAGATGATATAATGGGCTTTATAGTACACGATAAGACACTAGATAATAACAATGAAGAATTAAAAGTCGGCTGTCTTATAAAAGATGACTATATAGAGAATTATTCAGGAAAATTAGTTTCTTTGCATAAAGAGGTTGACAAAGATAATTATAAAGCTATAGTTGTTGATGCTGGAGGAAACATTTTAACTTTCTATAGGGTTGGGTCATCCAGCTGGTATCCAAATCTTGAGGTGATTAAATAGTGATTAAAATATGCTCGTCGTTTTTGGTATATATTTATATAGCAGGGTGCGAGTCTATTATTAAGCAAGCTGTAAGTGATTTTACAGAAAGTCATTATATGTGCGTAAATGTCAGAAAAACTGACTATATATATACCGGTGGAAGTGAAATGGGGGTTGTTATAGAATTAATTAATTATGCAAAGTCTCCAAAAGAGCCAGCAATTATTGTTTCCGAAGCGTTGGAGTTAGCTCATTTTGTCAGAGAGCGGGCTAACCAAAAAAGTTTTACTATAATGACTCCAACCAAATCGTATTGGTATAAACACACTGAAAATAGCACGGATAACTAAGTTATCAATGAAAGATATAAATATTAAAATATTACTACCTATAGTCATAGTATTTTTTTTAATTGTTGGAACTTGCTATCCAGATAGTTTGTTTTTGCAGAATGCTTTAGGTACTAGTCTATTAATAGCATCTCTTTATTTTGTTGGTTGTTTTATATCTGAATCGAAGTGTAAGTGATTATAGTATTCGGAAATCCTAGGGCTGGAACAACTTCGGTGGCAGCCGCATTAACAGAGATGGGTTATAATACGCTTCATAGTTGTATAATTAGCGATAGTAATGCAGATATGGCTATTAGAGATTTATATCTAGCTGCGTGTGGAAATAGCGGACATAACGCCGTTGTTAGTTGGAGGCTCACCCCTTACTACACTCAGCTTCATAAAATATATACTGATGCGAAAGTTGATGTTACATTCATATATTGCCACCGTAGCTCTGGTTGGGAGTGTAGCATGAACCAGTTTGGGTTCTCTAAAGAAAAAATTAAAGAGTTTAAAGATAGAACTAAAGAGTTTTTAACTGAAATTTGTCCAGTTAGTTTTTTGAATACTTGGTCGTTTGACATAAGTAAGCACGGCTACTTTGAGCTTGTAAAAATCCTTCAATATGATGATTTTGACGCAACGCGTCCATTTCCTCATACTAATAAATCAGAGAATGTATTCGATATATGAGCCCTTCAGAATTAGCAATAAGTGTAAGTTTAATTTGTGTTGTAACTATAATGGCGTTGATGGCACTATCTTCGTTATCATCTATTGGTTTGATTATTGGTGGCTTTTTTCTATTATGTGCCGCTATAATTATTATAAAATGCAATAAGGTTAAACCTCTAGAAGAGGACGGCGATTAGTGGATTTAAAGTTTAAAATCAGTATCGGAGATATAGTAACCGTAACATTTAATAACTCCCATTATAAATTAGGAAGTTATTTAGAGGTTTTGCAGATACCAAATAACGAACATCGTTCAATGTGGTGTTTCTTTCAAGATGAAGATACCTTAGCACAAACGTCAAAAAAAGTACATTGGGTAAATGAACCTATTACTGTTACCAAGGTAATTAAGTGAGACTAGATATAATATTACCTATCGTAGTGTCGTTTATCTATATAATATGTTCTGTATTTAGTGCAAAAGAACGTAATATAGGACTCACCCTCTGTTATTTTTCTTACGCTCTTGCAAATATTGGGCTAGCAATAATAGCACTGGAATTAACTAAACCGTGAGCACTGTAATATCAATAATTGTGCTAATAATAGCCGCCCAAACTCTTTTTGTAACTCTACTTTCAAAGAGCACGGTTTTTGATACATTTTTTCTATATATGTGTGGAATTATATTTTCAGCGTGTTGCTTTTTTGGTGAGAGTTTATTATACTGTACGGCTGGTTCGCTTATGCTAATAGCGATAGCTATTAGTTTTGTTAAAGAATATAAAAAAGGCACTTTTTACTAATCTGTCTTAGTAAGGGGAAAATAATGGATAAAATAACGGTAAATAAAAACAAACTGATAGAAATTATTAAAAATAATAGAAGTAGGCATATAGAAGAATATAAAGAAAGTTGGATAGGATATAAATCATCTTACGAACTATATTTAAAAAAACTGTCAATACATATACAGAGAGAGCTTGATTCTGTAAGAAAAAACTTATATACTACTGGGGTAAATTTAGATTTTTATTTTAAGGACCCCGAGCCAGTATCTCACGAAGAAGATTATAACTCTATTATATCGATGTTAGAGTTGCACTCTGAAGATACTGTTGAATTATCGTTTAAGGATCATGAACTGTATGTTCGTGATAATTGGGCTTGGAAAAAAGAATTTGTTAGAACATCAAGCTTGTATAAATAATGCCTGATTTTGTTTTACTTAATTGCGGACCTTCCTTAAACGACTATTCTGAAAATACGATAAGAGAGTTCGCAAAAGGCAAGGGGGTAGGAGCTGTAAAACTGGCTTATTATAAAGTGCCGGATATTGTAGATATCCATTGGTTTAATTGTTCAAACACCCCAAAGAAAAAAAACGGCATATTTTATGATTATAAAGAAGGTAGACCTAAGAGTGTTGTGATGAGTTCTAATTTTCCAATTGAAGTTAGAATGGGTAAAAAACAAGACCACGATTTATTTTATGAAGTTCCTATTATTTCACCCTCAAATTACTTAGTTTGTACAGGAGACTTTGATTCTAATTTAAGATCTAGACAAAAAACGGTTTATCCGGGTATAATGGGAGAAACTGTATTGCCAAGTATAGTAGAGTTGGGCGTAAATAACTTATATGTATTTGGCTGGGATTTAACACAAGATCTTAATTCTTCAAAAAACTACAAGCATTCGTGGTCAAAAAATCAGCAATTTGAACTAAAAGGGTCTTTTGTTCCGTGGGAAATAGAGGCTTCTATAAAAACATCTCGCGTCTTGTATTTATGGCTAAAAAAACATAAAGTGAATTTACATTTAATCGGTAATAAGAGCTCCCTTTGGGAGGGGATTCCGAGGATTGAATTATGAGCAAAGTAGAAGTTGTTGCAGAGGTTGGTATTTGCCATCGTGGCAGCCTACAAGAAGCCTTAAATCTTATGACTATGGCTGCTGGCGCTGGCTGTGATACTGTTAAATTTCAAACAAGAGTGCCAAGAAAAAGCGTGCCGGAGTCACAGTGGAAAATTAGAAAAAAGACTCCTTTCTGGGCTGAGCAAGGAATAGACGAGCTTTCATATATTGAGTATAAGGAAAAGTTGGAAATCCCTCATTTGAAGTATGGAGACATTGACGAGCATGCCAAAAGAGTTGGTATTAAGTGGTCAACCTCTTTTTGGGATATAGAGACTCTAGAAAAGATTACATCTTGGTATCGATTGCCATGGATTAAGATTCCTAGCGCGCACTGTACTAATTTAGAACTTATCGAAGTGGCGTGTCGAATTGCAAGCAAGCAGGATTGCGGCTTGTATCTATCGACTGGAATGACCACTCCAGAAGAATTAGACACAACAATGCTGCATGTTCGACATATATTAGGTACTTATGCTGACGACTTGGTGACATTATTTCATACAAACAGCTGTTATCCAACAAAACTAGATGAGGTAAATCTATCCTGTATCAAAACCTTAGAAGATAGGTACGGGTGCAGAGTAGGGTATAGTGGTCATGAAATGACAATTCTGACTTCGTGCGCAGCACTATGTTATGGAGCCAAGGTTGTAGAGCGACACATCACGTTAAACAGAGACGGTGGTGCTACTGACGACCCTTTATCTTTAGAGAATGTTGGCTTATGTAAGTTGGTTCGTGGTATTCGAGATATGGAAAGAGCTATGGGAGATGGAAAAAAACAATTCTTCGAATCCGAGCAATTCTTTAAAACCAAACTGAGAACAGGGTGAGTAAACAGTCCATTTTATAATTTTTTAAAAATAACCGATGACAGAAAAAAAAATAGCTATACTTACCAGCGCTCGCCTTTCTTCACAGCGACTTCCATTAAAAATGGTCAAGGAGTTTTGTGGAACAACATTGTTTGATATAGCGTGCGAGAAATTAGAAAAGTGCGATTTATCGGAGCACGCGTTTGTATCGCTATACGACGATGATTTAAAACAAATAGCTAAACGGTACAATGTTAAGATCTATAATCGCAGCTATGAATCAGCCCATTCAGATGGACCAATAGAAGTTATTTGGGATTGGCATAAATTCCTTCAAGAGTTAGGTTATGATTATTATATAATGATAAACAGTTGTCTTCCTATGTTGTCACTAGGCACTATAAATAAATTCATAGCAGAATTTCAGAAATCTCCAAACGATGGTTTATTTGCAGTTAAGTCAGTAAGGGATTATTTATGGCATCAGGACGGCACCCTACTTTATCCGCCAACTAGTCCACCGATAATGAATACTAAAGTAGCTCCTCCATATTATCAAGCATTGCACGCTCTATATGGTGGAAGTTTGTTAGACCTTAAGAATGGGAAGCAAATGGGTGATTTTACTAAAGGCAGTCCTGAGCTTATGGCATTTGATGATAAACTAGAATTTTTAGATATTGACGATCAGGCAGACTGGACAATAGCAGAAAGCGTGTATAATGGTAGATAAATATAAATTTAGGTACAATAATAGTGAATATTAAGATTTTAAAAAAATTGCAAGGAAGAAAAATTGTAAAGGTTAGTGTTGATGGGCAGATACGAAATGGAATTTCTGGAGATACCGCAATTTGGATTCCACTATCTAAACAACGTGGAGTAAAAATAGTTGATGTCTGTTACAAAGAAAATGTAGAGTTCTTGCGAGATAAGTCTCCACGATTTATCCCAAAAATAACTAACCTTGAAGAATCTAATGGGAGTTTGTTTATTACATGTGAAAATATACCAAAAAAGACTCCATCTTTGGATTTGGGTGAATGCGCCAAGTTCTTTATTGATAATCGTCTTTTGCCAGAAAAGGGGTGGAGCAAGGATATTAATGTACATGGCGATAAACTAATTGATTTCCATAATACTAAGTTGGAAGATAAACATTATGCTATGCCTGTAGACAGCATTAATAAGATTCAACGTGTTCATGAAGAGTCATTAAATAAATTTAAAGAGATGGGAACTAATGGAAATGGCGTTCCAAAACGATGGAAGGGCAAGATTTACCAAGGAATGACATTTGCAGATGGTATATCAGAGTATACAATGCAAGGATATTCTTCTGACACTAAGTATTTTGATAGTTATTTAAAGATGCAATTCTCTAGTATTGATTTTTGTAAGGATAAAACAGTATTAGATATTGGTTGTAATGAAGGGTTTTTTATCCATCAAGCAAGACTAGCCGGTGCAAATAGGGCTGTGGGAATTGAATTGTGCGAAGAGGATATCGCATTGGCTAAAAATATTCAAGATAATCTTATATGTGACGCACCTCTTGGTGAGTTTTTAAATATAGATGCAAACGAATATGTAAAAAATTGTGATAAATTCGATATCATTTATTTATTTTCTGTGGTACATCAACTATGCGACTCTTTTGAGGGACACGAATCTTTCTTTAAGATTATTTCTAAGAAGGTAAATGATCTTATTATATTCGAAACGCCTTTCAATCACCCTAGAATGAATACCCAGTTGGTAGATTTAGAGGCGATGTTAGGCAAATACTTTTCTCAAGTCAGACCTTTGTATGCATATGATGCATATTCAACGGGATGGCGACAAATTTATGGATTATACAAATGAACTATTCTGATTTTTACCTAAAGAACCGACTAGACAATAGACGAGACATTTTAAAGTTTATGTCTGATCAATTTTCTGTTACTCCTGATGTTACACAAATCTCAAAAAAAGTATCTGATTATTTTGGAGGAAAGATAACTGCAAGTGGGTCTCCAGTAATTAAGCATAATGCATGGAAAACTGTCAAAGATGAAATTGCTGTCATTGCTAATGAACTAATTCCAGTAGCAGAAAAAGATTATTACGGATGTAACTTGCGTTGTGATAAGATATATATCTATAGAAATGTGCATACCACAAAACCAATTTCTAGCTGGTTGTATCATTATGATAATAATCCGCCAACAGTATTAAAATTAATGATTTATTTAACTGATGTAGACGACGATTCTTATGCCCCTATTGAGACTGTGCCAACTTTAACATACGAACCCACTAGGCTTGGTACAGAAAAATGGAAAAGTGCGCCAAATAATAGTCGTGTTCCAGAATCTAAAATCAATAAGAATGAAGTGGTAAGGTATTATGGTAAGGCAGGAACAACAGTTTTATTTTACCCCAATACAGTTCATCGAGCTACAGTTCCTGATCCTGGTAAATACAGAGATGTGTTAGTAATAAGAGTTAAGCCATGTGTAAATAACGAGTCTGATGACTATCTAAGATATGCAGATTCATTTGAATGTAGTGGCGCCTGTAAACAAAACCCAGAGTAGAGGAAGGTATTGAGATGGAAGATACAGTAATAAAACCATGGGGGTTATATACCGTATTAAAAACTACTGATTTGTGTCAGGTTAAAGAGATAATTATTAACCCTGGACATAGACCTAGCTTACAGTCTCATCAACACAGGAAGGAAGACTGGATTATAATTACAGGAGAAGGGCTTGTTACTATAGAAGATAATAACACAAATGTATTGGCTGGGTCCCATATATTTGTTGATTTTCAAGAAAAACATAGAATAAAAAATATAGGAGCAGATCCGCTGGTTTTTATTGAAGTTCAGACTGGCACTTCATTTGAAGAGGGGGATATTGTAAGGTACGAAGACGACTATGATAGAAACTAGATTATTTATACCAACAGTAGGTAGAGGAAGTAGGGTAAATCAATATACTGAGTATACAAACAAATGTTTAGTCCCTTATGAAGGGCGTCCTGCTATACATAAAATTATCAAGAGCGTGCCGACAGATATGGAGATAATTGTCGCTATAGGGTATAAAGGAAATTATGTAAGAGAGTTTTGTGAAATTGCATTTCCTAATAGAAATATTAAATTTGTAGACCTAGGTGAAACCGAATATTTAAAAGCATTCTCTGGTCCTGCAACAACGCTACTGAAGTGCAAGGAACACCTTGAGGATAGACCTTTTATATTTTGGGCATGCGATACTATTGTTTCGTTTAATAGAAGCCTGATCAATGATAGGAGCTGGGGGGGAATCTCTACACATCATAATAATATTGGTAAATATAGAAAGGTTTCTGGTAATGATTTTATTGGAATTGGCAAAGTAGATAATAGTAAGAATTTCTTTGATAATTTACAAAAAGAAACTAGCGAATCTTTAGAGTTTGGATTTGAATTTATTGGCTATGAATTTGAAGACCTAGTTGACTTTGGTGATAGTTGGGTTGACCTAGGCAACTACACTAATATAAACACTGACAATCCGTGGGAAAAATACCACGAGCAAACCTGGATTGTAAATGATAAGGTGATTAAACTATTTGACTCTGAGGAGAGAAAGCTGAACTTTATAAAATCAGCAAAGTATATACCTAACTCACCTAAGATATTAACAGATAATGAGCATTTTATTTGTTATTATATGGAACGAGGAAAGGTTCTTTCTTCATATATTGACATAATTAAGTTTCGTAAGTTGTTAGAATTTTTAGTAACAGAACTATGGTCTATAACACCCGAAAGACTCGCAATAGATAGCAAGGAGTTTTATATAGGAAAAACGTTTTCTAGAGCCCAGTCTTATATTGAAAAGAACAAAGATTATTGTAAAATTAATGGGCAAAACTACCATAATATAGAGTATTACTTAAGCAAGATCCCAAGTTCAGTATGGGAAACGGATCCTGTAAATATACATGGTGACCTTCATTTTGATAATATTATTTGTAAGAAAAATGGAGAATTTAGTTTAATAGACTGGCGACCAACTACAAATTGTGATATTTACTATGATCTAGCAAAACTTCTTCATGGACTATATTTATCGCATAAAACAGAGTTTTACTTTGAGGTAGAAGGAGATAATATAAAGTTTGATATTATGACGCCGTATTGTTATCAAAAATGCAAAGAAGAGCTTTTTAAATTCTTAGAACTACTGAATTTTTCTAAAGAAAAGACAGAGATAATTAACGCTCTGATTTTCATCAATATGTCACCACTACATAAAGAGCCACTATCGACAGTATGTTACTGTCTGGGAAAGGAATTGTTACATGAATGTTTGATTCATTAAAATGCGCAATAGATAATATTACTCAAGAAGGTCCTGTTTTAGAGCTTGGGGTTCATGAAGGAACTACCTTGGCACAAATAACAAAATATTGTCATGAAAAAGATATTAAAGATATACATGGGTTTGATTGTTGGACAGGTCTACCCGAGGCTTGGTTAGATAAAGACGGACAGGTGGTTGGTAGGGGGGTTCAGGGTAGATTTGCTACTAATGGACCTCCAAATATACCTGGTGTTCGTTATTGGAATGGTCTATTTGACGATACTCTTCCTGATTTTTTAAGTGAAATTTCTCCAAAACAGTTTAGTTTTGTTAATATAGATTGCGATTTATATAGTTCTACAGTAGATATATTAAAACACATTGGTCATCTGTTTGCCAAAGGAACTGTAATTAGACTAGACGACTGGTTTTATAAGCATTCATTACAACACAAAGAAGGAGAGCAGAAGGCTTTTTTAGAATGGTGCGAAGAAAAAAATGTTAATTATAGACAATTGTATTATCAAGTAAATTCTAAACAGGACGAAGAGTCAACGGTTCTAATAATAGGATAGAAAATGTTATTTTTTGGAGTTACAAGTCAGGCAGTTAATGCGGCGATTAGACAAGTTAATAGTGATAAGATTGGGTTTTGTATATCAGAAAACCAGGTTGGGACAAAAACAAAAGGGTATTCTGGATTATCTATATCTGACTTTGAAAATACTGATTTATTTACATTTAGAGACCATTCAAATACATCTAATGAATACCTTGAGAACCAAATGGGGCTTAGTGGCGTTCATTTAGATGTTTTTAAAACAACTCCAGGGAAAACAATAGACTTTTATATACAAGAAACAATAAGACTTGTTAAGTATGTAAAGAAATTAAACCCTTTAATACAGATAGAAATCGGAACAGAAGAGGCTGTTTTTAAATATCAAGAATGGTCTTTTGATTTATTCGCTCATAAAGTAGCGGACGCTGTAGGAAATAACGTTGACTATCTCGTATTGCAGGGTGGAGAATACGTTGATTGCTTAAACAACACAAGTAATATTAACGATATAGAATTTTTCAAGCGACAAATAAAGGCATGTAAAGACTATGGGTGGAAAAGCAAACTTCATAATTGCGATTTTTTATCTATATGGGATTTAAAACGTAGACAAAATTTTGGTATAGACTGTTTTAATATTAGTCCAGAAGTAGCCTATATACAAAATAAGCAATTTATAGCTAAGCATCCTGATAAAAAATACGAAGTTCTAACTCGAATATTGGCAGCAGACCTAGATATTTATAGGTGGTTTAAAAAGAGAAATCCGACACAGGACGAGGCTATTTTAGGAAACTTGCATTATGTACATCCTTATTTGCTATGTGATTTTAATGAAGAGCGTGACGAGATACAAAACTATATCTCTACATTGCTAAGGGAGTTATTTTAACCAGCATAATGAAACAACAAAAAAATATAAAACTACAACGAGATTATGAATATATCCACGTCTCTAAAACGGGTGGTAGTTCTATAAAAAAGATGTTTGGGTTTAGGGATAGAGAGTATTATAATACTGGAACATACGACGTGGTAACCTCTTGTAGAAATCCATACGACAGATTTGTGTCGTTATTTTTATGGAATAGTAATCATCATTATAATGGAGTGGTATTAGAAAAATACAAAACGTTTTCAGATTTTTGCTTAAATATTCAGAATATCCAGATACTAAAAAAAAGAGGTGCTAATAAATCATTGTATGGAGAAGCCCTTAGCTCTACGTTTTTGTCTCAAAAATGGTTTATCAGAGATTTAAGTAATGTATCGTACTTAGTAAGATATGAAAATTTTGTGGATGACATTAATAATTTGATGACTGAGTTTGGAATCGTACACCAAAAACTACGGCATGAGAAAAAATCCAAAGACAGAAAGCCATATCAAGAGTACTATAATAAAAAAACACTACAAAAGGTAACAGATTTCTTTTTAGAGGATTTTGAGTTTTTAAATTACGAGGCATTGATTTGAAAATCGCATTTTGTTTATTTGGTAAAGTAGGTGGGAAAGGTAATAAGTCTGGCTCATCAAAACCATCTCAAGAAATGTTAGAAATGGGGCATTCCTTCTATAAAAAAAATTTATTCGATATACATGATAATGTAGATGTGTTTGTACATTCATGGGATGCCGATGTTAAGGAGGATATATTAAACACCTATAAACCAAAAGAATATATCATAGAAGATCAAATCAAGTTTTCTATACCTAAATATGTTCGTGGAACCCCCCATCGAAAACAGTGTCATTACAGCAGATGGTATTCTACAAAGATCGCTACATCGTTATATGATCCAAGTGAATACGATATGGCAATAGTAACCAGATTTGATATAGCGTGGCAAAACCAACTAGATTTCTCTACATTAAATAGAGATGATTTTTATGTAGGTAATTGGTGTGCTTATGGTCGCCCCGATAAATATAAAGGCGGACGAGGAACTTTAAAAGTTGGAGGTCTAGAGCATTGGTTAAAAACTATTAAAGATCACGGATTTTTGGATTTTTGGTTTATCTCTAATCCCGCAGCGTTACAAAAATTTGGAAACCTGTATGATAATTTAAATGAATACAATAAGCCTGGTAATTGTCCTACAGATACGTCTAACTCTATATCAAATCATAGACTAGCAAAATATCATGCCGACAAACTAAACTTAAACATACAACAAGAACTGTATCTTTATAAAGACTTTCCTCTTATTAGACGACATTATTTTGGGTGTAATAAATAAAATGCAACCGTTCTTGAATTTAGGTAAACAGCCAATAGCCAATAAGTTCTTAAAAACAATAGAGGATAGAGAAAATGAGATATTTTATACCTTGAGTATGTGCTTTGATAGCGATACTGGATTGGTTACTCAGGAGAATAATATAGAGCCAAACCTGATGTTTAATGACACTTATTCTTATAGGGGGTCTGGTTCTAAAACTATGAGAGATCATTTTTTGTCACTATCTAATAATTTAAAGACATACACACACCCCTCTAGCAAGATTCTGGAGATTGGATCTAACGACGGCGTATTTCTTACAAATTTTAGCAATGATATTGCATTTGGCGTTGAGCCTTGTGGTAACTTTGCGAAGGAGTGCAATAACCTAGGTTATAAAACATATCCAGTATTCTGGAATAAAGAGACCGCAAATAAGATTGTTAACGAGCAAGGAAAGTTTGGAATAATCTTCTCTGCAAACTGCATGTGTCACATTCCTGATTTAAAAGATGCTTTTGGTGCTGTTTATAATTCTTTAGATGACAAGGGGGTCTTTATCTTTGAGGATCCCTCATTAGCTCAAATGATTAACAATAACTCATATGACCAACTATATGATGAGCATTTACATATTTTCTCTGTTACTTCATTACGAAATATATTAAATAGTGTAGGGTTAGAAATAATTGGAGTTGAACCTTTAACTGTTCATGGAGGATCCAATAGAATCTTCTGTGCAAAAAAAGAAGAAGTAGAAAAAAACAAGGTCTATATAAATAATGTAGAAAAATCTATTGAGTTTGAAAAGATTTTAGGATTAGACGAATATCAAACATTCGTAAACTGGGCTAGAAAGATAGAATTTTCAAGAAATGAATTACTTAGAATCCTAGAAAATCTAAAGGATGCTAATAAAAAGGTTATTTGTTATGGAGCAGCTTCTAAAACAACCACGGTATTCAATTACTGTAATATAGGAACTAGACTTGTTGATCATATAGTAGATATTACTCCAGAAAAACAAGATACGCTATCTCCTGGAAAGCATATCCCTGTAGTTAAATATGAAGAAGGATGGGCGGATGGCATAGATTACGCGTTTCTAGGAGCCTGGAATTTTGAGAAAGAGATTCGAGAAAAAGAAGTTGACTTTGTTAACAGTGGCGGGAAGTTTATTACTCATGTTCCAACCGTAAGGTTTGTATAATGTTTGAAATGTGTAAGTTTTTAAACGTAGATTTTCATGAGGATGACCGCCGCCAGTCTATAACTGATATTGTTCCAGAAATGCCTAATGAACAGATTAATGTATCTTATATTCCAGCTAAAAGCGCTATAGTCTGGGGGCATTGGCATAAAAAACAAATAGATTATTGGTGCGTTTTATCTGGACAATTAAAAGTCTTGTTGGCAGACGTTAATACAAGTTATGTGCCAAATAAAAACAAGCAGTTTTTTTACCCTAGGTTTACTTATCTGTCAGACAAAAATATAAGAACATTAAAAATACCACCTGGCGTAGTTCACGGCTATCAAAATATTAGTGACAAACCAGCTATATTATTGTATTACTTGTCTCGTAAGTATAATAGCGCTGCTGATGAATATCGTGTCCCTTGGGATTATTTCGGTAAAGATTTTTGGGAGATTAAGAATAAATGAGTTTACCTACTGTATGGGATGCTAAGCTTATAGAAATACCAACATTTGAAGCTGAAAGTGGCGGTAAGTTAATAGCAATTGAAGATACCGAATTTCCTATAAAACGTTCATTCTTTGTTAGAGATATTCCTGTTTCTAATAGTTTTAGAGGAAATCACGCCCATAAAAACACAATTCAAATTTTGGTTTGCACTAGAGGTATTATTCATGTTGAATTAAAGGATGGCGTTAACTCTACTACAATAGGATTAAGTGAATATGATAACAAAGGACTATTGGTTCCTGCTGGCTTATGGGACTCTCAACAATACCTTGTTGAACATTCAGAATTATTAGTTTATTCTAGTTCTTTGTATAACGACCGAGAAGATTATATTGACGATTATCAAGAATTCTTAAAATATAGAAAGTTGTAAAAAAAAACAACAAAAATTTCAATGAATAAGAAAATTTTAGTTACTGGTGGTTTAGGTCATATTGGGTCTGCTTTAATACGTCAACTCCCACTAAAATATGATTTAACTATAGTAGATAATCTCTCTACCCAAAGATACTGCTCTCTATTTAATATTGGACGCCCTTTTTCTTTCATTGAAAAGAATTTCGCCGAGCTTACAGAGGAAGAGCTAGATGTTCATACTGTAGTCCATCTTGGTGCAAAAACAGACGCAGCTTCTAGCGTCAGTTCTCCTGCTGAAACATATTACACAAACGTTGTAGAGACTAAAAAACTAATAGATAAAATAAGGAAAGTGAACGCTAAGTTTATTTTTCCTAGTTCTACTAGTGTTTATGGGACTTCGTCAGAAGAGGTTTTTGAGGATTATGATGCTTATATTAACCCACAAAGCCCATATGCTGAATCTAAAATTGAAGTAGAAAGATATATCCAGTCTAATATGGATAATTATGTTATATTTAGGTTCGGTACAATATTTGGAGTAAATAATAGTCCTGGGTGCCGCTTTCACACTGCAATTCAGAAGTTTTGCTACCAAGCAGCCTTCGGTAAAAAACTGACTATATGGAAAGATTGCTATGAAATGAGCCGCCCTTATTTAGGACTTAATGATGCTGTTCAGGCAATCATGATGGCGATTGAAAACGAAGTTCATTACGGTGATGGGGTATTTAATGTACTTACTGATAATTTTAAACTTAGTCATATAGTTAAAACTATAGAAGGGTGTTTAAGTAAAGAACTAGATATAGATTTTGTGGACACTCCGTTATTAAACCAGTTTTCATATAAAGTAAATTATGATAAAGTAAAAAAGGCTGGCTTTGAGCCATATTGTGATTTAAAACAAGAAATAGAAAAAACCCTGGAATTATTCTCATAAAATGATTTGGAACAAAATAGAAACAAAAAAAGTGTTTGATAATTACAGTCACAAAGAAAACGAACAGTTATGGATAAAAAAACAGATGTCATTTATTAGAACTGTTCCATTTGAAAATTATGGGCTTGTAAAAAATAACAACTTATTATTACGGTCTGTTTTAAAAAGGAGGTATAAAAATAAGAAATGTAAAATAGTAGACTTTGGCGGGTGTTTAGGCGCTACTTATTTAGTAACTAAAGATATTGGAAAACTAAATTATTCTATAATAGAAACAAAGGGAATATGCGATGCCGGAAATAAACTTTATTTTAATAATAAAGAAATTAATTTTTTTACTGAAATCAACAAATCTCCACATAAGTGTGACATAGTATATTTTAGAACCTCTTTGCAATATTCCAAGAACTGGAAAAAAACAATAAGGGAAATGATTGGCAAAAAACCAAAAACAATAGTCTTGTCTAATACATGCTGTGGTGATATTCCAACATACGCAACCACACAACAAGGTATTCCTTGTTGGTTTATAAATGAAAGTGAATTATCTTCAATTATAAATAAACTTGGATACACATTAAAATTCAAGTCATTGTCTGTATATTTACCATCTGCACTATATAAAAACATTCCTAAGACGCATATATTAAATCACTCAATGGATCTTATTTTTGAAAGGAAGCGATGAAAATACTAATGTCGGGTGGTATTGGTAATCTTGCAAGTCAAATCGTAAAACATAATACTGATCATGAAATATATTCATATAGTAAAAAAGAGTTAAATGTTACTAATATTGACTCTGTAATAAGCCTTTTAAGATTGATCTGTCCAGATGTATTCATTCATGCAGGTGCTCTTACTCGTCCAATGAAAAAACATATTGATGATCCATATAATAGTATTAATTCAAATATAGTTGGAACTGCCAATGTAGTAAAATCTTGCTTGCAATATAATCGACAAAACAATAAAAACATATTAGTTGTTTATATTTCTACAGACTACGTTTATCCTGGTGAAGATGGAAATTACGATGAAGAAAGCCCTTTGCTTCCAGTGAACGAATATGCCTGGTCTAAGTTGGGTGGAGAATGTTGTGTTAAACTATATAAAAACCACCTGATATTGAGAGCAGCAATATCAGAATATCCATTTCCACATAAAAAAGCATTAGACGATATACGGAAAAGCTATATGTATAATTATGATGTAGCAAAAATAATATTAAAGTTAATAACTCTTGATAGTCGTGGTACAATAAATATTGGAGGTCCTGCTAAAACTCCATATAAGTTTGCATCTGAATATTTTAATGTAGAAAAGGCATATACATCAGAAATATCTGATGTTAAACTAGCACATGATAGCAGTATGAACACCTCTAAATTAAAGGGAATATTACAAAATGAGTAATGGATTAGATGACTTTACATTATACATACCAGTAAGAGACCGTCATTATAATTTAGATAACATAACTAGATATTACGAGGATCTAGACTGTAGAAAAATAGTTGCTGATTCTTCAGTTACAGAATATAGTGATAAACAAAAAATTATAGACAGAGGATTTGAATATATATATTTTGGTCCTATTATTTATTGGAAAAAACAACATCTGATTTTAAAAGAAATAGACAGCAAATTTGTTTTAGATAATCCAGATGATGACATAGCTGTAAAAGACGGAATCAAAGACTGTGTTAAGTTTTTAACTGAAAATGATGATTTTAGTTGCGCGTATGGAGAGGTGATAAATGCACATAAAAAAATAAACGGAAGGATAAGGTTATCCAATAGACGATTTGATTCATATGCTGGCGCTATTGCTGAAAATTTGATTACTGATAATATAGTAGAACGAGTATATTGTTGGTTTTATCTTTGTTTAAAATCATTAAATCATTCAATTATTAGAACTGATATTGTAAAAGAATATTACGATGCAATATATAATAATAAAATATTTCAAAATCAATTTATTACAGAAAGGCTTTTGGTTTTACTTATTGCACTTAGAGGGAATTTTAAAACTTTAAATCGTATAGTTAGAATCAGAAGAGATACTGGTGATAGACTAAAATTTAAACATCAGCAGTCTATAAAAGAATTATCCCCAAATAATATTGATTATAACATAGCAATACCAAAAGTTTATGAAAAAGCAAGAGAAGTTTTTAATATAATAGAAAATTCTGATGAGATATATGATATAGTAAAAACACAAAGAAAACCAATATACCGTGGAGAAAAAGATATTTCTCATATTAAAAGTAATTTAAGCACATTCGACTCTAGCGAAATAGCCCCTTATCTTGATTAATTTATTCCCCGTTAGCCAATATATAAACATAAACTTTAAAACTCCAAACTTACTACACGGTCCAGTAGTAAGGGAGTTTGAGGATAATTTTAAAAAGTATGTAGGAGCTAAATATGCATGTTCTATAAATCATGCAACCAATGCAATATTTCTTGCATTAAAAAAATTCGCTGAGTTTGAATTAATAAACATACCATCAATAATACCTCCTACTGTAGTAAATGCAGTTATAAACTCAGGTCATAGCTATAGATTTGTTGATAATACCGAATGGATTGGGGGTCCGTATATATTACATCAGTGCAAAAACTTTAAGATTATAGATAGTGCCCAGCAAACTCAAAGAAAACAATTTCAAGAACTTGCTTGTCCTGAAGACTTAATGATTTTTAGCTTCTATCCCACTAAGCCGTTAGGTGGACTAGAAGGTGGAATGATAGTTAGTGACGATAAAGAAAAAATAGACTGGTTTAGAAGTGCAGTTAATTATGGACAGAATATTTCTGAAAACAGCTGGGATAGAACGGTTAACTTTCCTGGTTGGAAAATGTATATGAACAGTCTTCAGGCTCATGTTTTAAATGAGAAGTTAAGTAACTTAGATGAAAAACAATCTACGATTCTTGATAATAGAAATTATCTAAATAATAAACTTGGATATAAAAACACTAGTTTGCATTTATATAGGGTTGACACTGGAAATGTAAAAAAATTTATAGAATATATGAAAGAACAAGGAGTTATGTGTGGATTGCATTATGAGCCGTTGCATAATCATAGCGTTTATAAAACTATAGATAAGTGTCCATATTCAGAATGTCAGCAAAAGGCATCTATTCCATTCCATGAAGATATGACATTGGATGAACTTGACTATATAGTAAAACTAGTCAATAATTGGAATAAAAAATGAGCTTAGTTAATTTTTATTGTCCAAATCTATATCAAATCGGACAAACAGCAACACAAATATTTGATTTTGCTAAACCACTTGGGCATAATGAAAATATAATACTATCTAATATAACAAAACTACAAGAAAAACTTTATCGTAAAAAAGTATTAATGATTTGTGGTGGTGGTTCTGCTATAGACATATCTAAAGAAATATTAGGGCAATATGATACTATAATGACCATGAATCATTTTTTTTATCACGAGACACTAAAAGATTATCCGGTGGATATTTGTATGTTATGTCCAGAGGTTAACTTAGATGAGTTTACGAAAAAATATTTATCTAAGCATAAGCCACTAGTTGGATTTGAATATCATGGCAAATGGTCAAATGACCCATCTATTGTAAATAACTTTTATGATAATGATAATAAATTTTTTATGCACACTAAGATTTACAGTATTCTTGGCTACGGTGTTAGAATGATTATTATGGCGGCAACGCTAGAGTCTAAATCAATAGATTTTATTGGAATGGACGGAGCCAAGGCAATAATTAAAAAAAATCACGCATTTCAATCAGGAAAAGGAACCTTGCCTGGTAGTGTTCGTTCTAATTACGACGAGGTATTTCAGGCTCAATATGATGAGTTCTGGAAGTATTACCTTGAAAATTTTAAAACCCCAGTATATAATTTAGCTGAAGACGATAACCCTTATCATGAAAAGATAAAAAATGCCTTCAAGTAAATCTCCAGTAATTATAGTTGGATACAATCGGTTTGATTACTTTACGCAAGTTATTGATTCTGTTAAACATCAACTAGACGGCAGAAAGGTTCATTTATTGCTAGACCTTCCTGAGGATGGCAATACTTATGAACAAGATAGGCATTCCGATTATGCTCAAAAACATCTGTCTAATCTAACTATATATTTAAATAGTGCTCACCGTGGCTGTAATTATAATATGGTTAAGGCTAGACAAATCATGTTCGAAGAATTTGAATATGAAAGGGCTTTTATCCTAGAAGATGATATGGTCGCTGGTCCTGGGGCTTTTGACTTTTTAGAGAACATGATGGATTGGACTGATGCTAATTATTCTAATGTTGGCGTTGTTCAAGGATGGGCAGGCAGAGACGCTAAGGATTATACACAAGATCCGTTCGAGCTAAAATACGGAAATTCAATACATCATTGGTTTTTTTTACAATCAAAAGAATCTTGGTTAAAGATTTCGGAATTAATGAAGGAATATGTAGATTTATTTTTTACAGAATACCCATATAAAACTCAACAAAACTATTATAAT
>Ga0307378_10004177_pt1 | contig 20764 bp, 16 predicted proteins | sample UN1MG_FD_202238 | JGI IMG/M metagenome (GOLD analysis project Ga0307378, IMG submission 202238) | Soil microbial communities from Risofladan, Vaasa, Finland - UN-1 | ecosystem: Environmental > Terrestrial > Soil > Coastal area > Acid sulfate soil | place: Finland: Risofladan, Vaasa | collected... | reverse complement strand
GCGGTTCACGGAACGGACGGGCTGGCATATCGGGCATAGCGACCACCCGTTGCTCGACGGCTTGGCCCGCCGCACCGGCATCCGTGAGGGCCTCGACCCCCAGGCCCCCGCCGCCGTCGCCTTTCTCGATCCGAAGCGCTATCGGAACCGCTACACCCTGTACATCCTGCCCGTGGCGGATTGGAAGGCTGTTCTCGGCGCCGGCGCGGGCGAGGAAATGGGCACCGACCTCTATGCCCTGACGGGGGCGGCCGGGCCGCGCTTCGTCAAACGCGTCGGACGATACGCCGTCGTCACCAGTTCCGTCCGCACGATGGACGACGTCACGAAGGGCGATTTCATCCTGCCGAACCTCCTGCCCGAAACGCGGGCGCGGGCGGAGGGGCCCGGGCCCATGCTTTACGTCAACGTGGACCGCCTGAAGCGGATCTACGAGTCCGAGATCGCCTCGTGGTTCCGGGCGGCCAGCGGGCAGATGTATTACACGCCCGAGTCCGTCGCCTATGCCGACATGATGGTGACGTACATGCTGGGCATCGCCGATTTCCTCGACCAGATGCGCTCGTTCGAGGTCGCGCTGCGGTTTGGTCCGGAGGGCGTGTTTGCGGACCTGGGCGTCCGCTTCGCCGACGGCCGAAACGTGGCCCAATTCCTCTCCCGTCAGACGTCCGGGCCGGCGCGCGTCCCTCCCTGGGGCGATGCGTCCGTGGCGACGGCCACGACGCTCCGCCTCGACCCGGCGGCGCGCACCGAGTTTGTCCTCAAAGCCACGAAGTTCTTCCTTGAAAAGGCGCCGCGGCCCGAACCGCTCCCCGAAACCACCAAGGAGGAAGTGTACGAGGCGGTGCAGACCGTCCTGGAATCCCTGGGCGACCGGATCACTTACTACTCCACGCCGGCCGCCACCGGTCTCGGCATGGTCAGCGAGACGGCTGTTTACGAACTGAAGGACCCCGACCAGTTCCGTCGCGGCTTAGGCCTGCTGACGACCGCGTGGGAACGGCTCGCGAGCCAGTTGGACCTCTATCTGAAAATCCGCACCGTGCCCGACTCCGGTGAAATCAACGGGGTCCCCGTCACCCTGTACATCCCGAAGTTTCGTTTCGGCATCCCCGCCCGCCACGCCGAGTTCAGGGAATGGCTGAAGACCATGTACGGGCCGGAGGGCCTCGTGTACCGCGTGGCCGTCGTCAAGGACAGCGCGGTCGTCGGCACAGGCGCCGACCTGACGCTTTTCCGCAAGATCATCGAGCGCGTCCAGGAGGGTGAACCGGGCCAGGTGGCCCCGGCGCTCGCTCGCCTCCAGCCCCACATGCCCAAGACGCAGAACCTTCTCATCGCCACCAGTCTGCCGGCCTATCTGCGAGAGGCGCTTCTGCGCGGCGGCACGGACCCGGACCGCGTCGGGACCGTCGACGTCGGCAGCGAGATGGTGGGGCTGAGTTTCGGCGCGGTCGGCAACGCCGTCGAGGTCGGCTCCTACTGGCCGCACGAGCAGTTGCGTCTCGCTCGCGACCTCTTGCAGCGCGTCGCGCCCGAAGTCACCGAAGTGCCGGAATCGCTCTTTGAGCCGAGCGAGGAAGGACCGCCGGAGGGCGAGGGCGGTGAGCCAGAACCGGCACCCGAAGCCGTGCCTCCCGCGCCGGAGGCTGCCCCGGCGCCGGCTCCTGCGCCGGAGGCCGAACCGGAACCGGCGCCGGAACCGCCTCCGGAAGGGGCCCCTGAGGCCGCTCCCCCGGCCGCTCCCTAGGACGACCCGCCGAAGAACGTCCCCAGGACCATCAGCGTATTGAACGCGCTGTGGGCCACCACCGCCGCCACCAGGCTCCGCGTCCGATAGGTGACGTATCCGAGCGCCAGTCCGAGCAAGAAAAGCGCAAGGATGGCCTGCGGCTCGATGAGCAGGTGCACGAGGGCGAAAACGGCGCTCGAGACGGCAATGGCTCCGGGGCCGCCCAGCGGCCTCAGGAGGCTCATCATCAGCACCCCGCGGTAGGTGAACTCCTCGGCCAGCGGCGCCACCACGGACGCCAGAACGAGCGCCGCCGCCAGCATCCAGGGCGACGAGGACTCGCCAATGCTCACCAGCACCGGATGCAAGACGGTCGGCAACCCGGCAAGCCAGTGAACCAGCGCGCCGACAAGAATCGCTCCAACGCACAAGGGAAGCACCGCCGCCGTCATGCCGAGGCCGTACAACACTCCGTGCCAGAGTCGCCCCGCGCGCACGCCGATGGTCTTGACCGCGCCTGGTCCCAGGCGCGTGACGAGCCATAGACCCAGCGCCGGCGGGAGGAGCTGCGGCAGGAATAGACCGGGATTTATGAGGTCGAGGGTCCCGGACGGCTTCCACGGCAGGAGGTCCAGTTCGGCCATCACCGCCCACGCGCTGCTGATGAGAAACATCAGGCTGAACATTCCGCCGAACAGCAAGAGGCCGAACCACGCCGGCCACGGTACGAGCGGCCAGGCGCCGTCCCGGGGCAGGGGAAACGGCCGGCCCGAGAGCCACCACCGCACGACAAGCCAGAGCGCCACGGCCGTTGCCGGCAAACAGGCGATCACCGTGCCGAGGAGCCAGAGCCTCGGCACAAGGTCCGCAAAGGTTGGGGTTTCGGCGGTCGGCATCGGCGTTCGCTTTCGCCAGCTCCTACACGGTATCTTTCAACAGCGAATATCCAATGTCCAATGCTCAATATCCAATAATCAAGTCACGGCCCATTCGACGGCCGGGCGTTCTTCTTCTCCGCCGTCCGCGCGCTCGCTGCGAAAATGGCAATCAACTCATCGCACTCCTTCAGGAGGGGAGCCAACTTCGCTGCGGGTTTGATCAGAAGCCTTCGCTGAATGAGCCTCAGCCAAATTCGCGTCTCCCGCAACTCTTTCAGCGACAATTTCAACTTATGGATGAAATCGCTCCGCGACTCGGCGCTTTGCGCCTCGCCGTAATTCGCCACGGGCGAGGAGCCGCACCGCACCAACTGATTGCCGATGTGATTTCCCGTACGGGTGCGGGGAAGCGAGTCCACGACATTCAGAATTCGGTCCGCAAACCTCATCAATCGCTCTTCAAGGTCATAACGGCGGTCGGTCTTGTTTTCGCCCTTGGACATTGAATGTTGGTCATTGGACATTGGATATTCGTCGTTTATTCCCACTCAATCGTGCTGGGCGGCTTGGAACTCGTGTCGTACACGACGCGGTTCACACCCTTGACTTCGTTGGTGATCCGCGTCGCGATCCGCGCCAGCACCGTGTGCGGCAGCCTGGCCCAGTCGGCGGTCATGCCGTCCCGGCTCGTGACGGCGCGCAGCGCGATGACGTTCGCGTAGGTCCGCTCGTCGCCCATGACGCCCACCGCCTTGACCGGCAGGAGCACCGCCAGCGCCTGCCAGATCTTCTTGTATACCCCCGCGCGGTGCAGTTCCTCGAGGAAAATGGCGTCGGCCTCGCGCAGGATCTTGAGTTTCCGCGGATTGACCGGCCCGACGATCCGCACCGCGAGCCCCGACCCGCCGCACCTCGTCCTTGAAGAGGTACCGGAACGGTTCGATCAACTTGAACCGGAGGTTCGTCGGCAGCCCGCCGACGTTGTGATGGGTCTTGATCGTCGCGCTCGGGCCGCCGCGGGCGGAGCGGCTCTCGATGACGTCGGGATAAAGCGTCCCCTGGGCGAGAAAGGCGGGCGAGCCGAGACGCCTCGCTTCGCGCTCGAAGACGCGGATGAACACGTTGCCGATGATGCGCCGCTTGCGCTCGGGGCCGGCCACGTTCCTCAGCCGCTTCAGAAACTGCCGCGAGGCGTCCAAACAATGGACGTGGATGCCGAGATGGTCGCGGAACTTTCGGCGGACGTTGGCCGCCTCGTTCTTCCGCAGGAGGCCGTTGTTGATGAACACGCATTCGAGCCGCTCCCCGATGGCGCGGTGCAGAAGGGCCGCCAGGACCGAACTGTCCACGCCGCCGCTCGTCGCGCAGAGGACCCGGCCGTCGCCCACCGTTTGCCGCACCTGCTCGACCGCCGTCGCGACGAAGGATTGGGCCGTCCAGCCGCCTCGGCACTTCGCAGCGCGGAAAAGGAAGTTCCGCAGGATCTTCAGGCCCTTGGGCGTGTGAACGACCTCCGGATGGAACTGGAGGCCGTAAAGCCGCTTCCTTGCGTTGGCCATCGCGGCCACGGGGGCGGTCGGCGTCCGGGCGATGATTTCAAAACCCTCCGGGACCTCGGCGACCTGGTCGCCGTGGCTCATCCACACCTGGAGTCTGGGCCCGAGACCCACGAACAGGTCCTGGCGCTTCAAGACCTGGAGGACCGCGTGACCGTATTCCCGCCGCTCCGCCGCCAGGACGCGCCCGCCGAGCAACTTCGCCATCAGTTGCAGCCCATAGCAGATTCCCAGGACCGGGATGCCGAGCCGCAAAAGTCCCGGTTCACAGGTCGGGCTCCCGGTCTCCGTCACGCTGGCCGGTCCGCCCGAGAGGATGATGGCCGCCGGGCGATTGGCGGCGAGGTCGGCCGGCGAAATCGTGTGCGGCACGATCTCCGAATACGCCCCGCACTCGCGCACCCGCCGCGCAATCAGTTGCGTGTACTGGGACCCGAAGTCCAGGATCAGCACGCGTTCGTGCGCCTGGGGGGCCGCCAATCGGTCACGGGCTCGCTTCATCTTCTTTTTCATAGGTCGAGTAATAGTAGGGGGTGAACGCTTCGAATTCCGCCGCACACGTGTCCACGCACTTATAGGCCGGCGCGATGCCGCACCGGGCGCGCCATCGGCGGACGGTTCCTTCGTCCGTCTCCAGGAGCGTTGCCAACTGGACGTCGCTGAAGCCGCAGCGCTTCGCCGCGAAAAGTTCCTCGGCCGTGAAGCTCCGGGTGGCGCCTTTGGCCTTGCGGCGCCGCCGGCGGATGCGTTCCTCGAACTCTACGATCTGGCGGATGTTGTCGAGGAACCAGGGGTCGATCCGCGTGAGGCCGTAAATCTCCTCAGTCTCCATTCCGGCCTCGTAGGCCCGCTTCAGGTGGAAGATGCGCTCGGGCCCGGGCGTGACGAGCAGGCGCTTCAGTTCGTCCGCGGACATTTTCCCGCCGAGGCTCACGAGGCCCGGGACGCCGATCTCCAGCGACCGGAGCGCTTTCTGGAGGGCCTCCTTGAAGGTCCGGCCGATGGCCATCGCTTCGCCGACGCTCCGCATCGATGTCGTCAGGGTCGGGGGGGTCCGCGGAAACTTCTCGAACGTGAAACGGGGGACCTTGACGACGCAGTAATCAATCGTCGGCTCGAAGGAGGCCGGCGTCCGGCGCGTGATGTCGTTGGGGATTTCGTCGAGCGTGTATCCGGCCGCCAGTTTCGCCGCGATCTTGGCGATCGGGAACCCCGTCGCCTTGGACGCCAAGGCGCTGGAGCGCGACACCCGCGGGTTCATCTCGACGACGAGCATCCGCCCGTCCTCCGGGTTGACGGCGAACTGGATGTTCGAGCCGCCCGTCTCCACCCCGATCTCGCGGATGATCGCCACGGCCGCGTCGCGCATCGCCTGGTACTCGCGGTCCGTCAGCGTTTGCGCCGGCGCCACCGTAATCGAGTCGCCCGTGTGGATGCCCATCGGGTCGAAATTCTCGATCGAGCAGATGATGACGACGTTGTCCGCCAGGTCCCGCATCACTTCCAGTTCGAACTCTTTCCAGCCGAGGACGGACTGCTCGATGAGGACGTCGTGGACGGGGCTGGCGTCGAGGGCCGTCTTCGTCTGCTCCGAGAGTTCCTCGATGTTGTACGCGACGCCGCCGCCCGTTCCGCCCAGCGTGAAACTGGGCCTCAGGATGACCGGCAACCCGATGCGGGCGGCGATGTCGAGGGCGTTCTGCACGCTTTTCGCCACGCCGCTCGCCGGCACCTCCAGGCCGATCCGCTCCATCGCCTGCTTGAAGAGTTCGCGGCTCTCGGCCTTCTCGATGGCCTGCGGGTTCGCCCCGATCATCTCCACGCCGTACCGTTCGAGCACGCCGCCGTGCCAGAGCGCCTCGGCACAGTTCAGCGCCGTCTGGCCGCCGACGGTCGGCAGTAGGGCGTCCGGCCGTTCCTCGCGGATGACGGTCTCGACGAACTCCGGCGTGATCGGCTCGATGTACGTCCGGTCGCCGAACTCCGGGTCCGTCATGATCGTTGCCGGGTTCGAGTTGATAAGGACCACCTCGTACCCCTCCGCCCGGAGGGCCTTGCACGCCTGGGTCCCGGAGTAATCGAACTCGCAGGCCTGGCCGATGATGATCGGGCCGGAGCCGATGACCAGGATCTTCTTGATGTCGGTTCGCTTAGGCATGGCCGGAGCGCATCATCTCCACGAATCGGTCGAACAGAGGGCGGGCGTCGTGCGGCCCGGGCGACGCCTCCGGATGGAACTGCACCGAGAAGAGCGGCAGCCGACGGTGCCGGAGCCCCTCGAGCGTCCCGTCGTTGAGGTTTGTGTGGGTGACCTCGACGTCCGCCTGCCCGAGCGACTCCAGGTCCACGCAGAAGCCGTGGTTCTGCACCGTGATGGCCACCTTGCCCGTGCGCGTGTCCTTCACGGGATGGTTCGCCCCGTGGTGGCCGAACTTCAGTTTGAACGTCCGCCCGCCCAGCGCCTGGCCGAGCATCTGATGCCCCATGCAGATGCCGAAGATCGGGATCGGCTTTCCCCCCGGCGGGCGCTCGAGGAGTTGCCGAAGCGTCTCGACGGCATACGGCACCGCGGCGGGGTCGCCGGGACCGTTCGAAAAGAGAAGGCCGTCGGGTTTCCGGTCGGCGATTTCCGCTGCCGTCGCCCCGGCCGGGACGACGATGACGCGGCACCCGGTCTCCCGCAGCCGACGCAGAATGCCGTACTTCACGCCGTAGTCCACGACCACGACGCGGAGGGCCGCCCGGTCGCCGTTCGGCTCCCACTCCCAGGGCGCGTCGCAGGTGACTTCCCGAATGAGGTCCCGGCCCACCAAGCCGGGCGACGCTTTGGCTTTGGCGACGAGGCGCTTCGGGTCGAGGTCGCGGCTGGAGAGGACGGCCCGCATGGCGCCCGCCTCGCGGATGTGCTTCGTCAGGGCCCGCGTATCGACGCCCTCGATCCCCGAGACGCCGTTCTCCTCCAGATACGCCCCGAGGTCTTTCGTCGAGCGCCAGTTGGATCGCAGGCGGCTCAGTTCCCGCACCACGAACCCCTCGCCCCACGGGCGGTGCGACTCGACGTCCTCCTCGTTGACGCCGTAGTTTCCGATCAGCGGGTACGTCATCGCCACGATCTGCCCGCGGTACGATGGGTCCGTGACCACCTCCTGGTAGCCCGTCATGCTGGTGTTGAAGACGATCTCGCCGGACGCCTCGGCAAGGGCGCCGAACGCGCGGCCTTCGAAGGTGCGGCCGTCTTCGAGGGCGAGGATGGCCGGCCGGCTCAAGGCTTCCCCTCCCGCTCGCCCAGTCCTGCCCGACAGGATTTGGCGGTCGCCGACGGCGACCGTGGCGACCGCTCGGCTGAGTTCACTTCGCTGTCTCCTTCTCACCCGCCCCCGTTCACTCGCGAGGCTTTGGTTCAGACGGGGTCTCCGGCGCGGCGCTCTCGGCCGACAGCCTGGCGCGGGTTCGCTGGAGGAGCTCTTCGAGCCGACCTCGGTCAGGCCCGAGCCCGGCCAATAGCTTCTCGCTGCCAATGGCTTGGAGCAGGGCCAGGTCGCGGCGCTCCCCGTAGCGATCCAGGACGCGGAGCAGTATCTCGGCGAGGAATAGGTCGAGATCGTCCTTCAGCATGGGGAATAGCCTCCGAACGAGGACAATGGCCTGGGCATTATCGACCTGTAGCATGCGATTGATGCACCGGATGTACTCGACCGGATCTTTCACCCGTTGGAGTTCAGTCGCGAGGAAGGTCGTGGCCTTGACGTCCGGCACGGCGCACAGGGCCTCGCGGATCTCCTCCTGTATCTGTTTCACCGGCGGCAGGAGGAGGGCCGTCTCTCCGTAAGCTTTAAGGAGGAACTCGAGCGCCTCGGCGTCGCCATGGGCCGCGAGGGCGCCGGCCGCAAGTATCTTGTCGCGCCAGTGGATGCCTTCGGTGTCCTTCACCTCCTGGAGGGCAACCCAGAGCGGGATGACGGACCTACGGTGGATTTGGCTACGTTGCGCTCGCGCTGTCACTATGGCAAGTTGGCGACGTTGCACTAGGCTGCGGCGCTCGGCGGGTGTCATCGTCACCCGCTCAAGGGTTATGCGGCAAGCGGCGGCCACGACTCGCGTGGCCGGGAAGACCTCGAGCGTGATTACCCGGGCCGCGAGGACATCGGCTACGGCGGCGCCCGCCTCAGGTCCATCGATTCGGGCCAGCGCCGAGGCGCACTCGGCGACGACTTGGGGGTCCTTGGTTTCGAGCGCTCGCCCCCGAAGCGCCGCGATGTCGGCATCGGACACGGCTTCCCCGCCGAACGGAATGCCTTCCGCTGTGAAGGTCAAACCGCCGAGGAGAACGGCGAGCGTCCCCAAGGCAAGCCCGCGCCCCCAGCGAAATCTCCACGTGACGTTAGTCATCGTATTCTTTTTCCGTGCCATGGTTCATTCCGGGATTACCCCAGTCCTTTGCATGATCGCCGCGGGGCGTCACTCGTCGCGTTGCCGTTATGCTGCCGGTTTCTCATAGTACGACCCCTCGCTTACGAACATTTTGCATCGTCAACCACAACCGACTATCAGAGCCTTACTTGTAGCGCGGGGGTTTACCCCCCGCGCAAAACGCCCTATATCCCAAGGCCGCGGGGGATAAACCCCCGCGCTACAGAGCCCGATGCAAAAAGTTCTTACGCTCGGGGCTAGCCATGTGCCGTTTTTGCCTTTGCTGTTTCGCGTTTTTCTGAAATCTGAAATCCGCCCTTCGACCATGCTCAGGGCCCTGAGGCTCTCGAAGGGCAATCCGCGGTCCGCAATCTACTTTACTGTGCCCTTACATGGACCTGGCGCGTCCGAGGGCCGTCGAACTCGCAGAAGTAAATCGCCTGCCAGGTTCCCAGCACCGGCCGCCCGCCGGAGACGAGCACCGTCAGCGACGGGCCGAACAGGCACGACTTGATGTGGGCGGCCGAGTTGCCTTCGCTGTGGTGGTACGCATCGTCGAACGGCACGATTTTGCTCGTCTCCGCCAGGATGTCGCGCGTCACGTCGGGGTCGGCGTTCTCGTTGATGGTGACGCCGGCGGTCGTGTGCGGGACGAAGATGACGGCAAGCCCCTCGTCCACGCCCTCGGCGCGGACGGCGTCGGCCACGCGCGACGTGATGTCAAGCATCTCGACGCGCGACCGGGTCTTGACAGTGAACGTCTGCATCATCTGTCTCCACAATGCGGGCAAGCAGAACCATCGGTGGGTGGGCCGGAGTGAAGCCCGCCACGGATTCTATGCCCCGAGGGCCCGCGCTTCAAGCAAAAAGGTTGATTTCCGCCCGGCGCCGGATACAGTCGTTTTCGTCGCCGTTTCCACGAGGACCGGTGCCGTGCCCGACGACATTCTATCGAAAATCCTCGCCGTCAAGTGCAGCGAGGTGGCCGACCTCGCGGACGCCCTTGACGACTTCAAGGCGGCCTGCCGCGACGCCCCGCCGACGCGCCGCCTGGCCGACGTCCTGCGCCGGGCGCCGGACCAGCCGATGCGCGTCGTGGCCGAGATCAAGCGCCGTTCGCCTTCGGCCGGGGTCATCGCGGACCCGTTTGTCCCCGCCGAGATCGCAAGCCGGTACGAGCGGGGCGGGGCGGACGCGATTTCCTGCCTGACGGACGGCGAGTTCTTCGGCGGGTCCGTCGAGCACCTGCGCGAGGTCCGCGCCGCCGTCCGCCTGCCCATCCTGCGCAAGGATTTCCTCATCGCCGCGGTCCAGGTGTACGAGGCCCGCGCCGCCGGCGCCGACGCCGTGCTCCTCATCGCCGAAGCCCTCGACCCGCGCCAAATGACGGACTTGGCGTTTCTCGCCGCCGACCTCGGAATGGACGTCCTGGCCGAAGCCCACAGCGACGAACCGCTCGAGGCCGCTATCGGCTGCGGGGCGGTCCTGGTCGGCATCAACAACCGCGACCTGACGACGTTCGAGGTCCGTCTCGAAACGACCGAATGCCTGGCGGCCGTCGTCCGCGCCGCGGGGCACGTGCTGGTGTCCGAGAGCGGCATTGCGAGCGCGGCGGACGTTCGTCGGCTGGCGGCCGTCGGCGTCGATGCCGTCCTCGTCGGCGAAAGCCTCCTCAAGAGCCCCGACATCCCCGCCAAGATCGCGGAACTGAAGCGCGGATGAGACGGAGCCTCGCTTCATGCCTCTCTGGGCTTGCCGTCCAGCGGCTGAAGGTCGGCGAATTCGTAGAGGCGCGCCAGGGCGCGGTTGTCGGTGGGGATGCCTGACTCCTCGACCGCCGCCAGCGGATTGAGCCCCGCCGCCACCACGAGGCCCGCGCGGCCGGGACCGACGGGAACGTCGAGGAGCGGCCGGCTCGGTTGTCCGAGAACGACGAGGCCTCCAAGCCCCTCGCGGTCCATCTGTGCGACCACCTTTTCAACGCGAGGCAGGGCTGCCGCCGGAACCTCGCGGAAACTCGCCCCGATGAGGCCCGTGCCCTTATCGGCCACCTCGGCCACGCTCGTCATCCCGGCCTTGATGAAGATTTCGACCGGGTCCAGCGTCGTCCCGTTGTAATGGATGAGGTGGGCGAAACGGAAGGGTTCCCCGCCGCGAATCTCCAAAAGGCCGCCGAACCTTGAAACGACCGGCACGCCGGCGGCGCGCAAAAGCCCGTTCAGCGTGATACTGCACACGGTTCCGATCGCGGCCTCATTCGGCGCGATGGGATCGCTGGCCAGTTCGGCCTCGGTTTCCGACACGAGGCCGAAGCGGCCCATTCCGAGCCCCGCCTGGACGACCCGCGCGACGATCTCCGTGGCGTCCCGGAGGTGTGTCAGCGGCACGGTCGAGATGTTCAGAATGACCGTTCCCTTGCGTCGGCCGAGGTCGAGCGTCATCTGGTACGCGAGTTCGTCCGCCCGGGCGTCGATGGTCCCAAGTTTGTCGAACGCGACCGCCTTGGCCAGTTCCTGCCGGCCGCGCGCCGTAATCTGCCTGCCGCGGCGCCCCAGGTTGACCGTGAGGTCGGCGGCATCGGCCGCATCCAGGTAATTGCGGACCATCCGCTGCTTCAGGTCGATCCCGACGGCCCGAAGGGCTCGCGCGATCTTCGTCGAGCCGAGGGGTCGGCCCGCCTCGTCCAGCGTGCGCAGGATGGCCGCCACCTTCCGGCGGCTGTCGAGGGAGTTCTCCGCACGGGTTGCCGGGGGCACGGTTCCGCCTTTCGTCGTTAGGATGGGCAGGCGCGCCCCGCCGGGGGGATGGCGGAGGCGCGCCGCCCGGTAGCAGCCTCTCAGACGATGCCCTGGGCCATCATGGCGTCAGCGACCTTGAGGAAGCCGGCGATGTTGGCGCCTGCCATGAGGTTGCCCTTCATGCCGTACGCGTCCGACGCCTTCACGCACTGGTCGTAGATGTTGTCCATGATCATGTGGAGGCGCTTGTCCACCTCATCGAACGTCCAATTCAGGCGCATCGAGTTCTGGCACATCTCCAGGGCGCTCGTGGCTACGCCGCCTGCATTCGCCGCCTTCGCCGGACCGAACGCCACGCCGTTGTCCAGGAAGATCTTGATGGCGTTGGGCGTCGAGGGCATGTTCGCGCCTTCGCCGACCGCGAGGCACTTGTGCTTCACCAGTTTCTCCGCCGCGGCCGTGTCGATCTCGTTCTGCGTGGCTGACGGCAATGCGACGTCGCACGGCACGGACCAGATGCCCTGCCAGCCTTCGTGATACTCAGCCGATTTGTGTTCCTGAACGTACTCTCGGATGCGGCCGCGCTCCACTTCCTTAAGGCGCTGCACCGTCGCCAGGTTGATGCCCTTCTCGTCGACGATGTAGCCGCTTGAGTCCGACAGGGCGATGACCTTGGCGCCGAGTTGCTGGGCCTTCTGGCAGGCGTAGATCGCCACGTTGCCCGAGCCCGAGATGACGACCCGCAGGCCCTTCCAATCCTTGCCGCGGGCCTGAAGCATGCGGGTGACGAAGTACACCAGGCCGTAGCCCGTCGCTTCGGTCCGCGCGAGCGATCCGCCGTACGTCAGGCCTTTGCCCGTCAGGACGCCCGTGAAGGTGTTCGTCAGTTTTTTGTACTGGCCGAAGAGGAATCCGATCTCGCGTCCGCCGACGCCGATGTCGCCGGCCGGCACGTCGGTGTCGGGGCCGATGTGGCGGAAGAGTTCGCTCATGAAGGCCTGGCAGAAGCGCATGACTTCGTTGTCGCTCTTGCCTTTCGGGTCGAAGTCGCTGCCGCCTTTGCCGCCGCCGATCGGCGTCGTCGTCAGGGCGTTCTTGAAAACCTGCTCGAACCCCAGGAACTTGATGATGCCCAGGTACACCGAGGGGTGAAACCGCAGGCCGCCTTTGTACGGCCCGATCGCGCTGGAGAACTCGACGCGGAAGCCGCGGTTGACGTGCACCTCGCCCTTGTCGTCCACCCACGGGACGCGGAAGATAATCTGCCGCTCGGGCTCGATGAGCCGCTCAAAAACCTTCGCGCGCGCCAGTTCCGGCCGCTTATCGATGACCGGAGCCACCGACTCCACCACCTCACGCACCGCCTGATGGAACTCTTCCTCCCCGGGGTTCCGGGCGGTCACCACCTCCATAATGTGTTCCACAAACTGCTCCGACATGTTCGTTCTCCTTGTTCTGCTCTATGCCCCCAAGTCTGACACAGCCGTGCGCTGCCTTACGGCACGGCACGAAAACACCTCATTCTATACACCGTTGGGCGGGAAATGCAAGCAAAATTTCCGCATTTTCGGTAGAAACTTGGCCCTTCGTCGGCAACCCGTTGCCGCATAAGGGCTTGCAAACAAAAGCCTGTCAGGTCAGCCGGGGGGGGCCATCCCGGCGCGCCGGGACTTGTCAAACCGTGCGCTGCACACCCGCCCCACCGATTGACAAGCAATCGGTGGCACCCCTGGATGTTGCCACTTTTTTGTGCTGCACCCGGAATTACAAAAAAGGCCGTTCATTGTTGACGGAGAGCCCCCGGATGGCCTAGACTCTAAGACTCTTTTGCGCTGAGGAAACGGTGAACGAGATTGTCGAAAAGCGACGACTTGGGCCGGACGTTTTTCGCATGGAGTTGGTCTACCCGAAACTGGCGCGCAAGGCCAGGCCGGGCCAGTTCGTGATCGTCCGCGCGTCGGAGGACGGGGAACGAATCCCTTTGACGATCGCGGACGCGGACCCGGAGGCGGGAAGCATCGCGCTTATTTTCCAGGTCGTCGGCAAGTCGACAACACTCCTCTCGCGCATGGAACCGGGGGACGAGATCCTCGACGTCGTCGGCCCGCTCGGGGTCCCGACGGAGATTGAGCGATTCGGGCGCGTGCTCTGCATCGGCGGCGGCATCGGGGCTGCCCCTCTTTACCCGGTGGCCAAGGCGCTGAAGGCGGCGGGCAACGCCGTCACCAGTATCCTGGGCGGCCGGTCGAAAAACCTGGTCATTCTCGAGAACGAATTCCGGGCCATCAGCGACGCCGTCGTTGTCACGACGGACGACGGCACCTACGGTCGAAAAGGATTCGTCACGGACGCGCTGAACGACTTGCTGGCCGCTGGAGATCGCTTCGACCGGGCCTGGGCCATCGGGCCGGTCCCGATGATGAAGGCCGTCTGCGAGGTGACGCGCGGGGCGGGAATTCCGACGGTCGTCAGCCTCAATCCCATCATGGTGGACGGGACGGGGATGTGCGGGGGGTGCCGGGTCATCGTGGGCGGGAAGGTGAAGTTCGCCTGCGTGGACGGGCCGGAGTTCGACGGCCACGCGGTGGACTTCGACACGCTGGCCAAGCGGCTGACGACCTACCGCGACCGCGAACGCCGCGACCACGAAGCGTGTAAGATCGGCCTGGATAAGCCGGGCAAGAAGGGCTCCGAAGCGAATGGCTGACAGTTCACCTCCGAAAGACCGCTTCAAACGCGTTCCGATGCCGGAGCGCCCGCCCCAGGATCGCCGAGGCGACTGGGACGAGGTGCCGTTCGGCTACACGGCGGAGGAAGCCCGGCGCGAGGCGAGGAGGTGCCTCCTCTGCAAAAAGCCGGAGTGCATCAAGGGGTGCCCGGTCGGTATCGATATTCCGGGCTTCTTGCATCTCATTGCCGAGGGCAAGTTCGAGGAGGCCGCCGACCGCATCCTCCTCATGAACGCCCTGCCGGCCATCTGCGGCCGCGTCTGTCCCCAGGAAACCCAGTGCGAACTCACCTGCGTGCTCGGCAAGAAGGGCGACCCGATAGCCATCGGGAACCTGGAGCGTTTTGCGGCCGACTGGAAACGCGAGCAGGGTGTCAATCCGCTTCCGCCCGTTCCGAAGCCTACGGGTTTCCGGGTGGCCATCGTGGGTTCCGGTCCCGCCGGCCTCACGTGCGCCGGCGAACTCGTCGGCCGCGGACACGAGGCCACCGTCTTCGAGGCCTTCCACAAGCCGGGCGGCGTCCTGGTGTATGGGATTCCGGAGTTCCGGCTTCCGAAGTCCATCGTCCGGGAGGAGGTCGACCGGCTCCAGGCGCGCGGCGTGCGGATCGTGACGAGCGACGTCGTCGGCAAACTCGACACCGTCGACGAACTCCTGGAGGAATACGACGCGGTTTTCATCGGCGTCGGGGCAGGGGCCCCCATGTTCCTGGGCGTCCCGGGCGAGGAACTGCTCGGCGTCTATAGCGCGAACGAGTACCTCACGCGCGTCAACCTGATGCGCGCTTACGACCGCGCACATGCCGACACGCCCATCCTGGAGTCCCGGCGCGTCGCCGTCATCGGCGGCGGCAACGTCGCCATGGACTCGGCGCGCAGCGCCCTTCGCCTCGGGGCCGACGAGGTGACGGTCCTTTACCGCCGAAGCCGGACCGAGATGCCCGCCCGCGCCGCCGAGGTCCATCACGCCGAAGAGGAAGGCATTCCGTTTCACCTCCTGGCGAACCCCACGCGCATCCTGGGCGACGAGCGCGGCTGGGTCCGCGCCATCGAGTGTCTGCGGATGAAACTCGGCGAGCCCGACGCCTCCGGCCGGCGCCGGCCCATCCCCGTCCCGGGGAGCGAGTTCACGCTGGACGTCGACACGGTCATCGTGGCGATCGGCAACCGCCCGAACCCGATCGTGCCTTCAACGACGCCCGACATGAAGACCAGCGGGCGGGGCACGATCGTCGCGGACGAAAAGACCGGCCGGACAACCAAGAATAGAGTCTGGGCCGGCGGCGACATCGTGACGGGCGCCGCCACGGTCATCAGCGCGATGGGCGCCGGCCAGGCCGCCGCCCGCGACATCGACGCCTACCTCCGCTCGCCCGAGCCGCGCTCTTGGGACGTCCGCGCCTGCGCCGTCCCCAGCGACGGCGAAGGGGCGTAAGGCAACTCCGTACGGATCGGGCATTGAGACCTTGAGACAGGTTGTTGATGGAAGCCTAAGGCTGCTTGGGTTCGGTGGAAGATGTGTCTTCGGATGGGAAGACCGCGGGAACGTCGTATAGCGACGAGGCGTTCCGCAACGGGGCCAGATCCTTTAAGAAGATTACTTTGGCGTTCTCTGCGTTTTTGATGATGCTCTCCTTGATGTCGTTTGGTGGTGATGTGCCCTTCTTGCCTTCACGCCGCGCTTGTTCCTTGAGGTCTGCCATTTGGAGGTTGATCTTGTTGAGAACGACGTTACCCCGTTCTAGGAGGTCATAGAACCGCACTAAACGCGGTATATGTTCAGTGGGTAATGCCTCAATGTCTCGGAGTCCTGCATGCCAAAAGGAAGAGTCCACTGGTATAAAAGATAGAATGGGAAGGTCTTCGGCCTTAGGGTCCTTCCACTTGGTGATCAGATCGGTCAGGTTACCCGCCAGTTGGTTTGCTCGGGTTCCGCAAAATTTGATGTGCTGAAGGAACGCTTCGGACATGGCGGCCCGACGGGCACTCAACCGGCAGCCATCGACCAGCACCGAACTTATCATCCCCAGCGCGAAGGCGATAATGAGGCTTAGAATCTGCCCGGGCCCTTGCCAGAAGGCGCTCCTGCCAGAACTCTGGCCGAGCACCTCCTTCTCGAGAATTCGTCTTCCGATGCTTGGGCCCGTGTTTGTCATGTTCTGCCCCCTTCACCCGGTGGTGTGAAGCCTCAGCGAGCGCCTTGGGGCCTGGGTCCGATACCCGCAATGCGGGCGCGGCGCGCCTTGACCAGGGACCGTTTCTCAGGCCAGCGCTTCGTCGAGCGATTTCTTCAGGTCCTGCTTGCTCGTCACGCCCGTGAAGCGTTTGGCGACCTCGCCGTCCTTGAAAACGATAAGCGTCGGGATGGCGGTGACGCTGAATTGGCCTGCCGTCTGGCGGTGCGCGTCGGTGTCGAGTTTACAGATCTTGGCCTTGCCGGCGTAATCGGCGGCGAGTTCCTCCACGATCGGCGTGACCATCCGGCAGGGAGGGCACCACTCGGCCCAGAAGTCCACCAGGCACACGCCCTTGCTCGTCTCGGTCGCGAAGTTCGCGTCGGTCAGTTCGATTGCATTTGCGGCCATGGCTGCCTCCGTTCGGGGTTCGAGTTTCTGTGTATTGAGTCCGGCGGCTCAGGGCTTCGTGTCGCCGACGAACAGGCCGCAGTGGCACTTGCCGCTACGGGCGATTTCCTCCTCGTGCGTCCGGCACGGGCACACGTTCGCAAGATCCGTCTCCGGGTTCCCGGTGACGACGCGGCACGGGCAGTAATACTCGCCGAACTTCACCTTTCGCCGGACGAGGCCGTCAATCAGCGCCTCGACGACCTTGTCGCTCGGGTTCAGCCGGCAGGCCGATTCGGTGGTATGCCGGCGGACCCGGTCGGTGATTTCGCGGCGGTACGCCTCCAGGTCCGTCGCTTCCTTGGTCACGCAGCAATTCCTCCGGCACCCTGTCGCGGCGTTGAAGCGATTATAAGCCGAGGAGGCGGCAACGGTCAAGGCGCGAGGCGGCGCCAAACGCGCAGCCAAGGCCAGGGATTGCAATCCCTGGGCTTGGTTTCGCCCTACGTTGCGCTATCCTCTGCCCAGGTCGAACGCATCATGCAAGACGCGCAGGGCCTCGTCGGCCGAGGCGCTGTCGATGATGCACGAGATCTTAATCTCGCTGGTGGAGATCATCTGGATGTTGACGCCGGCCTCCGCGAGGGCCTTAAACATGCGCTGCGCGATGCCGGTGTGGGAGCGCATGCCGATGCCCACGACGCTGACCTTCGAGACCTTGTCATCGGAAATCGTCTCGCCGGCGCCGAGTTCCTGGGCGATTCGCCGCGACGTGTCCATCGCCGTCGCGAGTTCGTCCTTGGCGACGGTGAAACTGACGTCGGCGGCGCCCTCGCGGCTGATGTTTTGGATGATGTCATCGACGACGACGTTGGCGGCGGCGATGGCGTGGAAGATTTTGGCGGCAACGCCCGGCTGGTCGGGAACGCCCCGAATCGTCACCTTCGCCAGGTCCCGGACCAGGGCCGCCCCGCGGACGGTAATGGTTTCCATTCGGCTCACCTCCTCGACGATCATCGTGCCCGGTTTTTCCGTCAGGCTGGACCGGACGTGGATGGGTATGTGGTATTTTTTTCCGAACTCGACGGCGCGGCTGTGCAGGACGCCGGCGCCGAGGCTTGCCAGTTCGAGCATTTCGTCATACGTGATTTCGTCCAACTTCCGTGCGGTCGGCACCAGGCGCGGGTCCGCCGTGAACACCCCGTCGACGTCGGTGTAGATCTCGCAGACGTCGGCCTCGAGGGCGGCGGCCAGAGCGACGGCCGTCGTGTCGCTTCCCCCGCGCCCGAGCGTCGTCACGTTCTGGTTCGCGTCCACTCCCTGGAACCCCGCGACGATGACGATGTTGCCTTTGGCGAACTCGTCGTAAATCCGCTGCGCGTTGACGCGCTGGATGCGGGCCTTGGTGTGGACGGGCTCGGTGACGAGGCCGACCTGGCCTCCGGTGAAACTGATGGCCCCGTGTCCGGCGGCGTGGATGGCCATCGCCATCAGCGCGATCGAGATCTGCTCGCCTGTCGAGACCAACTGGTCGAGTTCCCGGGGGTTCGGGCGGTCCGTGATCTCGTAGGCCAGGTCCAGCAGTTCGTCGGTCGTCTGGCCGCGCGCCGAGACGACCACCACGACGTTGTGGCCGCCCTGCGTCGCGCGGATGGCCCGGCCGGCCGCCCGGCGCACGAGGTCCGGCGTTGCCACGCTCGTCCCGCCGAACTTCTGGACCACGATCGCCATGCAGAGGCTACCTCTTCAGAAAATACTCCATGAGTTCGTGCCCGACGGCCACGGAGAAGCCTGCGCCGGCCGCCTTGCGCTCCGTCAGCGCCTCGCCGCGAAGGTGCTCGATGCCCGCGCCCATCATGGCGAACGGCACAGGGCGGGTTGCGTGCGTCCGCAACTCGACCGGCGTCTCGTGGTCCGGGCTGACGAGGATGCGGAACTCGCCGGCCCCTTGAAGGGTGTCCAGCAGGGGACCCACGATGTGCGTGTCGATCTGCTCGAGCGAGCGGACTTTTTGCCTCGCATCGCCGTTGTGGCCGGCCTCGTCCGGCGCCTCGACGTGCACGAGGACCAGGTCGTGGTCCTTGAGGGCCTCGAGGGCGGCCTGGCCCTTGCCGGCGTAGTTCGTGTCGTAGTAGCCGGTCGCGCCTTCCACGTCAACGAGGTCCCACCCGATCAATAGGGCGATCCCGCGGACGAGGTCCACGCCCGTGATGGCGGCGCCCCGGAGGCCCCACCGCTCGCGGAACGAGCGCAGGGCGGACCGCTGGCCTTGGCCCCACAGCCAGATTTGCGTCGCGGGCGCTTCGCCGAGGTCCCGGCGCACCTTGTTGACCGGATGGTCGGCCAGCACCTCGCGCGACGCCTCCATCAATTGCGTGAGTTGTTTCGCGTTTTTCCCTCGCGGCAGATACTTTTTGATCGCGCAGCCCATGATGTCGTGCGGCGGGGTGGTCTCGACCTTGAACCGCGTCCCCTTGATGACGACGAGGTGCCGATAGCCGACGCCCGGGAAGAACCGAATCCGGTCCGATCCGAGCCGTTCCTCGAGGGCCTCAATCAGCAGGGCCGCTTCTTTCGTCGGGATGTGTCCGGCCGAGTAATCCACCATCTCCTCGTCCGCGACGGTCACGAGGTTGCATCGGAAGACCCAGTCGTCCTCTTCGAGCGGGATGCCGCGGGCCGCCGCCTCGATCCCCGCCCGCCCCGTGTAGCATTCCCTCGGGTCGTACCCGAGGAGGCTCAGGATCGCGACGTCGCTGCCCGGCGACATGCCTCGCGGAACGGTCTTGACGGTCCCGAGGCGTCCATTCGCCGCGATGCGGTCCATGTTCGGCAGGCGCGCGACTTCGAGCGGGGTGTGGCCGCCGAGGGCCTCGATGGGCCGGTCGGCCGCCCCGTCCGGAATGACGATAGCGTACTTCATCGGCCGGCCTTTCCTCGGTTGCGTGGGAGCGGCGCTTCGGTGCCTTCGAGCATCCGGATGCGGACGCTTCGACCCACGACGACCGGTGACTCGCGGATTTCCGCGAGCGCGGCCGTCACGTCCCCCTCGCGCGCCAGGTGCGTGGTGATGACGAGCGGCACGGATTCCGGATGCGCCGACTCGTACTGAAGCACCGAGGCGATGCTGATTTTGTGCCGACCCAGGACGCCCGCGATCGCCGCCAGAACGCCCGGCTCGTCCACCACGTCGAACCGCAGATAGCAGCGGGTCCGGACGTCGTGGATCGGCTGCAAGCCCATCTGCGTCCCCCGGCCCGCCAGCCAGCCGATGTGGTCGAAGGTGATCCGCGCCCGCCCCAGGGCCGCGTCCACGATGTCCGCCACGATGCTGGACGCGGTGGGCATCTGTCCGGCTCCGGGGCCGACGTAGAACGTGTCGCCGACGGCGTGGCCGGAGACGAGGACGGCGTTGTTCGCCCCGCCCACGGTCGCCAGCGGACTGTCCGCAGGCACGAACGTCGGATGGACCCGCAGGCTCAGCGCCCCGTCGACGACGCGGCCGATGGCGAGCAACTTCAGCACGTACCCCAGTTGCTTGCCGCACCTCAGGTCCGACGGGTCGAGCCCCACGATGCCTTCGACGTACACATCGGCCAGGCGGACCTGGGCCCCGAACGCCAGGCCGGCCAGAATCGCCAGTTTGTGTCTGGCGTCCTCGCCGGTCACGTCCAGAGTCGGGTCCGCCTCGGCATAGCCTTTGGCCTGGGCGTCCGCGAGGGCCTGGGCGTATGCCCCGCCGGTGGCGCCCATCTCCGTCAGGATATAGTTACATGTGCCGTTCAGAATGCCCAGGAGGGCGGTGATGCGGTTGGCCACCAGTCCGTCGCGGATGGCGCGGATCACCGGAATCCCTGCCGCGCACGAGGCCTCGAAACTGATGGATCGCCCCGCTTTCCGGGCCGCGTCGAAGAGTTCCTCGCCGCGCTCCGCCAGCGCCGCCTTGTTGGCCGTCACAACGTCCTTCCCGGCGGCCAGCAGCCGCTTCATGATGTCGACGGCAACTGTTGTCCCGCCCACGGTTTCGACGGCAATGGGAGTCTCCTTGTCCGCGAGGACGCGCTCCAGGTCGTCCGTCAGAAATTCCTTGGGCACGCGGACGGCTCGGGGCCGCTTCAGGTCCACGTCGCACACGTGCCGCAACGCCAGCCGGCAACC
>Ga0307378_10004176_pt1 | contig 20773 bp, 19 predicted proteins | sample UN1MG_FD_202238 | JGI IMG/M metagenome (GOLD analysis project Ga0307378, IMG submission 202238) | Soil microbial communities from Risofladan, Vaasa, Finland - UN-1 | ecosystem: Environmental > Terrestrial > Soil > Coastal area > Acid sulfate soil | place: Finland: Risofladan, Vaasa | collected... | reverse complement strand
TCAGTGGTGATTGTACAGGTCTGTCGGATTATATTTCAATACCAACATATTAGAAATAATTATTAGAATTTACTAGTACTATTGATGTTTAATTAAATTAATAAGTATTTATAATAAAATATTTAATTATGTCAGATTTTAATAACGTTAATGATAATCCTATCACATATGATGGTAGTCAATCTATGTTAGTTGATGAAGTATCAAGCATTGAATTTTATATTGGTACTACAAATAATGTTAAAGACATGGGTGCACCAGTTTGGAGAATTAAAAAAATATGGAAAGATGGTTCTGTATGGAAAAATGAATATCCTAATGGTGACCAATCATATTCCTTTATTTGGGATAGTAGGGGTATATTAATATATAAGTAATTTATTATTCTAATTTTAAATAATTTATTAAAAAATAAAATATATATGGCAACACTTACAATAGATTTAATAAGAGGCGTAGAATTCCTTTTTAATAAGGATTTCTGTGGAAGTGGTAGCACTTCAGGAAGTACAACTTGGACAGAACTTACCGATAAACCACAATGGTTATCAGCTACAACATTAAACGAGTTTCAAACAGGACATACGCATTCACAATATTTATCTAGTGTTACCAATTTAGGAACTGGTATTACAATTGGTGATAAAAGTGGAAATACTATTAATTTAAACACATTAAAAGGTAGTGGTAATACAACTATTCAAAAAATTGGAAATGAAATTATAATAGCAACTGTTGATAAAATTGAAACTGTATCAAGGACAATTTATGTAGAAACAACAGGTAGTGATATAACAGGAGATGGAAGTATTGGATTGCCATATGCTACCATACATAAAGCTTTATTAGATATTGGAGACGATATACGTGCTGACATTTCTTTGCAGTTCGGGCTTGGTGTTTTTGATTATACAATGGCTGATAGATACCTACTGGATGAAAAGAAAGTATCTGACGGACATCAATTATTAATAGTGGGAACGTGGAAGGATGAATTAACGGGATTTACTTTAGTTGCTGATGGAACAAATCCGTTTCTTTATAATATGGCGGGGCAGACAATGGTTGCCGATGCCTATGATTATGGGTTTTTGTTAAGAAGCGGAACTTATTATCCATTGACAAATAATACCACTACGCAAATAGAAACCTTTCAAAAATTATCATCAGGAACACATTTGTATAATTTAGGTACTGTATTTAATAATACAGATAATTCATATTATTGGCTGAATACTTTTGCATTATGCGATGAGGAGAGCGGAATAGAATTTCAGAAAATTTCATTTACTAGCACACTAAACACCAATTTAGAGCATAATAATTTTACAAAATTTAGGTATTGTAAATTCAATGACAGATTAGACATTGAAGAAAATGTAAAGCTCTCTTTTCAGTTCTGCCATTTAGAAGAGGTGTTTAGTGATGCAAATAATTGTATTTATCAACAATGTAATTTTAATTTTTCAGGGTTCTACAATTTACAAATGAAAAGTGGTTATCACATTATTCGAGGGGGTTTATTTAACGGGGCTTCTACTGCTGCAATAAGACTTGTGGATGCGCAGGCATTGAATAATAATACATCCGCTAATAGTAACAGAGGTTTATATTTCAAAGATACCCCTACTGCCTTCAGCATAGATAACGGGAGGTTTGATGGCAAAGCCCAGAATGAAACTTATCTAAATAATGTAAATTATTTAATAGCTTCTGATTCATACACTGTATTAAGTCTCTCAGTGTTGGGTTTATTAAATTCTCCTGTTATTAGTCTTAGAGAAGATGGAAGTAACGAATTAATGAATTTATATAATCAAGTGAATATAGTTATTCCTAATACTTATCCTGAATATGATATTTTGCCCGAAACAGTTTTAACTGATAATGCAACAGGTACTACGCAAATTGGTGATACAACTCAAAATAAATCAATATTTATTAAATATTCAATAACAAGAAATACTTCAAGAGAAGAAGGTACTATTTGGATTGATAATAAATCTGATACTAATATTTCAATTAAATCCGAATTTGATGATTGTGGAGTTACTTTTGAAAAAGAAATATTAGGTACAGAAATTAATTTAATTTGGACAACAACAAGTACTGGAAATGCAGCAACATTTAATTATATGGTTGAAAGAATAATGGTTTAAAATAAATAAAAAAATTAAAAACATAGATTATGTCAAGATTAAAAGAACCCAATTTTAATGTAAAAACTAATAATTCTGAAGGAATATCATTAAATGCATTAAATGCTGGTAATATATCAATAAGTGCAACAACTGGTACTATTACATTAAATGCTGTAAGTGGAGCTTCTTATGGTGATAATTACCGTGATAATTTCACTAATTATTCATTAGTTGATAAGGGATGGGTTACAAGTCAAATAAGTGGAGAAACTAGTAATTATGTACCATATACTGGTGCAACTACTGATGTGGATTTAGGTAGTCATGATTTAACTAGTACTGGAAACATAACAGGAGAACAACTAAAACAATCTTCTATATGGCATGCTTATGGTGGATTCCAAGATGAAACAGAAACTCTTTCAATCGGTGTAGCTAGTTGGACATTTATAACTAATTCTGGAAACACTTTATGGACTGGAATAGAAGCAAGTGGTATTAGTATAGTTGATGATGAGTTAATTCTTACTAATGCAGCAGATTATTCAGGAGTTTTATCTATTACATTTGAAGGTGGAAACGGTAAAGACTATTTATTTAGAATTTATAATGTAACCCAAGCAACACAATCTGGTTATAAAATAGGAGCTACGGGGCAAGGTAGTGGTAATTATACTAATGTTACTGTACCATTATATTTAGAAGCAAATGCTGGAGATGCATTTCAAATCCAAGTTTATATTGCTGATGGAACTGATGCTACTTTTCTTAATGCTATTTTTAATCTTGCATATATTCATAGTTAATAAAGGAAAAATAATAGTTTTTATATTAAACAGAAATTATGAGTGAAATTTTTGAAGTAATCTTTGGGACATATACTTGGGTTCAACTATTTGGATTTGCATGGTTTATTATGATAGGATATATTATTTATGGTTTAAATGAAACAAGTTCAAGAGATAAATTAGGAACTAAAACCCCTAAGAAATGGAAGTGGAGATTCTGGTTGAAAGATAATTGGCGTAGATATTTAGCGACAATATTATCAACATATGTTTTATTTAGATTCTATATTGAATTTGTTGGACACGAATTTACTTATTTCGAAGCCTTGATGATGGGTCTTATTGGTGATGGTATTGGAGCAACAGCCAAGAATAAAATCAAGACAGTTCAAGCCAATAGAAAAAAAATAATGGAAGCTGAAAGAATAATTTCGGGTGAAAATGCTGACGAAGAAATAGGATAATGGATTACTCAACATTCAATATTAATAATTTTTTTATTAAAAAAGACAGTACACTGCCAGTTTTAAAATATCCTTTGACTCAATTCACAATGGAGCAATATGATATTACTGAGGATATGCTTGAAAACTGTGCTGTAACATTCTCTATGATAGAAGCTGATACTGGTAATTATCGTATTGCCAATGTTGCTGGGAATCTTGTTGTTAATAATAACAGACCTGAATATCCTGATGAACTACAATATACATTGACTTATAAGTTCAAATTATCACAAACAGCTAAGACTGGAAGATATTATGGTGAGTTTGTTGTCGATTTTTTAAATACGGAATATGGGTGTGGTAAAATTACATTACCTACCCAAAATCAAATAAATATTCAAATTTCTGATAGTATTACAAAAACTAGTGTTATTTAACTGGTTGTTCCAACCATTCCCATCTTAATCTTTTAACAATTTGATATGTGAATGAATTCTTTTTATTATATTTTGTTTGTAATTGTGATAACGTCATACCATTATTATAGTCATTTCGTATAGCAATAACTTCATTTTTATTAGTAATTGCCATACCATTTTTTTCACCCTGATTTGTACCCTTCATTAATTCCGACTGTTTTTTCTTCATTTCTGTCGTTTTAATGCTACCTAATGCATTTTTATTTCCCATATGAACTATACTTAATTTCTTTTTAGTTTCTTCGGTGACTGGCGGTTTTTTCTTTGCACTTTCACTCATTTTTTTTCTCGTGCTTACTGATGGTTGCCACCCTAAATTAGTTCCAGCTTGGGGTGCAATATTATATCCAATGTTTTTATCACAGGCGTTATAGTAATCAATATAATATTGTTCTCTTTCAATCAATTTATCTAATTCAACATATTCAATGACCGAAAATTTAAAATTATTTTCACCATATTTATTCCATGCACTATTCAAATGTTTATTACAATGCTTTTTATTATTTAGTGTAAATTTATGTTTTACCCATCGTTCATTAATATTTTTAGAACTACCAACATATAGTTTTTCATTAATACAATTTTTAATTATATAAACACCTGATTTCATAATTAACTACTTTTAAGATAAATACTTGAATAATTCATTTGTTGTTCATTGTGAAAGATTTTTTGAATAAACATTGAATTATTATAAATTATTGATTAACTTTGTGAATTAAATAGAAATATGGAATTAAGCAAGATGCCGTTTATCGTTAACTGTGAGAGGATTAGGAGAACTGAATGGTATTACCTCAGATATCCCATTAATGACCAACTTCAACAACGTATTAAAAACTTACCAGATGATACTCGTAAATGGAATGCTGGTATGTTATGTTGGGAGGTAAAAACGATATCCGTATTTGCGTTAATTAAAAGATATAAGGGTTCAAAGAAGATTCATTTTGATTTCGGTAATGATGAAAGTCGTAAGATTTTCATCAATCAAGTTAAAAAACTAGAAATAAAAGAACTTGAAAAACGTAAGTTTATTGCTAAACTCAATGTAAAGAAAGAACATTGGGTTAAATATAAACAAGAACTGGAAGAGACTTATGTAGAATATAGTGAAAAATTACATGCGTTTTTAAAAGAGGGGACTAAACTTTATCCACACCAGATAGTAGCTGCACTATTCATGTCCACAGTGAAAAATACGCTTCTCGCACTAGATATGGGTACTGGTAAAAGTTTGTCGGCTATTGCTGCATGTGAGATGAACGGTTTTGAAAGGGTTATAGTAATAACACCCAAAAGTCTTATGTTTAATTATCGTAATGAAATAAAAAAATTTTCGAACAGTAGTGTGTATATTGTTAATTGGAAAAAAAATGATTGTGGTATTGAAAATGCTCGTTATATAATCATAAATTACGATTTTTTTAATTCAAGTAATAAGGATTATGCCAATAAAAAATGGAGAGATTTAAATATAAATGTCATTGACGCACTAATCTTAGACGAATGTCAAAAAATTAAGAATAGTAAAACCAATATTTTTAAAAACTATAAAAGAATTTTTAATGACAATATTTTTAGAAACAATAATAGGTTTTCTGCATACCTATCTGGTACTCCAATAGTTAATAGAGCAAAAGAACTCTATAATGTCTTACATGAAATAAGTCCATTAGAATTTACAACAAAAAAATATTTCTATTCATATTATTTGGGAATGTTTCGTGACATTAATGGGGGATATGGTTGGACAGTTGATGAAGCAAACACTAAATTTGAAGAGTTGTTTCATAAGATATCACCATTTGTTTATAGGAAAAAAATTGAAGATGTAATAGATTCTCTTCCAGACAAAACATATCAAAAAATAATGTTAGAGTTGGATGATTCTGAACAAAAAACATATGATGAGATTGAATTGGGTGTGTATAATGAATTTACTAAAGCAGAGGAAAAAAATGCACTTACTGTAATGCTAAGATTAAGACAATATACATCACATAGTAAAATAAATTATATATATGAATTAATTGATAATATTTTAGAGTGTGGCGAAAAGGTTGTTATTTTTGATGTTTTTAAAGATACTTTAAAAACTATACATAACAAATATCCTAATATTTCAGTATTACATACTGGTGATGAGAAAATTGAGGATAGAAATAATGCGATTAACTCTTTCCAAGATAATAATAGTGACATTAAAATATTTCTTTCCACTTTTTCATCAGGTAATTTTGGAATTACATTAACTGCTGCATCTAAAATGTTTTTACTTACGCTACCATATTCGTTAGGTGAATATTCACAAGCTGCTGCAAGAATTTTCAGAATAGGACAAAAAAATAATGTGGTTATTTATCCTATTATCATTACCAATACTATTGATGCTTATGTTTATAATTTAATTGAATCGAAACAATCTGAAGTCTCAAAGGTTATTGATAACGAAGAGTATTCTTCAAATGCTGAAGAATCTGTGTTTGGGGATGTAATTAAGAAAATTAAGGAAAAGTACGAAAATAATAATCTTTTTTAAAATTATCATGTATTTATATGTAATAACAAAGCACTAACAAAATGAAAAGAGAAAAAGTATTAATCGGGACGTTAACTATTAGAATTTCCAAATTGTTAAATGAAAAATATAAACAATATTGTGATGAGAACGGTTTATCATTGTCAAAAAGATTAAGATTTTTAATTAAAAAGGATATTGAAGGTAAGATTGATATTAAGAAATAATACTTGAAAATTAATATAAATATGAATGATTTTAGATGAATTTGTTGAAATAAAATGGCATGCATCAAATAAAAAATATTTAGTTGATTTGGGTTATACCTATACTGGGATTGGTACAATAGTGTTAATAAAGGTATGTGATTTAAAATTAGGTAGTCATTGTAAATTACATGTAAAATGTGATGTCTGTGGTAATGAAAAGGTTCTTATGTATAGAGTGTATAACAAGAACATAAAGAGTGGTGGATATTATGGTTATATTGAAGAATATAATATTTGTATAGAATGGGACGAAAAATATCATAGAAAAACTAAACATAAAAAGAGTGATATGATACGTGAAAAATATCTAACTGAGATTCATAATTGTCATATAATTAGAATTAATGAACTAGATTTTCTAAAAGACGTTGATAATCAAATCATTGAAACTGTTAAAATTTTAACTGAGGTAATAGAAAAAATTAAGGAGAAACAGGTGATGTTAATCATCAAATGAATAATATAGTTAATTCAATAAATAATATTATAGAAAAACATATGGAAATTTAAATAAAACTGAAATGTTAGACCCTAAAGTAAAAAAACAGATGAATAAACATGAAGTCCTTGGTGAAATTAAAGGATTTCTTGAAGGTTATAATAGTGAGATTAAATATCTGGTTAATGTTGAGACCGACCCAAGAACGGATATTGCTGAATGTGTAATTCATGAACCAAATCAAAAACCAAAAATTGAGAAGATAAGATATCAACCTTTCAGATACATGAAAGATTTATCTAAATTTGGTAGAGAATTATATGTTGGTAGAGATGAGTCTTATATTGAAAGTAAGAAAATTAAGTATGGTATTAAGATTACTGAATTAAAAACTGGTAATCAAAAAAGATTGGTTGATGGTTATTGTTATAAAATAACCAGTCATAGGTCAAGTAATGATATTACTGAATTTTTAAGAGATGGTGGACTTGACCCATTTGAAAAACTTTTTGATGAAGAAGGTAAACTTGTCAGGGACGAGAAAAATAGAATTGTTTACAAAAATCGTGATTTCTTTTATTCACCAAGACTAGAGGAACAATTTTTTATTTCTACACAATCAAGGCTTTATAAGGGTTATGAACAATATAAGGAAGTTCATCGTTTAACATACGATATTGAAACAACTGGTTTACGTTATCAGATTGCCAGAATGTTTGCGATTGGTGTTAGGGATAATAGGGGTTATGAAACAATATTAGAGGTTGATAAACGTGATGATAATGAATCTGAAATTAGATTAATTCAAGATTTTTTTAATTTAGTTGACCACATTAGACCTGCTGTTATTTTAGGACATAACTCAGAAGATTTTGATATGGAATTTATTCTTGGAAGAGCGAAAATGCTTGGAATGGATATAACTAAAGTTCCTACAAGTCTTAAAGAAGGATTTAATCTTAGTAGAAAAGGTGGTACTAGTGTTAAGTATGGTAATACTGCTGACAAATATACCGCAACAAAAATGTGGGGATATTCTCTTATTGATACATTACATGCAGCAAAACGAACTGCTGCTGTGAATACTGATTTGAAAAAAACAAATTTGAAGTATGTTGCTAAGTTTGAGCATTTTGCTAGAGAAAATAGAACATATATTAAGGGTGAAGATAACGATATTGGTAGGTTTTATAATGAAAATAAAGTATTTCTTTGTAATGAAAAAAATGAATATGTTGAGATTCCAGATGAGTTTCAGGATGTTTCATTAAATCTTTATAAATTACAAATCAATAAAGCCAAATTATCAACGGAACAATATAAAGTCTATAGGAATAAATTCCTTAAGGAAAATAATGATTTTATTAGTTGGTATAAAGCGAACTGTGTTGATAAAAAATTAAGTATTTTTATTGGTGGTAAAAAACTTGTTAAACAATACTTGCTTGATGACCTCTGGGAAACAGAACAGGTTGATGAACTATATAATCAATCATCATTTATGCTTGCTAAAATAGTACCTACCACATATCAGAGAATATGCACAATGGGTACGGCAGCAGTTTGGAATTTACTTTTAACTGCTTGGAGTTATGAGAATGATTTAGCTATTCCAATTCCTGATAAGTATGAACATTTTAGTGGTGGTTTAGCAAGAACATATAAAAAAGGATATATCACAAAACTAATTAAGATTGATTATGCATCACTTTATCCTATGATTCAATTAACTGATAATGTGTTTCCAATATTCGACATTACTGGTGTTATGCAGAGGATGTTGTTATATATGACAACTACTCGTAACATTTATAAGAAAATGGGTAGTGGTGCTGAACTTGATAAAGAAGAAATTGAACTTCTACAACAACTTGACCCTGAAGTATATGATAAATATGTTAATAATAAATTAACTTCAGAAGATATTGCAATGTTTAAGGTTAAGCAGTTGCCTATTAAAATTCTTAACAACTCGCTTTATGGTGCATTGGGTTCTCATATTAGTTTTAATTGGTCTGATAATGTTTGTGCTGGAAGAATTACAGCTACAGCTAGAATTCAACTAAGACATGCAATTCACTGGTTTAGTAAATTTGGATGTGTTGCTTTATTAGCTGTAACTGATGGTGTTAACTTCCAGATTCCCGACATGACAAATATTAGAGTAACAAATGATGGTGTAAGTGAGGGTGCAAGTGAGGGTGCAATTGAAGATATGTGGCAGTATAATGGAAAAACTGGTATCTCTGCACTTATCGAATATTTCAACGCTACCGAAATGCCTAAACCATATATGAGTGTTGATGATGATGGTAAAAGTGAGTCTTGTTTGAATCTTGCTCGTATTAATTATGCAACACTTTCACTGGTCAAAGATAAGAAGACTGGTGAAATGAAAGAAAAAATTAAATTAACTGGTAATACAATAAAATCTAAAGCAATGCCAGAATATATTGAAGAATTTATCGATAAAGGTCTCGACCTTATTCTTCATGGAAAAGGTAAAGAATTTGTTGATTATTATCATAATTATGCCGAAGATATTAGGTATATGCAAATACCTTTGAAAAAAATTGCGAGTAAGAGTAAGATTAAAATAACACTTAAAGGTTATAAAAATAGGGGTAACGATAAGAATGGTAGAGCTAAAGCAATGCAAGCACATATGGAACTTCTAATAAAAAGACGTGCTGAACAAGCTGTTGAGCTTTTTGAGATTCATAAAGATAAGGTGCAGTATGATAAAGAAAAAGAAGATACTTTAACACCTTTAGATAAAGAAAAATTAATTATTAATTATATGCCACAAGAACCTGAATTAGACAGTGTTATATATTATGTTAATACAGGGTATGTAAAATCACATGGTGAATCAAAAGAAATTAAGGATAAAGAAACTGGTGAAATGAGAATGGCTTCGGAATTAATTAGTAATAAAGACCTTCAAGAAAATCCTGAAATGAGAGGTACATATAATTATGAAAAATATCTTGCAGCATTTAATTCTAAAGTTAAATCAATTTTGGTTGGTTTTGAACCTGATGTTGCGAAGAAAATATTGGTTAGTATTATTAAAAAGGGTGAAAGAAAGGGTGAATTGAAAAAAGAAATGTTTACCTCAGACCAATTAGTGTTGAAAAATTTTGACCTTGATGATTTTGATGAATCTATGCATCTTGAAGAAATGGAAGTTGATTTTTGGAATAAAACAGGTTATGACCCAAGACTTGTATGGGATGGGTTTAAAATGCGTGATGATTATAAAGTGCATTATGAAATATATGAAAATGCTTTGAATCATCTTAATGATTTAATGAATAATAATAATAAAGCTCAAATTAAATCGATTAATGATAATTATCAGGCAAGTGATTTAGTTTTAATTAAAGATGATAGTCAATATCATGTTGCTGCTTTTAATGGTGTTTATATGCAAATTATTAGAAGTAATGTAGATGTACCAAAAAGTGATGTTGAAATTGAATTAGATAAATTGAGGGAAGAAAAACAATCAAAAATTAATGCACTTGAGAGTACTGAATTAGGGAAAAAAACGGATAAGGAAATTTATCTTGAAGCACAAGCTAATAAAAGAGAAAGATATTTTAAAGAGTTTAAGAAAAAATATGGTATTCCAGCTAATAGTACAATGGAAATTTTATTTGCACAAGTTGATAAATCTAAAGATGCTTTTGATGATTATATTGAAGAACAAGAAAGTATTGCCAACGAAAATGAATATTTTGATGTTACGGATGGTGGTGATGGTGCATATTGATATTTAGAAGTATTTATATGAAAAAGAACCCATCATGGAATATAAGAAGAAAGAAATTGATGAAATTATTAATGGTAATGGTGAATTAATTAGTAATGACGATATGCCCTCAAATGGCAGCGATTTAGAGACTGCTGCAAATAATACAACTGACTATAACGCTAAAGTTGGAACACAACCGTTTAGATATGATATGTTAGGTCGTTTTGGTTTCACATTAATGCCATTCATGGAAGGTGAAGATAAAAATCAAGGTCAAGCCGAATTGGAAAATGATTTAGTTGACCTTATGAACAAAAGATATATTGATATTTTAAGTCATTATTTTAGAAATCCTAAAAGCATAAAACCTGATTATAGGAAACATGTTACTGATGGTGAAATTTCAGACGAATCTATGAAACATAGTGTTGAATGGGCAAGTAAAATAATTAAGGTTATTGAAAAACATTTTGAAAATTCATTAAAAAATCTTGACGAACAATTCAAAGAAAATATTGCAGAATCTAAAGTTGTTGAAGATATAATGGTTACTAAGTCTGAAGATGAAATGTCAAAAAAATCTGATGATGGAGAAGTTAGCGATAAAAAAATCAAGAAAATTGCTGGTTTAATTAATAAATTAGAAACTAAAGATAAGAATAAACTAATTAATTTATTGGAGATTAATAATGGCTAATCAGGAATTATACGATAAAACATATAAGATACCACCTGAAGTACTTAAAGGTATTCAAGCATCCTTGGTATCCAATCCGACAGGAGAAGGCGTTAAACGAGCTAAATTCATGCTTAATAATGGTTATTTGACTTATCAAACACTTAAGAGATTGAAAAATTTTTTCGATTACTTCAATACTCAAACAGGTGACCCAAACCAATTTAATCTTGCTGGTGGTCAATTAATGAAAGCATTTATTGAAACTACATTGAATCAAGATAGAGCAGGTGTTGCTAGGTCGAAAAATATTAGACGTGATGTTAATTCAAATACTAATAATTCAGAATTAAAACCACAACAAACACCAAGACTTAATGAAGCTAAGAAAAAAGAGAAAGATAAAAACGCAGTTGCTGTTATTGTAAATAATGATAATAAAATTTTATTATTAAAACGTTCAGATTTTCAGGACCAATGGATGCCAGATAAATGGGCACTTGTAGGTGGTAGTATTGAAAAAGGAGAATCCCCAGAGAAAGCATGTGAAAGAGAAATTAAAGAAGAGACTGGTTTAGAAATAAATAATTTTATTGAATCTTTTAGTATTGAAAGACACGCTGATAGTGAAGAAACTGTTTTTGCTTGTCGATATGAAGGTGATGATACTGATGTTGAACTCGATATGAAAGAGAATGTAAAATATGGTTGGTATGATATAAGTGAAATGGAATTTCTTGAACTAGTTCCACATTTAATCGAATATATCACTCTTGTATTTAAAAAATATGATTAAAAGTATTTATAAATAAACAATAAAAAAATTAACACACACAAAATGGCAGATGAAAGCAGCAGATTATTAGAAAATAGTGAAGACTATAGAACATGTTCAATTGCTAAGAACAGTGCTAGGCACTCTCCCGGGAATGAATATTGCCCAGCTACTTCCGATACAATTTCTGACGGTGATGATAAAGGTAGAGAACCAGAACAAGAAGGTGGAAGTATTGGAACAAAAACCGATATCGCTAACAGAAATTGTATGATGGCTAAAAATGCTGATGGCTACACAAGAAGTAACGAATATGGTGCAGGTCATGCAGATAGTTTTTCTAATGGTGATGATAAGGGTAGAGAACCAGAACAAGAAGGTGGAAGTATTGGAACAAAAACCGATATCGCTAACAGAAATTGTATGATGGCTAAAAATGCTGATGGTTATAGTTCTACTAATCAATATTTACCAGCATCACCAGATACAATGGCAGATGGTGATGAGAAAGGTAGAGAACCAGAAAGTGCTGGTATGGAAGCTGGGACAAGTATTGATTTTGCTAACAGAGAATGTATGTTAGCTAAGAATTCTGGTCTTTATACTAAAAGTAAAGAATATGGTTTTGGGAATAGTACAGTTTAATGAGTGAAGAAACAAAAATATTATTTGAAAACATAAAAAACTTTCGTCATCTTATAACTGAAGGCGTTAGCCAAGACAATATTGTCAAAGCTATTGAGAATCATGAATGGATTTATCTTTATTATAATGGTGATGATAAAAATAAAACTGGTTATCGTACAATAAGACCATATGTTCTAGGAACAAGTACTGCGGGAAACACTGTTTTAAGAGCATGGCAAGATAATCCAAGAAATAGTTGGCATTTCGATAATAAACCAACACGTACTGATAGTCAACATCATGATTATTGGACAGATTCTGAAGGTTCAAAACCGGGATGGAGGATGTTCGATGTATCAAAAATATCAAAAATATACCCAATAGGGAAAAAATTTAATGATGCGAATGGTTTACCGATGATACCTGCTGGATATCATGAAGGTGGTGATAAAGACATGACGAGTATTATTGCTTATGTTTCAACAAAAAATGAACCCGATTTCGATTATACTTATGATAGAGAATTTAAAGGTGATAAAATTTCAAGAGGTGATAGAGATAGAGCGAAATGGGATAGTATTAGAAGAGGAAATAAGAACGCAAGAAAAATTACTGCTGATGATGTAACTAAACTACGTGATATTGCTAGTAGAGTACATAAAACTAGTCATGGTAATTATTTAGTGGTAATTGATGATAAAAAAGATTTCCAATTAATTCAAGTTAAAGATAAAGATAGACAAAATATTCCTGATATTGCAATTGTTGGTAATTTACCACAACTTTATGATTCTTTAGTAAATACTAATAAACAACAAGACGATAAATTTTTTAATGATAAATTAAATCAAACTCAAACAACATTAAATCAAACTCCAACTGAGGTTAGTGAAACAGAAAAACCAACAATTCCATATAAAAAGATAACCTTTTTCAAATAATGGAGTATTTATAAAAAAATATAATAAATTATAAAATGGCTAATAATAAAATAGATTTAAATAAATTAAAGGCTGAGATTGCTAATGAAAAAAAAAGTAAATATTCTACTTCTTCTAATCTTGGTGAATCGGTTGGTGCTGTACCACGAGACACATTTTTACATGGGTTAGTTAAATCACTTGAGAATGGAGTTGAAACCCCATCAAGTAATTTAATTAAGGTTGTTGAGAATACGGTGAGTCAGAAAAAAGATGGTGCACCAATACATAAAATTAATGAAACTGTTGCTCCACGTCAACAACCAGAAATACGTAAAAAAATTGATATGTCTCCTGAAAGAGATGACCAATTATTTGCTGACCTTGAAGCCAAAAGAAAACGAACATTAGTTGAAAGCATTCAAAACTTTAATGCTGGAAATACAACAGTAGGAGCAACAAATCCTGTTGTTAATTATAATGGACAAAAATTATTAACATCTTTACCACAACAAGAAGCACCTGCACAAACAACAGGAATACCATCGGCACAAATAAATGAAGCTGTATTGATTGAAAGCGTACAACAGATAGTTAATTCACATCTTCAACAGAATCTAGGACCTATCTTCGATGAAGCAATTAAGGGAACAATAATTGAAATGTATGCTATTGAAAGAATTAAAGGAGTTCTAAACGAGAATCGTGATTTAATAAAGGATGTGGTGATACAAACCATTAAAGAAATCCAAGCAAAAAATAAAGCAAAAAAAGCAGTAAGTTAATACCGCTTTTTTCTTTTAATTCTTTTACCTTAAATTCCGTATTTATATTAAAATGTTTATAATATGACATATGTTGAATTTAAGGAAAACTTTTTACCTGAACTTTCAAATATAAAATCATTTGCGGGTAGAATTAAATATGCAAATGAAAACCTAACCAGAATCGGCAGTGGTAGTGGAAGAATTGTGTACGATATTGATGGTCAGAGAGTTTTAAAACTTGCTAAGAATGCCAAAGGTGTTGCACAAAACGAAGCAGAAGCTGGTGCTGGTTATTATAGGGATACTCAACATATTGTAACAGAAATTTTTGATAGTGCTGAAGATGATAGTTGGTTGTTATCAGAAAAGGGAAAGAAGGTTACCGAAAACAGAATCAAACAACTTACAGGAATTCCAAGTCTTAATGATTTATATTATTTTTTAAAAAATGAGATAAATCAAAATAAGGGTAGAGGAACAGTTTTCAGTCAAACTCCTGAAATGAAAGAATTTTTTTGGGAAAATGAATTTAGTAGTGACTTAATTAATTTTGCTGTAAACTATAGTCAAAGTGTTGGTGATATGGGAAGACCCAGCAGCTATGGTGAAGTACTTCGAGACGGTCAACCATCAATTGTTTTGACTGACTACGGTCTTAATGATGAAGTTTATAATACACATTATAGTCCTGATAGAAAACAACAACCTCAATATCGCATGTATGAGTTATTTAATAATGCTGATGGAAATGATGATATACTCAGTGATATCGGTGGTGGAAATGAAATTAGAACAGGTATGTGGGCACAAGTTCCATATAGTGTAAGTGATGGTAGTGGTGTTATTAATGAAGAATTTATTAATTTTGTTTCAAATCGAGATACTTACCCTGATGGTGCAGTCGAAGGTCTTCCTGTTCTTACTGATAGTTTCCATGAATGTATTAATAATATGGGTGAGGTATTAAATATCGTTGAAAATAAACCTAAATTCTATAATAATTTATTGAAACTTCAAGAATATCTAATAAGACGTGGCTTCTTTAATAGAGACACATTAAAAATTAGTGAAGACGGAAGTTCTAAATTTACAACTGACAACGCTATTAATCAAGATGATTTCCCTGCATATAATACAAACGATACTTCTCCAAGTATTAATAATAACCTCAATGCTAATAGTGCAATGTATGAAGACCTTGAATATAATCATATTGATGGTGATGCAACACAAGATGAGTATAAATTGGAAGAAAGAAACAAATCGTTTGGAACAGGTTCGAAAACAGTAAAAGTGAAAAAGAAATGTCGTTTGGGTGGTTTAGGTAATACGAGTGTTGCTTGTAATCAAGGAGATATTAATAATTTGGAATTTGGAAGCGTTAATGAAACAAGTGTTCCACATAGTAGAACTTTTTGGGCATGGGTTTCACCAGATAACCGTTTTATTGAAGTTCCTAAACTCAATCATAAAGCTCTCATAATGCGACAATATAAAGATGAAGAATTTTCTTGGGATTATGATAGGGTTTTTGATAAAGCACTTGAAGATGGTTGGGTTAGAGTTATATTTGAATATAAGAATTTTAATGGTGAACTTAATCTAAATGGTCATGATAAAAAAAGGGTGGTTTCAGTATTTAAAACAATATTTGCTGACTTAGTTAAATATGGTAGTAATTATATTTACCTAGAATGGTATAACCCTGAAAGAAATCATGTTGGATTTAACACAAGAGATGCTGAAAGTACTGGAAAATTAGCTCAAATCATTGGAGAAGAAATAAAAAATTTGGATATTAAGGAATATTTTAGTAGTCTTGTACCTATGAATGAAAACATAAAAACCATACAGGAATTACCATTTAGAGCCGAAGTCGAAAAACTCGGTGGTCAAATCTATGCTGTTGGTGGTGCTGTTCGTGATGAATATCTGGGAAAAGATAGTAAAGACCTTGATATTATTGTTAGAGGTATTCCTGAAGATAAACTTACACAAATATTAAAAAAATATGGTACAGTAAAACCTGTCGGTAATAGTTTTGCTGTAACTAAATTCATACCAAAAGGTGGTGATGAAAGTTCAGAGACTGACGTTATCGACATAGCACTACCAAGAACCGAAGTATCTACTGGTGAGGGGCATAATGATTTTGAAATTACGGCAGATTATAGATTACCGATTGAAAAGGATTTAGAGCGTAGAGATTTTACAATTAATGCTATTGCTAAAGATATGGATGGGAATATTATCGACCCATTTAATGGTGTTGCTGATTTAAAATCAGGTGAAATTAAAATTACTCATCCAAAATCATTTATTGATGACCCATTAAGAATGTTAAGAGCAATTCAATTTGCCAGTAGATTTAATATGGAAATTAACCCCAATACATATAAGGAAATTAAAGCTAATGCTGATAAAATCAATACTATTGATAATGAAAGAATTCAAATTGAAATCGAAAAGATTGTTGAAAAGGGTAATAAGTTTAAGGGTGCTTTTTTACTAAAAGATAGTGGAATTTTAAGGAATATGGGTGTTGATGCTGGTTTATTGGCGAATAATGTTTGGGATAAAGTTACAACGCTTGGTGAATATATTTATTTGCTTTCACATGACGCAACATCACCTGTTGAATTCTATAAGAAATATTTCAGAGGTGATAATGATATTATCGATGAAATTGAAGGTCTTTCAGTTGGGATGCCTGTTGAAAGTACTAATAAAATGATAAATAGAACGGCAGCACATAATATGGTAATTAAAAGTAAAGGAACTGATGTTCTAAATAGTAAAATATTACCAGAGAATTTACAGGTTGCAGCACAGGAATTATTAGCGAGTAAATACCCAAAAACTGTAAATGAGTTAGCTGTGAACGGTAATGATTTAATGGATGCTGGTTTACGTGGTAAAGAGATTGGTGATATGCAGAAAAGCATGTTAATGAAAATATATAATGATGATGTTAGGAATACTCGTGAAGAATTATTATCTTTGGTAAATCAGCCCCCTGAACAATTAAAAGAAACAATAAATGAGGGTGATGAGCAAATTGAATATGGTGCACTTATGTTGTTTTTCGATATTCCTAAATGGAAGAAAATTACTTCTATAATAAAAAAAGAAGATATTTACGAAAAAAATAATGAATTTGGAATTGAAACTGAACCACATGCAACAATATTATATGGTTTTCATAATAACGTAAATGCAGAAAAGGTGTTTGATTTGTATGAGAAAAATTTTGATTTAAAACCGATTAAGGTTGAAATTAATGGTATTTCAATATTTGAAAATGAAGCATTTGATGTTGTAAAAATGGATATTAATAAAGGAATTTTAAATAAAATGAATTCTAAAATGCGTGAATTACCATGTGAAATTACTTATCCAGAATATCATGGACATATAACAATAGCTTATGTAAAAAAAGATGCAGGGGAAAAATATGTAAAAAAATTTGAAAAAAATCGTATGTTGGTTGGTGATGAATTGGTGTTTTCAACAAAAAAAGAAAAAAAATCAATTTTAAAACTAAATGATAAAGATATTTTAAAAGAAGAACCTGTGAAAAAAATAAGTTATAGTGCAGTGGTTCTTGATGATGAATCCAGAACAAAACTAATTCAGTTATTCACACCGATGATACCTGAAGGTTGGGATGTTTTTGCACATCATATGACAATAAAATTAGGTAAGCTTCCAGAAGAGTCTCAGGAAAAATATGATTTACTTGAAGATAAAATAATTACTCTAAATGTTGTGGATTATGCAATAAGTAGTTTAGTGTTTGCTGTTGGTGTTGAAGGTTATACATCAAAAAATACTAAACCACATATTACCATAGCCGTAAATCGAAATGCTGGTGGTAAACCAGTCATGTCAAATAAATTAACTGATTGGAAACCACTTGGTTTTCCAATGACACTAATAGGTAAAGTAAGTGAGGAAGAATAATGTCAAATTTAGTTAAACTACAAAATAAAAAATATTCTGAAGCTCAAAAGGTCGAGGATTATTTTATTGAATTAGCAATACGTGATGGATATAAATGTATTAGACCGAATAAGTACCAAGATAAATATGAGCATTGGGATGTTAAGTTAATTAAGGATGGTAAAGAGGCACTTGTTGATGTTAAATCTAAAGAATGTCACAAAGATGGGTTTACTTGGATTGAATTTCAAACAGTTGATGGTAGAGATGGTTGGATTAATGGTAAGGCACATGCAATTGCCTTTGATAGAGAAGACCGTTTTGATTTAATACATAGATTGAATATTAAAAATTTTACCGAAAAGAAAATAATAAATCCAACTGGTTATGTATATCTTAAACCCAATAATTTAGGGGAAATTGCTTATTATAGATATAAGAGAACAGGTCGTCAAGACATTGTTGTTGTAGTACCATTTAGTGATATTAATAAATTCATAATGACAACAATATTTAAATGAAAAGATTAGCAGTATATGATTACGAAAAAAATCTATATATCATGAAAAGGCTTTCTGTGTTCGACTTTGATGGAACATTAATCGATAGTCCTATGCCTGAGACAGGTAAAAAAGAATGGGAAGAAAAGACAGGACAACCATATCCATATCAAGGATGGTGGGGTCGTAAGGAAAGTCTTGATACTAATGTGTTTGATATCAAACCATTTCCAAACATATTGAGACTATTGAAGAATGATATGGCTGACCCCGATACTACAACGATTATTTTAACTTCTCGTATGGAAAAACTTCGTCCCGAACTTGAAAATATTTTAAGGTTAAATGGGATTGTTGTGGATGAACTTATAACAAAAAAAGGTTCAGCAGATAAAGGTGATGTTATTCTAAGAATTGAAAACTATAATCAAGACCTTAAAGAGATTGTTGTTTATGATGATTTTGCTGGTGGAATGCAAAATAAAATTGCAGAATATACTAAAATTAAAGATAAATTATCTCCAGATATTCAATATCATATCTATTATGTTAATAACGATAAAGTCCAATTAATGGAAAGTACTAATATTTTATTAAAAATGATTAATGAAGAAATTCATAAAATAAAATAAGAGTATTTATAATAAAATTCAGAATATGCTAAAAAACGGGAGACCATATCATCTACCACAATTAAATTTATCATATGAAATTATATTGGGAAAATTGGATGATGAGAATATTAATTATAATGTAATTCAAATTAATCCGACTGAGAATGATAGAATACAACCATCACAAAATTTAGTTTATTCTGATGAAATTTCAGGTGTAAATATTGATGACTCAAAACCAATTTGGATTGCTGATAATAAGATTTGTGATGGTCATCATCGTTATTTTAAAGCGATGTTTGAAAATAAACCAATAATGGTAGTTAAATTAGATATGGATTTTATGGATGCTTGTAGAATTCTAAATAAGATTCAAGATATTTATGAATATGAACAATCACAAGGGTTAGAAGAAGTTGAGGTACAAGATACTATTAATTTTTATGGGGATGATGAAAATCAATTTTTAGATTCGTTGGAGGAAGATAATGCTGAGACTCAGAATGAAAAAGAACCAAACAAAAATCAGAAAACAATTATTGGTTATAGGAAAGAACCAATAAAAGAAAATTCAGTGATTGGTAATTTCTTTAGTTTAAAACCTCAAACTGGTTTTGATAAATATGAAATTGATTTTGAAAATCTATTAGATACTAATTCTCTGGGGATAACCTATAAAGATGGTCAAGAACCAGTAGATATATTAGTAAAAAGTTGGTTTCCAAATGTTAATTTTGAAAAAATAAGTACAAAATATGATGTTCCTGCTATTAACTTGAAAACTAAAGCTGTTGCTGAAAATGCTAAGAAAATGGGATATGATGGGATAAAATACGGTAATACAATAATTCAAGGACTAAAATAATTTAAGATGAATACTTATAAAATAACAAATACTACAAATCGTCTCGCAAAGCGAGATAGAAAATTCAATACTACGATGTCAATTGATTATATTGATAAAATGACAAAGAAAACTATTAATATAAAACCAAATGATTCAGTATATCTAACCATCCCATCATTACCATTATCGGTACATAGATTAAGAATCAAGAATCTTATTATGATTAGTGATGTAGATGCCATTGAACTTGCTAGAATCA